>Ga0209550_10004425_pt1 | contig 13322 bp, 15 predicted proteins | sample LauGreSuBDMM15SN_2_FD_187567 | JGI IMG/M metagenome (GOLD analysis project Ga0209550, IMG submission 187567) | Freshwater lake microbial communities from Lake Michigan, USA - Su13.BD.MM15.SN (SPAdes) (version 5) | ecosystem: Environmental > Aquatic > Freshwater > Lake | place: Lake Michigan... | reverse complement strand
GAAGACTGACATTCCCACCTAATGTGCTTGCAGAACACCCCTACAGCTACTCCCAAGACCAAAAGCAAGCTGGATGTAGCTTCAGGGTCTTTGATGCGCTCCAAGAAGGTGCAGCCTACGTCATCATATGACCACCTGGAGGGTACAAAAACAAACACACACAAAAAGACAAAGGTAACCAATGTAAACTTGACATATTGCGTTACTATAATACAACGTAATTGCGCTTATCAAACTTGTTGCTCCTGTTAAGCTTGATACTTTCGCAGCGTTCATATAGGTTGGTAGATAGGCCGAGAGCTTTGGTCAATTGAATGAACCATGCCGTTGGATTGTACTTGTTTTTCTCGCTGGCTCTAAAGTCTTTTGGAAACGCGTGATGGTAATTATGCCATCCTTCTCCAAGCGTAATGAATGATACGAACCGGTTTTCAACAGCTTGGATAGATTTATCGTAAGGTTTGTTTGTGTCTGTATCAGAACCGATATGGGCTAAAGAGTTTACACAGTATGTTGCATGTAATCCCAATACGATTCTTACAAAGCACGCCCAAAAGCAATTGTACGAATCATTCCAGATAGATGCGATAATTACTGGGAGACCAATTGATCCAATAACTATCAATCGTGTATAGTACTTCTCTTGAAACTGCAAAATTTCGTTACCCTCTAAATCAGACACATCACTCTTATCAATTTCAGATTGTGTTAATTCGTCAGGCATTTGTAGTAACCAACCAATATGCGCGTAGAACACACCACGATTTATACTATACGGATCTGATAACTTATCTTCGTTACGGTGGTGTGTTCTATGGCTTTTTGCCCACCATATAGCATCTTTTTGACAGGCAGAAGTTCCACATAACATCAAAAACCATTGCAAGCTAGTTGAAGCATCGTATGTCCTATGCGTCCATAAACGATGATATCCTGCTGTAATTCCTATCATCGACAAAACGTACCATACCGCCTGCAATATAACCGTGTATATGCTGATATTTTTGATCGCAAACATTCCAATCATAGCAAACGCATGTATAACTGATATTGAACGAATCATTTCAACGTTCAATGCCATGTTTACCTAGCCCACCTACAATATATAGTGAATTCAATCTTATGTTTAAATGTTGCAAACGCAGGTCTCTGCAAAAATGCAGCTGGAGCGTGTGAAGGAGGAGCTGGAGCAGGCCAAGGCCAATGTGGTGGCAGTCGAGGAGAAGCTGGAGCAGGCCAAGAAAAACGTGGTGGAGGAGTACAAGGAGATGATAACACTGGCACAGCAGAAGGCTCTGCAAGCCGCGGCAGAAAAAGAAGAGCTGGAGAACATGCTCAAAGAGGCTGAGAAGGAACTGTAATAATCAACAGACAGACACAATAGACAGACTCAATATACAGACACAATAGTCAGACACAATAGACAGACTCTACAAAGAATTAATCTTGGCGAGTTGGGTTGCATTGATAGTCACTCCACCAATCGTGATGCTACCATCGTTCTTGACAGATAGAAGTGTTGATGTGCCCATAACAATGTTGATCTGGTTATTATCGACACTTACTGTAACATCTTCGTTGGTTGCTCCATTGCCTTGGAGCGTAAGCGTGTTGCATTGAGTATTTCCAGTGAGTGACATACCTATATATTGCAGTAGATTTTAAAACAAATGCGATATATCATGTAATTGGATTAAACATGTACTATTAAATTGATGAGCATTTTGGGGTCCCAACTAAAAACTTCATCCATGAAAATGCGTTGCCATAGCTTTTACGTTGGTGTAGTACGTAGTCAGTGAATCCGATAATCAATGTAGCAATGCACAATACGAACAGCCCAATCTCGAAACGAATTAGATTCGTGTTTGTGGTTTCATCTAATTTTTTCCTGGCCACCCAGTATGATCGTTGTGTATTAATAATGTACAATGTGAATGTCAGGGTAAAGAAGATGATGTTGGGTAAAAGCTGGCTCTTGGATGATACAAGGAATACCAAGTAGATGCCAATCGCCATGATCATGGTGTCAAGAACATTTCCCGACGACCAATTGTTTTCTTGTTCTTCATCTTCTTCAACGTTGAATGCCCAACCACCCTCCATCATAATGAATATAAACACCATCACGACACCAATGATGTGTCGTCCAAACTTACTGGTTGACAGAAAGTGTTGCATCTGGCATGACAACACCTCACTAATGTAACCACTTGATACCACTGTGTATATGAGAAATATAAAGGCAAAACGAGAAAACAGCACAGTTGCGTCAGGAGCCATTATTACATATAGAGGGCATTATAATTAAAACTGAGTGGTTGATACCAAGAGTTATTTTACACAGTAATTTTGCTTATCAAACTTGTTGCACCTATTAAACTCTATTTTACTGTCACCGCGTTCATGTAAGTTCTTAGATAGGCCGAGGTATTTTGTCAATTGAATGAACCGTGCAGTTGGATTGTATTTATGTTTTTCGCTTGCTCGATAGTCTTTGGGAAATGCATGATGATAATTGTGCCATCCTTCTCCAAGCGTAATAAAAGATACAAATCTGTTTTCAACAGCTTGGATAGATTTATCGTATGGTTTATTTGTGTCTGTATCGCATCCTATATGAGCTAAAGAGTTTACACAGTATGTTGCATGTAATCCCATCACTATTCGTATAAAGCATGTCCAAAAGCAATTATAAGAATCGTCCCATATAGATGCGATAACTACTGGGATACCAATTGAGACAGTAATGACCATGTATTTATAATGCTTCTCTTGAAATTGTAATATTTTGTTACCCTCTAAATCAGACACGTCGCTCTTGTCAATTTCATCTTGTGTTAACCTATCTGGTATTTGTAGTAGCCAACCGATGTGTGCGTAGAATACACCCCGATTTATACTATAAGGGTCTGATAACTTATCTTCGTTGCGATGATGTGTCCTATGATTCCTTGCCCACCATATAGCATCTTTTTGGCAAGCAGAAGTTCCACATAACATCAAAAACCATTGCAAAGAATTTGAGGCGTCATATGTTCTATGGGTCCATAAACGATGATACCCTGCAGTTATCCCTATCATCGACAAAATATACCATATGGTCTGTAATATAACAGTGTATATGTTGATATTCTTTATGGCAAACACTCCAATCGTAGCAAACGCATGTATAACCGATAGTGAACTAATCATGTTAAGGTCTAATGTCATTTTATCCTATCGCCCACCTCCTACAATCCACCTACAATATATAGTGAAAGCAATATATGTTTAAATGTGGTAAACACATGAGTCATTATTACTATAACATAGAGAGATAGAGATATAGAGATATAGATAGATAGAGAGATAGAGAGAGCTATAATGGTCTAATTTAGCATTAATTATACCAACTTATACTTGCGACGGCGTTTTGGAACGTTGGGATCTGATTTGAATAAATCTAATTTAGCCTTTAATTTTTTCATTTCCAATTCATCTTCCTCTTCGGTTTGCCCACTCCACCCCGGATAGTATGGGCGTAATATACCCATGTATCTTTCCTTCAGCTGAGCTTTAATAAAGTGCCTAAAATCTTTATGGAAATGTGTCATGTCTTTTTTAAAAGTATCAATATCTTCATCACGTATCTCGTATATCAAGCCCCATATTTTACCTGGTATGCTAGGTTCAGGATTATAATTAGATGGATTTCCAATAGGAATAGACGGACTACGAATTTGGGGAAGTAGTTTTATAGCAGTTTTATCAAATTTCATAACATCTTCTTTAGTAGCTTTATCGTACTTATCGATAAGTTGTTTTGAAAATCCTTGAAAGCGCTTATCAACTTCTGCTAATGCTTCCTGGTCTTTTGCTTTTCTACCAATTAACTGTTGTATTTCTGGTGGAAGATCATTAAATATAAGAAATTCTTTATTAGGATTTGCTGGATTATCCATGCTCCATGATAGCGACTTGCTACTCGTAGATATATCGCTGACGGGTGTACTGCGACTAGAGCTATGTTTGCGTTTCTCACCATTACCACCATTTTGAACAAATTTGTTCACATGTCTTGTAACAGACAATTTTTCAGGTCCGTTGATATAGTAGCTCTTACTGTCTTCATGAACAATAAAACTCCTACCATTGTGTTTACAACGTAGCTTATTATTTTTATCATACGATATAGTAAACATTTATCCTAATTATATAATATAATATAATATAATTAAATCCCAAAACTACTACCCAGTCTAAAAACTTATTTAAAACTAAGACGAGTGTAAATTTTAGGCAATATGGATAACACACTAATTACGAAATTAAAGGATTATGTGAATGAAATCAATATGGAACAAATCATGAAAATTGACTATCGGGCGGCTTTACGTGAAATGCTCAATGGTGGTACTGAATATTCATGTTATTCTAACCAAATCGATACTGAATCAAATGGTGACATTCTTGCTGGATTTTATAACAATGGAGATACTGAAGCAAATTTGAACATCCGAGTTGATACACAATTGTACACAGTAAATATACAACCGAAAGGCTTCAGTTATGCCTACAAAGAACACATGATTAACACCTTAAAATTAAATCCTGAGAAAATAACCTATGTAAACAACGAAAATACTGAACATATTTTCGCTATCAATATCGCATTAGACACTCCTGTACGCAAATCAATTATCAATGACGTGATAGAAACTCCGGTTATTAAACTTATGGATGATGTTATCATCTAATCAATCCATTTATCATTTAGATTGAGAATAGGGTACAATATGCCCATATGTTCACATACAAAAACTACTTAAGGAGTATATCCTTATATAAATGTACATAGTGCCGATACGCCTTTGTGAATTCATAGGAGTATCGGCACTATCGTGGTGGGCTTCTCACACGATATTTGATCGGTATTGGTAAATGAGCTTCTATTAATTCTTTTGCTAGAACTTCCGGCATTATTGCTGGAGGCTTACCTTCTGTGAATTTATGAACAAGACAATAGAAGCAGTATTTAATAAAATGGCATGTAGATACACCGTGCTTCATTCTGATTTTGTCTAGTCTATCAATGCATAAATGTGGGTTATCGCATGAATCAAGATATTCAACGAAAGGCTTTAAACGGCAATATAATAGCCGTTTAGCTAGTGAGGTTTTACCATGTTGTTTCGACCATGGTGGTCTTATTGTCTCTCGAAAATAGTCTCGACAGTTCTTAACCCATTCTTCATAACAAATTTTTAACGATACAGAACTTGGCATATCAGGAATTCGTGGTACTTCTTTCTTTTTATCATCGCTCTTGTTCTCTTTCTGAATTAAGCTTACTGCTACACAATCAACTGATGTATCTGAGATTGTACTTTCACATTCTTCTTCATCCAAATCATTTTCAGCTAGCTGCTCTTCCGTATTTTCATAAAATCCATTTGCAGTTTGAGATGTCATAAGTTTTAATTGTTCTGCACTCGCATCTGTGATATTTGTAAATGATACATGTGTATTAGCTGCACGAAATCTATCTAATTCTAACTGTAATGTCAGCACTTGTATTTGCAACTTGTATTTTTCTATAACACGTTCGTGTTCACTGAGTATAGCATTTTTCTCAGCATCAACCTTTTGTTGTGCCTCAGATTGTTTGCGTTCTAGTTCTGCGTCACACTTTTCAGCAACTTCCCCCATAATATCTTTGACTTTTTCAATTGTACAAACGTCTGTTAACTCCACTAATTCTGTAGATACTGAACCCCCTACAGTTAGCGTCTTTATGTTATATCTCATTTCAGGATGCTTTTTAAACTCTGTCTCAACATGTATACTATTTTTGCATCTAACTAAATGAAGCAGTACGAATTCACTCCATGTGCTTTTGTGTGTTTTTATTCTAGACTGTATGTCTTTTGATTCTCCAAACTTTATTAGATTTGGTTGCGTTGGATCAGGTATACCAATATATAGACATGGATGCAATTTGTTATAATACACTAAATCCCATTCATCCTTTGAAAACTTATCAATTATGCGATTTCGTCTGAACCTATCTTTTAAGGCTGTATTTTTAGCTTCAACAACAGCCAATTGTTCCTCAACAACGTACCTGCCTTTTTCACGAATTGAAACTAACACTGTGCTCACCCATTTTTGAAATGGCTCAGCAATTGCTTTGCGAGATCTCATAAGAAATCGGTACAGCCCTGGTTCTGTCAGAAATAAAGTTTCTTGAGGCCCTCCAGGGGTCGCCGTTGAACGTACTACCTTTTCATTCTCGTCAAATGATACAAGAGATGTGCGTATATTTTTTACATCCAAAATATGAGCTACATCACTTGCATTAAATAATGGAATGTTATTCTCACACATCATCCTTACTTGATATGTTGTGCCATTCAATACGCATGCTTCAACGATATCCATTTATATATAATTATATCAATCATAATGTCTTTAAATAGAGGGAAACCGAAAAATCTTTTAAATTTCCCCATATGAAAACTACTTAAGGAGTATAGCCCTATATAAATGTACATAGTGCCGATACGCCTGTGTGAATTCATAGGAGTATCCACACTATCGTGGTGTGCTTCTCATATGCTGCGTTTGAGTTGCGACGTACTCTGAAATTGCTGGGTTTATTGGCGTCTAAATCCAACTTGGCTTTGAATTTGATCTGAGACACTCAGAAATGGTCTTGTTTTTCTTTAAGTAGTATCCCACTACCATTCGAAATCCCCTTTCATACAAATATACCCCAACGAACTTTCATAGGGATATTTTATTACACCGCATCAGAAGCACGCAATTTATGAGATGATACGCTGCAAATTACTAAAATTTGAAGAACTTGAATACAAGAAAACATAACAAAACACTCCCACATGAAGTTGATAGACCTCAAAAAATTAGCACAAGAACACAAAATCAAGGGTCGTTCCAAGATGAATAAAGCCGAACTTATAGCCGCTCTAGCCACTGTATCATCACCGCTCATAGTAGAGCGCGCTGCTACATACACAGAAGTCACTGGAAATATTCTTGATTATGTAGCTCCCTACTATATTGCGCATCAATGTAACACGCAATCAAAACGAACCGCAGGATTATCTGCACATATTTTCAACAAATACCCGGCGGCAAATGATTACGCGCGCAGCACTCAAGGCACAGTAGGCACTATCCACGTTATCGACCACGTTATCAACATGTTTGCTCAGCTCAAACCCGGCAAACCAGCAGGTTCACTTGACAACGTTGCTAAACGTATCGAGTACTTCTCTTCCTGTCTACAGGCTATCGCCACACAGCTGCCTAAAGATGCCACAGTGGTCTTCCCATATGGTGTCGGTTGCGGTATGGCTGGTGGCGATTGGTCAACCTACGAGGCTCTACTGAAAGAGTTTTCAAAAACAATCAATGTTATAGTAGTCAAGTTGCCCTAAGTAAAAATAAGTCCAAAACATTGCATCATATGTTTTGGCACTTTTATTTAAAGATTAACATCCTAATAAATTGTAATGTCTATTCAAGTCCATCATACGATAAGTCTTGGATGTCGGTGTCACACATCATACGCGCTGAAATACATGGGTCTCAAGAAATATTCATGTCCATTCGATTGGTTGGCATGTGATATATACGGTGTTTTGGAAATACTAAAATCGGACTTTACTGAGTTTCTAAAACCAGAACACCTACACGACCATAAGGATGGACATACTACATCTTGTGGACATAAAATATATGGCAACACGTTTTTCCACCACTTTAATCCTAGGGTTAAAGAACATATGGACTACTATATTCGCTGTGTAAATAGATTCAAAGCGGTCAAAGATTTGTATTCACACGAGCATGTACTATATATACATAACGCTTTATACATAAAGCCTACAGAAGATGTCATATATCAGCTGCACCACCAGCTTCAACGATACAGAGGATCCGATAATTTCACATTATTGTTCATCTACTACTCTGACTCAAACGCAAGTAAAACTTCGTTTCAAGTCAGTTCATTTGTAGGCCATCCATCAAATGTGATGCTTGTAGACGCTTCCATTCGTCAACCTACCGATGGTGTCGTATTTACACACAGCGATGACATTCAAGGATTCTGTGAGTTCATGTTCGCTAATTTCGATTTTAGTGAGATTAATCCAAACCCATTCAATATGTCAGATATTGATGAAGAAAGCTCGTATATTTCAGGGATTTGTTTACAATAACCACAACCATGTAGGCCTTTTACTACTCATGATACCTTTATAATACTCAAGATATATTTAATAAAGACTCCATTGACGAATATACCCTAGCCAGACTACTGGAAGTAGTCTAAACTCTAATGTATTTACCTAGTTCACTATTGAAAGTAGCTTTGATGTTGTCACCTGCATTTCCAAAAAGCTCTCTGTGTTTATTGCATCCAGATTTTGGATTATGTAACTGAATCTCTAATGGAAACGATAGCATCTTGGGTACATCACATGAAGTATCTATTCTAATTGGTGGAATAACTAATTTAGGTATATTTTTGTAACCCAAATAACTAGAAATTACCACGTCATCCTCAAAATAAACCGAATTTTCACACCATTTCATGTTTTTTTCTAATACTGATTCAAAGAAATCGGACTGAAAAAAATCCCTTCTGTAACACACTGATTTGTATCCTTCTAAAATACCTACAAACCTTGGAATCGAAACCGGTCCAATACATTCTAAATCTCTAGGTGTATCTATGGTTTTTATTGGATATATTCCGGCAAATCCAATGGCGACATCCTTAAACTCTCGTATCGCTTTGTTATATACTTTTAACATGTCCTTGCTATATATAAAATCGTCGTCCACTGTGATTATTCTCTGGTGTTTACTAGTAGTCCTTTCTAACGTGTAAAACAATTTTGAAATACTACCAATATCATTAATATAAAACACCTTAAGTTTACCATTCTCTGGAATGGAATGGTTGTAATTACCTTCAAACACATTATATCTAGGTATATTCAAATGAATTTCGTAATTTACATAATCTTGGTTTAGAAGGGATTCTAAGCATATTTTTAGATTATGGAATCGAGACGGTAATGTTGATAAACTTATTATAAAATGTTCTTCGTTCATATATAGCTGTAATATATAATATATATAATATATTTAAACAGAAATCCAAGCTTTAATACGTAATAAATATACTTAAGGAACTGCATACATAAGTACAGTAACAAATATGGCACAGATTAACCAGATCATTGAATTCAACCGAAATACCCTTTCAAGCGTTGGAAGCTGGATAAAAAAATCCGATTGGAATACCCCACCAACTTTATTCAACTATGGTCTTCCAGAACATGTATTTCATTTGATTGATGCGAAGATATCCAATGATATTACCGAGTGTGATTTACTGTGTTATTTTATGAGTTACTTCCAGAAACTAAATACTCCTGTGAATTATCTAGAAATAGGTGTATCGGTTGGGAAAACATTCTATCAGATATGCAAATTTATCCAATCCCACAACTTTGAGGGTTACAAGTTGCACTGTTTAGACATTGAGATAATGAATCCTACATTCAAGAACCTGATTAACTCAACTTTATCATATGATGATCACTTGGTTACAATGATCCCTTCCAAACCAAAACCTGATTCTATAAGAGGGAACGACACCATATCCTTGTCTAAATGGGCTCATAGGAATAGCGAGATTATGTATCATGAATCAGATGAGTTTGCAGATGACGTCTGGAAGACGATGACTACACCATATAACGTCATATTCAGTGATGCATTGCACGAACCAGCGGCTTTGCTGAAAGAATACAAAAATCTAAAAAAATATAACATCATTGCGAGTGAGGGTTTCATATATTGCTTTGACGACCTTGAAGCGAATGAAAATGACCGCATGTGGTCTGCTGTCAAGTTGATTAAGGCTGACCTTGCAATAAAGTACCCAGGTATTCTATTGGAACACCTAGTTGTGAACGGTTGGTTGGGACAGAATGAACATCCTCATCATTTTGGTGTTATCCACTGGCACCCACATACTCCATGCGATTTTACGAAGTTGTGTCCATCAAAGAATGTGTCCTAGCCAGACCCAGACAACTGGAAGACCTTTGCGTTAGCAGAGTACTTTTCTATACACTTCTTGTAATCCACTCGATAAATACTACTGATATAGTCTTGGTTCTCCGTTGACCAGATGTCAGGACCTTCATAACATGCTACATACATTTTTTCGTCTTCAACCCATAGACTAGTAGGGTCACATAGGTTGTAATCTGAGGGGAAATCAGGCATATCCATGAGTGAAAGAGTTGTCACATTGAAGTCTAGGACCCATATATATGGGACGTGTCTAATTGGTTGGCGACTGTGGTTTGTGTTGTGCCCTATACCAAATATGACACCGTCACTTACTTCTATGCCATTCGCGCCTCCACGATACTGTGTGAAATTGTTGTTCGCAATAGGTAGGTTTGTTTTACATGTGTACTGATGCATAACTTTGCCGTCGCACAATAACGTGAATGGGTCGAAACGGTTGATTATCCATAATTTATTCTGGTACACAAAAGGAGACCAGTTCTTACCATAGAAAAAATCGGGCTCATCCACTTTATACAACTCGGCTTCACCAGTTTCAATATCCACAACATAGTTTTGCACGTCATAGATTTTGTTTACATACCTCTGTGTAAGCACATATTTTCGGTTGTTCATGACTATTGGACGCGGATCCTCGCCCCAAAACGACAGCCCATTTCTCAGAATAACTTTGCTACCTAGGTGGTCGTTATTGACAATAGATCTATATATAGGCTCTTCTCCTTTTGAAAAGTATGCATGAAATACGTGGAAGTCCTCTTGGAATAATCCCCTATGAATACGAGTAGCTCTTTCAAGTTGCATGAACGAAAAGAATCTAGTTCTTCTTTTAAAGAAGAATATAGTTAAACCTTAAATGGTACACGGAGATTTTGCAAATACTTGGTAGGAAAATGAAAAAATGGAATCTTATATCTCTTTGCAATAAGACTCAATACGGTTTGATCATGTCGGTTTTCTTTGAAACTTTGATGATTCGGTATAATTTGTGTAGGTATATCAGTTATGATTCGCGAATCTTCTGCATATGCCAACCACGCTGCGATAAAGGCAATGGATGAGGTAGATCGTTTAACGGCAATAAACCCTCCCCAAGCTTGATATGTATCGTCGCACGCTTCCCGTTTTGACAGGATTATATTGAATGCATCCCCTTTGGTCCATTGGTGTTCTGGATAAGATGGTTCATTTGGTTTATTTCTGGGTATAGCAATGCCGTAGGGAGAACTCGAAACTTCTAATTGCTCTAATAAGAATGGCTTGATGTCGTCAATAAATACGAACTGTGAATCGCAGTAAACAAGCACATCTCCATCATTACACCGTTCACACAACGTTTTCAAAATAACATACGGCTTCCATAACCAGTACCCATATCCTCGTGGACATTGCAGAATTCCTTTGCAGCGCTCTACAAAATGCGTATCTATATCCGATGGCGTAAATATACGACTATCATCAAACCCGCCATGTGTCAAGGCACTTTCACAAATATCTTGTGCATGACGCATGTAGTTGGCCGTTGCAAACGTTATGAATTTAAAAACCATACTATTGGCCCCTACTTATAAATAACTCTATGAATTTTTGATGTATTCAAAACGCGATACCATGGAATTATTATGTATTTAAGGATAATATTTCAAATACATTAAAATGGAAAACCTTATTGTGTATGAGTCTCCTTATCCAAAACAGCGCATTGGCAGAAATTGCGATGGAGGTTACGTTGTATGCGACATTCCTCATACAGGAAATATGCCATATGACAGGATTATATCAGGAGGTGTTGGCGATGACATATCTTTTGAATATCATTTACTGAATATCTACAATAACGTTTCGATCGACTTGTTTGATGGAACAATAAATCCATCGCTTTTAAAAGGTGTAAATAGTCGTATCAATTTTATATGTAAGAACCTTGGAAAACACAACGACGAACATACTACAAATCTAAAGGATGAGATGGAACCATACAATGATATCTTCATGAAAATGGATATTGAAGGTCATGAATTTAGAATACTACCGGTAATGATTGAAAACGGTAGTATATCCAAGGTAAAACAACTGGTTATAGAGTTCCATTCTCCGGCGGATATACAAATGTTCCCTGATTATTTTAGAGGACTTTCCGATGTAAACAATGAACTGATGTTTGACACACTGCAAAAATTAAATAAAACACATAAATTAGTTCATTTTCATGGTAACAATGGTTGCAAAATGCACATGATAGAGGGTATAAAGTTACCTCATGTATTTGAGTGCACATACATTAGAACTTCACCAGATATGAATTTAGAGAAGAGTAAATCACCCATTCCATCCGTTTGGGATAGACCAAATGTTAATCACAACCCAGAAATTCAATTATCAGGATACCCATACAACACACTATAACTAAACCCGAAATATATCACAAATATATTATTTATAAACTCAAATACTTCAGGAAATAAAACCATTTATTAATAAAATCAGCTACAACAACGCATAAAAACTTACTAGGATATTGTACTATAGCTGATGTCCAAATGTTTTGATCAGAGTTACAAGTAATTTTTGCCTCGACATATTGTAACAGTGTTAGATCATATAGGTCGCTACATTCAATCCATGTATCTTTGTATCCCGCAATAATAGCACCTGCTAGATATGAATCGGGATATTTAAAAAACCGCTGGTTTGGGATACATCCAAAGCATTGAACCATCAACTTATCTTTTGGAATACGTTCTGTATTATATCCAAATGTATGTATAATTGGTAACCATGCATTATCTCTCACACATCCAGCGTCACACCATATGTAGGGGACACTATCATCCCCTACGATTTCAATAGCTTGCTTTACGAACTCTTTTTTGTTATACCATACAGCAGCTACTTCTGGAGTATGATATTTCTCTACATCTAGGTTGCATTGATCCAACCAAAACTGCCTGCCATATTTCTTGAACGCGACCATATCATATATAGTGTCCAATACAACAAAGGTAATTGGAAGGGACCCTCTCAACTCCTCACACATAGGTTTTAAATCATTCGTCGTAAAAAAAACTATGTGCCCGTGTATGCCCCCTAGAAATCTCTGTAAATGCGGCAAATAGAACTCATGCGAAGCTTTGGATGGAATTTTGAAGTATGCTGATACGATGATAGTCATCCGACTTTTAATAAAACAATATATC
>Ga0209550_10004424_pt1 | contig 13322 bp, 10 predicted proteins | sample LauGreSuBDMM15SN_2_FD_187567 | JGI IMG/M metagenome (GOLD analysis project Ga0209550, IMG submission 187567) | Freshwater lake microbial communities from Lake Michigan, USA - Su13.BD.MM15.SN (SPAdes) (version 5) | ecosystem: Environmental > Aquatic > Freshwater > Lake | place: Lake Michigan... | reverse complement strand
TGCGAAGGCTTTTGCGCGGTGTTCCCTGCCATGACTCGGCGCCTGGAGTTTGGCAAGGCCGACATCCATTACTTGGCCAACCTCTGCCACAACTGCGGCGCTTGCCTGCACGCCTGCCAGTACGCTCCGCCCCACGACTTTGCCATCAACGTCCCCAAGGCCATGGCCCAGGTGCGCGTTCAAACCTATGCCGACTACGCCTGGCCGCCCGCTTTGGGCAGCTTGTACCAACGCAACGGCCTGACCTTGTCGGTGGCGCTGGCCCTGGGTTTGGCCTTGTTTTTGGTGCTGGCCATGCTGCGCCAAGGCACGCTGTGGTCCACCCCGGTGGCGGGCGGCTTTTATGCCGTTTTTCCGCACAACCTCATGGTCAGCTTGTTTGCGCCCATTTTCTTGTTTGCGGTGCTTGCGCTGGCGCTGGGCGTGCGTCGCTTTTGGCGTGAGGTCACCCCTGCCACCAGTGGGGCCGGCTTGAGCACACCCGCCGCCGCCGAAGCCACAGACGCCGCCTTGCGCCTGAAGTACCTGGACGGCGGCCACGGCGAGGGCTGCCACAACGAAGACGACGCCTGGACACACGCGCGCAAACGCTTTCACCACCTCACGTTTTACGGCTTCATGCTGTGCTTTGCCGCCACCAGCGTGGCCACGCTCTACCACTATGTGCTGGACTGGCCTGCGCCCTACGATTTGACGACCTTGCCTAAGCTGCTGGGCGTCATTGGCGGGGTGAGCCTGACCGTGGGCACGGCCGGTTTGTGGCGCTTGAACCTGCGCCGCCACCCCGAGCACGGCGACGCCGCGCAAAAGCCCATGGACCGCGGCTTCATTGCCTTGTTGTTCTTGGTCAGCGTGACGGGTTTGCTCTTGTGGTTGCTGGGCCCAACAGCGGCCATGCCTTTGATGTTGGCGCTGCACCTGGGCGCGGTGATGGCCTTGTTCCTGACCCTGCCCTACGGCAAGTTTGCACACGGCGTGTTCCGCACAGCGGCCTTGCTGCGCTTTGCCATCGAAAAACGCCAGCCCAACCGATTGGGGCTGGGCGGGGAGTGAGCTTGGGCGGATGAGCCCCTTGTAGGAGCCAGCCTGCTGGCGATTATTCGCGTGAGGCGATGCCCGTTGCCCGGCCCGATTCGCCGGCAGGCCAGCTCCCACAAAGACAAGACAGCACGGCGGATATGCCCCCTGTAGGGGCCAGCCTGCTGGCGATTATTCGCGTGAGGCGATGCCCGTTGCCCGGCCCGATTCGCCGGCAGGCCAGCTCCTACAAAGACAAGACAGCACGGCGGATATGCCCCCTGTAGGGGCCAGCCTGCTGGCGATTATTCGCGTGAGGCGATGCCCGGTGCCCGGCCCGATTCGCAGGCAGGCCAGCTCCTACAAAGTCAAGACGGCTCTATGTCAGGGTTTGGGGACCATGCCCTCTGGCAAACCTGCCACATGCGCGGCGATTTGACCGGGGGTGGCAAACCACACTTGTGAGCGCTGGGCGGCCATGTGCTCAAGGATCTGCTTTAACTGCCGCGCCCGGTGCGGCTGACCCATCAAAAAGGTGTGCATGGAAATGGCGCACACCAGGGGCCAGCCATGGCGCTCACCGTCGGCGAGTTGCTGGTCAAAGCCGTCGGTCGCCATGCGCGTGAAGTCGGTGTCGCTGGAACCCCGGTTGATGAAGGCCGGAATATCGTTGAGCTCCATGGACGGGTAGGGCACGGTCATGATGGGGCCGCGGTCGGTGCGGAACCACTGCGGTTGCTCGTCAAAATACCAGTCCATCATGTAGCTGTAGCCGGTTTCCAAGAGCAGCTCAGGCGTTTGCGGGCTTTGCGAAATAAAAGGTCCTAGCCAACCCTGAGGGGGTTTGCCTTCTTCCAAAATAAAGCGGTCGCGCACTTCAGCGAGCATGCTGCGCTCGTCGTTTTCTGCCATGTCAATTTGCCGCTCTGAATTGGTGCGGCCATGGCCCACGAATTCGTCGCCACGTTGCCTGAAGGGCGCCAGCACTTCGGGGCAAATGTCGTACACGCTGGTGTTGGTCAGAATGGCCAGAGGAATTTGATAGCGGTCAAACAACTCCAAAATGCGCCAAATACCCACGCGGTTTCCAAAATCACGGTAGGCAAAGCCACGGTGGAAAGGAGCCGATGGTAGCGAGGTGAAGTCCGGCCCTGGATTGCGGCCAAACTCAAAAGCCTCGACGTTGAGCGCGAAATAAACCGCCAGTTTGGCGCCATTGGGCCAGCTGTAAGTCGGCCGGGTAGGCAGCGCCGCAAATGGATAACGGTTGAATTTGTTGTCGAATTTTTTCATGGGGTGCTCGGGCTGAGGGAACGGATGGATTGCATGACATCGGCCACTGGGAGAACCTCGGCGTATTTGGCGGCCATGTCAAACAAATTCACCGCATGGCTGGTGGCACTGCGGTCGTACACGCATTCGATGGGCACGGTGCAGCGGAAGTTGTAGGCAAAGGCGTCGACCACGCTGCCGCGCACGCAACCGCTGGTGGTGCAGCCTGTGACCACCAAACTGTCTACCCCCAAGTCAATGAGGTAGCTGGCCAGTGGTGTGCCAAAAAATGCGCTCGGGTGTTTTTTGGGCAACAAGATGTCGCTCTCGCGAGGTGCAATCTCAGGCACGAACTCGTAACCTTTGGCCGCCACACCCATCAGAGCGGGTACTTTTTCAGCCAGCCGCCCGAGGTCAAAGCGCTCCTTGGGTGCCACATAGGGATAGAGCACCGGAAGATTTTTTTCGCGAAACAAGGCCAGCAATGGCGCAATGTGGTCTACCGCCTTCCATCCCACGTCGCCGCAGGAGGTCTTGAACTCCTTGATGGATTCCCAAAACGGCTGGCGCACGGTGCCCACAGTGCGGTACTGAACGTCGATGATCAAGAGCGCGGGTCGCTTGCCTGGCGCTTGTGGTCGTCCAAATCCGGCTGCTTCATAGGCGGCTATTTCGTCGGCGGAGATGATGCCGCTCCAGGGCATGGACATGGGCTGATCCTTAATGAGTGATGCTTATGGTACTAAAAATTAAGCCTGAACCTTTGACCCAGCGGCAACCCGCGCATCAGTGTTCGTCACGCCGGGCGCCATGCGGGAATTCCCCCAATGGATATCGCTGTGCACTGACTTTGTGGGCTCAAACATCTGTTACAAAACCAGTATTGATATTCACACCTTTGAAATCAGAAGGCAACAAAGCATCTCTGAAAGCAAATAAAAACAATGACGCAGAACCCGTATCCCATGCTGTTCAGTGCGCTGGTTCTGGCTGGTCAGACGATGAAAAACCGCATCGCGCACGCCTCCATTTCGCCGCGCTTTGGCGCCCATCAAGGCCTGCACCCGCGCTACCTCCATTACTACGTCAACCGTGCCAAAGGGGGCGCGGCAATGGTCGTGACCGACCCCATAGGTATCGTTGCGCAACACGGGCCTGAGCGCTTGTGTGCTTGGAATGACAGTCAAGCGGGCGACCTGCAGCGGCTGGCCAACGAGGTGCGCGCGCATGACTGCGCTTTGATTGGGCAGGTGCAAGATGTGGGCCGCGGCCGCCATGTGCCGGGCCGCGCGTATCAAAGCATAGGCGCCTCCTCTTTGCCCGACGATCTGAGCTACACCATGCCGCGGGCCATGAGCGCTGGCGAGATCGAGGCATTTATTGATCAGACAGTTCAGTCGTGCCTGCGCATGCAGCGCAGCGGATTTTCTGGCATTGAAATCTCAGCAGGCCATGGGCATTTGTTTCACCAGTTTCTTTCACCGCGCTCCAACCAACGAGAAGATGCTTACGGCGGCGACTTGGCTGGGCGTTTGCAATTTCTCACCCAAGTCTGTGTGGGGGTGCGGCAAACCTGTGGCGAGGGTTTCATCATCGGCGTCAAACTGCCTGGCGAAGATGGCGTGCCCGGCGGCATTGGCGAGTCACTGGCAGGGCAAACCGCGCAGGGCTTGGTTGCTCGTGCCAGCATTGATTACCTGACTTATTGCCAAGGCTCGCACCACCGCAGTTTGGAGATGCACCTTCCTGACGACAGCCACCCACGCCAGACCTACATGGGACTGATTGCCCGACTCAAGTCCTTGACGCCCACGGTCCCCGTGATGGGCCTGGGCCGCATCACCGATCCGGCCGAGGCTGAAGCCATCTTGGCGCGTGGCGACGCCGACATGGTGGCCCTGGGCCGCTCATTGATTGTGGACCCCGCCTGGCCGATCAAGGCCCAGGCCGGCAAGGCCAGCGAGATCCGCTACTGCGTCTCATGCAACACCTGCTGGAAAACCATCAACCAGAACCGGCAAATAGGCTGCGACAACAACCCCCGTCTGGCCCAGGCCAATGAGCTTGACGACATGCTCGAGCCCGCCGAGCACGCGCGCAAGATCGCGGTGGTGGGCGCAGGCATTGCCGGCCTTCAGGCTGCTGTGACGGCGGCCGCGCGCGGACACCAGGTCAAGCTGTGGGGGCGCTCCGCCGCCGTGGGTGGCAAAACCCGGCTGCTGGCCCAGCTGCCGCTGGGCGAGTCCATGTCCAGCATCTTTGACCACCAATGGACCACGGCCCAGCGTTTGGGCGTGCAATTTGAGCTCGGTCGCAGCGCCAGTGCAGAGGATGTCTTGGCCTGGCAGCCCGATGCCGTGGTGCTGGCCACAGGCTCGCAGATGACCTGGCCCCAGGACTTGCCACTGAGCTTGCAAGCCGAAGGCCTGGTCCCCGATTTGCGTCAGGCCATGGCCGAGGTGCTCAGCACCCGGGGGCCACAAAGCGGCACCGCCGTCATCTACGACCTGGACCAGACCGAAGGCACTTACGCGGCGGCCGAGTATTTGCGCGACCGCTTCGAGCGCGTGGTGATTCTCTCGCCACGCGAGACCATTGCCGAAGAGGTTGTCTTGGTGGCACGCCAGCGCATCCATCGCCGCTTTTTTGAGCGCGGCATCGAGGTCAAAACCTGGGTCGACCCGGTCTGGACCGAGCGCTTTGAAAACGAGGCCTGCCTGCAATACCGCAGCGTCTTTGGCGGGCCGCTGCACGACATCGACAACGTGGCCTTTTTTGCCTACGCCTCACCGCGTCGGCCTGTCAATGACTTGCACCAGTCCCTGCAAGCGGCAGGTCTGAAGGTGAGCTTGGTGGGCGATTGCCGCATCGCCCGGGACGCCTTGGCCGCGACCGCCGAAGGCCACGACGCTGGCATGGCGGCATAAGCCATGCATGCTTTTGGCCCACGCCATGTTGGCCCTGTATTTTTCAAATCAACCACAGCCCAGGAGACACCCATGCTTAGTTCTATCCCTTGCTTTGAGCGCAAAGCCCAAGCCCGAGCCTCACGGCGGCTGTGCTTGGTCGCTGGCCTTGCTGCATGCTTGATGCATGTGGGTGCGCAGGCACAGGACTGGCCCCAACGACCTGTGGTGTTGATCAACCCCTTTGCGGCCGGCTCGTCGGTCGATGTGGTGGGTCGCTTGATTGCGCAAAAAATTGCGGCCAACACAGGGCAGCCCATGACGGTGGACAACAAGACCGGCGCTAGCGGCAATATTGGCACCGATTTCGCCGCCCGCGCCAAACCGGATGGCTACACCTTGTTGCTTGGGTCGCCCGGCACCATGGCCATCAACCCTTGGCTGTTCAAGAAACTGCCTTACGACGCCGTGAAAGACTTCACACCCATCTCGGTGTTGGTGTCATTCCCACAGGTGGTCACCACCAGCGCCAAGCAGCCCTTCAAAAACTTTCCGGAGTTCGTGGCCGCAGTCAAGGCACAACCCGACAAAATGGCCTTCTCCTCCTCTGGACAAGGCTCAACCTCGCACCTGGTGATGGAGCTCATCCGTGCCGATGCCGGCCTGAAAATGGTTCACTTGAGTTACCGCGGCGACTCATTGGCGACCCAGGCCGTGCTGGCGGGCGACGTGCAGGTGACGGTGGGTGGCCTGCCTTCTTTGTCGCCCCTGATGCGCGCAGGCCAAGTGCGGCCCTTGGCCGTGACCTCAGGCAAAAGATCCCCCCTGTTTCCGGACCTGCCCTCCATGGCCGAGTTCATCCCGGGTTTTGATGCCACCGCCTGGGTCTTGCTGATGGCCCCTGCAGGCACGCCCCCACAGGTGGTCAGCCGCATTTCCGCCGAAGTGGCCAAGGCCCTCGCTGACCCTCAACTGCGCCAGCAACTCGAGGCTCAGGGCGTGACCCCTGTGGGCAGCAATCCCGACGAAAGCGCTGTATTCCACCGCCGAGAACTCGATAAATTCAAGCGTGCTGTGGAGCTGTCAGGCGCGACCATGGAGTGAACGCATCCTGGCTGCTGTTCCACGCCTTTCAAAGCGGTTCCTTCCAAGCTTTGAGCGCGGCGCAACACCCAGGCAGGGGCCGGGGGCCCCCTTCAATGTTCCCCCTCAAAGTCACACACCAGCCAACAAAAGCCCGCATCAAGCGGGCTTTTTGACAAGTCCTTGCCTTCACGCAGGCAAAGCCCGTCGAGCCGCTGGCTCACACATCAATGTTCGCCGCCCTCAGGGCATTGGCCTCAATGAACTCCCGCCTCGGCTCCACCTCGTCACCCATGAGCATGGTGAAGACGTGGTCGGCCTCAATAGCGTCGTCGATTTGCACGCGCAAGAGGCGGCGCACCGTGGGGTCCATGGTGGTTTCCCAGAGCTGGGCGGGGTTCATCTCGCCCAGGCCTTTGTAGCGCTGGCGGCTGGTGGTGCGCTCGGCCTCGCTGACCAGCCATTGCATGGCTTGGCGGAAGTCGCTCACGCGTTCTTCTTTTTGCCTCTCGCCTTCGCCGCGCATGGCGCGGGCGTTCTCGCTGAGCAGGCCTTTGAAGGTGTTCGCCGCTTCGGCGAGCGCAGCGTAGTCGGCGCCGTGCACAAAGTCTTGCGTGATGATGCTGCTTTTGACGTTGCCGTGGTGGCGGCGGCTCACGCGCAAGATGGGTTTGTCGGTGCGCACGTCAAACTCGCCCGCCACTTCGGCGTCGGGCAAAAAGGCCTGCAGGGCGGCGGCTGAGGTTTCGGCGCCGGCCAGGGTGTCCAGGTCCAGGGCCACGCCGTCGGCCATGGCGCGCAGGGCTTCTTGGTCCATGAAGCCGGCCAGGCGCTTGATGACGTTCTCGGCCACCGTGTGTTTGCGGGCCAACTCGGCCAGGGTGTCACCGCTCAAGACCGTGCCGTTGCCTGCGTCAATGCTGGCTTCTCTGAGCGCAATGCGGGTCAAAAAGCCATCGAGTGCCGGGCCGTCTTTGAGGTAGAGCTCCTCTTTGCCGGCTTTGACTTTGTAGAGCGGCGGCTGCGCAATGTAGATGTGGCCGCGCTCGACCAACTCGGGCATTTGGCGGTAGAAAAAGGTCAAAAGCAGGGTGCGGATGTGGGCGCCGTCCACGTCGGCGTCGGTCATGATGATGATGCGGTGGTAGCGCAGCTTGGCGACGTTGAAGTCGTCGGCCCCGGTTTTGGGGTCCAGGCTGCCGGCCCCGGCGTTGCCAATGCCTGTGCCCAGGGCGGTGATGAGGGTGAGAATTTCGTTGCTGGTCAGCAGCTTTTCGTAGCGGGCTTTTTCCACGTTCAAGATCTTGCCGCGCAGGGGCAAGATGGCCTGAAATTTGCGGTCGCGGCCTTGCTTGGCTGAGCCACCGGCGGAGTCGCCCTCGACGATGTAGATCTCGCACAGGGCGGGGTCTTTTTCTTGGCAGTCGGCGAGCTTGCCGGGCAGGCCCATGCCGTCGAGCACGCCTTTGCGGCGCGTCATCTCGCGGGCCTTGCGGGCGGCCTCGCGGGCGCGGGCGGCGTCAATGATCTTGCCGCAGATGATCTTGGCGTCGTTGGGCCGCTCTTCCAGGTAGTCGTTGAGGGTTTTGGCCACGATGTCTTCGACCGGGCCGCGCACCTCGCTGGAGACCAGCTTGTCTTTGGTTTGGCTGGAGAACTTGGGCTCGGGCACCTTGACCGAGAGCACGCAGCACAGGCCTTCGCGCATGTCGTCGCCCGAGACCTCGACCTTGGCTTTTTTGGCCAGCTCGTTCGCTTCAATGTACTTGCTGATGACGCGCGTCATGGCCGCGCGCAGGCCCGTCAAGTGGGTGCCGCCGTCGCGCTGTGGAATGTTGTTGGTAAAGCACAGCACGTTTTCGTTGTAGCCGCTGTTCCACTGCATGGCCACTTCGACGCCAATGTTGGTGTTTTGGTCACTTTGGCGGTCGCCCATGGCCACAAAGGCGTTGGGGTGCAGCACCTGCTTGCCTTTGTTGATGAAGTCCACAAAGCCTTTGACGCCGCCCGTGCCAGAAAAGTCGTCTTCTTTGCCGCTGCGCTCGTCTTTGAGGCGGATCTTCACGCCGTTGTTCAAGAAGGACAGCTCGCGCAGGCGCTTGGACAAGATCTCGTAATGGAAATCGAAGTTTTCCTTGAAGATGTCGGTGTCCGGCAAAAAGTGCACCTCGGTGCCGCGCTTTTCAGTGTCGCCTGTGACCTTCATGGGCGAGACTTCGACCCCGTTGACTTGCTCGAGTATGCGGTTTTGCACCACGCCCCGGCAGAACTCCAGCGCGTGCACCTTGCCCTCGCGGCGAATGGTCAGGCGCAGCATTTTGGACAAGGCGTTGACGCAGCTCACGCCCACGCCGTGCAGGCCGCCTGAGACCTTGTAGCTGTTTTGGTTGAACTTGCCGCCGGCGTGCAGCTCGGTCAGGGCGATCTCGGCGGCCGAGCGCTTGGGCTCGTGCTTGTCGTCCATCTTGATGCCGGTGGGGATGCCGCGGCCGTTGTCCACCACTGAAATGGAGTTGTCGGAGTGGATGGTCACCACGATGTCGTCGCAATGGCCGGCCAGGGCCTCGTCAATCGAGTTGTCCACCACCTCAAACACCAGGTGGTGCAGGCCGGTGCCGTCAGAGGTGTCGCCGATGTACATGCCTGGGCGTTTGCGCACGGCCTCCAGACCTTCGAGGATCTGGATGGAGCCTTCGCCATAGGCTTCCGAAGCACCGGCCTGGTTGGCGTCAATGACGGGCTGGAAATTGCTGCTTTCCGTGGCGTCTGCGGCCGCGTCTGTGGGCTTGGTGTCTTCGGTCATAAATGCTTTCGGGGGTCTCTTGAATGGTCAAACCCGCGCGGGGCGCGGGTTGCGGAGTCTGTGCTGCTCAGGCGGGGGCCTCTGGCGGCATTCAAATTCGCATGGGCATGACCACGTATTTAAAGTGTGCGTTGTCGGGGATGGTGACCAAGGCCGAGCTGTTGGAGTCGGCCAGCTCCAGCTTGACCATGTCTTGCCCCATGTTGCCGAGCACGTCGAGGAGGTAGGTGACGTTAAAGCCAATTTCGATGCTGTCACCGCCGTAGTCAATGTCGAGCTCGTCCACGGCTTCTTCTTGCTCGGCGTTGCTCGAAGCCACGCGCAGGGTGCCGGGTTCAATGTTCAGGCGCACGCCTTTGAATTTTTCGCTGGTGAGAATGGCCGCTCGCTGCAAGCTGGCCAAGAGCGCCGTGCGGCCCAGCACCACAATGTTTTTGTGGTTCTTGGGGATCACGCGGTTGTAGTCTGGGAACTTGCCCTCCACCAGCTTGGTGACGAACTCCATGCCGTCAAACGCAAACTTGGCTTGGTTGCCCGCAAACTGCATTTCAATGGCGCCTTCTTTGTCGGACAAGAGGCGCTGCAGTTCCAGCACGGTTTTGCGCGGCAAGATGACTTCTTGGCGCTGCTCAATGTCCACATCCAACTGGGCCGAGGAGTAGGCCAGGCGGTGGCCGTCGGTGGCCACCAGGCTGAGTTGCTTGCCTTCGGCCACAAACAAAATGCCGTTCAGGTAGTAGCGGATGTCGTGCACCGCCATGGAAAAAGACACCTGGTTGAGCAGCTCTTTGAGCGTTTTTTGCGGCACCGAAAACACCGGGCCAAAGCTGGCCGCCTCTTGCACCAGCGGAAAGTCTTCGGCCGGCAGCGTTTGCAGCGTGAAGCGGCTTTTGCCGCCTTTGAGCAGCAGCTTGTTTTGGCTGGACTCCAGCGAGACGGTTTGGTCGCTGGGCATGGAGCGCAAGATGTCTATCAACTTGCGTGCGCCCACGGTGGTGGTGAAGTTGCCTTCATCGCCACCGAGCTCGCTGCTGGTGCGGATTTGAATTTCCAGGTCGCTGGTGGTCAGCTGCAGCTGCGTGCCCGTTTTGCGAATCAGCACATTGGCCAAGATGGGCAGGGTGTGGCGGCGCTCGACGATGCCGGCCACCGACTGCAAAGCCGAGAGAACCTGTTCCTGAGGTGCTTTGAGGACGATCATGGGCTTTCTTTCTTGTCTTTTTGATTTATTCGACGGGAGATGGGGTCACGCCAGACAGCCGCCCCAGGCTTGATAAGCAAGTATTTTCGCTTGTTTACACAGGCAGCTGTTGCTGAGGCCGGCCATGGCATCAACCCTTGAGGGTTTGCTCCAGCACATGGAGCTGCTGGTTCAGCTCGCTCATTTGCTGGCGCTCGGCCGCCATTTTGCGCACCGCGTGCAACACCGTGGTGTGGTCGCGCCCGCCAAACAACTCGCCAATTTCGGGCAGGCTTTTTTGCGTGAGTTCTTTGGCCAGGTACATGGCAATTTGGCGCGGGCGGGCAATGCTGGCCGGGCGCTTTTTAGAGTACATGTCGGCGACTTTGATTTTGTAGAAGTCGGCCACGGTTTTTTGGATGTTTTCCACCGAGATTTGCCGGTTTTGAATCGACAGCAGGTCGCGCAGCGCCTCCCGGGCGAGTTGTATGGAAATGTCTTTTTGGTTAAAGCGCGAATAAGCCAAGATTTTGCGCAGCGCCCCTTCGAGCTCGCGCACGTTGGAGCGCACGTTCTTGGCCACAAAAAAGGCCACTTCTTCGGGCATGACCGCGCCCTCAGACTCGGCCTTGCTGATCAAAATGGCCACGCGCATTTCCAGCTCGGGCGGCTCAATGGCCACGGTCAGGCCGGAGTCAAAGCGCGAGACCAAGCGCTCGTGGATGTCGGCCAGGCCTTTAGGGTAGGTGTCGCTGGTCATCACAATGTGTGACTTTTTGGCCAGCAAAGCCTCAAAGGCGTTGAAGAACTCTTCTTGCGTGCGGTCTTTGTTGGCAAAGAACTGCACGTCGTCAATCAGCAGCAAATCCAGCGAGTGGTAGCGCTCTTTGAACTCGTCAAACGCCTTGCGCTGGTAGGCTTTAACCACATCCGAGACGAACTGCTCAGCATGGATGTAGAGAACTTTGGCGTTGGGGTTGTCGGCCAGCAACTTGTTGCCAATGGCGTGTACCAAGTGCGTTTTGCCCAAACCCACGCCGCCGTAAATAAACAGCGGGTTGTACAACTGGCCCAGGCTGCTGGCCACATGCATGGCGGCCGCCCGCCCCATGCGGTTGGCCGAGCCTTCAATCAGGGTGTCAAAAGTCAGCGCGGCGTTGAGCCGGCTTTTGAAAGGCGCGTTGGGTGGCTCTTCGGTTTGGCCCATGGCGGGGGGCTCAACGTTGGCCATGTTTTTCAAGCTTTGGCCCAGAGGTGCAGGCCTGGCAAGGTTTTCACGCGGAGCAAGCACTAACTCCAGGGGGATGGGCTGGCCGGCCAATTGGGTGAGCAAGGCGGCGATGCGGGTGCTGTACTGCGCCCGAATCCAGTCCAGCTTGAAGCGGTTGGCGACCTGAATGGTCAGCTTGGAGAGGTCGGGCGCGACCTCGGCCACCAGGGGTTTGATCCAGGTGTTGAACTGCTGTTCGGGCAGTTCTTGGGCCAGTTGCTCCACGCAGCCCAGCCAGAGGTCGGCCATCTGGTCGGCGTTGTGGCTGGGGTGGAGGGCCTCGTTCATGGTCGGGGAAGCAGCAAAATCAGGGGCAGCAGGCAAGCGAAGCACTTGTGGACAGATTGGGTATTAAGCACCCTGCATTCTAGCCTTTTGCGCAAGTTATCCACAAGCTTGACAGCCGGGCTTGTCTTGGTGCAGAAGAGGGCAAATGGTGTGATGAATTTGGGTCCTGGCCCGCGCAGCGCAAGTGTGCCTAAAGGTTTATTCCGGGCTTCTGAGGATTTTTTGGGGGTCGGCGATGGGCCGAAAGACGCGCTTGTTTGTCTCTGATCTGCGCCTCTTTGCTGGGGCTTTGGCCTATTTTTATTGCCAGTCTTGAGCCAAGGCGTCATAATCGCGGGTTTCCCTGTTCGGCAGGGCGCAGCTTGGCGTGCTCTTTCAAGGGCTTTGCGTGGTCTGCGCTTAGCCACCAATCGGTTTTTGTTTGCCTGCGGATGGTCCGCATGGCGGGCGTGGCTCCCAAGCTGCTGCCCGGGCACCGGACACACTGAATAAATTGAACACGGGACCAAGCCCCAAGGATCCATCATGAAACGCACTTACCAACCGTCCAAAGTCAAACGCGCTCGCACCCACGGCTTTTTGGCCCGCATGCGCACCCGCGGCGGCCGCGCCGTGATCAACGCTCGCCGCGCCAAAGGCCGCAAGCGTTTGGCCGTCTAAGTTCAGGCTTTCAGCCCGCCTGGCCACGCCCTTGTTGCGGCTCAAGAACCGGGCACAGTTTCAGGCCGTGCTCGCCCAGCGCGTCATTGCCAAGACCGAGCATTTCGCTTTGCACCGTCACCCTCTGGGTGGTGCGTGCGTGTCAGGTGCGCGCGCGCGCCCACCTTCCCCATCAGCCGCGCTTGAACCAGCCTTGCTGGAGCCCATGCAGATGATCAGCTTTACCGTCCACCCGCAGTCCAAGCCCCAGTTTGACAGGCCCGTGTTCCCATCGGTCGAGCTCTGGCTGGGCGCCATGGTGCCCAAGCGCTGGGCCAAGCGCTCGGTGACGCGGCACGCCATCAAGCGCCAAATCTACGATGTGCTGGACGCCAGGCTGGAGCCCGATGAGCAGGCGGCTTATTTGGTTCGCTTGCGGTCGGGCTTTTCGCGCCAGCAGTTCTTGAGCAGCACCTCCGAGCTGCTCAAGCAGGCGGTGCGCTTTGAATTGCACAGCCTGATGGACCGCGCCAAGTCCACCCACCCCGGCAGCCGCACCGCTTGATGCGTGAATTTTGCCCATGACACACCTGAACGCCTTGCTCCGGCTGCCCCAAACCCTGCTCATGGGGCTGGTGCGTGCCTACCGCTTGCTGCTCAGCCCCAGCTTGGGCTCGTCCTGCCGCTTTGAGCCCACTTGCTCGGCCTATGCCTTGCAAGCCTTGGAGCGCCACGGCGCGGGCGGCGGCACCTACCTCACCTTGCGGCGGCTGGTCCGCTGTCAGCCTTGGTGCGACGGGGGCCACGACCCTGTGCCACCTTCTGTTTTTTCCCACCTGGCGCTGCGCGCCACGCCCTCCACAA
>Ga0209550_10004423_pt1 | contig 13326 bp, 12 predicted proteins | sample LauGreSuBDMM15SN_2_FD_187567 | JGI IMG/M metagenome (GOLD analysis project Ga0209550, IMG submission 187567) | Freshwater lake microbial communities from Lake Michigan, USA - Su13.BD.MM15.SN (SPAdes) (version 5) | ecosystem: Environmental > Aquatic > Freshwater > Lake | place: Lake Michigan... | reverse complement strand
GACTCCCTTTCTATCAATATCCCCAGATATTCCCTCCTTTTTTCAAACCCCTTTTATTAAGTTGTGTTTTTTTATTTCCTCGGCTTCCGCTTCCCGTTTTCTTGTGTTTTTTACCGATGCGTTTCCCCTGCATTTTGAAGGAACATTTTTCAGAATATTTACCACCGCGCTTGCCCCTATGATCCAGCATGGGTGGGCTTGGGCGGCCAAACTCCTAGCGCCCATGAAACTTCATGCTTTAGTAGTTACAATAGAAACAGCTTTTTAAACCTCGGTAATTTCCGATGAGATGAGCGTGATTCTGAGCGCCACACTTCCGTGAAGGCTCGCAAACAAAGGCTCTAGGGAAGAAAGGCTACTAGGGAGAGAAAGCGCGGGCGATGAGCTCACGCACGCAGAATTACCCGCATTTAGGATTTTTTATCGTAAACGGATTTGTCGTCAAAAAGCTTGGATTCCTTGATTTCAAGCGGCAAAGCGTTGCGATCGAGTTCTTGAAAAAAACAGCTTTCGTATCCGGTATGGCAGGCTCCGGTTGTTTGTTCGACCTCGAAAAGAAGGACATCTCGGTCGCAATCAACAAACCAGCGAACGACCCGCTGGGTGTGACCGCTTGTCTCTCCCTTGAGCCACAGTTTCTGCCGCGAGCGGCTCCAGAAGGTCATTAGACCGGTTTTGAGCGTATAGGCCAAAGACTCTGAGTTCATCCACGCAAACATTAAAACCCTACCAGAGGGTCTTTCCTTGCCGGAAGCTTCTTGAACGATGACGGGGATGAGCCCATCGCTAGTGAATTTGAAGTCGAATTCCACGGGATTGCTAAATTAAGGCCTATGGAGATAACCTGAGCTCGCGAACGATACAACAGAAATGCCCATAATCCCATTTGAATCCACCCAGCTTCCCGTCGTATATGGTAGCGCGCCTGCCCTGTCGATTTCCATGCGCTTAGCGGATTTGGAGTCTTTAATTCCTAAAGATCTTCTGCTTCGTAAATCCACCCCGGAGGAGACCGTGAAGCTTTCTGCTGCCCACGTCCTAAGTCACATCGTTCCGATGCTATCCTTGAGCGAACTTGCCAATTTGGTGCCAGACTTCGTGGAACCAGCATCCGACATGATTCGACTGCCGGTATCCCGCGTAGCCCTTGGATACACACTCCGCGAACAAATTATCACCCCCAGCATCCTCAAAGAGGAAACGCTTGAGACGCCACTAGCCTCGCCGACGGCGAGCTTAAATCTTTTTTTTGCGAAACCGCTCGCAGTCGAGGAAATCGACCTCCTCATTGAGCCTGAAGTCATCGAAGAGGATCCCCTACCTGATCGCACGACCGAAGCCCCCCAAGACGGCATCTCCGCTCGAAAGCTCTCTGATCTTATCAGCAACCTTCCGACCTTTCGGCGCAAAACTGAGGAACCGATCTCGAATGCGATCATTACGATCAAACCGAATTTTCCCTCTCTGGATACTTTTGGTGACGAGCTTTTGCCCGAGCAGGACGCCCTGCAATCGCTTTTCATGACCGATGAAAAATTAAGCATCAAGCGGGTCGTGGAACTTTGCGGCGACCTTCCTGGTATCAAGTCCTGCCTGTTGGCAAGCGACGATGCATTTATAACTTCTCAAAACGTACCTGCAGGATTGGATATAGCGTCGCTCTGCTCCAAAGCCACCACGATGGCCAGAGCCATGCACGAAGCATCAGCGGACATGGGCATCGGTGAGATTCCCGCGCTCACGCTGCATACGGAAAAAGGCCCAATCAGTATTTTCCAAAATGATAATCAAACGATGCTCGTCTTCCACGCGGATCGGAGCTTTATTCCGGGAGTCCGTGAAAAGGTGGGCCTCGCGTTGGGAGAGGTCACACGATCACGTTTATGCCTCCCTCCACCGACAAATGAAACCTGAAAACCCATTGCGGGGATGCCTGCGATGATTTAGAAAACGAGAACTTATGATGGAACTTGTGCAAAAGGGCGGCCCGCTGATGTGGCTTATTCTGGGCTGTAGTGTCACGGCTCTCGGGGTTTTCTGTGAACGCCTCCTTTTTTTCCACCGCGCCTCGATTCAAACCGGTGACTTCCTGCGTGGACTGGCCAATTTGCTCAGAAAAAAAAACTTCGCTGAGGCGATTAGGGAATGCGCAGCCTCGCCAGGGCCAGTTCCTCGCGTGCTACTTGCCATGTTGGTCCGTCACAACTCGCCACGATCCGAGCTGAGGGACATCGCTCAAGAGGCGGGTCAACTCGAGGTTCCCCGCTTAGAACGCAATCTCGCACTGCTTGCAACGATCGCCTACGCAACACCCCTTGTCGGCTTGCTGGGAACGATTCTCGGCCTTCTCACCGCCTTTCAACAGATCACCACGCATGGCGGTTACGCCACAGCGGCTGAAATCGCAGGCGGCGTTTACGAGAGCCTGCTCACATCGGCAGCGGCACTCACGATCGCTATTCCTGCGTTTGTCGCCCACAGTTATCTCGTCGCTAGGTCGAATGATGTACTCCATGACATCGAGCGTGCCTCAATTGAGATTCTAGACGTCCTCCACGAGCCTGCGGAATCCGATACTATCGCGTGAAAATTCAGCGTTCACCAGTCCTTCATCCGGCCCTAATGTTTATAGCGCCGTCCTTGAACGTCGTGCTTTTGCTGGTTTTTTACATCATACTCAGCACTTCCTTCCTTTTGCAGCCAGGGGTCACGGTCGAAGTCCCGCAATCCCCATTCCTTTTAGCGCCGCAAAGAAACCCACTCATCATCAGCATCGCTGCAGCACCTTTATCCTCGATTTATTTTGAAAATGACGCCGTCACTTTCGATGAATTGCATACCAAACTTAAGGAGTATGGCGGGAGAAACCACACCGTGATCATCAAAACTGATCGCAGATCGGCAGTGGAACAACTCACGCAGGTCATGACGGTTTCTCTTTCGCTTGGATATCCCACGGTCATCGCCACATCGGATCAGCAGTGAAAAACACTCCTCTTATTTTTGACTGGCCTGTTCGTCATCGCATCCACCTCCTGCTTCCAGCCATGCTGGTGCTCGCCGCCCTCGCCCATGGTTCCATTTTTTTCCTATTCACCATTGCCTATCCGAAAGGCAAAGCGGATGCACTGAAACCCGCGCAGGTGTTTTTTTTACCAGAAGGTTCTTCTCAAAAACTACAAGTCGAAGGCTTGCTCCTTTCTTCAGACCCCTCCCTATTTGCTCCTGGTCGAGGGCTGCCACGTGAAGAGGGGTTATTTTCGACGACTTACACTCCTCAGTTTGCATCCGAAAAAAACACCCTTCTTCCACTCCCTCCAAGATGGGAGGCTCAATCCCCCGCACACGTCCCGAGCGTGCGTCGCGAAGTCAAGTTTCCTCCCCTCGCCTCACCGAAGCAGGAAGCCACTCTCCTCGCTGCTAAGCTCCAGTCAGGACCAGCATTGGCTGACCGATTGCCGCCCTTGCCCGAATCCCTAATCACTCCGCTCGTCGCCGCCGGATCTCTCGAAGCGGTAACCTTCCTTATTGGAGTCGATTCGAGTGGTCGTGTCGCATTTCTCGTCCCCGAGCGTTCCTCCAGCGATCCCGCGATTGATCGCGGCCGCATCCAATTACTCCGATCCCTGCGCTTTGCCCCGTCCGAAAAAAGCGGAATCGTGTGGGATTTTCTGGAATTTCACTGGGGCTCCAGACCCTCAAAGACGCCATGATTTCGATTCCGCTTCCATGGCTCGTCTTCACCGCTCTGATTATTTTTCTGGCAGGGATTTTTTTTGTTTGGATCTGCTATGAGATCGCGCGAAATCGTCAGGCCGCGAAGGACAGAAAAGATCGCATCCGTTGCCATCTTTGCGCACGTGAATTCATTGCCGAGAAAATAGCGAACCTACCACGATGCCCGCATTGCGGAAGCCCGAACGAGCACATCGCTCCGCGTCTTTTTTAGTTCCCTATCTTTGGAACCATGAAGGACGCAGGCGGCGAAGCAACTCAATGCTAAGCTCCCAAGAGCAGTCGGGCTGGATTTTCGATGCAATCTTTGACTCGCACCAAGAATGTCACAGCCTCTTTGCCGTCCACCACGCGGTGATCGTAACTCAGAGCGAGATACATCATCGGGCGGGCCACAATTTGGCCCTTGATGACGACTGGGCGATCTTGAATTTTGTGCATGCCGAGAATGCCACTTTGCGGAGGATTCAGGATCGGTGTGCTGAGTAGAGACCCATAGGTGCCGCCATTGCTGATAGTGAAAACGCCACCTTTGAGATCATCCAAAGAAATTTTGCCTTCGCGGGCTTTTGTGGCGTATCCGGCGAGTCGGGATTCAATGTGCGCAAAGCTGAGCCGATCGCAGTCGCGCACGACGGGCACGATGAGCCCGCGCTCAGTGCCAACAGCCACTCCGATATCATACACCGTGCTGGTCACTAGGTCTTCACCATCGATACGGGAATTGATGGATGGGATAGCCTGGAGCGCATCAACCACTGCCTTGATGAAGAAGCTCATGAAGCCAAGTTTGACCCCGTGTTTTTTCGTGAATTCCTCTTGGAGTTCCTTGCGAAGGGCCATCACGGCGCTCATATCGGCTTCATTGAACGTCGTCAGAATGGCGGCCGTTTGTTGAGCCATCACAAGCTGGGTAGCGATCTTGCGGCGCAGAGGAGAGAGTTTTTTCCTAACCGTGCGAGATTCATCGCTAGGCGCCGAAACAACAGGCGCGGGCTTTACGGCAACGATCGGTGCTGGCGCTACCGCTACGGCTTTTTCCACAACGGCAGGCATGGCCGGCTCTGGGGCAGCGACTTTGGATCGTGCGGGCACTTCTCCGGGCGCGATTTCGGCCACGACTTGACCGATTTTCACCTCTTGGCCTTCGGCGACTTTAATGTGAATGATACCTGAATCAGCGGCCATCACTTCTTGTGAGACTTTGTCAGTTTCCAACGTGAAGAGCAGCTCGTCACGGGAGACGCTGTCGCCCTCTTTTTTATGCCAAATGGAAAGCACTCCGGAGGTAATGGACTCACCGACGGCTGGAATTTTAACTTCGATGTTCATGCGATTTTAGACTTCAAAGGCTTGCTTGATAAGGGCGGCTTGTTGTTCTTTGTGCTTACCGGAAGACCCGGTGGCGGTGCTGGCGCTCTCTTCCCGGCCAGCATAGCCGATGAGAGATCCAACGAGCCCCGCTATACGCGGAGCTATAAAATTCCAGGCTCCCATATTTTGGGGCTCCTCCTGACACCAGACGTACCGCTTAGTGCCGTGGTAGCGTTTGGATAGGGCTTGCAATCGTTCGCTGTGCAGTGGGTAGATCTGTTCGAAACGGATGATTGCGGTCGTCACCGTTTGCTTCGCTTCCTCACGTCCACGAACGAGATCGTAGTAAATTTTCCCTGAACAAAAGACCACGCGATTCACCTTTTTTGGATCCTTAATGGTGGGATCGTCCAAGATTTCCTCGAAACGAGCATTCGTAAAATCCTCCACTCGCGAAGCCGCGTCCTCCGAACGCAGAAGGCTTTTCGGCGACATAATGATGAGCGGCTTGCGGTAGCCACGGTGGATCTGCCTGCGAAGGACATGGAAATACTGGGCGGGCGTCGTGATATTACACACCTGCATATTATCCTCGGCGCAGAGTTGCAGAAATCTCTCCAGTCTCGCACTGGAGTGCTCGGGACCTTGCCCTTCGTAGCCGTGAGGCAAGAGCATCACAATCGAGCTTGGTCTACGCCACTTGGCTTCGGCTGAAGCGATAAATTGATCAATGATGATCTGCGCTCCATTGGCAAAGTCGCCAAACTGAGCCTCCCAGATACAGAGCATCGATGGAAAATCCATCGAGTAACCGTAATCGAAACCAAGCACGGCATACTCGGAAAGCGGGCTATTATAAACACAAAAGGTCTCCTGCTCAGGCGAAATATTTTTCAGCGGGAAGTAGCGATCGCGGGTCACCTCATCATAGAGAACCGAATTACGATGGCTGAATGTACCTCGACGGCTGTCTTGACCGGAGAGACGTACCGGCGTGCCCTCGATAAGGAGAGAACCGAATGCCAAAGCTTCCGCAAACCCCCAGTCGTAAGGCCCCCCATCTTTCCAAACTTGGAGTCGACGATCAACGACTGTCCTTTTGATTTTGGGTACAACGTTAAAATTTTCGGGTACCGTGGTGATAGCCGCGGCCACTTTGTCAAGCGTGGCGACGGTAATAGCCGTATTGACCGGTTCGTGAGAGTAGGGAGGTTGAAAAATCGCCGTAGAGCCGGCAAATTCGCTTTTCTTTTTTTTCGACTCGTCCTTTTTTTTCACTTCTGTGAAGGCAGCTTCGAGCTTTTCCAGGAGCTTGGACTTGATTCCGGAAGCCTCGTCAGGAGTGACTGTACCGAGAGCAGAGACTTGAGCCGCAAAAGTGATGCTTAGAAGAGGGTGCGCCTTTATGATCGAGTAAAGATCAGGTTGGGTGAAAAGCGGTTCGTCCGTCTCATTGTGTCCGTGCCGGCGATAGCAGTAAATATCGATCACCACATCGCGGCGGAACTTCTGGCGGAACTCGAGAGCGATTTGAGCAACCTCTATCACCGTGAGCGGATCCTCGCCATTGACGTGAAAGATAGGTGCATCGACCATTTTGGCCATATCGGTGCAATAGCGCGTGGAGCGTGCATCAGCCGGGAGCGTGGTGAAGCCAATCTGATTGTTGACCACGAGATGGATTGTGCCGCCAGTGCGATAGCCGGGAAGTTGCGACATGTTGAATATCTCAGCAACGATACCCTGTCCGATAAAAGCGGCGTCTCCATGCACTAAGATGGGAAGTACCTTCGTGCGTTCCAAGGTGTCTTCCAATATACGCTGCCGCGCGCGGGCCTTGCCCTGAACGACGGCGTCAACCGCTTCCAAATGGCTGGGGTTTGCCGCCATGCGGATCTCGATCTTGTGACCGCTCGGCACATCTCTGGTCGTCTGGTAACCAAGGTGGTATTTCACGTCTCCGCTACCACCCACTAATTGCGGGTCAAACGTATCCTGAAACTCATTAAAAATGACGTCCAAGGGCTTTTTTAAAAAGTTAGCCAGAACGTTAAGTCGGCCCCGGTGGGCCATTCCCATCACGATTTCCATCACGCCGGCGGAACCGCATCCTTCAAGAATCGCGTCGAGAGAAAGCATAAGTGACTCCCCACCCTCGAGAGAAAACCGCTTCTGACCGACAAATTTTGTATGGATAAAAGACTCGAAGGTTTCGGCCTGATAAAGTTTGTGAAGAATATCGCGGTGCACCTCTGGAAGTTGACGGGAGGCGCTTCGACGGTTCTCAACGCGATTAGCCACCCACTCGCTCATGGCGGGATCCTGAATGTGAGTGAATTCAACACCGAGGGTTTCGCAATAGGTTTGGCGAAGCCCAGCAATCATCTCCTTGAGCGGCATCGCACGGCCCTGCTGAAAGTTTCGCGAAGAAACAACCTCGCTCAAATCAGCTTCCCCTAGACCAAATTCCGAAGGCTCCAAACGGGAAATCGACGGCGCGGATTTCGAGAGCGGATTCAGATGCGCGGCGGTGTGACCAATCGTACGGTAAGCTTCCACCAACAAATCCACGCGAGCTTGGAGAGGCGATGAAGATCCTTGGCCCGCCTCGCACGCTTCCGCCTTGCGACTGCGAACTAGACCGAGCTCAAAACCCTCAAAAAACGCGGCCCACTCTGGTTCAACAGAACGGTGATCAGTGACCCAGCGCTCGTAAAGTTCATCAATAAGTGCCTCGTTAGCGCGGGCAGGGAGAGAAGTATTCATTCAATATCTATGTGGCAATTCAAGCCTTCCAAAAGCGAAGACTTTAGAACGGAAAAGTGCCTTTTTTTTGCGCGTTTGGCAAGAAACGAAAAAAAAGGATCATGCCAAGTCAAAAAAAATCCGCCCGCACCCCAATTGGGGCGGGGCGGAAATTTTAGAGGAATTTTTTAGTCTTGTTTGACAGCAGCTTCGTCGCGGTCCTTCATTGCGGCTCGGCGGCTGAGCTTCACGCGTCCCTTGTCATCTACGCCGACGCATTTGACCCAAATCGAGTCGCCCATTTTCACAACGTCTTCGACTTTATTGACGCGGAAATCGGCCAATTCAGAAATGTGAACGAGACCGTCTTTACCTGGAAGCACTTCGACGAATGCGCCGAATTCCTTGATCGAAACGACCGTTCCTTGGTAGATCTCGCCGATCGAAATCTCCTTGGTCATCCCGTTGATGATTTCCTTCGCTCGTTTGAGGCTTTCGCCGTTGTTCGAGTAGATGTGGATGGATCCGTCGTCCTCGATGTTGATCTCAGCACCGGTCTCGGCAACGATGCCTTTGATCGTCTTGCCGCCTGGTCCAATGATGAGGCCGATCTTGTCTGGATTGATTCGGATGGTCTCGATACGCGGCGCATATTGGCTAAGCTCAGCACGTGGGCTGGAAAGGATGCCATTCATGACATCCAAGATTTTTGTGCGCGACTCTTTAGCCTCGATCACAGCCTCAGCCATGATCTCGTGCGAGATGCCGGGAAGCTTGAGATCAAGCTGGAAACCAGTGACGCCCACTTCCGTTCCACAGAGTTTGAAATCCATGTCGCCGAAGTGATCTTCGCTGCCGATAATGTCGGTGAGCGTAGTGTAGCGTTTGAGTGTCTCGCCCTCGAATTCGGTAACAAGACCGACGGAAATGCCAGCCACAGGGCGACGGAGCGGAACGCCCGCATCCATGAGCGCAAGCACGCCAGCGCAGACGCTGGCCATCGATGTGGATCCGTTGGACTCCATCACTTCGCTCACGATACGAATGGCGTAAGGGAAATCCTTTTCACTTGGCACGACTGGCTCGATCGAGCGCTCAGCAAGGGCTCCATGCCCGATCTCACGGCGGTTCTGTCCACCAAATCGACCAGTCTCACCCACGCTAAATGGCGGGAAGTTGTAATGAAGCATGAAGCGCTTCGTGTCAGGACCTCCACCGTAGGAGTCAATCATTTGAGCCTCGTCGGCAGGAGCGAGAGTCGCGATGCCGAGAGCTTGCGTCTCACCACGTGCAAAGAGGGCGGATCCATGTGTGCGCGGCAGGAGACCTGTCTCACCGGAGAGCGGACGGAGCTCATGAAGCCCGCGACCGTCGCAACGCTGCTTGCGGTCGAGAATGCTGATGCGGAAAGCTTTTTTCTGCAAATAATCAAACGCTTGGGATATGTCGAACTTTGAGGCTGTTGGAAATTGCAGAAGAACAGCGGCACTCACTTCATCGCGCAGGGCGCCGACCGCTTTGCTGCGTGCGACTTTGCCTGAAGTGTAGAGAGCGGACTCGATGCGGTCGCCGGCAACTTGGTAGGCGATTTCCAGAATCGAAGAATTCACCTCGAAGAGCGGCATGGAGCGCTTTTCTTTGCCAACTTTGGCGGCGAGTTCGCGCTGGGCGGCAACGATGGGCTTCACCGCATCACGAGCAAAATCGAGAGCAGCTGTGAATTCGGCTTCAGCGAGTTCGTTGGCAGCGCCTTCGATCATGATGACTTTTTCACCATCTCCAACATAAACGAGATCGAGATCGCTATCGAGACGCTCGGAGTGAGTCGGGTTGATGACAAAGGCACCACCGATACGGCCAATACGAACAGCACCGATCGGGCCTGCGAATGGGATGTCGGAAACACAAAGTGCGGCCGAAGCTCCATTAATCGAGAGCATATCGGGATCGTTCTGGCCATCGGCACTCAGGAGAAGAGTGATGACTTGGGTATCATGCAGGTAACCTTTTGGAAAAAGGGGACGCAATGGACGATCGGTCATACGTGCCGTGAGGATTTCCTTCTCCGTGGGGCGACCCTCACGTTTGAAGTATCCACCGGGCAATTTACCAACGGCAGCAGCTTTTTCTTTGTATTCGACGGTGAGAGGGAAGAAGTCTTGGCCTTCTTTGATCGTCGTAGCGGAAACGGCCGTGACAATGACAATAGTGTCACCCGAGCGGACAGTAACTGCACCGTCGGCTAGTTTGGCGAGTTTGCCGGATTCGAATGTGATGGGAGATTGACCCGCTTGAGCGGTTACGGAATGAGACATAGTAATAGATACGAAGTGTCGCTTTAAAAAAACGACAGGGTGATTAATTGGATAAAAGCCCCGATGATGACCGGGGCTTTCAAGAGTTAAGTGACGTTATTTACGGAGGTCGAGTTTCTCGAGGACCGCCGAGTAACGAACTTTGGCGGTTCGCTTGAGGTAATCAAGCAAACTGCGCCGAGTGGCAACGAGCTTGAGAAGTCCGCGACGAGAGGAGTGATCCTTGGCGTTGACTTTCAGGTGCTCGGTGAGAGATAGAATGCGTTGCGTCAGGAGCGCGATTTGAACGTCTGCGCTGCCGGTGTCTTTTGCGTGGAGCTTGAGTGTCTCCATTTCATTTGCTGCTTTAGCCATTATTTTTTCTTATTGTTGTTGGAAGCTGGGGAAATTGCCATGCCTTCTGGATCATGACAAGGACAAATTCTTCACCCCCGTTTCAAAATGATGTGAAATTGAACTGGGAAGAGTCGCTCAAGTGACTATAACAACCCGCTTATGAAGGTTCGCCTCACCAAAGATTTCATCATCGAAGCCGCGCAAAGTCTGCCCAAAGTTCCGGCTGGCCACAAGTGCGCCCGTATCCACGGCCACACATTCACTATCGAGATTTCCGTCGAGGGCGAAGTGGATCCGGAGACCGGATGGTTTTACGACCATGCCCTTATTAGTGCCGCCATGCGACCGATTGTGGAGCAACTCGACCACTCTCACCTCAACGATATCCCGGGATTGGAAAACCCCACGATCGAACTGATGGCTGGCTGGCTTTGGAAAAAACTCGATCCCCAATTGCCCGGCCTCGCCGAAATCGTGATTCACGAAACTCCGCGCGCCCGCTGCTCCTACAAAGGAGATTGATTCTCAAACGCCTGATTTTTTCACCAAGCGAGGGGGATGCAGAAGGATGCGCCCGCCGATCCAGGCGACTCCCACCGCAAGGAAGATCAATACCGAACAGGCAATGACAAGCGCCCAGTTGCCGGATTGATAATTCACGTTCAGCGAAATCCCCGTCGCCGCAAGGGTCGTCATGAACATCAAGATTGCTGGAATGAGAACGAAGGCCGACCTCCGCCCGTGATCGCGTAGCCAAACCGCAGCAACCAGCAGCGCCATCGCCCCCATCATTTGATTCGCGGAACCGAAGACCTGCCACAGAACCGGCAAAGAGTTGGAGCGGGAGAGCGCAAACATAAGCGCCACGCACAGCCCCGTATTAAACCAGATATTGAGAAAAATCGCGGGCGGTTTTTTAAAAAGAAATCTCCACACTTCCTCGAGCAAATAGCGATTCAGTCGCACGGCGACATCCAACGATGTGACAACGAAACCCTCCAAAAGAAGGATGCCCAAAATCGTCCCACTCCACACAGGCAAACCGAATGCCAGATTCACCAAACTGCCCGTGGCCAGAGCGAATGCGAGGATCGGATTTTTTTCTCCATAGGTGATTTGTTGGTAGCTCGACCAATCCAAACCGATGAGCAGGGTGAGAATCACACTCACGGCAAGCAGGGACTCCAGAAGCATCCCCATATATCCAACTTTCCGCGCATCACGTTCGTCAGCAAGTTGGCGAGCACTCGTACCACTGGAGACGAGACAATGAAATCCGCTTATGGCACCGCAAGAGACTGTGATGAGAAGCATGGGCCAGAGGATGCCAATATATTGAAGGCCGGACTCGAGATTCCAAAGAGGGATTGTTTCGGCGAGATTCTGAGGTGCGGCAGGAATCTCCGGAAACCTTCCGCTCACCGCCACCACCACCAACCCCACGACCACAGCAAGCATCCCAGCATAGAGAATTTGCACATTCACAAAATCCCTCGGCATGAGAAGTAGCCAAACGGGAATCGCCGATGCCAGCACAACATAGAGAGTCATCAGAAACCGCCACACGTCCGGCGAAACAATCACCGGCAGATAAAAACCCAAAACGACCGAGGTTACCGACAATAAAGCCGCCACCGAATAATTGATCCACGCAGCGGCACGCATCCGATAGATCAGAAATCCCAGCACCGGAGCGCAAAAAGTAATAAAAAGAACGCTCGTTGAAGCAATCCCGCCGATCCTCGCAAGCAGAACCGGTTGACCGTCGCGAATTCCGACGACCGTCGGGAGACCACCTCCGCCAGCAAAGGGATGGAGCCCCATAGTGTCCGCCGGAAGAGCCAGCGCGGCTTGGATAGCTTCTTGGGCAGGCGGAGCCATCCCCACCTTCGTCGCCGGATACATGCTCGTGAGTGCCGTAACACTCAGGTTCAAAAATGTGGCCGTTATCATCACCAACCCGATGACCAGAAAGCTAACTATCAGGATATAGCCTCGATTGCCGAGGTAGATACGAGCGATATCCGCAACCGAGCGCCCCTCCTCCCGAGATGATATCAAGAGGGTGACCATATCGTGCACCCCACCGAGAAGGATCGCTCCTGCCACCACCCAAATCAATGCAGGCAGAAATCCGTAGATCATCGCAAGCGTGGGACCAACGATTGGCCCAGCTCCAGCGATGGCCGCAAAGTGGTGCGCGAATAAAACGTAGGGTTTGGTGGGCAGAAAATCTTTGCCGTCCTTTTTCAGCACCGCCGCCGTAGGGCGAGAGGCATCGACCCCAAGAAGACGCTCCAGAAGCGGAGCGTAGAACCGCAAAGCCATCCAATAACAAAAAAGGACGCCACCCAAAATCGAAAGTATGATTGTGCCCACGGGGATCGATATTGAAGACACGCCGGATTCCGTGCAAGCATGTTGCCGATGCAAAAAATCAATATCGCAGCCGTAGTCGGTTTTCTCGGGGTGGCACTAGGGGCCTTTGGTGCCCACGGACTCAAGGCTATCCTTTCCGCAAATGATACAACCTCGATCTGGCAGACGGCCGTTTTTTACCACATCACCCATTCCGTAGCCTCACTTTGGGCAACCGAAAAGAACGGCACCGTCGTTCGCCTCTGGACCATCGGCATCACGATATTTTCGGGATCACTCTACCTTCTCGCCATAACCAATTCGCGCTGGCTTGGCGCCATTACGCCGATTGGAGGACTATTTCTCCTAGCAGGATGGGCCCTGCTTTTTAAGATTCGGCTCTGACTACTCTCTCGACCTCGGCAGCAGGCTCGGTAACAGGCTCGGTAACAGGCTCGGTAACAGGCTCGGCAACTGGCTCGGCAACTGGCTCGGTAACTGGCTCGGTAACTGGCTCGGTAAC
>Ga0209550_10004421_pt1 | contig 13330 bp, 12 predicted proteins | sample LauGreSuBDMM15SN_2_FD_187567 | JGI IMG/M metagenome (GOLD analysis project Ga0209550, IMG submission 187567) | Freshwater lake microbial communities from Lake Michigan, USA - Su13.BD.MM15.SN (SPAdes) (version 5) | ecosystem: Environmental > Aquatic > Freshwater > Lake | place: Lake Michigan... | reverse complement strand
CATCATCTTCTTATTTAATTAAATGTATAGTACCAACTGTTTTAGGCTTATCGCTAGATTTATAGCGCATACCTGGCCATACCGTTTGGTTAATAAACTGGGCGTCAATAGTCCAAACATATACATCGGGTGGTGCAGGTACACCATTCATCATCCCATCCCAACCTTCAATCGGTGTACCAATGCTCAAAAAGAGAGTAAAAATAAGTGAATTGTGTGATTTCACGTATTCTATGGCCTTAAAATAGGCGCTAAACAAAAAAGCCACCCCGTTTGGGATGGCTTTTTTATTGGTTTAACCCAATTTATCAGACTTTGATTTCTACTTCAACACCTGAGGGCAATTCTAATTTCATTAAGGCGTCAACCGTTTTAGAGTTAGAGCTATAAATATCTAACAAACGTTTGTAAGCGCATAACTGGAATTGCTCACGTGCTTTTTTGTTTACGTGTGGTGAGCGTAACACTGTGAAGATTCTTTTCTCAGTTGGCAATGGAATGGGTCCACTTACCACAGCACCCGTAGGTTTTACTGTTTTTACGATTTTCTCAGCTGATTTATCAACCAAGTTGTAATCGTAAGATTTCAATTTAATTCTGATTCTTTGGCTCATATTATTTTTGTTTAAACCCTACTAAGAGCTATTAGTTAGCAGAGTTGGTAAATTAATTTATGCGTTTGCGGTTTTGCCTTTTGATTTAGCAATTACCTCATCTTGTACGTTTTTAGGAGCTGGTTCGTAGTGATCGAACTCCATAGTAGAGGTTGCACGACCTGAAGTAATGGTTCGTAACTGGGTTACATAACCAAACATTTCAGAAAGTGGCACGGTTGCTTTAATAACCTGTGCACCTGCACGTGAATCCATACCTAAAAGCTGGCCACGACGACGGTTCATATCCCCAATTACATCACCCATGTTTTCTTCAGGAGTTAATATCTCAATTTTCATGATTGGCTCCATTAATACCGGCTTACATTTTGGCAATGCTTCGCGGAAAGCAGAACGGGCGCAAATCTCGAACGACAAAGCATCTGAATCGACTGCGTGGAAAGATCCGTCAATTAAACGAACTTTCATGCCTTGTAATGGATATCCCGCTAAAACACCGTTAACCATTGCGGCAGCAAAGCCTTTTTCAACCGAAGGAATAAATTCACGTGGAATAGAACCACCCGAAATTTCGTTTACAAACTGTAAACCGCCTTTTTCGTAATCGGCATCAATTGGTGAAATAATAACTTGAATATCGGCAAATTTACCACGACCACCTGTTTGTTTCTTATACGTTTCGCGGTGTTGTGAAGTTCCGGTAATAGCTTCTTTGTAAGAAACCTGTGGAGCTCCTTGGTTTACTTCTACTTTAAACTCACGTTTCAAACGATCCATGATGATATCTAAGTGAAGCTCACCCATACCTGAAATTACAGTCTGACCTGTTTCTTCATCTGTTTTTACGTGGAATGTAGGATCTTCTTCAGATAATTTACCTAAAGCCATACCTAATTTATCCATATCGGCCTGTGTTTTAGGCTCTATAGCTAAACCAATAACTGGTTCAGGGAAATTCATAGATTCTAATACGATTGGGTGTTTTTCATCGCAAAGGGTATCTCCGGTTTTAATATCTTTAAATCCTACTACCGCTGCAATATCTCCAGCTCCTACATTAGGAATTGGGTTTTGCTTGTTGGCATGCATTTGGAAGATACGAGAAATACGTTCTTTATTACCCGAGCGCATGTTATATACATACGATCCGGCTTCTAGGTTACCTGAGTAAACACGAATAAAACACAAACGACCCACGAACGGATCGGTTGCAATTTTAAATGCTAATGCTGCAAATGGTTCTTTTTCTGATGGCTGACGAACAATTTCTGCCATAGTATCCGGATGATGTCCAGTAATACCTTCTACATCCATTGGTGAAGGCAATAATTCCATCACATAGTCCAACATGGTTTGTACACCTTTGTTTTTGAAAGATGAACCACAAACCATAGGAACAATTTTAGCATCTAAAACAGCCTGACGTAAAGCGTCTAAAACTTCACGTTCTGTAATTGTATCTGGAGCATCGAAGAATTTCTCCATCAAGCTCTCATCGTATTCAGCTACAGATTCTAGTAATTTTTCTCTCCACTCGGTTGCTTCAGCAATCATATCTTCCGGAATTGGCACTTCGGTAAAGGTCATCCCTTTATCGTGCTCATTCCAAACAATACCACGGAAGTTAATTAGATCGATAACACCTTTAAATCCTTCTTCAGCACCAATTGGCAACTGTAAAGGCACGGCGTTAGAACCTAACATTTCTTTAACTTGCTTTACTACTTTTAAAAAATCGGCACCAGAACGATCCATTTTATTAACGAAACCGATACGGGCAACATTATAGTTGTTAGCTAAACGCCAGTTGGTTTCAGATTGAGGTTCAACACCATCAACCGCAGAGAATAAGAAAACCAAACCATCTAATACACGCAGTGAACGGTTTACCTCTACGGTAAAATCCACGTGACCTGGTGTATCGATAATGTTGATATGATAATCTTGACCTCTGTATTTCCAACCAACGGTTGTTGCAGCCGAAGTAATGGTAATACCACGCTCCTGCTCTTGTGCCATCCAATCCATGGTAGCTGCACCTTCGTGCACTTCACCAATTTTATGACTTACACCAGCATAATAAAGAATACGCTCGGTGGTTGTTGTTTTACCAGCATCAATGTGTGCGGCGATACCAATATTTCTGGTAAATTTTAAATCTCTTGACATCTTATATTTCTAATTAAAATCTAAAGTGAGAGAATGCTTTATTGGCTTCAGCCATTTTATGGGTGTCTTCTTTTTTCTTCACGGCAGCACCTTCACCCTTAGCGGCAGCAATAATTTCGCCGGCTAATTTTTCCATCATGGTTTTTTCACCACGTTTGCGTGAATAATTGATTAACCATTTCATTCCTAGCGCAATTTTACGATCCGGACGAACCTCGGTTGGTACTTGGAAGTTAGCGCCACCTACACGACGAGATTTAACCTCTACCGTAGGCATAACGTTATTTAGTGCCTTTTTCCAAGACTCTAATCCGTTTTCGCTCGTTTTTTTCTCTACTAATTCAACAGCATCATAGAAAATTGCATACGCAATTGACTTTTTGCCATCATACATCATATTGTTTACAAACCTGGTTACCATTACGTCGTTAAACTTCGGATCAGGCAGGATAATTCGTTTTTTTGGTTTCGACTTTCTCATGATTCTTTCCTCCGTTTATGCTTTAGCTTTAGGTTTCTTCGTTCCATATTTAGAACGACGTTGATTACGTCCATCTACACCAGAAGTATCCAATGCACCACGAATAATGTGGTAACGTACACCCGGTAAATCTTTCACACGTCCACCGCGAATTAACACGATAGAGTGTTCTTGCAAGTTGTGGCCTTCTCCTGGGATGTAAGCATTTACTTCTTTTCCGTTGGTTAAACGCACACGAGCTACTTTACGCATGGCTGAGTTTGGTTTTTTAGGGGTAGTAGTGTATACACGGGTACACACACCTCTTCGCTGTGGACAGCTGTCCAACGCTGGGGATTTACTCTTATCCACCATAGCTACTCTACCTTTCCTAACTAATTGTTGAATGGTTGGCATTTGTTGTTTTTAGTTTTAAAATTGTTTTATCCTATTTTAAAGGACTGCAAAGGTAATGTTTCCCTTTTTGATTTTCAAGCATTTATTGAAAATAATTCGTATTTAAAATTTAGTGGAAATAGCCTTGCTTAGCTTAAGCCGAATTTGGGGGATTAGATAATAAAAAAGGGGAAGCGACTTCGCTTCCCCTTTTTTGTAAAAGATGGAGAGAAATTATTTTTTCTTTCCTTTTGCAGGAGCGGCTGGCGCTACAGCAGGTGCTGCAACAACAACCGGACCACCCTCACGTGTAAACACTAGTGGGTTCCCCCCTTGTATAATTGTTAATTCGCCTTTTGCGGTATTAAATTCTAAATCTAAACCGGCGGCTTCAAAAGAGAATTTATCTTTACCATTAGGTGTTAAAGGGAAAGCTGATTGACCAGTAGCTTGAGCTACCAAACCGCCATTTTCTACTTTAATATCTAGTTTAATTGGCATGCTAGCACTTGAATAGATGCCCACATATAGCTCATTGCTTACAGGAGCTTCAGTGGCGGCTTCTTGGGCCGTTGCTTTCCAAACATCGTTTGCAGAATTGTGATCTGGCAATACGTGATCAGGATCGGAACTTACCGATTCTAATTCTTCAGTTGATGGATATTTAAAGGTCCATGAAGTATTGCGTTGCCAAATTTCTACTGGCAAGGTTATGCGTTCTTTTTTACCACTTTTTGTTTTAAGTTCTAAAATCACGGGCATAGGTAATTTTTCTAGATTTTCAACGGTAATAATGGCTCCGTTTTTGGGATCATTTTTATCGTATTTAACGGCTGTAACCGCTTGGTCTAAGCGCCAATTGTTTTGTACCCAGCCTCTCCAAAACCAACTTAGGTTTTCACCAGATACGTTCTCCATAGTGCGGAAAAAATCATCTGGAGTTGGGTGTTTGTAGGCCCAACGCTCTACATAGGTACGGAATGCACGATCGAAACGCTCTTTGCCTAAAATTTGCTCACGCAATAAGGTAAGGCCTGCACCTGGTTTCATATAGCATAATAAACCAATATTACGCTCCTTCATTCCGTCTGGAGTACTCAAAACAGGCTCTAGAGTAGGGCTAGTCATAACATTTGCCATGCGGTGCATATCCATTGGTTTTTCGGCGTATTCGCCTTTATTAAAAGCTTCGGTACTTAAGCTATTTATAAAGGTGTTAAAGCCTTCGTCCATCCAACCAAACATACGTTCGTTTGAACCTACAATCATCGGGAACCACGTATGACCAAACTCATGATCGGTTACACCCCAAAGTCCTGCGGTTTTATCTTTCCAATTGCAAAATACAATGCCCGGATATTCCATTCCACCCTCGTTACCAGCTACGTTGGTAGCTGCAGGGTACGGAAATTCGAACCATTGTTTGGAGTAATGCTCAATTGATGCTTTGGTGTATTCGGTTGAACGACTCCAAGCATCGGTACCCACGCTTTCTACCGGATAGGCAGAAATAGCTAAGGTTTTTTTACCACTTGGCACGTTAATTTTAGCCGCATCAATAATAAATGCGGAAGAAGATGCAAATGCAAAATCTCTTGAATTTTTAATTTTATATTTCCAAGTTAATTCGGTTTTGCCAGCTGGGCGTGAGGCAGGGTTAGTTAATTCTGCTTCGCCTCTAATAATCACTGTTTTTTCGCTAGCAGCGGCTTCGGCCCAACGTTTTTGTTGCTCGGCAGTATATACGTCTTGTGGATTGGTTAATTCGCCAGAAGCTACTACAATATGGCTTGCAGGAACAGTTAATGCTACATCAAAATCGCCATATTCTAAGTAAAACTCACTAGCGCCCAAATACGGATCTACGTTCCAACCACGCACATCATCATATACACACATGCGTGGATACCATTGTGCCATGGTAAATATTTTACCATTTTTTGTTTCTTCAACACCCATACGATCGGAACCGTACAAAGGTGAAACGAAACTATACTCTACTTTTAATTTTACTTGACCACCGGTCGCTTGTAGCGATTTTGGCAAGAAAACTTGCATACGGGTATCGGTAATCTGGTATTTTACTTCGGTTTGGGTGGTTTTACCTTGAAGGGTGTTTAAAACCGATACCGATTTGATGGTGTATCCGCCATCAAATTTTTGTTTACCAGCACCATTACGGCTTCCATTCATTGGAATTAGTGCATTGCCACGAGAATCGGCTTTAAATAAATTTTGGTCTAATTGCATCCAAAGAAAGCCTAAGGCATCGGGGCTATTGTTGGTATAAGTTACGGTAGCTGAACCCGAAATTTCATTGTTTTGATCGTTTAACTTTGCAGTTAATTGATAATCGGCACGATTTTGCCAATATTTCGGACCAGGCTGCCCACTTGCCGAACGGTATTCGTTACCTGTTCTGGTGTAAAAAATGGGAGCAAAAGCATCCTGATAGCTATATTTAGATACCGGTGCTGCGGTGCTTGCGCTTGGCGCTTGTTGTGCGAAGGCATTTACTCCTAGCAACAAGGCAAACGATACACTGATAAAGTGTTTGATTTTGTTCATTGTGAGATTGATTTAGGGTTGAAAATTAGTGAAAATGATTGTTAAATACGTTAATGCAGTATAATTATTACTTTTTGGCAAAGTATGCCGCATAACTTTGCTCATCAAAACCTAAGAGAATACCTTTTTTTGACTCCAGTATAGGGCGTTTTGTTACACTTGTTTTCTGGAGTATTAACTCAAATGCTGCTTCTTTATTTTGAATGCCTTGTTGAATTTCTAATGGTAATTGCTTCCACGTAGTGCCTCTTTTATTTATCAAGGCTTCCCAACCCACTTGCTTCGCCCATGTTTCTAATTTATCTAGGCTGATGCCTTTTTTCTTAAAATCGTGAAAAGTATAGTCTATTTGATGAGCTTTCAGCCAATCGAGGGCTTTTTTAACCGTATTGCAATTGGGTATGCCGTAAAGGGTAATCATGTTATTTATTAAAGTTAGTCATGGTTAATTCGGGGCCAATGGCTACAAAGCTTTCAATCATTTGTATGCTTCGGTCAATTAAAGCGGGCAATTCGGTCTGCTCGTTGGCATCAAAACCGCTTAGTACATAATCTACTTGGTGTCCTTTAGGGAAATTATCCCCAATGCCAAAGCGAATGCGTGGATAATCGGAATGGCCCAATACCGCCTCAATGCTTTTTAAGCCGTTGTGGCCCGCATTGCTTCCTTTGGGTTTTAAACGCACCGATCCGAAAGGCAGGGCTAAATCGTCTACCACAATAAGTACCCGCTCGGCCGGAATGGCCAATTCCTGCATCCAATAGTTAAGCGCTTTACCGCTTAGATTCATAAAGGTGTTAGGCTTTATGAGGAAAATTTTTTTGCCTTTAAACGAAACTTCGGTATAGCCGGCCAAACGCATGGTGGTAAAACTGGCTCCTGCTTTTTTGGCCAATTCATCTAACACCATAAAGCCAATATTATGCCTGTTATCGGCATATTCTGGGCCTATGTTTCCTAATCCTACTATAAGGTATTTCATTAAAAACAAATATAAAAAAAGACTGGGCTTAGTGGGCATAAAAAAAGCGCCCCGTTTAGGAGGCGCTTTTTTTGGCAATAGTATGGCTTAAATTATTTAGAAACTTCTTGTTCTGCTTGTTTTAATGCACGAGACATTACTACAGAAACGATGGTATCATCGGCGTTGTTGATTACTTGGAATTTATCGAAGCTTAAATCGCCAACACGTACAGATTTTCCTAACTCTAATACTTCAATACCTACTTCAACGTATTGTGGCATATCTTTAGCGAATGCTTTAACACGCAGTTTACGTAGTTTTTGGATTAATTTACCCCCCATTTTAACACCTGGAGAAGTACCGGTTAATTTTACCGGAATTTCCATTACAAATGGTTTGCTTTCGTTTACTCTTAAAAAGTCAACGTGCAAAATTTGTTCGGTTAATGGGTGGAATTGGATGTCTTGCAATACCGCTTGCGCTTTAGTACCTTCTACATCAATGTCAACGAAATGAACGTCTGGTGTATACACCAAGCCTTTCAGATCAGCTGCGGACACGGCGAAGTGGATTTGGTTGTCTCCACCATAAAGAACTGCAGGCACTTTGCCTTCGTAACGCAATTCTTTAGCGTCTCTTTTCCCTACGTTCTCTCTACGAGAACCGCTAATAGCAAATGATTTCATTTTTAATTTATTATATATCTAACGTTATTGTTATTCTACTTTAAATAGGTCCGATATCGAGCCGTGTTCGTTTACGTTGGCAATGGCTTTGGCAAACAAATCGGCGGTTGATAAGACCTTAATTTTGCTACTCTCCTGTTTTAAGGGGATTGTATCGGTAACTATTAATTCTGCCAAGGCAGAATTTTCAATGGTTTCGTAAGCCTTGCCGGATAATACGGCATGGCTACAAACGGCCCGTACACTATTGGCTCCCTTTTCCATAATTAAAGAAGCGGCTTTGGCTAAGGTTCCGGCGGTATCGCAAATATCGTCTATCAAAACAATATCTTGCCCGCTTACGTCTCCAATAATCGACATCGATTCGATTTCGTTAGCACGTTTTCTTGTTTTATCGCAAATAACCACTTCGGCATTGAAATATTTAGCAAACGTACGGGCACGGTAAGAACCTCCCATATCCGGTGATGCAATGGTTAAATTCGGCAGCTTAAGGCTCTTAATATAAGGCACAAAAATTACCGAAGCATCCAAATGGTCAACCGGAATGTCAAAGAACCCTTGTATTTGTGCAGCATGCAAATCCATCGTCATAATACGGTGGGCACCCGCTGCAGTAATCAGGTTGGCAATAAGCTTTGCGCCTATGGCCACTCTGGGTTTATCTTTTCTATCTTGACGTGCAAAACCAAAGTAAGGAACCACCACGGTAATGTAATGGGCCGATGCTCTTTTGGCTGCATCTGTCATAAGCAATAATTCCATCAAATTTTCGGTTGGTGGAATGGTGCTTTGTATTAAGAAAATATCGCATCCTCTTACCGATTCGTTAAAGTGTGGCTGGAATTCGCCATCGCTAAAACGAGAAAGTGAAACATCGCCTAAGGGCTTACCATACGATTCTGCTATTTTTTGGGCCAAAACCGTAGTTCCAGAACCAGCAAATAGTTTTACAGGATTAAATTGTAATGGCATAACCTTTTTGTTTGACGTTTAAAAAAATTCGGATTGCGGAAAATACACAATCCGAACTTTTTGATGTTGTCCTACCAGGATTCGAACCTAGACAGACTGGACCAAAACCAGTTGTACTACCTTTATACTATAGGACAATCTCCAAAAACCAACAAATGTTGGCAAATGGTTTGCAAATATAGAGTGATAAATACTAATCTGCAAATGAATTTGCATTTTAGCCCGAAGAAATCATGGGCTGTTAAATTCTGTTAAGAGCACGACTTGTATTGCCCATATTTAAATTCTATTCCTTATTTTCGACTCTTCTAAAGGAAAATCGTTTATGAACTATTCAAAAATTAATAATCTTGCGGGATGGATAACTTTTCTAATCGCATCTATCACTTATATTTTAACCTTAGAACCTTCTACGAGTTTTTGGGATTGCGGTGAATTTATTGCTGCTGCCTATAAATTGCAAGTAGTGCACCAGCCGGGCGCTCCTCTATTTCTGATGGTTCAGAAAGTATTCTCCTTGTTGGCTGGTGGCAACACCTCCAAAATAGCTTATTTTATGAATGTAGGCTCAGCACTTTGCAGTGGCTTAACCATATTATTTTTATTCTGGACCATTACAGCTCTTGCCAAAAAAGTGATGGTTAAACCCAATGAAGAGCTTAATAAAGGGCAATTAATTAGCATTATCGGAAGTGGATTGGTAGGTGCTCTAGCTTATACCTTTTCAGATTCTTTTTGGTTTTCTGCAGTAGAATCTGAGGTATATGCCATGTCATCGTTATGTACAGCTATTGTTTTTTGGGCCATTTTAAAATGGGAAGCACAAGCCAATGAATCTGGGGCAGACCGCTGGATCATTTTTATAGCCTATGTGATGGGACTTTCTATTGGTGTGCACTTATTAAACTTACTAGTAATACCAGCCATTGCCTTGGTATATTATTTCAAACGCAGCGAAAAGGCAACGCCCAAAGGAACCATTTTAGCACTCCTTGCCGGAATTGCTATTCTAGGAATAATTCAATACGGGGTCATTCAATACCTCATTAAACTAGCCGCCAATTTCGATTTATTTTTTGTAAATTCACTAGAATTAGGCTTTGGTAGTGGTGTACTCGTATTTGCAGTTTTACTTATCGGGGCTATTGTGTATGGTATTCAATACAGCATCCGTAAAAATAAAACGGTACTTAACTTAGGCTTGCTTTGTTTTACATTTATCTTACTGGGGTATAGCTCTTTTGCCATGCTAATTATTAGAGCACAAGCAAACCCAAGTTTAAATAACTCCGATCCAGACAATGTATACGCCATGATGAGTTATTTAAATAGAGAACAATACGGCGACAGACCTTTGGCATACGGTCACTACTTCGATTCTAAACCGATAGATGTAACCGAAGGTGCTTCTATTTACCGCAAGGGTGAAACTAAATATGAAATTGCTGGCAAAAGAAACGAATACGTTTACGATCGCAATACTTTAATGCCCAGAATGTATAGTGAAGATCCTAGCCATGTTGGCTTTTATAGAGATTGGATGCAGCTGGGCGAAACCGGCTCTCCTAATTTTACTGATAACCTTGGTTTTCTATTTAGTTACCAAACCGGCTTTATGTACATGCGCTATTTTGCCTGGAACTTTGTGGGCCGACAAAATGATGAACAAGGACATGGAAATTATTTAGACGGCAATTGGATGACCGGTATTAAAGCCATTGATAATTTACACATTGGCGGCCAGGATGCCATTTCACAAGGAGCCAAAACACAAGTAGCGTACAACCGTTTTTTTGCCCTTCCGTTTATTTTAGGCCTAATTGGTGTATTTTGGCATTTCAAACGCCAAGAAAAAGACGCAGGTATTGTAGCACTCTTATTTTTCTTTACTGGTATGGCTATTGTACTCTACTTAAACCAAACTCCCCTGCAACCAAGAGAGCGTGATTATGCCTATACCGGATCCTTCTACGCGTTTGCCATTTGGATTGGTTTAGGTGTTGCAGCCATTTCGGAGTTTTTGAGCAAAAAACTAAACCCTCAAAATGGCGCTATTTTAGCAACAGTTATCGGCCTATTTATGGCACCTGTATTAATGGCTAAAGAAGGCTGGAACGACCACGATAGATCAAGCAAAACCACACCACGAGATTTTGCTATTAATTACTTAGAATCGTGTGCGCCCAATGCCATTTTATTCACCTATGGTGATAACGATACCTACCCTATCTGGTATGTCCAAGAAGTAGAAAATATCCGTCCAGATGTACGGGTAATTAACCTAAGCCTTTTAGGCACCGATTGGTATTTACGTCAGTTAAAAGGAAAAATAAATGAAGCGGAACCGGCTCCGTTGAGCATGCCGAACGAAAAATTTGTGCAAGGTGTTCGCGATATTTTATACTACCAAGACATCGGATTAAAAGAACCCGTTGAACTTAAAAACTTAGTAGAATTCTTTTTATCGGATGCTGATGCAGATAAAGTAGGTTACGAAAGTGGAGATAAACAAAATTTCTTGCCTACTAAAAACTTCAAGCTTAGCGTAAATCCTCAACAAGTTTTAGCAAGCGGCACCCTTCCGGCTAATTTAAAGGATCAAATTACCCCTACCATGACTTGGACGTACAATAAAAATCAGGTTACGAAAGATAATTTAGGGTTATTAGACATCTTAGCACATAATAATTGGAAACGTCCCATTTATTTTGCCATTACGGTACCATCTGATAATTATGCCGGGCTAGATAAATACTTATACAAAGAAGGTTTCGCTTACCGCTTATTACCATTACAAGCAAGCGCCACTGCCGATAGAGAGTTATTAAACACTTCTGCCATGTACACCAACATGATGACAAAATTCCGTTGGGGTAACATGAAAAATGCTACTTACCTCGATACAGAAACTAGCCGAATGATGCTCATCCTCATCAATAACTTTAATATTTTGGCCGAACAATTACTTTTGGAAGGCAAAGTTGTTGAAGCTAAAAAAACACTAGAGAAATGTCGAGAGGTACTGCCCGAAAAATTATACACTATGAGTTTTGCCGTGCGCACCTATTTTACTGCAGATTTACTATATAAAGTTGGTGAAACCCAAAAAGCAAATGCGCTTATGAGCAAAATATGTGATTATGTAAGCGATGAGTTGCGCTATTTTATTGCCTTAGAAAAAGATAAACCCAATGCAGCCAGCAACGACATCCAATTTGGATTTTCTATTTTAAATGAGGCCCTTAAAAGCACCGACGCTCAAGGGCAAAAAGAGCTTAACACCCGAATTCAAAAACAGGTTTCAGACTTGAAATCGAGCTTAAGTCCGAGATAAAATTAATTGTATAAAAAAGGGGGCTTAAAAATAAAGCCCCCTTTTTTATACAATTAAGCGTTGCGCTTATTCATTTACCACGCCCATGCTACAAAATTTCTCAATGCGCTGGTTCACCAGTTCATCAATAGCTATTTTCTTAAGTTTGGATAAATCTTTTACGATTTGCTCTTTAATGGTTTGAGCCATTAATTTAGGGTTTCTGTGCGCACCGCCCAAAGGCTCCGGAACTACCCCATCAATTAATTTATTGGCAAACATATCTTTAGAGGTAAGCTTTAAACATTCCGCAGCTTTTTCTTTATAATCCCAACTACGCCACAAAATAGACGAACAAGATTCTGGAGAAATTACCGAATACCAGGTATGCTCTAACATGTATACTTTATCGCCAATACCTATGCCTAAGGCACCGCCTGAGGCTCCTTCGCCAATAATGAAGCAAAGTATAGGCACTTTTAATACCGACATTTCCAATAAATTTCTAGCTATTGCCTCCCCTTGTCCACGCTCTTCGGCCTCTAAGCCAGGGTAGGCACCCATGGTGTCTATAAAAGAAACAACAGGCTTGTTAAATTTCTCGGCCAATTTCATTAAGCGCAAGGCTTTTCTATATCCTTCTGGGTTTGCCATACCAAAATTTCGGTACTGGCGCTCTTTCGTATTTTTCCCTTTTTGATGACCAATAATCATTACAGTTTGACCGCCCAGGGTGGCAAAACCACCAATAATAGCTTTATCGTCTTTTACGGTTCTATCGCCGTGCATTTCAATAAAATCGTCGCAAATTTGCTCGATATAATCTAAGGTTTGTGGCCTATCCTGATGACGAGAGAGTTGCACTTCTTGCCAGCGGTTAAGATTCTGATACACTTCATTTTTTGTTTTTTCGAGTTTACTCTCTAGTTCTTTTACCTTATCAGACATATTCACTTTTGTCTTTTCGGCAATCTGTTTCACCTTTTCAATTTCCTGATTTAAATCAGCAATTGGTTTTTCAAAATCAAAAGAAGTAGTATCCATGTTGCGCTCTTTGAGGACACTAAATTAGGCATTTCTACTACTAAATGAAAAATCAGATAAAATACTGCTTTCAAACAATAAGCCACAAACAGAAAGCGTTGTTTCAAAAACCTGTAAATACTATGATGCAAAATCGCTTT
>Ga0209550_10004419_pt1 | contig 13337 bp, 11 predicted proteins | sample LauGreSuBDMM15SN_2_FD_187567 | JGI IMG/M metagenome (GOLD analysis project Ga0209550, IMG submission 187567) | Freshwater lake microbial communities from Lake Michigan, USA - Su13.BD.MM15.SN (SPAdes) (version 5) | ecosystem: Environmental > Aquatic > Freshwater > Lake | place: Lake Michigan... | reverse complement strand
GTGCGCGGGGGGGGACTCGAACCCCCACAGTATTGCTACCGTCAGGACCTAAACCTGGTGCGTCTACCAATTTCGCCACCCGCGCGGGATTGAAAAAAAGCAATGGGCGGTGTGACTGAACATACCGCCCATCTGAAATCGGTCAAGGCGAAATTCTACCCGCCCCAGCTTCTGACAAAGATGTGCTTAACGCTTGACCCTGAACCAAGCGGCGTACATGGCAGGCAAAGCCAGCAAAGTCAGCACAGTCGCCACGATCAAGCCGCCCATGATGGCCACGGCCATAGGCCCCCAAAACACGCTGCGTGACAGCGGAATCATCGCCAACACTGCCGCCGCTGCCGTGAGCACAATGGGTCGTAAACGCCTGACAGCAGACTCGACAATGGCATCCCATGCAGGCACACCATTGGCGCGGTCTTGCTCGATTTGGTCGATCAAGATGACCGAGTTGCGCTGAATCATGCCCATCAGGGCAATCACCCCGAGCAAAGCAACAAAGCCAAAGGGTCGTTCAAGCGTCAGCAAAGCCAAGGCAACACCCGCAATGCCCATCGGTCCTGTGAGAAACACCAGCAAGGCGCGGCTAAAGCTTTGCAACTGCAGCATCAGCAAGGTGAAGGTGACAAACAACATCAAGGGTAAGCCTGCAGCGATGGAGGCCGAGCCTTTGGAGCTTTCCTCGACCGCCCCTGCCACATGGATACGGTAATCGGCGTATCCATCAGCAGCCCATTGCTTCTCCAAATTTTTCAATTCGGGCAACAACTGCGCGGTGACAGTGGCTCCTTGCAAGCCTTCCACGATATCGGACTGAACGGTGATGGCGTAGTCGCGGTTCTCCCGCCACATCACCCCTGGCTCCCAAGTGAACTGCGGTTTGGCGACTTGCAACAGCGGCACCGATTTGCCCGAGGCAGTGGGCACATAGGCGTTGCCCAGATCAGTGATGGCTTGTCGCTCAGTTTGCGGTTGGCGCAACACGATGTCGATCAATTGATCACCTTCGCGGAACTGACCCACCGTGGTGCCGCTGAGCAAAACACGTGAGGCCTGCGCGATCGACTGACTGGTCACGCCCAATGCGCGGGCCTTTTCTTGATCGACCGCCAAACGGATGACCTTGATGGACTCGTTCCAGTTATCGTTCACGCCTCGGGTATTGGCGTTGGTTCGCATCACTGCCTTGACCTCGTCAGCCCGTAAACGCAGGGTATGGGGGTCGGGGCCAGCCACACGAAACTGCACAGGGAATGGCACAGGCGGGCCATTGGGTAATAACTTCACGCGGGCCCTTACCTCGGGAAATTCTTTGGCCATGATGGCAGGCAGTGCAACGCGCAGGCTTTCACGCAATTTCAAGTCTTTGGGTTGGATGATGAATTGCGACACATTGCTTTGCGGAAAGACTTGGTCTAAGGGCAGGTAAAAACGCGGCACACCAGAGCCCACCCATAAACTGACCGACTCCACGCCAACGGTCGCCAACAAGCGCTTTTCCACTTGAAGACTCAACGCTTCATTGGCGGCGACACTGGTGCCCTCTGGAAACCAGATGTCCATCATGATTTCGGGGCGGCTTGAATCGGGAAAGAACTGCTGCTGAACTTTACCCATGCCGAATATGCCCAGCGCAAACGTCAAAATGGTGGCACCTATGGTGAGCCAGCGGTGCTTGACGCACCAGTTCACTGTGCGACGAAAGGTGTTGTAGAAGGCTGAGTCAAACATTTCTTGCGGCGCACCACCCGCAACATGCGGTTTAACCTTGAGGATGAGGGTTCCCAAATAAGGCACAAAAAACACCGAGACCCACCAACTCAGCAGCAAAGCAATTACTGTGACGGCAAAAATCGCAAACGTGTACTCACCTGTCACCGATTTGGCCAAACCAATCGGCAAGAAACCTGCTGCTGTGATGAGGGTGCCGGTCAGCATGGGCATGGCCGTCACCTCGTAGGCAAAGGTGGCGGCGCGAACTTTGTCAAAGCCCTCCTCCATTTTGCGCACCATCATCTCCACCGCAATGATGGCGTCGTCCACCAGCAAGCCCAAAGCGATGATGAGCGAGCCCAGCGATATCTTGTGCAAACCAATGCCGAGGTAATACATGGCCAAAAATGTCATGGCCAGCACCAAGGGGATGGTGATACCCACCACCAAACCGGGGCGCATATCGATGTACCAACCAAAGCGACCGCCCTTGTGCCAACCCAAAGACACAAAGCTGACCGCCAACACAATCAGCACAGCCTCGATCAAGACACTGACGAATTCACTGATAGAACGTTCGACCGCCTTGGGTTGGTCTTGCAACTGAACCAATGTCACGCCATGGGGCAAGTTGGATTGAATTTTTGCTGTTGACGCACGCAAGGCTTTGCCCAAGGCAATGATGTCGCCACCCTTGCCCATGGATACACCCAATGCCACGACTTGCTTGCCTTGAAAGCGCACCTTGACGGACGCTGGGTCCACATAGCCGCGCTGAATCTGGGCGATATCGCCCAACTTGATTTGCTGCCCCGAAGCGCCGCGAATGGGCATGGCTTGCAGTTGTTCAATCGCTTGGAACTGACCTTGAACACGGATTTGCACCATGTCCAAAGGGGTTTGCATCGTGCCGGCACTTTCCACCGCGTTTTGCTGCCCGAGTTGCGCCAGCACCGCATTCAAGTCCAAGCCGAGTTGGGCCAAGCGCTTTTGCGGAATTTCAATATAGATTTTTTCGTCTTGGGTGCCAAACAACTCCACTTTGTAGACATCGGTCACGCGCAGCAATTGCTGCCTGACATCATCGGCGATGTCACGGATTTCAGCCATAGAAAAACCTTGGGCTTCGATGGCATAAATCACGCCATACACATCACCAAAATCATCATTGAAAAATGGCCCGACTACACCTTGCGGCAAGGTCTGGCGCATGTCGCTGACTTTTTTGCGAACCGTGTACCAGACGTTGGCCACATCAGCGGCTTTAGAGGAGTCTTTGATCTGAAAAATGATTTGCGACTCGCCCGGTTTGGAGTAGCTGCGAATCTTGTCGGCAAATGGCGCCTCTTGAAGGGTGCGCTCCAGTTTGTCGGTGATTTGTTCCGCCACTTGCTGGGCGGTAGCGCCGGGCCAATAGGTGCGAATCACCATGGCACGAAAGGTGAACGGCGGGTCTTCGTCTTGTCCTAACTGGAAATAGGCTGTCACACCCAAGACCATCAGCACCACCATTAAGTAGCGGGTAAGGGCTGGGTGCATGAGCGCCCACAGGGACAGGTTAAATCCCTTTTTGTCTTCGTGTGGGCCGCTCATGGTTTGGTGCCAACTGGCTGAAACAGGGTGACTTTTTGTCCCGGCGACAGCACATGCACACCCGCCACCACCACTTGCTGACCGGATTGCAAGCCGCTGTTGACCACCGCTTCATTACCGTCAGCGGTGGTGACTTGAATTTCTTGGGATTTCACCGTCATGGTGGCCATGTCCAACACCCACACCATGGTCTTGCCACCCTCTTGCCTCAGGGCACTGGTGGGGAGTTTGATTTTTTGAATGCTGGCGGCTGGGCTTGGCTCCATGCTGACCGTGACTGTGCTGCCCAATGGCGCAGTCACCGGACCTGTCAAAGCCACACGAACGCTGTAAGTGCGGGTGACGGGGTCTGCGCTGGCGGCAATTTCGTACACCGAAGCTTTGTGTTGTTCTTCACTGCCCCAAAATTTCACTTGCACGCTTTGGCCACGCTGCAGGCTTGCCACTTTGTCTTCAGGGACCGCAAACAATACATCCCGTGGGCCGTCTTGTGCCAACCGCAGCACCGGCATACCCGCACTCACCACCTGCCCCGCTTCGGCTTCGATGCCAGTGACAACACCTGCTTTGTCGGCCACCAACTTGCTGTAGCTCACTTGGTTGGTTTGTGCAGACAACTGCGCCTGCGCTTGGTCGACTTGGGCTTGCGTAGCTTTGAGGGTGGTTTCGCGTCGCTCTAACTCGGCGCCGCTGATGAACTCTTTGTCACGCAGCTCTTTGTATCGCTTGTAATCGGCAGCAGCCAAATCGCGGTTGGTGATGGCTGCATTGATTTGTGCTCGGGCGGCATCCACGGTTAAGCGGTAATCTTGGGCATCTATCTCTGCCAGCAACTGACCTGCCTTGACACGTTGCCCCAACTCCACATGCCTTGCGACCAATTTGCCGCCTACGCGAAAGCCCAAGCGCGACTCGATACGCGCTTTGACTTCACCTGCGTACTCGGTGGCGCTTCCCAAGGCGGTTTCCCCCACTTGGATGACCTTGACGGAACGTACCGGTTCTTGGGTGGCAGGTGGTGGGGAGCAAGCCGCCAGCCCCATCAAGATGGCAAGCAAAAAAAGTCGGGATAAATACTGCATGACAAGGCTTTCTTTGGAAAATATTAATGACTGACCGGTTAGTAACCTAATTCTACAACCTTGGTGTGTCAAGCGACAATTAAAAAATCATGTCGGCTGTAGACCATTACGAAAACTTCCCTGTCGCCTCTTGGCTGTGCCCCGCTCACTTGCGCCCAGCGGTGGTGGCTATCTACCACTTTGCCAGAACAGCTGACGATATCGCTGACGAGGGAGACGCCGATGCCCACAGCCGCTTGGCAAGCTTGTCAGCCATGCAAGCAGACCTGCTGGCCTGCACCACCGCGGGCCATGTCAGCACCCAATGGCCGCAGGTTTTCACGCCATTGGCTGCGCAAATACGCCAACACGCTATCCCCTTACAACCCTTGCTCGACCTGCTCGACGCATTTACCCAAGATGTGAACTACACCCAGACGCAGCGGCGCTTCGCCTCGCGTGAGGAACTGCTGGACTACTGTCGCCGATCGGCCAACCCGATTGGCAGGTTATTGCTGCATTTGTATGGCGTGAACGACAGCGCTTCATTAGCGCAAAGCGACGCCATTTGTTCGGCCTTGCAACTCATCAACTTTTGGCAAGACTTGAGCGTCGATATTCCACGCGGCAGGCATTACCTGCCCGACAACGCGACACTGCATGAAGAAACCACTTTTGCCCGCGCCTTGATGCGTCAAGGCAGCCCCCTGGTACACACCTTGCCAGGGCGAGGGGGCTGGGAGCTGCGTCTGGTGGTGCAAGGGGGGTTACGGGTGCTGGACAAGCTTGAAGATGTGGACGCCTTCCTGCACCGCCCTGTGCTCAAGGGCCTCGACTGGCTGAGTGTGGCTTGGCGAGCCGCTGGGATGTGAAAAAGACCCCATGCAAGCTGTCTTGCAGGGCTGGATGCCACAATCGCCACCATGACGCCGCAAGACTATGTTCAACAAAAAGCCGCCGCTTCAGGCAGCAGTTTTTATTACGCTTTTTTATTTCTTCCCCCGCACAGGCGGGCTGCCATCACCGCTTTTTATGCGTTTTGCAGAGAGGTTGACGATGTCGTTGACGAGGTACTCGATCCCTCGGTAGCAGCCCAAAAACTGCATTGGTGGCAAATGGAGGTACAAAGCAGTTTTGCTGGTAATGCCCAGCATCCGGTGATGAAAGCCTTGATGCCCCTGACTGCTGACTTTGGCATCACCGCCCAACACCTACAAGATGTGATTGCAGGTTGCCAAATGGATTTGAACCAAACACGCTATCTAGACTTTGCCGGCCTGCAACGCTACTGCCATTTGGTGGCCGGTGTGGTGGGCGAAGTGGCAGCGCGTATTTTTGGGCAAAGCCAAGAGGAAACCACCCACTATGCCCATCAATTGGGCTTGGCGTTTCAACTCACCAACATCGTCCGCGACGTAGGCGAAGACGCTTTGCGAGGGCGTATCTACCTGCCGGTGAACGAGTTGCAGCAGTTCAATGTCAGCGCCAAAGACATTTTGGAGCGACGCGACAGCCCCGCTTTTCAAGCCTTGATGTCGTTCCAATACGAACGTGCCCAAGGTCTTTACGAGCAAGCTTTGGCCGCATTGCCTCAAGCCGATTGGCGCAGCCAAAAACCTGGCCTGATGATGGCGAGCATCTACCGAACCTTGCTGGTGGAAATCCAAGCAGCGGGCTTTCCCGTGCTGCGCCAACGTGTGGCGCTCACGCCTTTGCGCAAGTTTTGGTTGGCTTGGAAAATGCAGGCCTTGGGGCGTTTTTGACCCGCGTGACCATCATCGGTGGCGGCTGGGCCGGCTTAGCCGCTGCGGTGCGCGCAACCCAACAAGGCTTTGCGGTGCGCCTGCTCGAAGCCGCACCGCAATTGGGCGGTCGTGCCAGACGGGTGGTTCATGAAGGGCTGTCCTTGGACAACGGCCAGCATATTTTGATCGGTGCTTACCGAGATACCTTGCAGCTTTTACAAACAGTGGGCGTCGCTACCGAAGCCACTTTGTTGCGCTTGCCCTTGCATCTAAAACGCTGCGATGGTCAGGGGCTTGCCCTAGCGTCTTTACCCGCACCGCTGAACCTTTTAGTGGGCGTCAGCATGGCACGGGGTTGGTCTTGGTCTGACAAACTGAGCTTGCTGCGCGTAGCAACACGCTGGCAAACCCAAGGATTTGTATGCGATGCGCGGATGACGGTAGCGCAACTGTGCCAAGGCCTGACGCCAAAGGTCATGCAAGAACTGATAGAGCCCCTATGCGTTTCTGCTTTGAACCTGCCAGCCGAAGACGCCAGTGGCCAAATTTTTCTGACCGTGCTGAAAGATGCGCTGTGGTCGGGCAAAGGCAGCAGCGATATGTTGCTGCCCAAGGTGGATTTGGGCAGCCTGATGCCCGACGCCGCCCACGCTTGGTTGACCGCCCATGGCGCAGTGGTGCAAACCCACCAACGTATCGAAGACCTGGGCCCTTGGCTGCAACACCCTGTGGTGCTGGCTTGCGCGCCTTGGGAGGCAGCAAAGCTAACCCACAGCGTGGCACCCGCATGGTCAGCCCAAGCAGCAAGTTTGACGCACACTGCCATCGCCACCGTGTATGTGCGTACTGCCAAACGCCTGTCGTGGCTCAAGCCTGTCGTGGCCCTGCACAGCCACCCCCAAGCCCCCGCGCAATTTGCGTTTGACAAAGGTCGGCTTAGTGCAGACCCTGCATGGAAAGGGGTGCTGGCACTGGTGGTGAGCGCAAGCGCTGGCGAGCGTGACACCATCACCCAACAAGTCATGGGCCAACTCCGAGATCAACTGGATATTCACGATGCCAGCCTGTTGACCACCGTGGTGGAAAAACGCGCCACCTTCGCTTGCACTCCAGCGCTATTGCGCCCCCCCATGCAGGTCTGCACTGGTATTTGGGCTTGTGGTGATTACGTGGCGGGGCCCTACCCAGCCACTTTGGAAGCCGCGGTTCGCAGCGGCTTTGCCGCAGCCGACGCCTTGCTGCAATAGGTGAAAATAACACTATGCCTATTGAACCTCGTTTTAGCCTAGAGCCTGCTTACACCCATGGGCAGGCCTCCCGTACCGCCATCGTCTATTGCAACCTCGGTACCCCTGATGCACCCACCGCACCTGCCTTGCGCCGTTATTTGGCTGAATTTTTAAGCGACCCACGGGTGGTGGAAATCCCCCGCTTTTTGTGGCTGCTCATCTTGCACGGCATCATCTTGCGGGTGCGCCCAGCCAAGTCGGCGCAAAAATACGCCAGCATCTGGACCGACGAAGGCTCACCTTTGAAAGTGTGGTCGCAACGCCAAGCCGATGCCTTGCATCAAAAGTGGAATAACCGTGGGGTTCAGGTCCGTTTGATGATGCGCTATGGCTCCCCAGCTGTTGCAAAAGTGCTTGATGAACTCAAACAAGAAGGCGTAGACCGCGTGCTGGTCATTCCCGCCTACCCTCAGTACTCGGCCACCACAACCGCGAGCGTGTTCGATGCGGTTTACACATGGGCTTTGCGCACTCGCCGCGTACCCGAGTTGCGCTTTGTCAACAATTACCATGACCACCCTGGCTATATTGCCGCGCTTGCCGACAGCATTCAACGCCACTGGCAGGCTCACGGTCGCAACGAACTGCTGGTGATGAGCTTTCATGGCGTACCTGCCAGAACCTTGAAATTAGGTGACCCCTACCACTGCGAATGCCATAAAACCGCACGTTTGTTAGCGCACGCTTTAGGGATATCCAAAGATCAATATAGGGTTTGCTTTCAATCGCGGTTTGGCAAAGCCAAATGGCTAGAGCCCTACACCGAACCTACGGTGCGGGAGTTGGCTCGGGCTGGATTGAAGTCCATGGACATCGTCTGCCCAGGTTTTGTGAGCGACTGCTTAGAAACATTGGAAGAAATTGCCATGGAAGTCAAAGAGGCATTTCTTGAAGAGGGTGGAGAAGCTTATGGCTATATCCCATGCCTGAATGACAGCCCTTTATGGATTCAAGCCTTGGAAGATTTAGCCACATCTCATCTGTCGGGCTGGCCCCTGCATGCTGCGCCAGCCCATGAGGCCCAGGCCTCGCGCGAGGCAGCGCTGGCCATGGGCGCAGAGTCTTAACGCTCGGACGGGGCTTTAGATGGTGTCACCGCAGGCTCAGTTGCACTGCTTGCAGGTGCATTAGCAGGGCTTAAGTCTGAAGCAACCGCGGGTTTGACATCCGATTGGCTCGCAGCCACCCCAGCAGCCGATCCAGCACCATTTTCAGGTGTCACAGACTCTTCCGTAGCAGGCGCCACGGGTGGGGTCATGCTTTGGCCCGCTGAAGACTCTGGCGGGGCGAAAGTGGGCTCGACAGGTTTGGGACGCATCAAGGCAGCCACAGCGATTGCTACCAAAAACAAAACCAAAATCTTCAGGAAATAATTCCCAGAAGGGGCAGTTTCCTGTTTCGCTGAGTGTGACGCAGCCTTAGCTGTATGGGCAGCGGTCAATTGTTCTGGCTCTTCGTGCTGGTCAGCGGCTTCTACCGGTGGTGAGTGCGTCGTCCAGTCGATCTCGGGAGGTTGCGCCAAGACGTGCAGGGCTTCGCTGCGGATCAGGTGCACGCCAGATGACTCGGCTTGGGCCTTTGCAGGCGCAGGCACCGAGGTATCCATTGAAGTTACTAAGCTGGTTGGGAATGTTTGCGCTGAAAACAAGAGCGAATCTTCCTCGAGTAGAGGCGGCACAGAGGGCGTTTGGCCAAACAATTGGGCCTCGCTCAGTTGCAAAAGAGCCGCGATTTTTCTAGCCGCAGTGAGTTTGACGCTCTCGCTGTAAAAAGAGCTTAAGCCGCCCTCTTCAATTTGGCGCACCTGCTTGACCGATAAACAGGCTCTGGCAGCGAGATCGTTGATTGCCCAGCCTTGGGCTTCGCGGCACAAACGTACCGCACTTCCATCTATTTGAGAAACATCCGACATTCCAAGCCTTAAGCGGGTCAGCGAAAGGCTTTACTTTACCAGCAGCAACTCGCCCTTGATAGAGGCACCTTTTTGTACCGATAAAGTTTGGTAGACCACATGGCCATCTACAGAAGCAGAAGAAGTCACGATCAACTCGCTACAGGTGGCCGTCCCAGAAAACTTACCCTTGATATGCAGGCTTGAGCAAGTCACCACACCTTCTACCTGGCCACGCGAGCCAATGGTAAGTTCATCCACTTGAACTTGACCGTTGAGAGAACCCTCAACATGGATGGCACCTTTGGCAGAAATTTCACCTCGAAATGAAAAGCCCTCACTCAAAATAGAGGGTTTCGAAGCATTGGAAGAAATGATATCCATCATGGTATTTCTCTGAGGTTGAGCTTGCGCAAGCGAATCGCTGGAATCTTGTGACTGTACAGGAGCGACAGGCGCGGGGGCAACTGGGGGGCTCTGGACAGCTGGACTAGGGCTGTTTGTTTTGGATTTGCTGAACATATTGGGCTGTGCGGATCACTTTTTGCGGATTCACAGGATATCCTCCCACCAATATCTCAAAATGAAGATGCTTGCCGGTTGAAACTCCAGTGTTACCAATATAGCCCAAGACATTGTCTGTTGTCACTTTATCGCCCACTTTAACCAACAACTGCGCCATGTGTGCATAAAGCGACTCCACCCCATTGGAGTGACGAAGGACAACGGTGTTGCCATACTGGGGGTGCAATTCTGACATAACGACAACGCCAGGCTTGACGGCAAAGACTTTATCGTCCCCCGTTTCGCTCATCATATCGACGCCAGTATGGAAATGGGACTTACCCGTCAAGGGGTGCTTACGAATACCAAAATCAGAAGAAAAACTGAAATTGGTCACCGGCATACGGCTTGGCAGAGCGTAAAGCACTTCACGCAAAGATCGATTGGTGGACAATTCTTCAGCGACCTTACCACGCATCAAGGGGTTGGCCTGTAGGTCATCATCCAAGGTGAAGCCACCATTAGCGGAGTTTTGTTGAATGATTTTGATGATTTTTTCAGTCAGGCCAGAGGTTACCAGCTGTGACTTGAGGTCGTCGTTTTCTTCAGAAACAGCGACCATTGAGGTTTCAACGAAACGGCGAATGCTCATATCGCGGTCGCGAATGGTTTGCGCCAAGCTAACCATTTGCTCTTCAGTCAAGCCGTGATGGTTTTCCGTATCCGTTGAATCAGCGGTGCTGCTGATCAATGCCTTGAAAACTTCTTCATGCGAGCGCTCTAAACGAGCGCGACTGATGCCAAGCAATAAGGAAGTCACAGATAACACCAGCACACTGACAACCATAACCGAACTCATGATGATGGCGGTGCGTGCGAAAACCTGCTGGAACCGCGCAGGGATATTGAAATAACGCAAATCGCCGCTTTGCTCAATGATGAGTTTGACGTCTTGGTAGTCGCGCACCCAAATATGACGAACCAAGCCCGGCAAGGTTCGCAATTGAGATAAATAAGGACCGAGCGTCAGACGCATAAAACTAGAAATAAAAAACTAAGGAAACTCAGGGCTTGGCAGAGCTAGGGGCAGATACAACAGGAGCAGTGGGTTCAGCACCTTGATTGAGCGCGCCTTCAATTTCGCCACCCTTTTCAATCTCGATTTCTGAATAGTGAATTTTGCCAACGATTTTTCCAGTCGTGCGAACAATCAGACTTTTTTCACTGACGATGGTGTTGTGGAGTTGGCCGCGAACATCAATGACCTTGGCCGAAACACGTCCCGTGATACGTCCTGTAGGGCCAATCAAGACCTCTTCTGCCGTCAAGTCACCTTCTATCACGCCATTTATCACGGCCTTAGACGGAACGGTAAACGCACCCTTGACAACCACGCCGTCACCAATGACAACGCTTTCTAAAGTATCGGATTGATTAGCCATACATGCTCCTTGGATAACATCTTAGCAAATAATAAATGTAAATTAAGTTTTTTGTTGAAGTTATTGATTTAATTGAAAAAAATCTCTTTACTTGATAACAACTTACAAAACAACAAAATGAAATAAATATAATAGTATTCATATTTTTAAATTTAAAGTTATAAATAATTCCTTATAAAAGCCGAGCAATATTTCCAAATCGCCAAAATAATTCACTAATTAGTGAATTCGAGGTTGTTTTGCAACGCTTAAATGAGATGAAGGAATAAAGTGCCTTTATTAGGCCTATTTTTTTAAAGCTATACATTTAAAAAATCTCATAATGAATTGTAATTTAACGACTAATTTCTAAATTAATCAATTTTGCAAATTTTACAGTCAGGTTTAAGCGTGTTGTTGAATCGGTTTTTCATTGGTCTTTTAATGACCCTTTGTCATGGCTGGGTTGCCGCACAAAGCTTGAACTTAGGGCAATTGATTCAATTGGCCATCAATTCACACCCATCTGTTCGCGCCCAACTGTCGAATGAAAAGGCAGCGCAAAGTGGCATTGAAACTGCCCAGTACCAAAGATACCCCACCCCACAACTCAGTTATGAGAGTGTCAAAAAAGACAGCGCCGATCAGAGTTACATCGGCAGCGATGGCGTGGCTACCGTTCGCATCACACAGCCTATCTTCACCGGTGGTCTGTTCACTGCTCAACTAGAAAAAGCCAAGGCCAACTTGCAACTGAGCCAAGCCAGTGTGCGTGAAATACGCCGACAAATTGCACTCAGAGTAGTGCAGACCTATTCCGATTGGAGCAGTTCAGAATTAAAAATTCAATCTGTTGAAAAAAGTTTAGCTATCCATCAAAAACTTTTGCAACAAGCCAAAAATCGAATAGCTCAGGGCGTGTCGCCCGCAAGCGATCTCACCTTAGTGCAAGGTCGGCTTGATGCCACCTCGGGTGAACTTTTTTCAGCCAAGCTGCAGTCAGAATTGGCTATTCAAAAATTGATGGAGTTAACCGGAAATAACATCAACACTTCGCAACTGCAAGCTGATAAAACGGGACCCATTCATCACACGCTGTTGCTCGATGGTTTGCTGGCAAATGCCCAACTGCATTCGCCAGAATTGCAAAAAGCCAAAGCGCAAGCGCAGATTTCTCTCTCCATTACGCAAGAAAAAGAGTCCGCCTTAAAACCCGATATTTACGTACGGGCAGAACGCCAATACGGCAACTATTTTTCAACTGATACCAATGCACACACGCGTGTCTTTATTGGGGTAACCAGCAAATTTGGTCCAGGCCTGTCATCCTTTACGCAGATATCTGCTGCCAAGGCGCAAGAAGATACCAATGAATTTGAATTTCAATCGCAACTTCGACTGGTTCGTGAACAAGTCATGAACGATGTGAGCGTGATTCGATCCCAGCAACAAAAAATGCAAGCAATTCAGGGGGCATTGGAGTCCTCGGTGTCGGTACTGGAGTCCTTCGAGCGACAGTTCAATGCGGGGCGCAAGACTTGGCTTGACTTGATGACCGTGGCCAAAGATGTGGCGCAAAACGAGATGCAATTGGCTGAGTTGCGAGGCGCTGAAATACAAACCAGTTGGCACCTGCATATTTTGACCAGTGAAAACTACCCACAAGTCAACCCCAAACCATGAGCACACTCGCTTCACTGCCAGCAAGCTTGGTTCGCATTGCGCAACTGCAGCAAAACCCCATAGACCGCTCAGCCTTGTTGCAAGCCGTTGCCGACGTCAAGCAACGCAAGCCAAAAAATGTGAAGCAAACTGTCAACACACTGTCACGTGCTTTGATGGTGCCGCAACCACGCTGGCTTTCCAAACCCGATCCTGCCAACATGCCCTTGTTAGCGCATAACCCTTTGGTGGGATGGTTTGTGGTCCGCGGGCAAAACGCGCATGGCAAATGGATCATTGAGACTTGGGTGCAAGAGCAGCAAAGGTTTGCTGAGTCAACGAGCGACATGCCTACCCAAAAGAAAACCCATTTGGTCAAGCTCTCACTGTTACAACCGTTTGACTCTTCCACAAGTCCGGTCTACAGCCTCATCAAAAAACAGTTGTTCTCACACCCT
>Ga0209550_10004418_pt1 | contig 13337 bp, 13 predicted proteins | sample LauGreSuBDMM15SN_2_FD_187567 | JGI IMG/M metagenome (GOLD analysis project Ga0209550, IMG submission 187567) | Freshwater lake microbial communities from Lake Michigan, USA - Su13.BD.MM15.SN (SPAdes) (version 5) | ecosystem: Environmental > Aquatic > Freshwater > Lake | place: Lake Michigan... | reverse complement strand
CGTTGGAGACGTCGCATAGCCCGGTCTAGTGCGCCTCACTGCTAATGAGGTTAACCCCTAAAGGGTTTCGGAGGTTCAAATCCTCTCGTCTCCGCCAGAAATATTCTCATCACCTTGAAGGTGATTCACATCAACAATGGTAATAAGATTATCGAGATTTAATTGTGACAAAATTTGTAGAGCCTCTCAAACTGATGTCTTGTTACAAGCTCCGTCACCTATTAACACATAAATAAAATGCTTTATATCGTTTAGTCTTGCGGCTTGAGCAATTCCAGCGCCGACACTTAAACCTTGACCCAAACTCACCCTTTTCGGCTTTAGATTTAAGTTTACGATATGTAGGATAAACAGAGAAGATTATAAAGAAGTACCTTTGAAGTAGGGGACTACGCAAGTGGTTTTGTTTTCAATCAAAACGTGAGGTTACTAGGGAAAGATTCAAACTGAAAGCAAACCTTGGGCTATGGCTAAGTCGGCAAATAAAATCTAAGCATCCACCGTCAAGTTTAAATTGGCTTATTAGCACTAACAGGCAATACCTCACAAAATTTCTTAATTGGTCACCCAGGCTCTACTAGAAACATGGTTAAAGTTTCCGCGCCGGCTAAACCAGTCACTATTTGAAATTTCAAAAACTAAATAACCTTTTGTTGATTGTATTTCACTCCTTCTGAATCCCAGGTAATTAATAATCTTAAGTGCTCGAAGATTGGCTGGGTTTACTTCCTGGACATCTTTGTCTTTCTTTTGTTCATAAAAAATGTAATCAATTATTGCAACCGAAGCTTCGATTGCAGCTATTGATCCAAGCGGATTATCACTTAATCCAATCATTAGTCCATATGTACCAATTTGGGAATCAGTGTTGTAGGTTATAGTCAAGTTTCCAACGTGGAGCATGTTTCTTTTATACTTGATGGTAAATAAGTCACAGTCCTTAAATGTTCTAAGGAAATTTACATAGTTGGAAATCGTCACAAAGTCTTGCTTGGTTTTTCCGGCCTCTAAGAAAGTATTTATACGAGTGTCGTTGAGCCATCCTATGTACTCACTCGAAATGTCGGACTCTTCTAATGAAGAATAGACGAAGTTGTCACTTTCGTACTTTTTGCAAACTCCGTCAAAAGGCGCGTTAAGTTTAGAAATCGTAAGTACCAACTTCTCTTTTTACGTCCAACATAATTTGAATTGTATAATTAGAGCCCATTCCCCCAGCACCAATTCTATGAATGGTATCAATTTAACCTTGGCAAGTATACTAAGGCAAGTCTTAAGCGCGAAGGAGAAGCCATGGAAAATTTAATTAGATACCGCAAAGTTTTTATGAATGTATTTAGCATCTCAGATGAAGGTGTTATTGCAAGCCTGAAATACCAATCTCACCCGAATTGGGACTCGCTAGGTCACATGACATTGGTTGCTGCCCTTGAGTCAGAATTCTCCATAAGCATGGATATGGATGATGTTATTGATCTTGAATCATTTGAAAAAGGAATAGAGATTCTCACTAAGTACAATGTGAGTATTTCCTAAGAGGAAATCCTTTGTTTGAAAATTTCACTAGTATGGGCGAGCGGGTAGCAATCGTATCCGAACGAGGTCAAAAATATTGTTATAAAGATTTAGCCAATATTTCATTGTCGCGCCTGAGTAAATTGGAATCCAAAAGTGTATGCCTTCTGATTTGTAATCTATCAGCCAATGCAATTATTTACTATATTGGGGTGATCCGTAAGCGAATTACAACCATTCTTGTCGACGCAAATCTAGACCAACAAAAAATAGAGAAAATAATTTCTCAGTTCTCGCCAAATTATATTATTTCTCCTGTAACTTCGAGCATAATGCGCGGAGAGTTCGAAATTATTGATCGCTTAGAAGATTTCATCATTTACCAGAATAAATCAGAAAACTACGATTCTAGTTTACAAGATACATCACTTTGTCTAACGACATCGGGATCAACCGGTAGTGCAAAATTTGTAAAGTTAAGTCTTGGAAATATTGCGTCAAATACCGAATCAATAATTAGAGCAGTTGGAATTAATCAAAACCAAATAACTATCACAACCATGCCCATGAATTACTCATATGGTTTATCTGTGATAAACACTTCACTAGAAGCTGGGGGAATGCTAATAGTCAACACTAGTCAAGTAACAAGCAAGGAATTTTGGCACAAAATTACTGAGCATAAGGTGGATACATTGTCTGGAGTTCCATATATTTATGAACAGCTCTCAAGATTGTCTCCTGAATTTCTAAACAAAACCAAAGTAAGAAAATTTACACAAGCTGGGGGAAAGCTAAGCAAACCCGTCCGCGAACACTTTAAGGAGATTGTAAGAGAAACAGGAGTCAGTTTTTATGTCATGTATGGACAAACTGAGGCAACTGCGCGCATGGCCGTACTTCCACCTGAAGATTTCAACGACTTCGAGAACGCCATCGGATTTGCAATACCAGGTGGAAATTTGACGGTGTGTAATGAATCGGGAACTAGAATCGAAAGCCCTGGGACGATTGGAGAAATTTGTTTTGAAGGTCCTAATGTTTTCCAAGGGTATGCAACAAACCGTACGGATCTACTTAAGAATGAACCAGAAACGCCAATTCTGAAGTCGGGTGATTTAGGCTACTTCGATGGCGAAGGGCGTTTCTACATCACCGGGAGACTAAAGAGAATTGCAAAATTACTAGGAAATAGAATTGACTTAGAAGAAGTTGAGCACTACTTGCTCGAACAGGGAGTCGAAACAATTTGCGTGGAACACCAAGATAGATTGCGTGTGGTTTCAACTCTTGCAGAAATACCTGCAGAGATTCAATCTTGCCTCTTGGAATATTTGAGAATCAGTCCTTCGTTAGTAACTTTTAAGTCGATTTCCAACATCCCACGCCTGCCCTCAGGTAAAGTGGACTACGGTTCAGTGATTAATAGTTTCGGAGAGATCTAAATGATGACGATCGAAGAAATCTCCAGTAAGTCACAAACCTTAATCACAACTGGCGAAAAGATTACCTTTTTGGCATCTTTGTTGGATGATTTAACACAACTGCACCAAGAGAATTGTGTACCGTATAGAAAAATTGTTGAGTCCTTTTTTTGCGAATATCAACCAATGAGTTCCATCGAGCAGGTCCCTTTCATCCCTATCGGGTTATTTAAGCAAATTGAGCTTAAGAGCGTCCCTAGTTCATCAATTGTTAGGGCGTTAAAATCGTCTGGTACCTCAGGTAACACCTCGAGTGTTTTTTTGGATAAAGTGACAGCAATCAACCAAATAAAGGTACTCACCGAGATATTTCAACAATCAGTGAGTTCCAAGAAAATTCCAATGATTGTCGCAGATTTTGAGCATACATCAAACCCGGGAGATTCTATAAATGCTCGCGTTGCAGCGTTTAAAGGATTTTCAATTTTTGCCAGCGAGACGCATTTTCTGATGGATCAGAATTCGAAAATTCTAATAAACTTACTAAGAGAGATACAAGAGAAATACGAGAATTCAGAAGTTTTTTTCTTTGGATTCACTTTTGTCATTTGGAATGATTTATTGGATAAATTGGAAGAAGAAGGAATTAGACTGAAATTTCCTAAGGCAATATTAATTCATGGCGGCGGTTGGAAAAAGCTAACAGATCTAGCAGTGAGTAATGAAGAGTTCAAAGATCGAGTTAAAGATAGACTTGGAGTAAACAAGGTTTTGAATTATTACGGCATGGCTGAACAGACTGGCTCCCTATACTTTGAGTGTGAGGAGTCTTATCTGCATACCACGCCCTTTGGGTACATAATTATTCGAGATTTCAAAGACCTGTCAGTATCTGAGAATGGTGAGGTAGGCATCGTTCAGCTCTTATCAGTGATACCTAGAAGCTACCCAGGACACTCAATCCTAACGGAAGATATCGGAATGGTCATTGGGGATGGTGGTTGTAAGTGCCAGAAACCTGGGCGTTATTTCAAAATATTAGGCAGGTTACCCGAAGCGGAAATTCGAGGTTGTAGTGATGTTTACGGGAACATCTAACGCAAATTTTGAAATTCTAGTAGGAGATCACACTGCTCTTGCTGAATGCCCTCAAATTTCTTATTTCGACTCGAAAGTAATTAAATTCTTAAAGGAACTTTCTTCGGCTATTTTAAGTGATGAATTGTCACGAAGCCATGGTGATGTAGTTGCATTTGCATATTGGATTAGGTCGTCAAATTTGGACTCTGCGGTTCAGAAATACACTATAGAATCGAATCGTACTGGTTATGGCATGTGTATGCATATTGCACCTTCTAATGTTCCTTTGAATTTCGCATATTCTTTAGTTTGCTCGTTGCTCGCAGGGAACAGAAACATCGTAAGAGTCCCATCTCGGATCTTTCCTCAGGTGGATTTCCTACTAGACAGAGTCAGGAAAATACTAGCCATCAAGGAATTCCATGCAGTCGCACACGCAGTTTGTATTGTCCGTTATGAGAGAAATGATCAAGTAACTCGGGAGCTCCTTAAGTTTTCAGATCTCAAGATAGTTTGGGGTGGGGATAAAACAGTTAACCAAATTCGAAGTATCCCAACGCCCGCGCATTGCAAGGAAGTGGTGTTTTCAGATAGAAAATCCGCGTCAATAATTGATGAGAAATCACTTGCCGGATTGAGCGAGATTGAGCTTTTCAATCTAGCTGAGAAGTTTTACACGGACACTTACTTGTTTGATCAAAATGCGTGTTCCTCGCCTAGAATAATTTTCTGGATCTCAAGCCCAGAAAACTCCTTTAGCAAAGAACGGTTTTGGAGCGCTCTTGCAACTGTTGCTGAATCAAAATATGTGCTGGAACCAAGGAATCTTCTATTGAAGTTTACCGAGCTGTCAAAAATTATTGTGACCTCGGATATGAAAAAAATTATGGGCGGTCCCGGAGAATTGCTCTCAAGGTTCAAATACTCAGCGAAGGGCGAGCCTTTAAGCCATCAATTAACAAATAGATTTGGCACCTTTTTTGAGCACGACTTGGCAAATTTGGATGAATTGGCTCCAATACTCGATAGTGGCATTCAAACCGTTACCTATTTCGGAGTGCAGCCTAGGAGAATTGTAGAATTCGTTATCCGCCATAGAATTAAGGCTATAGACCGGATTGTTCCAGTGGGCAAGGCGCTCGATTTTGATTTAATTTGGGACGGGTACGACCTTCCGAGAACGCTATCTCGAGTTGTCACATTCACCTAAGATAGAGCACACAAATAGAGGATGTGGGAGTGGGATGAACTCGTTTAGCTTAAATTGTATAGAGTTGCAAGAGTACCAACCAAACAGATACCCCTTCCTTATGGTAGATGGCATCTCGGAAGTTCTTCCCGGAAAGTATGCCAAAGGATATAAAAACCTGACAATGAATGAATGGTATTTTCCAATTCATTTCCCAGGCGCACCGAATATGCCAGGGGCGCTTCAATTGGAAGCACTAGCCCAAGTATTCACAATTGCTTTGACAACACAATCAGGTTTAAAAGGAAAAATCACCCATGCTTTAAGCCACCAAGTTCGATTTAAGAGAGAAGTTAAACCAGGTGAGGTTTTTCAAATGGAGGTGATTGTCCAATCTTGGAACAGAGGGATAGGTGTCGGTTTTGGAGTTGGCAGAGTTGGCAGTGAAATAGCTTGTGAGGCACAGATGACAATTGCAATTCCAGAGATCCTAGATAAATTTACCCCAAAGGTTTCCAAGTAATTGGAAGAGAACTTGCCCGGGGTAATTGTGATCGGTGCTGGCGCTGCTGGCGCTGCTGTTTCATACGGCTTGGCAAAGTCAGGAATAAGTGTTATTTGTCTCGAGCAAGGAGATTACACAAACCCAAGTATTTATCCTTCCACGGAAATTGGCTGGGAGAAATACAAGTTTTCAGCTTTCAATTCTGATCCAAATGTGCGAATGGGTAAGGCGGATTATCCAATAAACAATGCAAACTCACCTATTTCTGTTGCAAACTTTAATGCAGTTGGAGGTAGCACGATTTTATTTTCAGGGCACTATCCTCGTTTGCACCCTTCAGACTTGCGCTCATATTCTCTCGATGGGGTGGCATGTGATTGGCCGATCTCATACGAAGAGTTAGAGATTTACTACAATCGGAATCAAGAGAATGTAGCTGTCGCAGGTCTTGCCGGAGACCCCTCCTACCCACCTATTAAGAATTTGCTTCCACCAGTGCCCATGGGGAAAATGGGTCAAGTCTTAGCCGAGGGATTCAACAAAAAAGGGTGGCACTGGTGGCCAGCTTATTCTGCAATAGCAACCAGAGATTTCCACTCACAAAACAAGTGTATAAATTTAGGTCCATGTAATTTAGGTTGCCCACAAGGTGCAAAATCTAGCGCTGATGTTACTTACTGGCCCAAAGCCATAAAGCTTGGAGCAAAACTTTTAACTAATTGCAGAGTAAGTGAAATCGTTGCCCCCAACCCCCATGAAGTCACTGGAGTTAAGTACTTTATTAATGGAGAAGAAAAATTCTTAGCCTGTAAAATTGTTGTTCTGGCCTGCAACGGTGTTGGAACCCCGAGAATTTTATTAAATTCTAAATCTAAATTTGCCCCTAAAGGCTTGGCAAACAGTTCAGGACTAATTGGAAAAAACCTTATGTTCCATCCACTGGCATACGTAGAAGGCGAATTTCCTGAAGGTTTGGATTCTAATCTTGGCCCCCAAGGTTGTTCAATTTCAAGCCAAGAGTTCTATGAATCTGACCCATCGAGAGGATTCGTACGGGGTTATACAATGCAAGTTTTGCGAGGTCCGTCTCCAATTGAATATATCATCGGAAATATTAGGAGAAAATCTCTTCGATGGGGAAAAACGCAGATTGAGGAATTCCTAAGCAAATATAACAAAACGGCACACATCTCTATAATTTGCGAAGATTTACCAGACCCAAGCAATTTTGTTGACTTAGACCCTACACAAACGGATTCAGATGGAATCCCAGCCCCCCGTATTAACTATAAGTTAAGTGAAAATTCAAAAAAGATGCTGGCCCATGGAATTAGAAGAGCAGAGGAAGTTATGACTTCTGCTGGGGCGACAAAGACCTTTAGTTTTGGTCCAGTCCGAGATACGGGTTGGCACTTGATGGGAACAGCAAGAATGGGGTCCGATCCTCAAAACTCCGTCGTTAATGAGTGGGGACAATCTCACGATATTTCTAACCTGTTTATTGCGGACAGCAGCATTTTTGTAACGTCAGGTGGAGTAAATCCCGCTGCGACCATCCAAGCGTTAGCGCTAAAGGTTTCAGACGGAGTAATTGAGTACCTAAGAGGAAATATGCCTCACGTCAGGGCAGTCAGGTGACGATAAATTTACTTTCAAAGGAATCACTCTCCTTTCTAAATAATTTAGGGAATCTCATTCTGCCTGGCTCTACCAATCCATATGTCCCCAGATGGGATGCAGAACTTCCGAGCAAATACTTTGTAGTTGAAGTGGAAAAATTTCAAATGACGATTGAGTCATTTAAGAATCACTTAAGCAATAAATTTAAAAAACCTATTGATGAATTAATAGACGAAGACCTTCAAGCAATTATCGCAGAAAATTCGACGGCTACAAGAAATTTCTTTCAGTCAATTGGCGACTGTTATATCAATGACTTCTACTCGCGACCAAAGGTATTATCTGCTTTAGGCTTCTCACAGGTACCGCCATTTCCAAATGGGAATTATCCTTTCGTCGGCAACTTGGAAGAACTAGAAGCTGTTTTTAAAAGAGGAAGAATGTACAGGTGAAGAATTAAACTGAGGAAGAGATTTTAACTACAGTTCTTCCCGAGTGTTTACCCTGCTCCATCAAATCAATGTAATCTGGAACTTCCTCAAATTGAATGACCTTCACAAACTCCATCAGTAAACTCTGTGGCATTAGCGAATCGGCCAACTCAAGATACTGCTTGATAACATGGTTATCGATGCGATCGAGATTTACTCCAATGAGCTTGATCCCACGTAGCACAAATGGATAAACATTTAATTTCATACTAGGGCTCTCTACCATCCCTACACTCAGCACAACTCCACCAGGTTGAGTAGATTTGATTGCCGTTACTAGTGATTCCCCACCTAAAGTGTCCACGACGGCAACCCACTTTTCTGGAAGAAGTTGGAAATTCGATGCCCTTAGAGGTGGAATAACTTGAGACGGATTAGCTCTGACAGATCCTTTCCCACGTGTAGAGAGGACGGTTTGATATCCGAGCTGAGACAAAATAAGTGATGCTATTCTTCCGACTCCACCACCAGCGCCTGTAATCAAGACAGGACCTGTAGAAGTTTCTATTCCCTCTTTTAAGATCTGAGCCACACATGCCATTGCTGTTAAACCCGCAGTACCAATTGCCATTGCCTTGAGCGAACTAATGGAAGAAGGCAAGGCTATTAGAGAGTCCGTATGTGTTACCAAATAATGAGATAAACCTCCACCTTTTGTAGTGCCTAAACCACGACTAAATAGACCCACTCTTGTGCCAACCAGAAATGCTGAGTAATAGCTTTGTTCTATTGTTCCAACAGCATCTATCCCGATAATTTGCGGGTAAGACTTTGTTTCGCCATTTTTCCCAGAAACTGAGAGAACATCTTTATAGTTTAAACAGGAGTATTCAATTCTGACGAGAATTTTTCCAGAACCGATATCAGGAACTGGGGAATCCATGCAAATCAATTGGTGAGCCCCAGTGGCTGATCTATCAACAGCCCAGCTTAAATTCTTGGGGATCTGGGGAGTCATTGCTTCTTAATCGTTCCTACTTTATTTAACGATCGAGAAATGTAGTCAGAATAATAACTGCAGGATACTTTTGAAATTATTTTCTTGTTTGATACACAAGTTACTTCTCCTTCTATTCTCCCACCACCACTAACTCTGATTTGAGCTAAGTTTTCAATTTTCGCATTCAGATGTATCGGCTCAAAGAACTGAGCATTAAGACTTGAGATCAGAGCCATTCCCTTCCAGGATTTGTTGCTATAGATTGTGAGAGCCATTGATTGGAGCATTGACTCCATTATTAATACTCCCGGAATGACAACCTCAGACAAGAAATGTTGTTTTATATATTTATGGCGTTCATCAAATGTATAGCTAGTTCTACTCTCCACTCCAAGATATGTATGTTCACAACTATCAACAAAGAGAAAGTCGGGACCAATATCCAAGAATGTGGATATTTCAGCTTTGGTCAGAATAGGCATTCATAATCCCTCCACAACTGCTTGAAATCAACCCAATTAGTTCTGATCTATGGGAAGATTACTCCATATAATTGACATTATGGATGTGAATTTTGGAGAACATTTGAAAATGGATCGCCTCCTCGAAGGGAAAACGGTTTTGATCACCGGGGCTAATAGGGGCATCGGGCTTGCAATCGCAATCTTGTTTGCTACTCACGGAGCCGAAGTTATTGCAGCAATGAGGAAAGAAGTTCCTGGTATCGCCGAACTCATCGCCCGAGAAGCCAACGTGAGCCCTTCCATGATTCGGGTCTTAAATCTTGATTTGGAGAAAATAGAATCAATAAAAAGCCTTACCTCAATCTTAATTTCCGAGGGTAAAAGAATAGATATTCTTATAAACAATGCAGGTTATGCGACGGGTTCTCGAGTCCAACTAACCTCGAAGGAAGAAATAGAGCGCTCCTTGCAAATAAATTTTATTGGACCAATGTTACTTACACAAAGACTCTTGAGATTTCTAGGCAATAATGTAAGTTCTGAACAAGGAGCATCGGTTATAAATATCTCCACATCTGCGGTTAATTTCCCAGGAGCGGGAATGGCAGCGTACTCTGCAAGCAAATCAGCAATGGAGCAAAGTTCGAAAGTATTAGCCAAGGAAACTTCTCTTTCAAATATTCGAGTTAACGTAATCTCACCAGGACCAGTTGAGACCGACATGTTAGATTTGATGGATTCAGAGTCTAAGAAACACCTTATCGAGTCGACTTGGATGAAGAGGCCTGCCAAGTCAAATGAAATTGCATCAGTTGCACTTTTTCTCGCAAGCGATTTATCAAGTTACATAACAGGACAAACTATTCATGTAAATGGAGGGATGGGATGACAGATGCTCAACTGACATCTATGGCCTTGGGTATAAGGAAAAAAATTTTAGTTATGAGTTTAAGAAGTGATTCTGCAAGTCACCTAGGTGGGGGACTCTCACTTGTAGAAATTCTCACTTGCCTGTATGGAAAAGTAATGAATTACAAGAGAGATGATCCGTTCTGGATTTCTCGCGACCGCTTTATCCTTAGTAAAGGACACGGAGTTCTAGCTTATTTTGCCGCGTTAAATTATGTTGGCATGATTAGTGATAATGCTTTAAATACATTCATGAAGGACGGCAGTTCGTTAATAGCCCACCCAATCTTGAATCTCGAACTTGGAATTGAGTCTTCAAACGGAAGTTTAGGGCAAGGTTTAAGCTTTGGTGCTGGCATGGCCAAAGCAGTAAAGATGAAGAACTCGAATCAGTCGGTGTTTGTACTGATGGGCGACGGTGAGTGTAACGAGGGTTCCGTTTGGGAAGCCGCTCAAGTTTCTGCTCAACTCGCCCTGGACAATTTAATTACAATTATTGATGCCAATGGATTGCAAAGCGATGGCGAGGTTGCCAACGGAGGGAACCCTGAACAACTAAAGGCAAAATTCCAGAGTTTTGGGTGGAATTCTGTTCTCGTGGATGGACATGATATTTCAGCTCTTTCGCGTGAATTAACCAAGCCACGAAAACCAAATCAACCACTATGTATCGTAGCAAGAACTACAAAAGGCAAGGGAGTCTCATTCATGGAAAATAACAATGCTTGGCATCACGCTAGACTCACAAAAACAAACTTTGATTTGGCGATGACAGAGCTGTCGCAGTTAGCTCATGGTTAGAATCACTTCTGAACAGATAGCGCTATGGTCGAAAATTGGCCCTCGAGCTGTCTATGGATTAGCGGTACAGCAATTGGTTGAGAAGAATGATTTAGTAATTGCATTAAGCGCAGATCTTGGGAACTCCTCTGGGCTAGACCGCTTAAAAAAATCACGCCCCGACAGATTCATAAATGTCGGAATTGCAGAGCAAAGTCTTATCGGGTTCTCTGCGGGACTGGCTAATGAAGGCTTTATTCCATTCGCTTCAACATTTGCTCCATTCGCAACAATGCGCGCCGCAGAGCAAATCCGAATGAATCTTGGCTACATGGAAATGAATGTAAAAGTTGTTGGTCTTGGAAGCGGACTTGCCATGGGGTTTCTAGGTAACTCACATTACGGCCTAGAGGATATAGCCATTATGCGAACGATTCCTGGAATCACAATTCTTTCTCCTGCGGATTGCACTGAAGTAGTTAAATGTGTCCAATATGCTTCTGAGTTATGCGGACCCACTTATCTTCGCCTTACTGGAGTCCCAGATAATCCAATTGTGTATACCGAAGACTATGAATTTGAAATCGGTCGGGCGATTTCTATGTGCGAGGGGGATGACTTGGCAATAATTGCCACAGGCTCAATGGTGTCCCATGCACTAAATGCAAGCAAAATCATGAGTAACTTTGGAATGAGCGTAAAAGTCTACAATTTTCATACGATTAAACCTCTAGACGAAGTTACATTGTCTGAAATAGGAAAGAATTTTACTTTTATTGCCACAATAGAAGAACATTCGGTCATTGGCGGATTGGGTACTTCGGTTGCACAGTTTTATTCAACTCAGCCTGATCGTCCTAACGTATCAATAATTGGATTACCAGACAATTTTGGGCCAACCGGAAATTACCAATTTCTTCTAAATTATCACGAGCTACAAGCAGAGCAACTAGCCGTGAGGATTATGGACAGTTATCGAAAATCACAAAACTTAGTTGAGAACTTGGACAAGAGCTAAAGCCTAGAAGGATAGCAATCTGCCCGATAGACCCACCTCATGCCTGCAAGCCTGGCATAAGACGCACAGTATTTCTTGGCCAATTGCCGGAGTAGTCGCTGATCGCTTCGATCGCCGCCAATCAACAGGGAGTTTGGCGATTCCGAGTAATACTTGAGACTCTTTCGCATGCGAAGCGGCGGCCTTTGTTCCAGTGGTTAGGGATTCCTGCTGTTTTGGTAAGCGTTCTAAATCCCGGTCGACTTGGTTAGCCGGCTGAAGGTTGGCACTAGCGTCTGTGAAGTTAATGCCAATAATGACAAACGATAGAGGCCACGACTGACAATCTCTCTAGGCACGCTCAGTCAGTGTCGCACTAAATCACAAACTTTTACCTGGTGTCAGCATTTGTAGTTGAAAATTGCCCATCTTTTGTCCAGGAATTACGTTTAGTGGGACGTATTTTAACCAGTTAAATCCAATGTAAACTGGTTAAATAAGCGTAGATGAGAAGATGAGACAAACTTCATTCCTCACTGCTAATGAGGTTAACCTCTAAAGGGTTTTGGAGGTTCAAATCCTCTTGTCTCCGCCAACAAATAAATGAGTTAAGAAGTATTTAGAAATTGGGGGGAAGTTGACAACCTTTAAAATCGCGATAGTTGGCGCAGGTCCTGCTGGCTATTTCACCGCCCAAGCATTTCAAAAAGCGCAAAATGAAGAACATTCATTTTTAATAGACATGATTGAGAGGCTTCCCACCCCGTGGGGACTGGTAAGAAGTGGGGTTGCACCAGATCATCCAAAGATAAAGACAGTTTCTAAAGTATTTGAAAAGATCGCTAAAGACCCAAACTTTAGATTATTTGCCAATGTTGAGCTGGGTAAAGATATCTCTTTAAAAGATCTGCGTGATCAGTATGACGCAGTGGTTTTAGCAACTGGTGCTTCAAAGGGGCGAAAGCTAGGTATCCCAGGTGAGGATCTAACTAACTCACTTTCTACTGCAGATTTTGTGCCTTGGTATAACGCCCACCCAGATTACGTAAATGTTGAGGTTGATCTATCAAGTGACACAGCGGTGGTAATTGGTGCCGGAAATGTGGCAATGGATGTCGCAAGAATTTTGGCAATTAATCCAACAGAGCTAGATCCAACTGATGTGGCAAATCACGCGCTCGTAAAATTAAAGCAGAGCAATATTCGAACGGTAATAATCTGCGGCAGACGTGGGCCAGAGCATGCCGCCTTTACCGCCCCTGAGCTTCGAGACCTTCCAAAACTTGAAAACACTGATGTATTTATTGATTCAAAACAAATTGAAAATGCCGTAAAGCGTATTAATGAATTAGATGAGATTGAAAAAGACTTAAAGAATAATCTTGAAGCGATGAAATTAATTTCAGAGCATCCTAAAAAAAGT
>Ga0209550_10004417_pt1 | contig 13347 bp, 11 predicted proteins | sample LauGreSuBDMM15SN_2_FD_187567 | JGI IMG/M metagenome (GOLD analysis project Ga0209550, IMG submission 187567) | Freshwater lake microbial communities from Lake Michigan, USA - Su13.BD.MM15.SN (SPAdes) (version 5) | ecosystem: Environmental > Aquatic > Freshwater > Lake | place: Lake Michigan... | reverse complement strand
ATAAAACAGTGGGGCGGCAAGCGTTAAATCAGGTAAGTGTCCAGTGCCAATCCACGGATCATTACTGATGATGACGTCACCCTTTTTTAGCGTAGGGCCAGGATATTTTTTAAGAAACGCTTGCACCGACATCGGCAAGGTACCGATAAAAGAAGGCACGCTGCGAGTCGCCTGCGCAATTGCGCGTCCGTTTGGATCCAACACCATACAGGTGTAGTCGTGCGACTCTCGCACAACGGTGGAGAATGACGTTCGATGTAGGGCTAGTGCCGCCTCATCAACGCAAGAAATCAGTCTTGTCCATAAAATTTCGACCGTAATGGGATCAAGCTGTGCTGGATTTGCTGTCATATGATTTTCACTTTCCGCTCTTTAGTTCTGACCGATGCTTGTATCGCTAGACTCTAAAAATTCGATTATTACGTTACCGTGCTCATCTACATAAAAACTTGCGTCAGGCCCTACGACAATACTCGTTTCGCGTTCTTCAATAATCGCTGGGCCACTATATTTTTTCTCTTGTTCTAATAAATACCTTGAGTAAACGGTCGTAGAAACAAAACCCTTTGAAGCCTCGAAATAAGCTGAACGCACACCTCGTATTGCAGAGGCGCCCGGGCTAACCCCCTCGGCAGGAGCTTGTTGGATGGTCGTAGGAGAACGAGTCTCTTGTACTCTCGCTCGGATATTCACCACTTCAATCGGCACGCTTGGCGGTAAGTGCCCATAGATTTTTTCATACTCGGCACCAAAGAGAACGACAAGGCGCTTTTCTAGCGTCGCATCGATAACCGTATCGATCGGCAGGCTCACATTGACAGAATATCCTTGACCTTTACAACGCATTTCAAATTGTGGGCGTAACGAGATGCTAGCCCCAACCCCCACCAAACCTTCAATCACTTCTGTGGCCGAGCGTTTCAATTCAATAAACCGCTCAGCCGCAGCAGACCAATTTAGCGAAGACAAAATCCCTTCAAACGCCACCACAACATCAACGGCAGGCGGCGCAACTAAACAACCGATTGCAGAGGCAACGCCCGCACCATAGGGACATAAAATCCGTTTGAGCTTGAGCTTTCGTGCGATCGCATACGCGTGAATAGGCCCAGCACCGCCAAACGCAATCATGTCAAACTGACGAAGATCAATCCCTTTTTCAGCGCCATGTGCCGAAATCGCCGCACACATATGTTCATTCACAATATTATGAATACCCAGAGCAACATCTTCTGGCTTCAGTTTTAATACGCTACCGATTTCAGTCTGCATTGCTTCGCGAGCAGCTTGTACGTCCAACTGCATTTCACCGCCAAGAAAAAACTCTGGATCTAGATATCCAAGAAGTAAGTCTGCGTCCGTTACCGTTGGCTCTTGTCCACCTCTTGCGTAACAAACTGGACCCGGCTTGGCACCCGCAGATTCTGGCCCGACAGTTAAAAGATCTAACTTACTGAGACGCGCAATACTGCCGCCGCCTGCCCCAATCTCAAGTAACTCTACCGCCGAAATTTGTAAGGGGATCCCACTACCGCGCTTAAAACGGTGGACATGCGCGACTTCATACTCGTTCGTCACCGAGGGTGCGCCGTCACGAATCAATGACATCTTAGCGGTCGTACCACCCATATCAAACGCGATCACATCGGCGTTTTGCAGAGCCTGCCTAGAAAAATACGCTGCAGCAATCGCTCCGGCGGCTGGACCAGACTCGATCATTCGCACTGGAAATCTGGTGACTACATCGCGCGCTGAGCCGATGCCACCGTGTGACAGCATCAGTGCAACGTTATTCGTCATACCAAGAGAACGTAAACCATCTTCTAAGCTCCCGATGTATCGACGCACGAGTGGCTTAACGTACGCATCAACACAGGTCGTGGAGGTTCTTTCAAACTCGCGCACTTCGCCCGCCACTTCGCTTGAAACACTGATTTCTATTTCAGGGAAGCGTTGTTGGATAACCGAGGCGACAAGTTTTTCATGCTCACTATTAATATGACTATGCAAGAAACATATAGCGATTGATTTTATGTTTGACGACACCAATTGATCCAAGGCGACATCAAGCGACTGCCTGTCAAGTGCAATCCGAACATGACCGTCCGAATCCATTCTTTCAAGTACCTCGACACGATTTTGTCGACTCACCAAAGGCTCTGGCACAATCAAATCAAGATCATAGATGTCATATCGGGATTCGCGACCAATTTCTAGCGTATCTCTGAACCCCTTTGTGGTGATCAAGCCGGTGTTTGCGCCACGGCGTTCAAGCACAGCGTTGGTTGCAACAGTGGTCGCGTGAACCACTTCGCCAACCCACTCAGGCGAAATATGATTTCTTTTTAACGCCTGACTGGCACCTTCATTCGAACCTACGGAGGGATCATCAGGAGTGCTTAAAACTTTTCCAAACCGTACGACGCCCGACTCATCGTCAATCACGGCAAAATCCGTGAACGTACCACCAACATCTATTGCTAGTCGAAATCTTTTCTTAACCAACATCATGCACCTTCTTTAACCTCGTGAAAACAAATCGATTTAATATGACTTATCGCCAGCCAAGGTCACACGTTGGCCGTAACGATTTTGTGGAAAGTAATCTCCCGTGGCTTGGTGCTGCGCACAACGGTTATCCCAAAAATTAGTTGACCCAAGCCACCAATTTAAATCGGAATTTTAAATCGTTTCATGCCATGTGTTGAGAGAGCAACTAAAAAACTGCCTCACTTTCTAAAGCACGAGTCCAAGCTATCTGCAAAAGACAAAAGAGCTTCACTGCTTGGGTGAGTCTCGATATAGTTCAGTCCAGATGACGATCTCTTCTTCAAGCCTTTGTTTATGCGCTTGAGGCGATCTGTAGGTCCCAGCTATTGGCATCACACCGTAGCCCGCGAGTTGCTTTTGAACAGATTCATTTTGCACGGCTTGTTCAATCGCACGTGATAACGTTTGTACAATTGCCGCTGGCGTACCGGTTGGCACATAAAATCCCTGCCAAACTGAAAAGATAAAAGGCATCCCTTGCTCTGAGAGCGTAGGTGTCTCGGGCAACAGTGGCAGGCGCTCTTTTGAGGCGACACCATAGGTTTTGACATTTCCCGCTTTGACTTGCGCGACCGCGGTACTCGTCTGATCACAAATCAAGTCAACACGTCCAGCCGCAATATCAAGCAGCGCTGGCGGTGATCCTTTATACGGCACCAAGGTAAACCGCTTACCCACCTGCTTCATGAGTAAGGCTGCACACAACTCAGAAGCACTACCGCTACCTGAAGTGGCAACTGTGACTTTTTCGTGATTTGCGTTTAAGTAGGCGATCAGCTCTTTAACGGTCTTGGGTGGAAAATCATTTCGCGCTACCACCATCATCTGCACATCAGTCGACAGTCCAAGTGGAATCAAATCTTTAAGCGTGTTAAAGGGAAGTTGGGCGTATTGTGCGGGAGCAGTAGCAACGCCTATGTGATGAAACAGCACCGTGTAGCCATCCGGGGCTGCATTAGCGACCCGAGCGGTGGCAATCGTTCCTCCAGCTCCGGGTAAATTCAACGTAATAACTTGTTCTTTCAAAATTTCGGAGAGTCCCTTGGCAATCGCCCTGGCAGGGTTATCAATTGCTCCCCCTGCTGGCCCTGGGTTCACAATAGTGATCGACTTAGTTGGATAACGGTCCTGTGCCTGTGAAGAAAAATGCCCTGAAAAAAGCATCAAGGGCAAGAGATACGTAAAGAGCAAATATAAAGTTCTATAGGATGAGTACTTAAATTTAAAATGTGCGCAATTCATTTTTTCCATCCTTGGCATAGTGGTGCAAATATGGTGTTGATATCGATTATTTTTTCTAATTGAACAACTTGTTCGATGAACTGTTGCGATGCATGCATGGGTAAAACGCCATCTGCATTATGTATGAATTTCTCGATCAATTGGGTCTCGCTCATAGGATGTCGCGGTGTTCCGATGAGATCATCGACGCGATGCCGCAATGTGAGGCCACTTTTAAAGGTAACGACGACTTCGCCGCACCAGCGACTTCGATCTGTGGCGAGTGGGTCGACGGCATACGTGACTTTCCGTGCCAATGACAAAAACCGTTCATTGGTCAGATTACTCTGAGACAAACTATGTTTATTAAAAGTGTTTGTCAATAGACTTTCTGCAACACAGAACTGTACGCTGTAACGGGCGTGCCAAGACGTTGCTGGGCTGATCTTCTCAGCACGGGGTTCGCAGATTAATGGGATCCAATATTCTGGCACCAAACACTGAATCTCGACAATATCATCAATAACTACCGCATGTTTCCCAAGTAAGCCGAGTGCAGCAGCAATAAAAGGCTGGATGTAGTGGCCGCAAGGGTAAGCCCGCGGAACGACATTTAGAACCTCCCAGAGCTTCCCTAAGCCTTTTGTAATCGCGTCATATTGCACAACAAAATGTGGATCTTGCACATGGGATTTATAAAAACCAAAACGTCCTTCATACACCTCGTCAGGCCCTGTCACTCCCTGTATGGCCATATTCATTGCTTGCAAGGCGCTGGCTCCCGCCCAGCCTGCGTGCAGTGACTTAGCCGAGGTGCCATCTTGCCATGACGCCATAATCCCAGAAGCAAAACTTCCACAGATTCCAATCGTATTCGTAATATCTATCACCGAACATTGCTCGAGTTTTGTTGCGGTATATCCTGCGCCAAAGACGCTCAACACCGCCGTCGGATGAAAACCAACGCGGTGAAAGACACCGGGCGCTGCAATCCCAAGACGGCAGGTGATTTCATTACCAACTAAAACCGCCTCAATTAGTCGTTGTCCGGACACAGACAACTGCTGCCCCTTTGCAAGCGCAGTCGCAACAATCGGAGTACTTGCGTGGATACCAGTACTGATATGCGAGTCGTCGTACTCTAGTACACAACCCATTGTGCCCATGAGCACAGCGGCGGCTGGAGCACCCGTTTGTTGACCAAAGCCAATAACCTTTGCGCCAACACCATTATCAGGAACAAAGGTGGCTTTACCGACCTGCGTCACAAGTTCGGTTTTTAAGCCACCTAACATGGCTCCAACGATATCTAAAATACGAAACTTTGTCTGCGTTACAACTTCTGGCGGAAGTCTGTTGCACTGTAACTCAGTGACCCATTTTGCTAGCTGTTGATTGATTGAAGGCATTGTATGCAGCTGTTGCGCACTAGACATGATCAGTCAAGACCTCACAGGCGTTTAAGAGGTCACCAAGGGATTTTTCTTGTGGAAGGTTCGCGATCGCTGCTTGCAAGACCCCCACATTGGTTTGTTTCGCTCCCAGCTTAAAACAATTTGTTATTTTTCGTAAAAAACTTGACTCAGACATTGAGCGGTCCGAATCAGGTGCATCAAATTTAATCGCCTCGTAGGCTTTACCATTTTTATCGACTGCTTTAATCCAACCCTTATAGTTTCGACCTGACACCGCAGTTTGATCGATCTGATACTCAATCTTGTCAATCAACGCAAGCAATTCAGGAGACGCAAGGTTTTCAGTGCGATAGCTCGCCGCATCTAATTGACCAAAATGCAGTCCTTCAGCAATTGTGTACGGCAAACTAACGCGCCCATGCCAAGCACTCGTTGGACGTTTTTTTCTTGCTATGGGTTCGCATACGACCGGCACCATCCAGTCTGCCACCAGGCAAGTCAGCGATTCTACGTTTTCGCTGCGTAACCCTTGTTGATGTAGATCCAAAATACAGTCGACAAAAGGCTGGCTGACATGGCCACAGGGGTAAGGCTTGATCTCGATTTCTCGCATTTCCCAGAGTGAACCAAGCTGGTCAGTCATTCGAGAAAAATTGAATACATAATCTTTGTCAGGTATATGGCTATGAAACAAACCCAAAGGGCCTTCTAGCACTTCAGCAGGGCCGGTGTAGCCGTGTTTGGCCAACGTCGCGGCCGTGATACCCGCCTGGGCTGCCCAGCCGTTATCCACCAACTGCGACCAGGTACCATCCACCCAGCACTGATTAATCCCAGAGGCCATGTTGCCGACAATACCCAGCGCGTGAACCATCTTATTTGAGTCGAGTTGCAACACACGTGCCGCAGCAAACGCAGCGCCAAAAGCACCAATGATCCCAGTTGGATGAAGCCCTTGCCTATGAAACGCGGTGGGGGCAATCACACCAACTCTACAAGTCAATTCACTTGCACCGGCAATAATCGTCAACGCTTCTTGTCCAGTCAATGGGTGCTCGGCAGCCATTGAAAGCACCGTACTAACGATCGTGCCATACACATGTATCAGCGTCTCAGTATGCGAATCATCATAGGCCAACGATGACACCAGCGTTGCGTTGGCAAAGGCAGCTGCGGTGACAGACGTTTTATCACCAAAGCCAAAAATGACTGAGCGGCCACCACCGCCAAGATCGCGCGCAGTCGCTTGAACCGGAGGGCCATATTCAAGGCCACTTGCAGCCGTTGCAACAGCTAGCGTATTTAAAATTGCCCTTTGAGTTTCACGAACAATATCGGGCGGAAGATCAGAGTAATGCAGCTTTGTGAACCAATTAGACGCAATCGTTGTCAAACTACTCACAGCTAGTCCCCTTCGTATTGAATAACTTAATTGCGATAACTTGGATCTTCGCGGTCTAACAGTCGCAACATGGCATCCCACTCTAACAGCCCAAATTTTCTTACATCTGGATCGTATAAACGTGCAGTGCGATTAAGAACGGCGGCTTCTGGCACGATGATGTCTCTACCCATTGCCAATGTATCGACCTGTGCCTTACAAGCCGTCTCAAGCCAAAGCATCAGGTTAAAAGCCTCTGCAACGGTTGCCCCACAGGTCAGCAAACCATGATTACGCAAAATCATGGCATTGTGTGAACCAAGATCGGCCACTAGCCTTTTTTGTTCGTCCGAATCCACTGCCGGGCCTTCATAGTCGTGATATCCGATGCGGTCATAAAATCGCATCGCGGTCTGCGTCAAAGGCAAAAGCCCCTCTTTCAGTGAGGATACTGCCATCCCTGCACGTGTGTGGGTATGAATGATGCACCGTACATCATCCCTCGCGGCGTGGATCGCGCTATGGATCACATATCCAGCCCTTGAGATGCCATAAGGAAGATCGGGCTTTTGTACGATATTGCCCTCAAGGTCGACTGTGTAGAGGTTAGAGGCACATACCTCGCTGTAGTGAAGCCCAAACCCGTTAATAAAAAACAGTTTCTCATTACCGGGCACTTGAGCTGTGATGTGGTTGTAAATAATATCGGTCATACCGTACTTAACCATCAAGCGATAACATGCCGCCAAATCAACTTTTGTTGCATATTCCGTATCAGCGCTCATTTATAAACTCCCATAACCAGCCAGTGTTGTGCGATACATGAGACGGCGCAATGGCAAAGCATAGTCCACCGTTGCTTTATGAATACTTGAATAATTGTCCCAAATAACCAAATCGCCTGGTCGCCAAGAGTGTCGATACATAAAGCGAGGCTGTGTCGCATGGGTAAGCAACTGCTGGATAAGTGCTTGCCCTTCATCCGGTGGCAAGCCAACAATCTCAACCGAAAGCCCCTCACTTAAATATAAACAATTTCGTCCAGTTTTTGGATGTTGACGCACCAGAGGTTGAGCGATATCGGGTGGCACGTCAAATTTAGGCGCATCTTGCTGCAGTGAACCTTTTGCCATTTTCATCAATTTCTTTTGTGCCGCATACCTCGAGTAGCTATTCACGACACGAAGATTAAAAATCTTCTTTTGCAGCGACTCGGGTAGCGCGTCAAACGCGTCTTGCATACTTGAGAAGCGTGTATCACCGAAGGCAAGCCCGTCAAGCGTTGGAACTTCGAGCGCATACAGAAGCGAACCGCTCGGCGGATTGGGCGCGAAACACATATCGCTGTGCCACTGACTACCGGCATCTTCTAAGCCTATGGGGCGCCCATTTTCTACGATGTTCGACACCACAAAGATCTCTGGATGGCCAGGCAAGAGATAATCATCGATCATGTAGCGGGTTAAATCTCCCAAGCGCTTACTAAAAGAAATCTGTTGTTCTGGACTGATCTGTTGATTACGAATCACAACCACGCCACAAGCTTCAAACGCTTGAACAATTATGGCTAACGTATCGTCATCCACCTGTTGACTAAGATCAACATTTTTGATTTCGTAACCAATTTTATTATCATGCGCTCGAATATTTATCGCCATGTCTTTCGCCTAAGAAATTAGTCTGGTAACGCGCCTGTCATTTTTACGAGTTCTTGATATTTCTTAGCCTGTGCAGCAAAAAAATCTGCGAATACTTTAGGCGACTCAACGGCCAATTCAGTGCCACTATCCAGCAATTTTTTTGTAATCGCCTGCCCCTGAAGCGCCTCAGCGGTTGCGCGGTAGATCAAATCAAGGACTGCGGTGGGAGTCTGAGCCGGTGCAAAAATCCCCTGCCAAGCAGGCAATATAAAATCTGGATATCCTAGCTCAACCATGGTTGGCAGTTCGGCTAAGAAAGAGGCGCGCCGCGCACCGGTCGTCGCTAAAGCACGCAAGGCCCCGGTCTTCAGTTGACTTGAAACACCCTGATACGGGTAGATCAACAAATTAATATCACCTCGAACCATATCAACAATAAGCTTGCCTAGGCTGTTGTACGACACGCGCTGCATCGGCACACCAGCTACAAAAGACAGATAGGCCCCTGCGAGATGAACCGAATTTCCCGTTCCAGTGTCAGCGTAATTAAGCTTGCCAGGATTGAGCTTCATGTAAGCAACAAGTTCTTGAATGGATTGAACAGGAAGCTCTTTGTTCACAACAAGCACCATCGGTTGATTAGACACCCGCACCACCGGCACTAAGTCTCGCAACGTATCGTAGGGTAGGTTTTTATACAGCGAAATATTGATCGCAGTTTGCGTTGCTCCAAAAAGTAAAGTGTGACCATCAGGCGTTGCACGTACCACCGCTTGCGTACCAATGATCGCACCTGCACCAGGCCTATTTTCGACAACGATTGGCTGCCCTAAGCGTGCACCCACCAAGGGCGCAATATCGCGTGCAAGTAAGTCGGCGCTAGTACCTGCAGCGTAAGGAACAATTAGAGAAATCGACTTAGAGGGGTAGTCTTTGGCCTGCGAGGCCAGCGAAAAAACAAGCAGACACGAAGACACCAATAGAGAGCAAATTTGAATGCGTATTGTCATCACTTACCTCACTTATCCGTTATATGGCCACTCGTACGCTGGCCGATTTTTTTATATAAGGTTTTGATGCGATGTTTCTAACTAATGTGCTGCTGACCAAGAATGCACAGTTTCTAACTTAATGAGTCGTTTATAAATTTGAGTTCGACTTTATACAATTTATATACAGCTTATGAGAATCAATGAAAACTTTTAACACCTTCCATGTTGGTTTGCAAGCTTCGAAGTTGGCAATAAAAAAGATTAAGTGAAACATCAGCATTAAAACCAATGCTCTGCAATGGTTTTCTTTACACTCGCAACTTGTACCGCGTCGCTTTCCAGCGGCACTGTACATCCCCATCCCGCGCGTCCCATTACTGGCATCTTCCCGTTTGCACCTCGCAATGAAGACGATAACTCTGCCCGAGCCTTAATTCTGCATTCGCTCTACAAGGGCGTCATGCGCACGAACATGAAAGCGATAATTAAAGCGCCTGCGGTTGGTGAGAGGTTGGCCAAGCAGCGCTTTGGCATAGAACCCAACTTACCCAGCAGCTCTTCTAAAGATTTTCACAAACCATATAAAGCCAACCGAACAATTCGAGGCGAGAATGTTTGCAAAGACCTCAATGCGACAGCGCGTGAACCCAAACGAGATTGCAACGGTGGCACTTTCTATCACCTCAGAATTTGGAGCGCCTAATACTGGGCAATCGCTTTCAGTGTGTGGTGGTGTTGAGACGCTAAGGTAGTCGCTCAGTCGCCTGCCCAATCGCTTTAGCGTAATCAGATTTTAAATAATGCTCCATAATTTCACTCCCAGTCGCAAGCCAAACACCTTCGTGCGAGCAGATGTGCGCCAACGCGGCATCAAGTGCGCCAATTCGATGTGGTTGCCCCGTCACGAAGGGATGTACGGCGATTGCCATCACTCGACCAGAATCGGCGCCCTCACGCCACAACACATTAAACTGATCCTTCAGCATCCGCTCAAACTCGGGCACTGAACATTTCATGTCAAAGTATGCCGGCACATCATTGGTTTGCACCGAATAAGGGATCGAAACCATAGGCGGCGAACCAAGCTGCATTGTGTATGGCTGATCGTCGTTTACCCAGTCACAGATATAGCGTATGCCTGCAGCGGACAGATGCTCAAGCGTATGCCAAGTTTCAGCAAGGCCGGGGCCTAACCAGCCTTGCGGCCTTTTCCCACAGGCGCGCTCAATGCGTTCGACCGTAGCGAAAATCGCATCGCGCTCTTGTTCTGAACTCATTTCATTGATGCGTCGAGCGTTGGTTTGACCATGCCCCATGAGCTCCCAATCAAGTTGCATGGCACGCTCAATGATTTCAGGGTGATGGTCGCAGACCTCGCTGTTCAACGCCACCGTCGCGCGCGCGTTGTAACGGGATAAAACGTCGAAGAGCCGCCAGACTCCGACGCGATTACCGTAGTCGCGCACCGACCAGTTACGGACATTCGGAATCTTGGCGTGCTCTCGCGCAACACGCTCATTGGTATTGCCTGGCATCACATCATCCAACCCAAAAAATTCAATGTTTGGATTAATCCAAACAGCGATGCGGGCATTGTTCGGCCATACCAGTTTTGGACGTGCATGAATAGGCGTGTAAGGGAAAGGGCCGTAGCGTTGTGGTTGCATGATCAGAGACTTTGTTTATTTGAAATGACGTAATCGCGTTCGCCTTCGCCGTACTTGCGAGCGATTTGTTCGTCTGTGAGAATCGTCTAGTCGGCTTTCAAACCATTGCTGTCTATGATTTGACGCCATTTTTTGGTCTCATCTTGAATGAGTGTCTTGAAAGTGTCCGGCGTGCCAGACATGACATCGGTTCCAATCGATGCATAGCGCTTCGCCATTTCGGGGCTAGCCAATACTTTTTGGAGCGCAGTATTAATGATGAGAATCACCTGGCGAGGCGTCGCGCTCGGTGCCAAAAGACCATTCCAAGTAAAAGCAGTGTAATTCGCCAACCCAGAGCCAATCATAGTTGGCAGATCAGGTAGGACAGTCGCACGCTCGCGACCGGTGACCGCGAGTGCTTTAACCGTTCCGGCCTTAATTTGAGGTAGCGCCGACGGCAACACGTTAAACATAACTGATACTTGACCCGACATTAAATCAGTCATGGCCTGCCCGCCGCCCTTATACGGTACGTGCACAATGTCCAAGCCGGCAGCAGATTTAAAAAGCTCACCCGCCAAATGCAGCGACGTACCTGTGCCGGGCGAGGCATAATTTAGTTTTCCGGGTCGCGCTTTGATATAAGCAATCAGTTCTGCCACAGAATTGACCGGCAGATCTTTTTGCACAAGTAGCACATTTTGCACGCTACCAATTAATCCGATGGGCTCAAAGGCTGTCAGCGGATCAAAGCCCAAATTGCTGTACAGGCTGGCGTTGGTCGCAAGCCCAGGGGTTCCCATTAGAAGCGTATAGCCATCGGGTTTTGCGCGTGCCACCTCTGCCATTGCGCGATTACCGCCGGCACCCGGAAGATTATCAACGATAACCGCCTGGCCAAGTGCCTCACCAAGTGCCGGCGCAACGGTACGCGCGAGGATGTCCGACCCTCCGCCTGGTGCGAACCCCACCAATATTTTGATAGGCCTATCTGGAAAGTCGGCTGATGCGCCGAACGCAAATAGTAAGCCCGACAAGCACAACAGAGCACGCAGATAGAACACGAAGGGATTCAAGGGCATCCTCACAGTTTCAAAAAATGTTGGCCTCATTAAGCATCAAGGCGTTGATGGGATCGCAAAAAAGGACTACTGTTCACACATTAAAAGTCAATGTAGCGGGGCAGCCTCCATGCGTCAAGACGTGTTGTCAAACGAAGAACAGGTTTCCAAGCAAGTGCCAGTGATTGATGTCAGTCCTTTGTTTTCGTCAGATACGGCTCAGAGCGCAGTTGTCGCTGAACAGATTCGTCAGGCTTCTGTTGAAATCGGCTTCTTTTACGTCAAAGGTCATAATATTTCGACTGAGCTGTTAGATTCCGTGCAGGTTGCTTCGAAATATTTTTTTTCGCGACCTGAACTGCTCAAGCGCTCAATCTTGGTGAATCAGGCCCATCGGGGTTATGTGCCCTTTGCTCAAACGACTCAGCCTGGACGTAAGTTCGCCGATTTGAAAGAGAGTTTTAACTTTGCCTTTCCCTTTACTGCCGACGACCCTTTAGTTTTGGAAGGGAAAACCCTCATTGGGCTTAATCAATGGCCAGAGGGTGAACTCGCTTGGCGTCGAATACTCGAACGCTACTATCTAGAGATTTTTGAATTAGGGCAAAAAATTTTAGAAGCCTTTGCGCTGACCTTAAAGTTACCCACAAATTTTTTTCGAGAACGCTACAAGCATCCGCTTGTACGCGCGCGTTTATTGCACTACCCCCCTCAAGAGCCCAGTCACTCTGATGAACAATTTGGCGCAGCAGAACATACAGACTATGGGGCAATCACCATTTTGTGGCAAGACGATGTTGGGGGCCTACAAGTCAAAAATCGATCCGGGCAATGGATTGAGGCCGTGCCAATTGCGAATACATTTGTGATTAACATCGGAGATATGCTTGAGCGCTGGTCAAATCACCTCTTCGTATCCACACCTCACCGCGTCATCAATCGTTCTGGACGAGAGCGGTATTCCGTTCCGGTTTTTTATGATCCTGATTATGACGCAATCATCAGTTGCTTACCGAATTGCGCGTCTGCCGAAAACCCTGAACAGTACCCACCCATTGTCGCAGGCGACTACATAACGGCCCGATACGATGGAACTTACGCCTATCGTCAACAAAAAAAAGAGAGTCAACAATAATCGGCCTATTTTGAATTGCCATTCCTGACCTCTATTTACAAGCATTGCTAGCCAATACAAAGCGTAACGTGAACTCGTACCTTACACCCCTAACCCAAGTGCACGCTCGACACTCCTGACCAGATGCACAAGCCTTGGACCAAGGTTTTTCTGTAAATCTGTTTCAGCCACTGCGTAGGTCGCCACCGTCAAATTAAACGCCAAGTGAACACCGTTATAAGCCGTTGACAGGGGCACCGCGACAGCTGCGAGCGTCGCCTGCCAATCGCCGACCACAGAGCAAAAGCCTTGTTGCTTAATTTG
>Ga0209550_10004415_pt1 | contig 13348 bp, 9 predicted proteins | sample LauGreSuBDMM15SN_2_FD_187567 | JGI IMG/M metagenome (GOLD analysis project Ga0209550, IMG submission 187567) | Freshwater lake microbial communities from Lake Michigan, USA - Su13.BD.MM15.SN (SPAdes) (version 5) | ecosystem: Environmental > Aquatic > Freshwater > Lake | place: Lake Michigan, USA... | reverse complement strand
CAACAAGACCATTTAATAAACATTCATTTGCATTCCAGTCTAGATCATGTTTTAATATTTTAGATAAATTTTTACGATTTAATTTTGTTTTTTCAACATAGATTTTTTTAATTTGATCATGTGTTTTTTGTAAATTAGCAAAATCATCTTGAATTTCTGACATTTTTCCCCACATACCAGATCTAACTTGATGGATTAACATTGATGCATGTTTTTTAATATATCTTTTTGCTCCACATACTGAAATTAATGTTGCAGCTGATGCTGCATAACCATCAATAATTGTATGAACTGGAACTCGAGATGTTTCAATACAATCAATTGCTGAAAATGCAGCAATAACGCTACCACCATATGATGTAATATGTAATTTAATAGGAGGAACATCAATTCCATATTTATTTGCCATATCGGTTAGATCCATCCCTAGCTGTCTAATTTCTTTATTTAATGAACTAATAGATTCTAATGAAATCTCATCTTGAAAATAAATATTATTATTCATTGTATAAAAGTTATCATCATTATCTTTTGACTTTTTACCTAAAATTTTCAAAAGATCTAAATCATTATTTTTATCTGATTTAGAATCAGATTCACTATCAGATTCACTATTTCTTTTTCTTTTATTTAATTTACCAATTTTACCAATTTTACCAATTTTAAATGATTTTGGATCAGAATTATAACCACCCCATTCAGTAATAATTGTCATATTATTATAATAATATGATATTTATTTTTTAAATGTGTTAATAAAATAATATATAAATAAACTAACAAAATAAATTTAATATTCTTAAATTTATTTTTTTGATTTATTAAGTTTAGTTGACTTGTAAATAAATTCTGGTTTATCACCTCCAAAAATACGAAATGTACATAATTCCTTATTTTTAGGTTGCATCTTGGGTGGTATGAAAATTTTCAAATTATTTTCTTTACATTTTTGTATAATTTCTTCTTCTGTTGCTTTTACAGTAAATAGTACAGATTCAACTTCCTTAGGACTATGTGGTACTGCATTTTTTAAAGCTTCAGTAATTTGTAATTTAGAAGGAAATTCATACTCGTGTTTTATTTTTAAAACAGACTTTTTTGGAGATACAATAATATATAAGACATTATTCTTATTTGTATCAATTCTGTTTTTATTCTTATGAGCACTTTCTAGATCAGTAATTCCTTCTTCTGCAACTATAAAAAGAACAGACAAGTTTTTTTCAACATTATATTCATTTACTAATTCCTTCAATTTTGGTATAAAATCTTTAGTAACAACTGCTAATGCTGGCTTGAACTCATCATCTGTTCTGTTTATTAGTTTAAATTCTTGTCTAGATGAAGTTTCTATAGCTTTGATAATATATGGCTTTATTTCTTCTATTAAACTTTTAACTTTTTCTTTATATTCATCACGTTTTTTTTTATAAGCATCTACTTCAGATTTTTCATCATTATCAAGTTCTGTATTTTGATTATCAACTTGTTCAGCTTCTGTTAGATCAAGTTGTTCAGCTTCTGTTAGATCAAGTTCTTCAGAATTCTTATCAGCAAGTTGTTCAGATTTCTGAGCAAGTTCTTCAGAATTCTTATCAGCAAGTTGTTCATATTTCTTATGATCAAGTTCTTCAGCTTTCTTATGAGCAAGTTGTTCATATTTCTTATGAGCAAGTTGTTCATATTTCTTATGAGCAAGTTGTTCATATTTCTTATGATCAAGTTCTTCAGCTTTCTTACGAGCAAGTTCTTCAGCTTTCTTATGAGCAAGTTGTTCAGCTTTCTTATGAGCAAGTTCTTCAGATTTCTTACGAGCAAGTTCTTCAGATTTCTTACGAGCAAGTTCTTCAGCTTTCTTACGAGCAAGTTCTTCAGCTTTCTTACGAGCAAGTTCTTCAGATTTCTTACGAGCAAGTTCTTCAGATTTCTTACGAGCAAGTTCTTCAGATTTCTTACGAGCAAGTTCTTCAGTTGCTTTTAAAACAAGTTCTTCAGTTGCTTTACAAACAAGTTGTTCAGCTTCTTTAAGAGAAATTTGTTTAACTTCTTTAAGAGAAATTTGTTCAACTTCTTTAAGAGAAATTTGTTTAGTTGCTTTATGATTAAAATTAACCTTATTGAGAAGTTTTTTAGCCTGAATAACAAGTTCTTCAGCTTTACAAACAAGTTGTTCAACTTCTTTAAAAGTAAATTGTTCATCTGCTGTACGGGCAAGATCAAGATCTTCGGATGCTGTACGGGCAAGATCAAGATCTTCGGATGCTGTACGGGCAAGATCTTCGGATGCTGTACGGGCAAGATCTTCAGGTGCTGTACGAGCAAGTTCAAGATCTTCAGGTGCTGTACGAGCAAGTTCAAGATCTTCAGGTGCTGTACGAGCAAGTTCAAGATCTTCAGGTGCTGTACGGGCAAGTTCAAGATCTTCGGATGCTGTACGAGCAAGTTCAAGATCTTCGGATGCTGTACGAGCAAGTTCAAGCTCTTCGGATGCTGTACGGGCAAGTTCAAGCTCTTCGGCTGCTTTACGAGCAAGTTCAAGCTCTTCGGCTGCTTTACGAGCAAGTTCAAGCTCTTCGGCTGCTTTACGAGCAAGCTCTTCAGCTGCTGCTATACGAGCAAGTTCAAGCTCTTCGGCTGCTGTACGAGCAAGTTTAAGTTCAAGTCTTTTATCTTTTTGAACTTTTTTTTTTGACACGAATGTCGTGAAACCATCTTCACTTGAAGATGGTTCTTGTAAAAGGTTATTCAATTTGTCTACTGTTGCAATAGTTGAAAATATTGGTATGTTTTATAAGGCTCACCGCTATACCCTCACGGTGGCCGAAAGTACAGATTACAGAAACATATATAAATTTATTTTTTCAATTTTTTTTATAAATAAATTTATTTTTTATAATTCACCTTCACATGGTAAGATATCATTATTATCATTGTTATTTTCTTCGAAATTTAATATTTCTAGACTATATTTTTTTGTTTCTTGGACAATACTATTTTTATCATATTGTTCAATCGGATATATTTTTTGTTCTTTTGGTAAATTATTCCAAATATTATTTCCTATTATTTGATAATTAATATCATCTTCAGATTGATTTTTTTTATTTTTTGTTATTTTTTGTATTTTTATACCATATTGACTATTAATAATACTATTAAGAAGTTTAATTTGTTCTTTAAAGTCCAAATTGGTAATATTTTTATTGTATATTTTTAGATTAAATTTGTATGAAATTTCTTTTTTATTTAGATCTATATATGCAATACAACTTTGTATACTATTTTGCAGATATGATTGTGTTTGTTGAATATCAAAATCATTAATATCAAAACCAGACATTTTGATAATATTAATACAAAATAAATGATTTGTATAAATATTTTTATTTGTAAAATCTAAATAACATGAATTAATCCATTTATCATTATTTATATTTATTTTCATTATTTCTAGTTTTTCATCTGTTGATTGATTTTCATTTGCAATAATATTACTTAAATTATAATACCATTTCATTTTGTCTTTTGTATTAAATTCATCTATAACATCATAATTTAATTCAATATTAGAATCTAATTTATAACAATTTCTAAATCTAAATCTATTAATTGATTGAATATCTTTATCTTCCAAGTATTCATCTTTTTGTTTTAATAAACTTGTAAATTCTTCTTTGGAAATATCAGGTGCATCTAAAATTCCTTGAATAGATGTTTCTTTTTCTATATTTTCTCTTGTTTGTTTTATTTCCTTCATTGAAGACACAATATCTGTTGATTTTTCTTCATAAATATAGTGAGATAACTTGTATTCTTTAAATTTAGCATATCCGTAAAAACATGCTGAAAAATTTAATTTATTTTCTATATTTTCCCATGAATTTCTAACAAATAAATCATAATTTGGATCTAATTTGTAAGGATATTGTAAAACACAATTTATTTGTCCATCAATATTTTCTTTTTTAATTTTAACAGGTATTAAATTATTATGTAATTCATAATGTGTTAAATAATAATCAGAACATAATATTTTTTCAATAGAACTATATGTCATCAAGTCTTCTGTTTCATTAAAATCTTTATATAAACTCATTGATAAATATATTATTTTATTTATTGGCTCTCTAACACGATGTAACATTTGACAAAATTCTTGTGAACCTAATGAATTTTCACAACCATATGCATAAATTGAATCAAAAGTATTTGGAATATCAAAAGAAACACCCATACATACTGAAGGAGTATAAATTACAACATCATACTGATTCCATGTTGTATTTACATTTACTAAATTTTTAATTTTTTCATGATCATCTGTTTCTTTATGAATTATTAATAGTTTTTTATCAGGATAATCTTGTTCTATCTTAGTTTTTAAATCTTTAGCTTTATTATTAGATGCCATAGGTATTACTATTTTTTTATTTTCACCTATTGTTTCTAAAACTTTTCTAATCCAATCATTATAAGTTAGTGAAATTATTGTATATTCACTAAACGGTTTATAATGATTAACTATTATTTGATAATCTAAATCTGATTGATTAATAATCTTTTTATAATAATTCATACATCTATCTGATAAATCTGCATCCATTATAATAATTTTTTTAGCATCTTCAATTCTCATTTCTAAATGTGAAACTATCATATTTGATTTTGGATTTTTAATAAAATGACTTGATGTTATATATCGTGCTAAACTTTCACATTCATCTATAATAACATAATCATATGTATCTCTACTTAAACGTCCTAATGAATCTAATTGACAAATTATTCTTTTTGCATGTATATCTTGATCTGCTATATCCGAATATAATTTAAAATCATATTCTTTTAAATCACCTAATAATTTAATTCCAAAAGTTCTTCTTGAAGATATAAATAACATTGTTGTATCACTTGTAATATTATGTGAATCATTTTTAAATAAAGCATGAAATAAATTAGATGTTTTACCAGTACCTTTTTCAGATTGAACAGCAATCATTCTTTTATTTAAAAAAGGTATATATAATTCAGGTGTTAGTTTTTGTTGATTAATTTCTAATATATTTTTGTCATTTAAATTTAAAATAACAGGTTTTACTGGATATTTATTTATAATTTCATGAAATGATGATTTTGTTTTTTTAAAAATATTAACTATACCTTCATCTTTACACCACTTTATTAAACTCCCTACTGTTAACTTTCTTGATCCATTATCTTTTGATAAACTTTCCCAAATTTTATCAATTTTATATTCATTATATTTTATTGATTGTTTTGACCATCTATCCCATAGATTAAAATATTTTGCATCATCACTATCTAATGTTTTTAATACCATTCCAACCTTGATCCATTTATTATAATCATCATAGTAGTCAGATGGCAACTGAAATAATATTTCTTCAAGTCTTATATTTGATATTGATGTATTAATAGAATTATTATCATCTAATTCAACTTTAATTTTCATTTTAGAAATTGGTGTTATCATTTGATTTTGTTTAATTTCTTCATCTGATAATAATGTATGAGTTATCATTGTTTTTAAGAAAAATTGATATGGGGTTAACTGAGTGTTCATATCTGTCATTGTTTTTTCTCCATTTATTTCTAATTCAATTGGTATTAAAATTGCATTTTTTCCATACTTTGATGAATAACATAAACGTAAACAAGTTTGATTATAAATAGATATATCAGAATATTCAATATTATATTCTTCATGTAATCTTTGATAAAAATCTTTAGCAACTAAATGATTTTCAAAAGATATTCCTCTAAATATAACACGATATGAAAATTTTTGTGATTCTTTAATAGAAAATCGTGAGTCTGATTCAAGAACTATAATAGATGAAGTTTTATATTCTAAATTATAATATTTCTTTATTCCTTGACATACTTTTATAATATTTTTTTGAACAATATCTAAAGATTCTTCAAATTTATCAACTTTATTCATATCTAAATCTAATGCAAATTCAATCTTCATAGTATCAGTCCAAAATTCATAAAAATGAGATTTAGAATTAGATATCATTTTATTATAAATAATATTTGGATCTAATACATAGAATTTTTTGGGATTAGATTTATTTTTAAAAGGTGTAGGTATATCTTCTTGAAATAATTTAATCTCTTTAGAATTACAACGTTTATATTTTTTAATTGCATCATCTTTTGAATATAGTGCCATAGCCATTTATCTTAATATATTAATAATTGTTTAAGTTAATATTAATAAAATTCAATTTTTATAAAAAATAAATATGTTTCAGATTATAAAATAATAGATTATAAAATTATAATCTATTATTTTATAAATAAATATCTTATTCAAAAATCTATTAAACAATTAATTTGCAGTTAATTAAGTCTTCAAAAAAAATTTAATAAATTTAGAGCAACACGTATTTTTAAAGCAAAGTTAAATATCAAAAATAAGACATTTAAAAAAAAATACTATATAATTATAAAATGGGAAATAATATGAATTTATCTAAAAGTAATAATTTTAACGATTTTTTTACAAGTATAGATGAAGAAAATATAGTAGATTTAAGAAATAATTATAAAATAATAGATGTTGATTATTTAGAATCTAAATTAGTGTATTCTCAAATGTATGGCAATAACTATTTTGAACTATTATCTGAAAGAAAAAAGATAGTGGATAATATGTTGGAATATTGTTTAAATCATAAAGATAGAGAAATTTACAAAAAAACAGATTATTTATGTAACGAAAAATTAAAACTATGTATTTGTAATACACACGCAGATGATTTTAGAAAAATTTATGATGGAGTTTATTATAAACCTAACAAAAAATATATAAGTTGGTTTAAGTTATAATTTTACACTTTTATTATTAATAATATTTTTAGATTACAAAAAAGAAGAACATTAATGGCTATAAAATAATAATTTATGTTCTTTTATAAAATATAATAGATATAATTTATATTTTAACCTGAATATTGTTCTATAATAAAAATAATTGTATATTTTTCTATTTCTTTGTATTTTTCTAAATCTAGAGATGGAGTCATGAAATTTATTGGACGATAACTACAATTTATTCCATTTCTTCTATATCTATCACTCCATCTTTGGCTTTCCAATATGTTGTTTATAGGTATTAATAATTCTCTATCAAATAAACATCAATTTCTTAAATCAGGTTCTATTTTATTAGAATTTCTTACATGTAAATATGAACCATTCTTCTTAAATTCTTGTTCTAAAAAATCTTTATATTCTAAATAATTTGTAGATAAATCATTACGCCAAATAATGTCGGTATAAACATCATTATAATGTTCATTTTCATCAGAAATGAAACCATCATTTAACATTTCTTTTATTAAATCAAAATTTGTTTCATTTATTTGTAAAATAAGATCTGATAATAATATCTTTATACCAACAGATACAGTTGCCATTATAGTATATAGTATATATAATAAATTTGCATTTTAAATGCGCACCGCTCTAATACTTATTTTTTATATTTAATAATTTAATATATTCTATAAAAAATATTTTATATTTTATAATTTATATATCAAATGAATAAAAGTTTGTACGAAGATAAACATCCAAAAACATCACTTAAAGGTACTGGTTATGCCAACAAGGAGAAAGCAATAAAAACATTAGAATTGATCAAAAATTATAATATAACTTATCAAAAACAAGTTGTATTAACTATGTATAATCGTGCAAAATTTCATAAATATCAAACAGATAATATGTTAGAAGCTATGAAAATTTATAAAAAATGGTTAAAATCATATAATATTAAAACATAAAGTATTATACGTTAAATAAATATAAATGCATGGTATTATACAATTAAAGATTATATTTATGAAATTAAAAGATTAATTGATCAAATAAACAAAATATTGTTAGATATTAAAATATTTCTTAATTTATTAATTTATGAATCAGAATTTTAAAAAATCTCTCTCTCTCTAAAGAATATTTTCTCTACTTTTACATCAAATATAGATTATATAAATAGAGAATTTTATATAAAGATTATAATTAGATTATTTATAATTATATTTTATATTTTATATAGATTATTAGTTAAATTATTTGATGTAAAAATGGAGAATTAGAGAAAAAAAATTAAATTATTTGATGTAAAAATAGAGAAAATTAATTTAAATATTATTTAATTATAATTCTAATATTACATCATCTATATTTTGCTCTAAACGATATGGATATTGATTATATTCATTAATAAAACGATTTTTACTTATTTTATTATTTTGATAATTTTTACAATAATTAAGTAAATTATTTATAACAATTTTTTCTAATTTTTTTATTTTTTCTTTAAATTCGTTAACATTTTTTTTAGTTTCTTCATCTAAACTATCATATTCATCAATCGTGATATATCCTTTGAGATTTGGGTATTTATTATTAAAAATATTTATTTCTGATGTTAAATCACTATATGATTTTTTAATTAATAATTTATGTATTTCTTCTGTATTGTAAAATAAATTTATAAAAAACATATATAAGTTATATATACGCATTTTTTAAATAAGAAAGCTATAAAATATAATAAAATTGAATTATTAATACTTAAATATTTAAAGATAAAATATAATAATTAATGGAGAAAATAAATAATTTACCTTGGGTAGAAAAATATAGACCAGATGAAATCATAAATATTATTTCTCATAAAGAAATTTTAAATACATTAAAAAATTTAATGGATAAAAATAATTTCCCACATGTTATTTTTTATGGTCCACCAGGTACTGGAAAAACAACAACAATTTTAGCATGTGCAAAACATATGTTTGGATCTTCATTTGCAAATATGGTATTAGAACTTAATGGTTCAGATGATCGTGGTATTAATGTTGTAAGAGAACAAATTAAAGATTTTTCTCAGAGTGAAATGTTTTCAAATGAAATTTTTAATGTTAATAAAAAAAGACATAAATTAGTGATATTAGATGAAGCAGATTCAATGACATATGATGCTCAATTTGCATTAAGACGTGTAATAGAAATATATACTAATACAACTAGATTTTGTTTAATTTGTAATTATTCAACAAAAATTATTCCATCACTTCAATCTAGATGTATAACATTTAGATTTTCACCAATACCAATTTATGAACATATTGAACATATTAAAAATATTATAAAATTAGAAAATATAAATATTAATGAAGATGTTATAAATGAAATAATTAAATTATCAGATGGTGATATGAGAAAATCATTAAATTTATTACAGAGTTTGTATATGACATGTGGAACAGATAATATAACATTAAATATGTTTTATAAAAATATTGGATATCCATTACCAAAAGAAAAAGAACTAATAATAGACAAAATTATAAAATTAGATATAAATTCAGCATATAATTTTGTTAAAAAAATAGAATCTGATAAATCAATATCATTAAATGATATTATCAATGATTTAGTTAATCATATTCTAACTAAAAAAGTGTTTCCACCTATTAAAATGGCAAGAATATTAGCAGAATTATCAGAAATAGAATTTTTTCTAGCAGGTAATATTAATACTTCAATTCAATTAGGAGCAATAATTTCTATATTAAAAAATTTTAAATAGCAATTTTAATGGTAATTTTTAATGGTAATTTTTAATAGTAATTAATAAATATTATTATTTTTTTATTATAGAAATTAATAATAATGTTTGAAAGAGAATTTTTTGATGAATCTATAAATAAATTTTGCAAATTGTTAATTGTTAAAGATAAAATATCAGAAAAATATTTAGAAACTTTTTTAACAAAATATTTAAATACTAACAAAAAAAAAATAATGTCATTTGACTTGGAATTTAATACTCCACCAGGTTCACATAAAGAACGTGTTATTGCTATTTTTCAAATAGCATTTTATTTAAAAAATTATGTATTAATAATATTTTTTAATCCTATTCTATTAAATAAAAATAATAATAATTTAATTAAAAAATTATTAGTTTCAAAAAATATTTTAAAAATTGGACATGGTACTGACTCTCTTGATGTACCTGCTATATTTATATATTTAGATACAGATAATGATAGAATTTCATTTATAAATACTTTATATGATACAAGATTTTTATGTGAATATGAAAATGTTATTACAGAATCTAAATTGTGTAATATTTATTATTTATTAGAAAAATATTCAGTTCTAACACCTGAACAAATGAATTTTCTAATAATTAATGAACAAAAAATAGGTAAATTTTGGATGAATAAAATAGATTTAAAAAATTTATCTCCTGAGTTAAGAGATTATTCTATGTATGATGCATTATATTTAAAAAAACTATTAGGATCAATAAAAAGAGATTTTAAAAAATTAAATTATAATTACAAGTTAATTATTGAAGCAACTAGATTTATTTTTTTATTAAAACGAGAAATAATTAAAATAGATAATTTTGGATCTTTAAATATTTATTTTTTATCAGATAAAAAAAGATTATATGAACATTTTATTGAATTTTATAATCAATTTAATGAAAATTTATTTAAAGTAAATTATTTTAAGAGTTCATTTATAAAAGTACTACAACTAGCATTTTATATTCAAATATGTAAACAAAATAAAGTTTATCAATCTAATAATAATCTAATTGATAATTCTGTTATAAATAATTTACAAAATATATGGAAAAATTTATCTATATATTTAAAATTATATCCAAAAATAAATAAATTAATTATAAAATTTTTAGAGTTTTGTCAAACTAGAATTTAGATTAGAAATAATATTTTGAATATTACTATTTGTTTTACTCCAATCTTCCGCTAATTTAACAATTTCATTTTTTTTAATTGAAAAATGAATTTTTATAATATCTTCAAATTCTGGAGGAGGGTTTAAGATATTATCAATTATTGCCCATTTAATATTATTATATTGAATATCTTTATTATAACTTTTAGAATGATTCATACCAGAAGCAGTACCAAATGAACTTTGATAAGCTGGTTCATTAAAGTATGGATGATCAATTAATATTAAGCTTTGAATTGACACTAAAACTTGTAAAATTGTAGAATTTTCATTCCAACTTTCACCTTGCCATGTACCTAATAATGATAAACACACTTTTCCACAATTATATAAATTTGGATTAAATCTAACTGTTCCTTTTCCTGTTGTTAAAAAATTTACACTTGGATGTTTTGTTGGATATGTTTCTGGTAATATCATATCAAAAATATAACATCCATCTTGATATGGTGTATCTTTTGGACCAATAATCATAAATTTTATTTTATTCATATTATTTTCATCATATCTTAAAAATATTGATGTTTCATAATTAAATGGTAAACTTTTTTGTAATGAACTAAACTCTCTAATTATTCTTCTTGATGCAGTTGCACTAATATTATTAATATCTTTGAAAGAAAATGATTTAAAAGTAACAGAATTAAATTGATATTCTTTTAAAAAATCATAACTATTTTTATTTATAGTAATTTTTTCTTTTTCAATGTGTTGTATATCAAGATTAATAATTTTTTGACAAATAGTATTAATCTCATTATCAGTATTTTTTGTCATTTTAATATAATCATTTACTGTTTTTACAAGTTCAATTATTAAATCTGATAATTTTCTATTATTATATTCTATTTTTTCATAATATGGTTGAATAAATAATAAAATAGATAATATATATTCATATTCTTCAATTTTATTTGTTATTTCAAATATATTAACATCATAAAGATAAAAATCTAATATGCATGCTAGTTTATTTTGTATAAATTCAATACTTGGTAATTCATTTGAATTTAGTTTATTTGAGATTTCTTTAAGATTTAATATTAAATCAATTGATTTATTTTTTTTTTCAGATAAGAATTTTTTAATATCCCATGTTTTAGAATAACCATTAGAATATCCTACACCAGTTGCCATTGAATTACTTTTAAGAGAATCTTGATATTCAGATGTCAATTTTGTAAATTCTATTTTAATATTATTACTATTTGATTTTAATGATAATAAAGACCATAATTTAATAATATTATTATTTATGTCATATAAAACATCTTGTTCAATTATACCATAATTATCAGTTATTCCGTAATTATCAATAATATTTATTAATCCATTTAAAGTATGTTCAAGTGTATTAGAAGGATTCCAATATTCTTGTTTAAAATATTCTAATGATTCAATAGAAAATAAAAATAAATCACTAAATTTTGGTTCATTAATTAAAATTACTGGTGGTGCATATGGATAATAAAGTTTTGGCATATCTATTGTTAAATGTACTTTACAATCAAAATTAGGATTTATTTCTTTATATTTTTCAAAATCTTCTAATAATTTTTTATTTTTAAATTTATTTAATTTAATATTTAATTTAAAAATATTATTATTATCAGGATATACTTCAATACCATCTAATGATCTTAATTTAATAACTTCTTTAATAATCATTTTAATAATTGCTAAATTATTAAATGAATATTTTAACATATCTGGATCAGTAATTTTAGTCTCTTTTTCTAAGATTATTGTTGATACTTTTAATATTTCATTTTCATTTAAACTATCTTTTTCTTTTTCTAAATTTAAATTTTTATAAAATGATTGAAATTCAGAATCTGACAAAACTAATGAACTATAAGGATCATTTATATTATCTTCTTCAGAATTATCTAAATATACATTTTCAGTTGAAATAATATCTTGTAAATTATTATCATCTGTAATATTATTATTTTGATCTGAAATTGTTTCTGTATCTGTATCTGATTCTATATTACTTAATAATTTAATTTTTATTTTGTTATCTAAAAATTCTGAATCTATTTTTGTTAATAATTCTTCAGATATTTCTGAGGAAGTGTCTGAAGTGTCTGAAGAATCTAAAGTAATTTCTTCAGTTAATTTATAATTAGTAAAATTATCAATGAATAATTCAATATCTGTAAGTATTTTATATAAATTACCTTCAGCGATTGTTTCTGTATTCAATAAAGATAACATATTTATTAATTCATAATTATTTATATTTTCAAGATGAATTGTTTTTTCAGAAATCAAATATATAAATTTAATTTCATTTTCTTCAATATTAGCTTTAAATTTAATTTTATTATCAATTTTATCAAAATCTGATATATTACAATTATAATTTGTACTTTTCCATAGCAATATTTGATTATCTATATCTTCTTTATTATAATCTAAATTATAATTATATTTAATAACACAATCCATTTTTAAATAATTTATACATATAGAACTAGAAAATTCTATTTTCAATTTTTACACTTTTATATCATTAAAT
>Ga0209550_10004413_pt1 | contig 13349 bp, 12 predicted proteins | sample LauGreSuBDMM15SN_2_FD_187567 | JGI IMG/M metagenome (GOLD analysis project Ga0209550, IMG submission 187567) | Freshwater lake microbial communities from Lake Michigan, USA - Su13.BD.MM15.SN (SPAdes) (version 5) | ecosystem: Environmental > Aquatic > Freshwater > Lake | place: Lake Michigan... | reverse complement strand
AGGAGCCCACCCTGTGGGCGATGGTTTTCAGGGCGTGTGCCACGCCCATCGCCCAAAGGGGTGGGCTCCCACAAAAAGCACGCGCAGTAGGGGGCCGCATTTCATGCTTTGTCATGAGGGTTGTTGAATGGCAATGTCAGCACCACGCAGGTGCCGCCCGTGGTCAAGGGGCTGATGTGCATGCCAGCGCGTGGGCCATACAGGGTGTGCAGGCGCTGGCGCACATGGCTCAGGCCCCAAGAGGGCCCGGCATGTGTGCCGTCTGCCTGCAGGGGGCGGGCCGCTTCGGCCAGTGCCAGTTCGCTGATGCCGCAGCCGTTGTCACGCACCGTCAGCAGCAGCTGCGCACCCTCAGCGCGGGCTTGCACTTCGATGCGGCCGCCGCTGACCTGGGGTTCCAGCCCGTGGCGAATGGCGTTTTCCACCAAGGGCTGCAGGATGAAACGCGGCACGGGCGCTGTGGCCAAGGCGGAGGACAAGTCCAGCTCAAACGCCATGCGCGGCCCCATGCGGATCGCCATCAGGCTCAGGTAGTCGCCCAATCGAGAGAACTCGTCGCCCAGCGGGTGCAGCGCTTGGTGCATCGGCAGTCGCGTGGCCTGCAATGTGGTGCGCAGGTAATCGTTCAGGTGGTCGAGCATGGCGTGGGCCCGCGCTGTGTCTTGCCCGATCAGCGCCCGCAAATGCGCCAAGGTGTTGAACAGCATGTGCGGCTCCAGCTGCGACTGCAGCAGCATGAGCTGGGCCTGTGTCACCTCGTTGGCCAACGATTCGGCTTTACCGCGTTGGGTGAAATACGCGACGAAGGCGAAGCTGATGACGATGGAGGTGACCATCAGGCCTAAAAAGCGGTTGCGATTGAAGTGCCACAGCTCCCAGGTGGACTTGCCCGAATACGCGTCGCCCACCAGCGTGCCCAGCGCATAGCCCAGCGGAATGCCCACCAACAGCATGAGCGTGGCGGGCAGGGCAGGCGGCCAGTAGTAGGGTGCTGAAGAGCGCAGCACTCGCTTGAAGGCAAAGCGCGGCACATCGGTCAGCAGCCAAATGAAGGTGGAGATGGCGTAGGCATAAACCATCGACACATCCAAGGCGCTGGGGTGCCCTTTGGCCATGTTGCCGTTCCAGGTGCCCAAGCCGACCAACAAAGCCACGCCCCACACGATCAGCAGGCGTTGCAGCATGGGGCGACGGTGCTGGGGCGGGAGCCAAGCAAGAAGGGTGTGGGTGGTCATGGCTGAGAGATCTTTTGCTTGAAGAATAACGCGATCTGGTCGAAGGCTTTTTGGCGGTCTGCGTCGGTGAATGCCGGTTTGGGCAAGCCGCCACGCATTTGGGTGGCAGCTACGGTTTGGGCGATGCTGGCAGGCCAGGGTGAGAGCCAGTCAAAGTGGCCCGCTTTCGGGTGGTCCGACAGGGTGGTGCAGCTTGTGCAATGTTTCAGCACATGCTGGCTGTGAAAACGGGGCAGCAACACGCCGTCATCGCCCGATGTGCTCAGGCCCACGGGGATGCGGATGCGCGCCAGGCTTTCGGGGGTGAAGATGACCCCGACGGGAACGGCCATGCTGACGGCTGTCACACGGGGGTCGGGGCGCGGGTCATGGCCTTGGCCAGTTGCCTTGGCATTGCCGCCGTACACCACTTTCAAGTTGTCGGGGGCGTTGCTTTCGGTCAAAACCTTTGCCATGAAAAACTGGGTTTTGCGCTGAAGTTGGGGCCAGGTCTTTCCACCCAAGCCGTTCAGACAAAAGCCAATGTCCTCGTCCAGGTTCTGCGCACAGTGCTGCACCAAATTCAGCATGCGCCACTGCGCCCCGGCCAGCACCAAGCCGGTCACACCACCTGCCGACATGCCGTGCACGCCCACGCGGCGGGTGTCCACTAGCGCGGCCAGTGCCGGGTCACGCGCCACGGCGTCGATGGTTTCGCTCACGTCTTGCGGGCGGGTTTTCCAGCTCTCGGGGCCTGCTTGGCTGAAGTCTTGCCAGTTGTCGCCCCGGTGCTCGGGCTGTGCCACCACAAACCCGGCGCGGGCCAGTGTGGCGGCCAGCGTGTGTTCGGGCAGGGCGCTGCCTGCGGTGCCGTGCGACAAGACGATGAGCGCCCGTTTGCCCGATGCCGCTGATGAGGCCACAGGCAAAGGCGCAGCGTTGCTGGCGACTTGGACGGTGAATGCGCCGTATGTGACGGTTTGAGCTGATGCCGAGGTGGGGTAAACCAAGGTGATGGGCATGCCATTTGACTGGATCTGGCGCATGCCCACGGCATTGATCTGTGCGTGACTGGCGCTGGCTGCTAGCAAGCTGAAGGCGCAAGCCAGGTGCGTCATTGTTTTGATGTTGGTCATGTCATTTCTTTCATTGAAGTTTCAACAAACGCCAAACCCGAGCGATCACGATGCCGGATAACAGCCCATACAAGGCGCTGATGCCGATGGCCGCTTGTAAGCTGCGCAGGGTTTCTGGCGCGATGGCGTTCAGCATGCCCACGACAAATTTGCAGGCAAAGATGGCCATGAACAAAGCCAGTGGCCACCAACTGCCGGGCAAGGTGAAGCGCTGGTTGGCGGGGTTGTAGCTGGCCCCAGTGGGTGCGGCACTTTGGCTTAAGGCCCAGCTCACGAACAGGCCTGTGAGTGCCCAACTGACCAAGGCGATGACCAACCAAGGTGTGGGCCACCAAAGTTGCACCACGCTGACCAAGGTCACAACGGTCAGCGCGACTTTCGCGCCCAGCAGTTGCAGCTTGCGCACTTGCCGGGTGCGGGTCTGCAGCCAACCTAGCGCGACCAAGCCGATGAACAGACCGAGAACCCAGAGGGGGATGTGTTGAAGTGTTTGCATGTCGAGGTTCTTGTTTGAATTCAGATCCAGCCCAGCCACTGGCCCCACACCAAGCCGCCCAGATAGCGCCCGGGCAGCAGGGTGAAGATGCCTGTGACGATGCAGGCCCAGAAATAAAGCTGTTGCATGGTTTTGCGATGGCCGGGGATGTTGCCCGCCGCCAAATACCGGAAGGCCCGGTAAAGGCTGAACAGGGTCAGCGGAATGAGCAAATGGATGGGCGTGTAGCCCCAAAGGTTGGGCAGCCGAAAGTCGCGGATGAACACGCCCGTGAGCGCGGCCCCCAGCATGCAGGTGACCCAGGCGTAGCCCAAGGCGCGGTGCAGTTGGGGGCGAAGCGTGGAGCCCATGCGGGCCCAGAGGACCCAAGGGCCGATGGCGACGGCGCTGAGCGCCAGGCTCATGTGGACGGCGATGATGGGCGAGAGTTGCATGTTGTTTCTCTTGGATGGCTTGTGGTGCCTGCACTGTGGCGTGCCAGGAGCCCCTTATCAATGTGTATGCGACGGCTGACCGTTCAAGCGGCGCGAGATGCCGTGGACGGGTGTGAATGGCGGACGCAAACAGGCGTAAGCGCCGAATTTTTGAAGGGAGCCATGCCCAAGCAACGATAATCCACCCAGATTTTTCGAGGAGCGTTTGTGGACCTGATGTTGCTGCTGAAAGCCGCCGTGATGGGCGTGGTCGAGGGGCTGACCGAGTTCTTGCCGATCTCGTCCACCGGGCATTTGATTTTGGCCGGGGCCTTGCTGGGCTTTGACGATGACAAGGCGAAGGTGTTCGACATCGCCATTCAGACGGGGGCGATTTTGGCGGTGATCATTGTGTATTGGCAAAAGATCAGCTCCACCGTGCGTGCCTTGCCGCGCAGCGCCGATGCTCAGCGCTTTGCGCTCAATGTGTTCATCGCCTTTGTGCCTGCCGTCATCTTGGGCCTGTTGTATGGCAAAGCCATCAAGGAGGACCTGTTCACGCCCGAGGTGGTGGCCACCACCTTCATCATTGGCGGCTTGATCATCTTGTGGGCCGAGCGCAGGCAGGCCGTCGCTGTGCGCATTGGCGAGGTGGAAGACATGCGTTGGAAAGACGCCTTGATGGTGGGCCTGGTGCAGTGCCTGGCCATGATTCCGGGCACCAGCCGCAGCGGTGCGACCATCATTGGTGGCATGTTGCTGGGCATGTCGCGCAAGGCGGCGACCGACTTTTCTTTTTACCTGGCGATTCCCACGCTGATTGGCGCAGGGGCTTACAGCTTGTACAAAGACCGCGCATTGCTCAGCATGGCCGATGTGCCCATGTTTGCGGTGGGTCTGTTGTTCTCGTTCTTGAGCGCATGGGTTTGCGTGCGCTGGTTGCTCAAGTTTATCTCGACCAACAGCTTCGAGGTGTTTGCCTGGTACCGGATCGTGTTCGGTTTGGTGGTGCTTGGCACGAGTTACTTTGGGCTGGTGAGCTGGGCGGCTTGATCGGGTGCACCTAAGCGACACGCTGGGCCTTGGGCTGCACCCAGAATAAAAGTTCCTTGTTTGACGCATCCTGCGGATGCTTTTGTTCAAAGCCCCCTGCATGTCTGTTGCCCTCTCCGCCTCATTTCGCCATCTGGCCTGGTCCAATTTGCTGGCCCAGTCGGCCGAGCAGTTGAGCTTGGCCGCTGTGCCCATCGTGGCGGTGCTCTTGCTCAAGGCCGGGCCCGGTGAAATTGGTTTGCTGGCCTCCATCCAATCGCTGCCGTTTTTGCTGCTGTCCATGCCGCTGGGCCTGCTGGCCGACCGCACTTCGCGCACGCGCTTGATGGCGCTGGCCGAGACGCTGCGGGCCTTGGCTTTGTTGTTGTTGCTGGCGCTGCTCGTCACCGGAAATGTGTCGATTACGGCTTTGGCGATCATCGGTTTTATGGCGGCGGTGGGCACGGTGGCGTTCAGTGTGGCGGCGCCTTCGCTGGTGCCTGCGCTGGTGCAGGTTGATGGTTTGGCGCAGGCCAATGGGCGGTTGGAATTGGCGCGCAGCGCAGCGTTTGCAGCAGGCCCGGCTTTGGCCGGGGCCTTGATCGCGTGGACCGGGGCGTCGGCGGCCTTTGTGCTGTCGGGCATGTTGTCGGTGGCGGCGGTGTTGTGCTTGCGCGGCATCCGCGAGCCAGAACGCGCCGCCATGCCTGCACGTCACCCTTTGCTGGAGTTGCAAGATGGGGCCAAGTGGGTGTGGCAAAGCGACTTGCTCCGGCCCATGATGTTTTGCTCGGTTGCCTGGAACATTTCTTGGTTCATGCTGCAAGCGGCTTATGTGCCCTATGCCATCAACGACCTGGGGCTGGATGCGAGTGGCGTGGGCGTGACGCTGGCGTTGTATGGCGTGGGCATGATCTTGGGGGCATTGCTGGCACCGCGTGTGGTGCGGGCGCTGCCGTTTGGGCAGGCGATTTTGCTCGGGCCTTATTTTTCAGTGCTGGCGGCGGTCACCATGGCCCTGACCTTATTTTGGCCGCACGGCTGGTTGGCGGCGCTGTCTTACTTTTTCTTTGGGGCGGGGCCGATCATCTGGACCATCACCTCGACCACCTTGCGCCAGACGGTGACGCCCCGCGCCATGATCGGGCGGGTCACGTCGATCAATATCGTTGTCAGCACGGGGGCACGCCCGCTGGGTGCGGCGCTGGGCGGTGTGGTGGGGGTGAGCTTTCCGGTGTCGGTCAGCCTGTGGTGTGTGGTGCTGGGCTTTGGTCTGCAGGCCATCATCATCAGCGCGTCCAAGGTGCGCACACTCCAGCGCTTGCCTGACCCTTTGCCCGATTGATTAAAAAAATAGGAGACAAGACCATGCAACAAGCCGAGTTTGAAGAATTGTTAGAGCGATTTTCGGCCGCTGCCGAAGCGGGCGATGGCGAGGCCTTTGCGCAGTGCTTCACGCCCGACGGCATCTACCGCGACTACATCTACGGCGACCACGCGGGCCGCGCCGACATTGCCCACATGATGAACGACCTGTTCCACCGCGATGCCGGGCCCGACTATCGCTGGGAGATGTTTGAGCCCGTGTGCAATGGGCAGGTGGCCTATGCGCGGTCTTTGTCGAGCTTCACCTCGAAGGTGCCCGAGTTTGCGGGGCGGCAGGTGGTGATCGACGGCATCAGCCGCTTTGAGCTGCGTGATGGTTTGATCTGCGATTACAGCGAATCGGTCAACGGTGGTGTGGCCATGGTGCAACTGGGGGTGGCTGCGCCGCGCCTGGAAAAGGTACTCAAGCGCTGGAGCCAGCAGCTGCTGGACCAGCCCGCCACCCAAGCGTTTTTGGCTCGCGGCAAACGCACGGTATAAGTTGTTTCATGTTTATTTGAAAGGTCAGGCCATGAGTTACCTAGACATCCTTTACAAGGTCGAGTACCGCATCGCGACCATCACCTTGAACCGGCCGGACAAGCTCAACGCCTGGACCGCCGTCATGGAGCGCGAGGTGCGCGAAGCCATGGACGCCGCAGCCGCAGACGAAGGTGTGCGTGCCATCGTGCTCACGGGTGCAGGGCGGGGCTTTTGCGCCGGGGCCGACATGGATTTGCTCAAGGGCCTGGACCCGAGCGACATCACCGCAACCACCTGGACGAAACCTTTCGATGTGAACCAGCGGCTGGACTACCAGACGCGTTATGGGTATTACCCTGCGATCCCGAAGCCCGTGATCGGTATGTTGAACGGTGCGACCGCAGGCATTGGCTTGGTGCACGCCTTGTATTGCGACATCCGTTTTGCGGCGGACAACGCGGTGTTCACCACCGCGTTTTCTAGGCGGGGCTTGATCGCCGAGCATGGCCTGAGCTGGATGCTGCCGCGCATTGTGGGCCACGCCAACGCGATGGACTTGCTGCTGTCGGCCCGCAAGGTGATGGCGCCCGAGGCGCAGGCCATGGGCTTGGTCAACAAGGTGTTTGCGCCCGACGCTTTGGCCGCTGCAACCTATGCCTATGCGCGTGATTTGGTGGACAACGTGTCGCCGCGCTCGATGGCCGTCATCAAGCGCCAGCAGTACGACGCACCGTTCCAGACCTTGGCGGAAAACACCCGCCAGGCCAACGTGGAGATGGCCCGCAGTTTCGCGAGTGACGACTTCCGCGAAGGCGTGGCGCATTTCTTGGAGAAACGCGCACCGCAATTCACGGGGAAATAAGGCTCAGGAGCGGAATGTCGATTCGGCTCCATGAAGCTTGAATGGCCCCTGTGTGGGTCAGCCATGCGTTTGTTTTTGTAGGAGCCCACCCCGTGGGCGATTGAACCCATACCGCCACGGCAAGCCATCGCCCACAGGGGTGGGCTCCTACAAAGCATCCATCCCTTGCCTGTCACTCAAGACTTCAAGGGCGCGGATCCATAAGGGGCAGACGCAGGGGCTGCCAACGACTTACTTGTTGAGTGTCATCAACGGAATGTCTTTGGCCACGGCCAGCTTGTCGAGCTGCGCGCGGGTTTGGCTGGCCAAAAACGTTTCGATGGCTTTTCGGGTTGCGGGCTTGAACAGGTCTTTGACTGGGTGGGTCAATTGGACGCCTGCGGCTTCGCACAGGCTGGCGGCAAAGTGCGGCTCCAAGGCCGCCACGGCCACGCGGCCATTTTTGCAGGCATAGATGCGGTAGCCCGCGTGGGCCCCACCCACTGCACCGTCGGGCGTGGTCATGCGCAGCTGGCGGGGCATGGCCAGCCAAGCGGCGGCATCGGACAAGGCCACTTCGTGCCGCGAGCCCTTGCCTGTGCTCTTGAGCGAGATCACCGCCTTGAGCGTGGCTTCGCTCGCCATGAGTGCGCCGCCCATGTCGGCGAACAAACTCGGGGGCAGGTCCATGCCGTTGACCAAGCCGACTTCGGCTTGGTAAGTCAAATCGTGGCCGGGGATTTCGGCCAGTGGGCCGGGTGCGCCGACCACTTCGATCAGGCTGAGCGCGGGGTATTGCTTGCGCAATGACTTCCAGCTCAGGCCCAGCTTGGTCAGGGCCGAGGGGCGGAATGAGGTCAGCAGCACATCGGTCTTGGGCAGCAGCTTGTGCATCGCATCTTGCCCCACTGCAGTTTTGAGGTCCAGGGTGTGGTGTTTCACGCCCTTGTGCATCAGCGCATAACCATCGGGCGTGTAGTGCTGCATCGGGTCGCCTGAAGGCGGGTTGACCTTGGTGCAGCTGGCACCCATTTGCGCCAGGCGCATCAGGGCCGCAGGGCCGGGCAGGTTGAGGGCCAGGCTGACGACGCGAATGCCGCGAAGGGGTTGTGAGGATGACATGCGAAAGCCTTCAAATTGTGACCCGCGATTATGTGCAAGGCATTGAAGTGGCACTGTCACCTGTGCGGAAAAGGGAGACAGCACACGAGATTCAGACGCCAAAATTGCGCAAAGTTGCTTCGATGGCTGCGGCCGTGGCCACGGGTTTTTCCATGGGGAACAGGTGAGAGCCGTCGAGCATCATGATGCGGCCTTTGACGACTTGGTGCGTCAGGTCGGTGCCGGCTTGGCGCATTTCTGCCGAATGCGTGCCGCCAATAAAGGCGACGGGGCATTTGAGGGGTTTGCGCTTGAGCAGGCTGTCGAGTTTGTGCGGCAGGCCGTTGTAAATCGCGGTTTCGATGTCGCGGTCAAAACTGAGCACGCGCTGGCCCTCTTCGTCGTGGGTGCCGTGTTCGATGTAGTCGCGCAAGACTTGCGGGTCCCAGCGGGCAAAGGATTTTTTGTGCGCAAAACTCTCCAGCGCTGCCTGGGCGTTGGGCCAGTGGTGGCGGCGTTTTTGGCTGATGCGCCCGGGTGAGAGTGCGCCGATCAAGGGGGTGCGTTTGGCCAGGCCCAAGGTGGTGGCGCGCCAGCCGCCCAGCACGGGCGAGTCGACCAGCACCACCCCGCGCGCCAGCTCGGGGTGGCGGGCGGCGCACATCAGGCTCAAGATGCCACCCAGTGAATGCCCGACCAAAAAGGCAGGGTCGCCAGAGCCTTGCTTTTCATGCGCAAAGTCGGCCAGCTGCTGCACCAAGTGGGGCCAGTTGTTGGTGACGGGGTACTTGGGGTCATGACCAAACTTCTCGATGGCATCGACCTGAAAGCCGCGCTGGCGTAGGTTGTCGAAAAGCACGCGGTATGTGCTGGCCGGGAAACTGTTGCCGTGCGAGAAGATGATGCGGGGTGAGGTCTGCATGGATTTAATTTTTGGGCAGCAGGCGCTGCAAGGCATACAGGGCGTCCAGCGCTTCGCGGGGACTGAGTGCATCGGGGTTGATCTGGGCCAGCGCCACTTCGATGGGGCTGGGGCCGGTGGCTTCGGATTCGGGGGGCGCGGCAAACAGGTCGACTTGCTGGCGGCTTTCGTTGGCACCGGCTTCCAGCGCACTGAGTGCATGCCGGGCGTGGTTGAGCACCGCAACAGGCATGCCCGCGAGCCGCGCCACCTGCACGCCATAGCTTTTGCTGGCGGGGCCGGGTTGCAACTCGTGCAAGAACACAATCGACGCGCCAGACTCGGCCGCGCTCACATGCATGTTGACGGCGGCGGTGTGCGTGGCCGGGAATTCGGTCAACTCGAAGTAGTGCGTGGCAAACAGCGCAAAGGCTTGCGTTTTGTTGTGCAGGTGCGTGGCGATGCCGCTGGCCAGGGCCAGGCCGTCAAAGGTGGAGGTGCCGCGCCCGATCTCGTCCATCAGCACCAGGCTGTGGGGCGTGGCGCTGTGCAAGATTTGCGCGGCTTCGGTCATCTCCAGCATGAAGGTCGATTGGGCGTTGGCCAGGTCGTCGGCCGCACCGATCCGGGTGTGGATGGCGTCGATGGGGCCCAGGCGGCAGCGGCTGGCGGGCACGTGGCTGCCGATGCTGGCCAAAAGCACGATCAGCGCCACTTGGCGCATGTAGGTCGATTTACCGCCCATGTTGGGGCCGGTGATGATCTGCAAACGCTGCTTGGGGCCGAGCACCGTGTCGTTGGCGATGAAGCTGGCCCCCGACAACTCGGCCAAACGCGCCTCGACCACCGGGTGACGGCCTTGGCGAATTTCGATGCAGGGCTCTTTGGTGAACTCGGGCGCGCACCAATTGAGGGTGAGCGAGCGCTCGGTCAGTGCACACAGCACGTCCAGGCTGGCCATGGCCTGTGCCAATTCGGTGAGCGCGGGCACAAAGGGCTGCAACTGGTCGAGCAGGCCTTCATACAGCCATTTTTCGCGGGCCAAGGCGCGCTCTTGCGCCGATAAGGCCTTGTCTTCAAAGGTTTTGAGCTCGGGCGTGATGAAGCGCTCGGCGTTTTTCAGGGTCTGGCGGCGGCGGTAGTCATCGGGCACTTTGTCGAGTTGGCCTTGCGTGACCTCGATGTAAAAGCCGTGCACTTTGTTGAACTGCACGCGCAAGTTGGCAATGCCCGTGCGTTCTTTCTCGCGGGTTTCCAGGTCGAGCAAGAAGGCATCGCAGTTGGTTTGGATGCCGCGCAACTCGTCCAGCTCGGCGTCCAGGCCGTCCGCGATGATGCCGCCGTCACGCAACAGCGAGGCGGGCTCTTCGAGCAGGGCCATTTGCAGCAGTTCGGCGCAATGGGTGGGCGGTGTGAGCCAGCGGGCCATGCCTGCCAGCAGGGTGCCGGGCTCGGGGTTCAGGGCCTGCAATTGGGTTGACAGCGAGGCCGCACGCGCCAACGCGTGGCGCAGCGCTACCAGCTCGCGCGGGCGCACCTGACGCAGAGCGGTGCGGGCGGTGATGCGTTCCACATCGCTTGCGCCTTTGAGCTGTTCGCGCAGGCGTTTATAAGCGGGACCGACCGTAGTGCTCTCTGTGGCCCCTTCGCTGTGCATGCCCGCATCGGCCTCGACATTGCGGGGCATGGATTCCCGCGTGCGCGGGAATGACAAAAGTTGACCATCCTGTCCCCTGGAAATGTCATCCTCGGGCTTGACCCGAGGATCCATCCCTGCCCGTTTGCTGGGCAATGCTGTGAGCATGGCGATGGCGTTCAAACGTTGTTGAGCCACATTGCGCTCCCGCGGCGGGCTGAGCAGCCAGCTTTTGAGCAAGCGGCTGCCCATGCCGGTCATGCAGGTGTCGAGCAGGGCAAACAACGTGGGTGAATCGGCAGCGCTTTCGCCGCGCAGGGTTTGCGTCAGCTCCAGGTTGCGGCGTGTGCTGGCGGGCAGGTCAATCAGCGCGTCCGAGCGCTGCACCTGCACCCGCTGTACATGCGGCAGGCTGCGGCCTTGGGTGTGTTCGGCGTAAGTGAGCAGGGCGGCTGCGGCGGCGTGCGCGTCTGGCAAGGTGTCGGCGCTCCAGGCGGCGAGCGACGCGGCTTGCAGTTGCTCCAGCAGTTTGCGCTGGCCCAGGCCCGCGTCAAACTGAAAATCGGGCCGCAGGGCAAACGACCAGCTGCCCCGGCCTGCGGTTTTGAGGCCCCGCAGTTTTTGCTCAAAGGTGGGCGTCATGCCCGCGCTGGCCAGCAGCTCGCTGGGGCTGATGCGGTCGATCCAGTCGGGCAACTCGTCTTGCGCGCATTCGGCCAGGTGCACCACGCCTTGCGTGACGCTCAGCCACGCCAGGCCGCAGCGGTTTTTGCCCGCTTGGTGCACGGCGAGCAAGATGGCTTCGCTTTTGTCTGACAACAGCTCGGTGTCCGTGAGTGTGCCGGGTGTGACCACGCGCACCACTTTGCGCTCGACCGGACCTTTGGACGTGGCCACATCGCCCACTTGTTCGCAAATGGCCACCGACTCGCCCAGCTTGATCAGGCGGGCCAGGTAAGTTTCCATCGAATGAAAAGGCACGCCCGCCATGAGCACGGGCTGTCCAGCCGACTGGCCCCGGCGCGTGAGGGTGATGTCGAGCAGGCCTGCGGCTTTTTCGGCGTCGCCAAAGAACAGCTCGTAAAAGTCGCCCATGCGGTAGAACACCAGCGTGTCCGGAAACGCCGCTTTGATGCCCAGGTATTGCTGCATCATGGGCGTGTGGCCAGCGTAGTCAGCGGGGGTGGGGGCGGGAGAGGTGTCGTTTGGCATCAAGGGCTGGGCCGTCTCGGCAGAGGGTCACCGGGGCAGGGGGGCAAGGGTGGGGCTGCGCTGATTTTATTCGGCGCGAGGGGGACGGGTGACCTGAACCCAATGAACGCAAGTTTTGGGCGCATGCAATGTCTAGAAAAACCACAGGCATTGCTGGCCCTGGCCCTGCTTTTTGACGTGATGTGGGGCAGCGCATGGCAAGCTCTTTGGGGACTGAATTGCATTTACTTACAATGTCAGCTTGTTCACTATCAGGGCTCAGGCGAGCCCGTTGTATGGAAATAGCGATACTTTTTGCCCTCATCTGTCTGAACGGTGTGTTTGCCATGTCCGAGATTGCCTTGGTCACGGCCCGAAAAGCCCGGCTCCAGAAGCTTATTGATGAGGGCGACAGCGGTGCAGCAGCGGCTGTCAAATTGGGCGAAGACCCCACGCGTTTTTTGTCCACCATCCAGATCGGCATCACCTCTATCGGTGTCTTGAACGGTATCGTCGGTGAGGCCGCTTTGGCCGCCCCCATGGCCTTGTGGCTGATGTCATTGGGTGTGCCCAATGGCTACGCCAGCTTCGCTGCCACTGGCATTGTGGTGCTGACGATCACTTATTTCTCGATTGTGGTGGGCGAGTTGGTGCCCAAACGCATCGGCCAGTCTTACCCCGAAACCTTTGCCCGCTTGGTGGCCCGGCCCATCAACTTTTTGGCGCTGGCGACCAAGCCCTTCGTGATTTTGCTGTCGGCCTCCACCCGCGCTTTGCTGCGCCTGATGGGTGTGAAAGAGACCAAGGGCACGCCCGTGACGGAAGAGGAAATCCACGCCATGCTGGTGGAAGGCACGTCCGCAGGGGTGATCGAATCTCACGAGCACACCATGGTGCGCAACGTGTTTCGACTGGACGACCGCCAGATTGGTTCGCTCATGGTGCCGCGCGCCGACATCGTGTGCCTGGATGTGGACGACTCGTTTGAGGACAACCTGCGCCACATCGAAGAGTCGGACCATGCCCGCTTTCCAGTGGTGCAAGGCGGCATTGAAAACATCTTGGGCGTGATCAATGCGCGCCAGTGGCTCACGCGTGCCCTGAAAGACAAGTCGCAGTCGCTGCGTGAGCAAGGGCTGCAAAGCCCGCTGTACGTGCCTGAGACTATCACCGGGATGGAATTGCTGGACAACTTCAGGCTGTCCGATGTGCACATGGCGTTTGTGATTGACGAGTACGGCGAGGTGCAGGGCATCATCACGCTGCAAGACCTGATTGAGGCCATTACCGGCGAGTTCCAGCCGCGTGACCCTGAAACCTCTTGGGCGGTGCAGCGCGAAGACGGCAGCTGGCTGCTGGACGGCCACATCCCCGTGCCCGAACTCAAGGATCGCCTGAACCTGGACACCGTGCCCGAAGAAGAGCGTGGCCGTTACCACACGCTCAGCGGCATGATCATGCTGCTGACCGGCACCTTGCCCAAGGTGGCCGACGCGGTGCATTGGGAAGGCTGGAAGCTCGAGATCGTGGACATGGACGG
>Ga0209550_10004412_pt1 | contig 13351 bp, 5 predicted proteins | sample LauGreSuBDMM15SN_2_FD_187567 | JGI IMG/M metagenome (GOLD analysis project Ga0209550, IMG submission 187567) | Freshwater lake microbial communities from Lake Michigan, USA - Su13.BD.MM15.SN (SPAdes) (version 5) | ecosystem: Environmental > Aquatic > Freshwater > Lake | place: Lake Michigan, USA... | reverse complement strand
CCGCTCGGCTGACGGCCGCGCGGCCGTCGGCGGCGCCCGCGCCGCCCGCGCCGCTCACAGCCTCGGACGCGAGCGCCGTTGCGAGCGCGGCTTCCGAATGAGGCCTGGGCGTGAGCGTCGTGTTGGGCATGGGCATCGCCGCGGACGCGGGCGAAGAAGACGCCGAGGAGGACGTGGATGTGCCGAGGGCGCGGGTGCTTGCGGACGGCGACGCGGGCGCAGGAGGCTGCACTGTGGATGCGGACGGCGACGGCGCGGGAGGCGGCGGTGCGGGAGGCGGCGGCAGCGGCGACGGTTCCGCGTACGCGTAAAAGCCGCGGGCGCCACCGGGCAGTGTGAGCACCTGTGTCGGCTCGAGCATAATCTGATGCAATCCGCACGCGGCGGCATGGCCGTCCGCGTCGGCGCCGACCTCGGCTTGGGAGGACCTCTGCAGCCGCGCACCGCCGCTCACGCGCCGACTACCCCCGATCGAATGACGAAATAGGCGGGAGAAGAGGCCGGTGCGGCCTGGGGCGCCATCCTCCTTGTCGTCGTCGGCGGCGGCGGTGGCGCCGCTGCTGCCCGGCGCGCCTAGCGCGCCCGCTGCAGAAGAGCTGTGCAGTTGCGGACTTGACAGGCCAAACAGATTGTGGCGGCGAGGCGAGCCGAGCACGGAAGAGAGCGAGAGCGCGCGCCGAGGCGTGGCAGTTGCAGCGTCGGAGGCGGCGGCCTTGAACGGCGCACTCGCGGAGGCGGCGCGGCGGGGTTGCGAGAGGCGTGCCGTGTGCGGCGAGCTCGCCGCCGCGTTCGAAGCGTCGACCACACGCGGCATTGGACCCGGGTCCCCTTGCGCTGGCGGAGGGTTCCGGGCAACGGGGTGGAGGGACGGGTTGGAGGTCGCCGAGAAGAACAGGTGCTGAATCGCTCCCGTTCTCGCAAGGCTCGCCGCAGATGAGAAGGCGCCGCCGGAGCGTGGCGTGGCCAACGCGTCCAGGCAGCGGTCCAGGAGGGCGTGGGTCGAGATGCCTGCATACTCATCGACGTGCACACCGAGCATCGGAGCCGCTAGTTTGGCCACCTCTACGGGCGCACCTCGGAGGTCGAGCTCGTTCCGCAGGATGGCTGCCTTTGCCTCTAGGCTCCGGCCACCGCTCCTGCCGCTCACGCCACCACTGCTGCTGCCGCCACCGCCGGCGTCGGCGCGCCCACCGCCTCGCCCTAGACACGAGAAGAGCGCCTGGGCTGGGGGCGAGGGCCCAGTGGCGCCCGAGGCGGCGCTCCCCGAAGAGCACCTCGGGCTGTGGAGGCGTGGCGAGACCGCACCGAGGGCCAGCGCGCTAGGCGGCTGCGGTGCGGCAGGGCGATAGGCGTCTTGAGGTCCTGCGACGAGCACTGTCGGCTGTGGTGGCGGCGGCTGCAACGTCAAGGAGGCGCTCGAGGACGAGGCGCCTGGCACGACGCTGCCCGTATGACGCGGCGGCCCGGTGGCGGCGACCGAGGCGGCAGCGGCGGCAGCGGCCGAGGCGACTGCGGCCGCGGTGAACGCGGGCTGCGAAGACGTCGTCGTGGGCAATGATCGCACAGATGGTGGCACCCTCGGAAGCTCCCATCGACAGACCGGGCAAGAGGACTGGCGCGCGAGCCAATCTACCGCACAGTGGCGATGGTAGTGATGCTTGCAGCCTAGCTCGAGCACGCATTCGCCGGCATTGAAGTCCTCGTTACAGATGGCGCACTCGGGCTCGGCCTCCACGTCTTTGGCCGTCATGAACATAGCAGGCAGTGAATCGAGAATCTCCTCAGAGGCACCACCGGCCGCCTGGGGCGACAGCGTCCCACCGCCCGAATCGGGCGAGCCACTCGCGTCCGTGTTGACACCATCTTCGTGGTACACGTCGTCGTCGTCGTACTCCTCATCATTCTCCTCATCGTACTCATCGTACTCGTCCTCCTCTTCATCACCCTGCCATGTCACCGCATGCGGCATGAACTCGACGAAAGCGCCCCCGCACATGGTGCACGGGGGCACGTCGGACGTAAAGTCGAGCGTCTCGAAGTGACCGGCGCATTCGTGGCACCACCACATCGTGTTACGTGGTGGAAAATGTACGACCCCAAACGCAGCGCTCACCGCCTATGCGAACACGCCGCGACGAGTTCGTCGAGCGAACTTCTTCCGAAGAGGGAAAGTTGAAGCGCCGCAACGGTCACCAAGTTCACGTTAGATTGCCATCTCGGCAAGACGCACGACCACCGGTCCCGTGGAGACCCAACGTGGAGGGCGCAGAGGGCGGCGCACCCACACACACAAACGCGCAACAGCCGCTACAGTCTGTAATACATGTAGTACGCCACGTGAGACGTAAAAACGAAAAGATCCACAATCCAAGTACGCCCTTGGACTTAGACGGACAAGGGAGAAACGGATCGCAAGCTTGCCTAGAGACCTCGGTCCGTGTAGCCGTTGCGGTTTACCCTGCTCCCTGGCGGTTTAGCGACTTTTAGCGACGCGCTGACTAATTAGCGACATGCTCACGAAACTCAAGTCACTCAAATCAAGTACACATGAGTACCCGAGTATTCAACTCAACTCAACTCAAGTACTCAACTCAACTTAGTCAGAGGACCGGTATCAGATGATAGCCCGGGCAGAGCGCATCACAGGCCCTACTTGATCCCAGGCTGAAGAGGCCCCCTCGAGGCCTCGAGGCCTCGAGGCTGGGATGCGCTCTGCCCGGGCTATCATCTCTCCATTCGTAGTAACGGGTGAAACTCCGCACGGTGTTTTTGAAACGGGACCGAAGCCTTGAAAAGCCTGTCGGTTTCATCTCGTGTGTGACTTGGCGCGATGCGTCGCTCCGCGTCGACACTGATCAGCAGGTTCGATGAGACTGGCAGACGGCCAGAGGGTGACTTCTGGAAGCAGTATGTACAGGGTGTCCACGAGCGCAACCCTTTCGCAGGCACTGCGATTATGCGCCGCGTGCGCACGGACCCTAATCTTGGCATGCCAACCTTGAAAACTTCAGTCTCGTTCCCAGCGATAGACATCCCGGGGGCTTCTGCTTTTGATCCCTCCGCGAGCCCCAAACCAAAGCTACCTGCAATTCGTTCCCTCGATAAGTACTCCAAGCTGGCGCTCATGAAGGCGGATGCCGAAAAGCAGTCGCGCATGACGCCGCCTCCGTTCCCCAAGCACGACCGACCAGCGGTGCTCGCGTCGGAGCTCTACGCCCAAGCGCTCGAGCGCAAGGAGCGCGCTCGGCTCCGGCGGGAGGCGCGTCAAACCGCCGCCGCTGCCGCCGATGCCGCTGCCGCTGCCGAGGCTGCTCGAGCGGGGGGAGCCTTGAACGCCGCTGCGATGGCGGAGAAGGCAGCAAAGAAGAAGAAGATGGAGGCGCTCAAGAAGAGCTCGATGGTCATGCAAGCGCAGGATGCAATCAACAACAAGTTCAAGGACATGTTCAAGGCCTTCCAATACATCGACCTCGACCACTCGGGTACGCTGAATGAGAAGGAGCTTGCGCAAGCGCTCGACATGTTCAACGTACCGCTCGACAAGAAGAAGCTGAAGGAGATTATCGCCGCGTGCGATGCGGACGGCGACGGCTCCATCGACTATAAGGAGTTCGTAGATGTTCTCGCGCGCGACACGGTGACAATTGCGGCGATGGGCAAGCGCGATATGCAGGCTCTCGAAGCGATGGGCGTCGAATCCCTGAGCAAGGAGTTCCTCAAGAATGAGGGCAATCGCTTTTACAAGAATGACAAGGCCACCATCAACAAAGACTACGAGACCATGATGGCCGCCTCCGCCAATGCGCCCGTCCAGACGGAGGCGCAGAAAAAGGCCGCGCTGAATCAGGCACGCGATGCGATCAACGCTAAGTTCTCCAATATGCGCAAGGCCTTCCAAGACCTCGACCTGGACGCTTCGGGAACGCTTTCGCCCAAGGAGCTCTATCACGCCTTTGATCGGTTCAACCTCCAAATGGACAGGGGGCGATTCCAGTCCATCATCGACGCGTGCGACAAGGACGGAAACGGCAGCATCAGCTACGAGGAGTTTGTCGACGTGCTCGCGCGCGACACGGTCGCGGATGCAGCGATGGGCAAGCGTGGCCTGCAGGCTATCGACGCGATGGGCGTTGAGTCCCTGGACAAGGAGTTCCTCGGACACAAGCATATCAAGAACATCAAGGCCTCGATCAACAACCTGGATGACCTTTTCTGAGACGGCTTACGCGGTGGTTAGATGTCCTGTGCTTGCGCTCGCGTTTGGGTTCTGGCGCGTGCACCCGGCATGGCGCCGGCCTCCACTCTCGATTCCTGTTACGCTGACACAACGAGCCTTTTTTTATGATTGGTGCAATTGTGTGTGCGACGTGTGAACGCGCTGCGCGCGGAATGCTCCACCTCCCCGACGGCGAGTTGACGGGTCCCAAGTTTGAAATACAAACTTAAAAGACAAAACTTCTAACTTGCAAAATCGGCAGTCGTGCGATTTCGTGGGGACCTTCGACGCCGCCGGGAATTCTGCGGCATGCTGACGAGGTCGTCCTCCGGACCAGCGGTCCTCAGAACCGGCGGCATTGCACTGCTGCTAGTCGCTCTGGTCTTCTACAGCAGCGAGCGCGCGCGACCGCGACAGGAACTGGAGCCCGCTGCCATGGAGCTCTCTCCTGAGCTCTCAGGTTCGCCGCCGCCGCCGCCGCCGCCGCCGCCGCCGCCACCACCGCCGCCTCCACCCTCGCCGTCTCCACCCTCGCCGCCGCCACCGCCACCGTCACCACCGCCGCCGAGGCCGAAGGTGGCACTTAAGCATCCGCCGAAGGGTGCCGACGGAGGCCAGCCCACGCTCCTGATTATCTTGCTCCTCGTTATCTTCATCTTGGGCACCTGCCCTCCAGATGTACTCACGTCGTTCCTTCAGGACCGATGATAGTCGAAGTTGCAGAGCCTGCCCGTTGTCAACAAAATGTGCTGCACAGGGTGCTGAAGCCCCGCACGGTCAGATCTCGACATTTTCCCTTGGCCGAGCTCTTCCAGAGTCCCCCGCTGCGTGTGTCATGTAAGTGCGATGTCTCCACGTCACAGTGAGCATGATCACAGAAGTTATTTCAAGTTACATCGGGCCGTACCTAACGCGCAGCAGCGACCATCGACCGGCTTCTCTGAGCGTTAACGAGAACTCGCTCCGCGGTCCCGCGTCCCGGTGGCGGTGGCGCGGTCGGCGGTCGCGCCCGGGGGCCGGGGGGCGCGTTTAGGGGCGCGACATCGGAAGCGGGTTCTTCGTGTTTGCTGTCGACGTGACATGGTGTCGGCGTTGGCCGCTCGATGTGCGCCGTTGTCGCGGTCCGGTCTCTCCCCGCCCTGCCGGCCCACGCCCGCCCCCGGGCCCTCGCGCGCCTTGGACTAGCCTTGAGGCTTGAGCTCGGCCTCGCGAGCGGCCGGCGCCCCCTTGGCCTTGCCGGCGCCCCGCCCCCCCGCGCGACGGCCTACGAAGAAAAGCAATACCGCCGGGCCGGCATTTGCAGAGTGAGTACCCCCAAGACCCATCAGCCCCCAAAGTCTTCGTCACACCCGCCAGCCCCCAGGGTGCATTTTGCGAGCGCTTATACCTTATTTCCGTGACCGTGTACGGCAGTTCAGGATCAGGTCTCGGGTCAAACGGGTCGACCATCCGTCGGGGCCAGCCCTCGTAGGGCGGGGCCGCCGCAATCTCCCCCTTAGGATGTGGTGACGTTGAAAATTTTGTGGGTGTTCCAATCGCGACGCCGCGCTGTGGAAAACGATTGTCGAAACGTTTCGTGCTTTCGTCAGCCGGACAAACTCCCTCCCGACCGCCCACAGCTACACCGACGTCCAACCAAGGTTTCCTTTGAGCGGGTCTGCCCCTGGCGCTCATCACTCCCGGTGGTCGGGCGACCCCGCCATGATGATGGCCGCTCGACCAATCTCCGCTCACCCTACTCTGCGTGAATATAGCCAACCTAAGTTGCGTGACTTTAGCAGTGAAGTACGACCGCCGTGGACGATGGTGGTCGACACTCCGGATCGGCTCTCCACAAGCAGGGCGCACTACACACAACCGCCGTTGGGAGCGGCTAGCGGGCAATGGCCAAGGGGACAGTTCAAGCCGGCACAGCACAAAGTGAGTGAGGTGCAGCCGATCTGGCAGACCGAAGTTGCCAACGTGCCACTGCCGCGGAGCACCAGCGCCAGCCACTTCACCTATCACCATGTGCGCCAGCAGGAGGCTTGCAAGCCTGCGATTCGCGATACCGCTCCGTACGGATGGCCTGGCGAGAGGGTACCCGCGCCCACCAGTACCAGCACGGACGCATTTCAGGGCGTTCGCATGCCGAGACGAACGCCTTGCCCGCCACACACCAACCCCAACCCACTCTGGTCGAGCGAAGATGCGTATGGATGGCTAGACTATAGTCGCTCGACGAGCCGCGACGCCTTCCCGCGCCATACTGCAGAGCGGCGTCAGCCTTGCAAGCCGCCTCCGCTAGGGCCGCCGCCGTGGACGCCCACAGCAGGCATCCACGATATCCGGCGCTCGACGAGCAAGGATTCCTTCTTGGACCATAGTGCAGTTGGACCAGCAGCAGCATGGCTCAATCGGAAGCAGGCGAAACTCAATCGACCAAAGCTAAATCGGCCACCGTACTAGGTCAGACGCTGGTCAGACGGGAAACGATGAGCCGCGCGCACGTGCGCTTATCTGTTTCAGCACCTGGGCTTGAAACCCTGCGCGCTGATTGACGTTTGAGAGACACGACTTGATGGAATTCACTCAAACTCCATTTGTGCCGTAGTCAGGCAACTTGACACCCTTGCGCTAGTGAACCCCGACCGAGTACAGTAGTATCCACAATTGGGTATGAATCCGGATTGCGCCAGGGGATTGACACAAAATGTACTCACACTGACTCGCTCCGTTATACGTAGCAATTGAACCGAACCTCCCGATACCCGAACCGCGTTTCTGACGCCGGTGTACTGTAGCTACGCACCGGCTCCTGCTGATTGATGTGACATGAAGATGTGCAATGAAGATGTAGGGTACCAAGATGTAGCTGTTACAGTGACTCTTGCTGTTGGACCGGGTACAATGTCTCGCTGCTGACTGTTTCCCTATGCGCAGGACGATTCCCCCATTTTCACAGCCAATAGTTTTCACAGCCATGTTTAAGTCGGCCCTAGACGACCCTTTTCACAGTCGACGTCGCGTGAAGACCGGACGCCAGCGATGGACACATCCGAGCCCGAGCGTCCTGCCGATAGCGCGGCGTCACGCACTTTGCTCGACGCGGCTGCGCCTCCCGCGCTCGTGGCCAATGCAGGCCTCTTAGACGTGGCCGAGCTCAGCCTCGCCAACGCGCTGCTCGGGTGTGGACAGGCCCACCTCTTCGAGAAGTGGGCGGAGCCGGGCACTGACGACGCCGAGAAGCACGTGTTCTTCGACCAGTTGGCCTCGCTCGACGCAGCCTACCCGGGCGGACTGTCCGCGTACGTCGTCACCGCTCGGCGGCTGCTCGCGGCAAGCGCCAAGGGCGACAACCCGCTTCAGGGCTGGACGCCTGCACTGCCGCCTGCGGACGCAGGAACTTCACTAGACCCGACGTCGGCCGAGTCGTTCGCGATGGAGGCGCGCGGCCTCGAGGAGGCGGTGCGCCTGGGCTTCGTGGTCGTGGCTGGCGGTGTTGGCGAGCGGCTCGGCTACTCGGGCATTAAGCTCTCGCTGCCGTGCGAGATCGTGAGCGGCATTCCCGTGCTGCAGCACTACTGCGCACACATCGTGTCGCTGCAGGCGCTGCTCACGGAGCGGCTCGGGCGCGCGGTGCGACTGCCGCTTGCGATCATGACATCCCACGAGACACACGCACGCACGCAGCAGATGCTGCAGGCACACCACTACTTCGGCCTCGCGCCGTCGCAGGTGACGTTGCTGCTGCAGAAGAACGTGGCGGCGCTCGCTGACGCGTCCGCAAAGCTCGCTCTGGAGCCAGGCTCGCCGTACCGGGTGCAGACGAAACCGCATGGCCACGGCGACGTGCACGCGCTGCTGCATGCCACGGGCCTCGCCGCGCGCTGGGCGCGCGAGGGCGTGAGCTGGCTCTTTTTCCTTCAGGACTCGTCCACCCTCTACTTTGCACACTACATCGCGTCGCTCGGGGTCGGAGCGAGCCGTGGGCTCGAGGTGACCTTCGTGGCGACGCCGCGCAAGGCCAAGATGGCGCTGGGCATGCTTGCGACCATGGTGCACGAGAGCGGCACCACCCGCCCGATCGTACCGGTCGAGTACAATGAGATCGAGCCGCTGCTTGCGAAGAGCTCCGCGGCGGGCGCCAAAGGCGGCGCCGCCAACGGCGATGTCAACCAGCCCAACGGATACTCAGCGTACCCGGGCAACACGAACGGCATCTTGCTCGCTATGGCGCCGTATCTGGAGGTGCTCAAGGCGACGCGTGGGCAGGTGGACGAGTTTGTGAACCCCAAGTATACCGATCACAGCCGGACCGTGTTCAAGAGCTCGACGCGTCTCGAGTGCCTGATGCAAAACGTGGCGTGGATGTACCCCGCGGCGGCGCCGATCGGCTATGTCATCTACCCGCCCACGTACGGCTATTTCCCCGCCAAGAATGACCTCGCCACCGCGGCGGCGCTCTCTGCCAAGGGAGTTCCACCCTACGCGGCCGCCACGGCCGAGTTCGCGATCTACAATGCCCATGCGGCGACGCTTCGAGCCTTCGGTGCTACGGTGCCGCTGCCCGTCGACCGCTCCTTCCAGGGAGTGCTCGCGCCGCTGGGCCCCGCCGTTGTGCTTCATCCGAGCGTCGCGCCCTGCTTCTCAGAGCTACGCGCCCGGCTCCCATCGCCCGAGCTCATCCGAGTGAGCGACCGCTCCACCCTCCTCCTGAGCGGACGTCGGGTCGCCATCCTCGCGCTGCAGCTCGACGGCGCACTCGACATCTCTGTTTGCGACGCTGCCACGCTCGTGGTACACTCGCTCGCCATCGTCAACGAGGGCTGGCAGTTCGATGAGCTCGCTCCGACAGTGATCAGCGCCAAGGAATGCCCCGACGTGCTCCGCATGCGCGGCTACACGCTGCGCAAGCGCGGCTGCAGGTGCGTCGCCATCACCACCCCCGGCCATTACGCCATCCGCGACGGGGAGCTGCAAAAGGTCGCCGACGGCTCGGAGGGCTCGTGGTCCCATCTCCTCGCCCAACGCGCCGCCGCTGCCTCCAAGCCGGCCGGTGGTGCCGCCGCGCATGACGGGCGGGCGCCCCCCGTCGATCCCAAGCGCCAGGCGAATTTTACGTTTGGCGTCCCCATCGGAGGCCCACTTCAAGCGCCCACCCCGCCGCCGCCACGGGGCTTGTGGAGCTCGAATGCGGTCACGCTTGCGCCTCGCGCGTTCATCCACCTGCCTCTCGTGCTGGCCTCCCCCTCGGTCGCCACTGTCGATATCCGGCCGTCCACGACCGGGCTTCTGCTCACCCTCCTTGCCGAGGCGGGCGAAGGCGGGCCGGTGCTACCGCCCGTGCCGCTGCCGTGTGTCCTCGCGGACGCGCCCGCCGAGACCATCGAGCTGGCCGTGCCCGGCAGTGGCGTGTACGCCCTCGAGCTGCGCAACACAAACTTCCTCAGCCTGGTCGCCTTCAGCGCGAAGGTGGAGCACGAGCCCGTAGCGGAGCGACATCGCGTCGCCATGCTGCAGGAGCTCTCGGCGCGCCGTCTCGAGCTAGAGCGCGTCGCGCAGCAGGAGGCGGAGCTGTTGCAGTCCGAAGAGGCGCTCGCACGCCGGCTGTGGGAAGTTCAGGAGACGCGCCGACGCCATCAAGTCATCCAGCAGCAGCTCTCGGAGGAGGTCGCCTCAGTCGAGCTCGCACTGGCGAAGCCCGAGCAACGAATATCGGCCGAATATCGACAGCCCAAGCCCCGTGGGTCCATGGAGGAGAAAGGCAGCTCCAAGTGAGCCCGTGCGACCTCTTGAGATGGGCCTGCGCGTGCCTCCCTTTGTTGTTGTAGTCTTCGTGGAGGCCGGGCCTGACCCTGCGCTCGCCAGGGGGACCCGCGGCTAGGAACGGCCGTGCGCGTCGTGCTGGGCGCATCACCACAGCTGCGGGCCTCCCGGCTCGCCAGAGGGGGGACCCGATGCGGCCTCTCCGGGCGCGGCGCGGCCTAGCGGGCATGTGGGGCGGCCGAACCGGCGGCCCACTGCACGCAGGGATCATTCGACGCTTCCGCGGGGGGTCCCTTGCGCTCGCCGGTCGATAGCTCGATACTGCATTCTCGAATCGGTTGCTCCTTGTTCTCGGTTGGTTTCGTATGAGATTACGTAGAAGATTGATACGTTGGATTAGCGTGAGCGCACACGACTGCTGCAACGACGGTCGAGTTCGCGTTTCGGAAAATGGATTCTACCACGCGGATTCTTCCCCCCGGTTGCGAACCGCGGCTTCCCCTTTCGGGCCACTAGTACGGAGAACTCTACGCTAAGGCGCGGGTTCCGGAGGCGGAGCGGGTACGATGAGTTTATCCGTCACGAGGCTTTTCAAATCAATAGAAGCATAACACTCGGCGCTCGGGGTTGCCCGTACAATCGGTAGGGCACCGCCCGCTCGTCGTGCGGCCACCTGCGCTCAGCGCTGAGGCACTGAGACTCCATCGCCGTCACTCTCTAGACATCCGCATAACATCCGAACTCAGCTAGATCGCTCACCGTCCCTCTCGGTCCTAAGCGCGTGCAGAGTGCGCCGCGGCGGGTCGTCGGCTTGGCTCGCCCTACCGCCCACGCCACTTGACCTCGCCTACGCCGGTCATCGCCGACTTGAGCCCCTTGGGGTTAGCCCACTGCGAGTTCTGATACGCGTCCTCGTCCTCGAGCGCGAGCTTTTGCATCTCTTGCTCCTTTTTGTGGTAAAAGGCGACCATGGCCTTCTGCTCGGCCTCGGAGACGACGGGCTCGCGCGCGGGCGCGCCCGCGCCCTTCTTCTGCAGCTTGACCACCACCTTCGACTTGTCGTTCTTGCCTGTGTATTCGGAGAGCAGCTTGTCGCGCTGCAGCTCCTTGTTGAAGCACCACATGGACGTCTTCTCCGGGTCGAGGAGCTCCATCGCCTGCGCACCCTCGAGCGCCTCTCGCTCCTCGAGGATGCAGCGCACCATGTCGTAGTCGGGCAGGCCCATCGGGTAAACAATCATCACCGCACCGCGGATGTTGTTGATCGCCTCCTCGAGCTCCGCCGCCGTCGTCGCCTGCTTGCGCTGCACGCGCTCCTCTTTGATGAGCGCAATTGCGTCGGCGCAGCATCGATTGATGACGGCAGCCAGCTCATCCGACGCCGCGTCGCCTGTGCGCTTCTCCGTCGGGTCCTGTCGGTAGTTGGCGCCATGCTTGGGCGGCTGCCGCGGCGCGATGTTGCCCGTGGTCGTGTCGTAGTCCTCGAGGAGCGGCGTGCTGTCGTCGAGGCCTTGCTGCTCGGGCAGCTTCATCACGCCGTACAATGCAAGCTGCCCGGCCGCCTCCGCGAGCCGGCTCACCTTGCCGCGTAGGTTCTGCACCTTGACAACATCGTTGACCACGACGTCGACCTCCGTTGCTGCGGGAGCCTCGTAGAGGAAGGAATCCTTCTCTGAGCGCTTGATGTGAAGTAGCACCTGCGCGGGGTGATGGCGAGGCGCGCATCGTGAGCGACGATGGATGCTCAGCCGCGAGGGCGAGGCAGCGGGCGGGAGGGCGGCGCGCGAGCTCCAGAACGCACCATATGCCGTTGGAGGTGACTTGGCGGCGACCGTTACGGGGGCTTGTTTGCGAGAGAGTGTGTCGAGGCTGGATGTGTCAGGATGGGGTGTGCGTTTGCGCCGGGAGTGAAATCCATTTCCCGAACTTCACACCCCGTACAGTTGACGAACCGCAGACCGATCGTTCCGAGACGCGGCTATCTGGGCCGCTCAGAAGGTCGTCCACTTGACCCAGTCAAGCTCGTCCAAAGCGCGCGGGTGTACACGCAACAATGACGTCGGGCAGCAGCTTCGAGCAGGACATGGATCTGCTGCGCCAGCGAATGAAAGCCGAGCGGCACCGCAGCGATCGCGAGCGGCTCGAGCTGCTCAGCCAGATGCAGGAAGCGATGCGCGAGGCACGGCGCCGGCAGGACGACCAGGAGTCATCCATGCGCCGGCACCAGGCGTTCCTGAGCCGCGCGCGCGCGGAGGCGGACATCGCCAAGGCCCACTTCGAGGCCGACATGAAACGCCGCCAGGCCTTCTTTGAGGAGTCCGCCGCGCATGCTGCCCGGAGGGAAGCGGAGCGCACACAGCACGCCGAGGAGCAGCGGCGGCGGAGCGCCTCGTCGTCGTCATCGCACGAGTACGGCCTGCCCGGCGTTGCTAGTGCATCGCCGAGGGTTGTCGCGACGCCGCAGCAGGAGCTCCAGTTTGGGGCGTATGAGACGGCGTTCATCGCCTTTGAGGCGGCCCCAAGTGATGGCACAGTGCAGTACAGCCTGGCGAGCTGCCCGTGGCCGCCGGCCTCATGTCCCGTCTCGGGCGTGCGCAAGGGCGACAGTGTCGATCGGCGCAAGCACCTGCTCAAGCTCGCGCTGCTCCGCTGGCATCCCGACAAGTTCGAGGCCGCGCACAGCTCCAAGCTCTCGAGTGGAGAGCGCGCAGCCATCATGGAGAAGGTAAACGCTGTGCTTCGGCGTGTGCAGGCCGAGCGCGTCGCGTTTGCCGACGCCGACGACGCCGGCACCCCTGGAACAAGGCCGGCGCACTCCTATTCTGCAGCAGCGGGTCCGTCGTACGTGCCACCGCGCACAGCAGCCTCGACCACCTCCTCCGGGAGCCCTTCCAGAATGGATCGTGCGGCCGCCGCGGCTAGGGTCGATCGCGATCTCGAGGAGCACCGGCGCACCGCAGCCGCGGCGGCCGCGCGCTTCATGCCTCAGGCGCAGCCGCGCATGCCCATGTCGCGAGCGACCGGACCGAAGATCGTTCGGCCCTCACGCGCCGCCTTTGCCGCCGCGGCGGACGCGGCTGCATCCGCAGGGGTACAAATCGACCCGACGATACCAGCGGCCGTGGGGCCACGCACAGCCAAGTATGCGTACGAGGGCCGCTTCCAGTGATGCCTCGCGCTGCGCCGGCCTACTGTAATTGAACTGGATTATCCTCTGCGCGCCGAGCGGAGATCGCGCACTGAGACCGGCAGGGCGCTGAGCGGGGTGGATCGCGGGCAACTCTGATAAAAGCCTGAGAAAACCAAGATTAATGTCAAGAACGAACACCGCTTTTTCAAATCGGGTTCCCGTGTACGATTGTGTACACATATGTCACACCTTATAAT
>Ga0209550_10004411_pt1 | contig 13351 bp, 10 predicted proteins | sample LauGreSuBDMM15SN_2_FD_187567 | JGI IMG/M metagenome (GOLD analysis project Ga0209550, IMG submission 187567) | Freshwater lake microbial communities from Lake Michigan, USA - Su13.BD.MM15.SN (SPAdes) (version 5) | ecosystem: Environmental > Aquatic > Freshwater > Lake | place: Lake Michigan... | reverse complement strand
TAATGCGGCTAGTCAGGCCCCTTAATAGAAGAAGATTATTTAAGTTCTTACTTCCGATAGCACTCTACCCAGAATTCGAATCAGATCTTAAACGTGAAAAATTAATTCAGTTCACAATTTTGGACACATTTGATATGTGGACGCCAACATATGATAGACCTTTAACTTCTGAAAAAACTCAGAAACTCCTCGCCCCATATTCATCATATTTTGAAGTCATATCGAAGGTGCCAGTTGTCGTGCGTGGTGAAAAGGCTGAGTGAATTGGACTTTAAACTTCAAGAAATTGGGAAACTTTATATCCCAAATCCATCTGGAGAGCCCAATCTTGTTATTCTTTTTCCTGTAACTCGGACTGGAAAGATTGCTAGGGAATGCTGGAATAATGTTTTAAAGACAATTAAAAGCTCACATGTTCATGCGTTAGTAGTTATAGACAAAACAGGGACCGGAGAGGCTGGAGAGTACTTTACATTTCATGGAAAAGAAATGCATTCGAGTCTATACATTCTGGCTCGAGATCGATTGGAACCTATTTTTGATTCTCAAAAATATATAGAACTTGATGAAATGCTTTGGATTCAGCAGATACATGATGATGATTCTTGGGAAGGATCCCTTGGTTTACCATCTGAAGCTGAAGATACAGATCTCTTCTTAGTGAATTTCTATTTGAGGAGCTCGGAGTCTTGGATGGAAGTCACTGAGAAAAATGCGCCACCAGCTCGGGTGATTTTTTCGGCGATACCCGCGCTTATTTGGAACCGATTTTCAGGGTTTATGTTTGAGCAAGGTGGACATGTAGCAGGGTCTGTAGACGCAACAATATCAACAGTGACATTATTGAGTTGTGAATTAAAGCAGCTACCAAATTTTAAATACTTTTATTCTTCCCATCACTGGTCAAGGCGATCTTATGCTGAAGGGCATCTAAGAAGTCTAAGTTTCTCAGATGGCTGGGGAGGTCTAGCGAGCGCCGATATCGCCATTTTGAACCGTAATTTAGACAACCTTTCGGCACTCAATTTTTTTCAGGCATTGCTCCCACATCAAAGACTCACAGAATCTAGAAAAGTATTGATGGCAGCATTGCAGCCAACCTTGCATCGCCGAGTTTATATGTGCATATCTTATCTAATAGTTAGCTATTTATGGGTGCCAACGCTCGTCCTGGCTCTTCGTTTGGGAGTCAAATCCGTGGCCCCCTGCAATACTCATTTTCAAGATTTCAAGAGACTAAATTACCTCATTAGAATGTCCTGGAGAGCAAGAACTCCTCAGCAGCTGGTTAAATTCATTGAAGATAATTTAGATAGCCAAGGGATAACGCGCCTTACCGAAAGATTTGATTTTTGGAAGCAACAAATTTCGGAATTAGACCTTATCAAGAATTGAGTATTTTTCTGTACAGATTAATGTAATTATTAACTCCCGTGTCTATATCAAAATACTTTTCCGCAAGGGCACGGCACTGCTTAGGAGTTTCAGAATCTGAAAGTAGTTTAAGAAGTTCTCGAGCTTTATCTGTAAAATCATCATTTTCAGTGTCGATCACTATTCCAGCTTTAAACTCTGCTAACAAAGTATCCATGTCCCCAATTCCTTTACTTACAACTACTGGGCGCCCACTTGCAAGAAATTCAGCTATTTTCGTTGGCATTGCCGCTGTTAGAGAGGGGCCCGCATCCTGTTTACAAATTGAAATTCCAAAACTAAACATTGGAATGATTTGAGCCATATTTGAATATAACGCTTCAAAAGTATGATTCTCCCCTGCATTTAATGCTTTTATTTCAGTTTCTTGGGGGCGAGCCCAATGAATCTCTATTTCTTGTAACTCTTGAAGAGCTGAAATAAACGCATGACTCTTTTTAAGGTCATAATAATTACTGTAAGTTCCAGAAAATAGCCCTCTAATAATCGTGGGCATTTCTAAATTCAATTTGAATCTGTCGAGATCGACTGCAGTGGGTACAACTATTCTCAAATGTGGGACTTTCCGGTGACGCCTCTCCAAAATTTCTATTGCTGCATTCGTCAATGTAGATACTCCTTTTGAGTACGTGCTGCAGATGCTTTCAAGTGGCTTCACTGCTAGAAAAATAATCTTTCGAGGAATATTTGTCTCGATAAAAGCCCTCTGGCTAGCCCAAAGGCTCCGTACATCCCAGAGAACAGGAGCTTTGCGGGAAAGCAGCCCTGCTAAAGCGGGGATGTCGCTTCTTGCGTGTATAAGATCAGTATCACGAATTGCTTTAGTTAATCGAAATAATCTTCGAAGGCCTGCAACTGCTCCTCTGCTTCCAAACTCTAGCCGAGTCCAAACTATGCCATGATTAAATAGAATTTCACGAACTTCCAACTTCGTAGCTGTTTTCTCAAAAGTTATGAGGTGTACTTTGATTCCTCTACCAGAAAGTCGACAAAGCATTGGAAGTATCTGACTTGAACCAACACCTTCTGATATCGAGTCAGTTGTTACGTACGTGATATGTAAATTCAAATTACGCTACTAATTGCAATATCCCAAGATTCCAACAGAAGCTCCTTGGAATGGTATCTCGTAAGATTTTCTTGGGGCCTATCGGCAGGATGGCCCAAGTCCGACCTATTAGGAACGTACCCGATCCTTAATTGCTTCATAATCCAACTACCTTACTTAAGCCTTGATCAAGTGAAAGTTTTGGTTTCCAACCTGCGCGGAACAGGGCTGATTCCGTGGAACATACTAAGTGGGAAATTTGCGAAGGTGATTGAACTTCAATCAATTCTTCGGATGCTCCTAATAGTTGTGCAAGTTTCGAAACTACCTCCAGAACTGAGGTCCCATTTGAGGTACCAACATCCAAGAAATGCTCCGATACTTTAGTTTCCAATAAATACCCTACTGCATCGGCAATATCTTCTGTATGAATCCAGTCAAGTACCATCGGTGCGTTCTGAAGAATGACCTTTTCACCTAGTGAGAGAGATCGTATGACGTATGGAATTAGTCTTGATTCTCTCTCATGTCGACCATAAGCTTGAAAAATACGTAGCCAATTGAAATCCTTGCCGTAAGATTTTGCAATTTTTGAAATTGCACGACTAGCTTCAGCTTTAGATTTACCATACTCTGTGGAAGGATTAATGCTCTCATGCATAGAAGTTGGAGCCAAAAAAGTGTTACCGAATTCTGCAGAGCTACCAAGCCCTATAAACCGTTCTACATTTCCCGAAAGTGCAATCTCTGCTAATTCGATTGTTGCTCGCATGTAGTCGTAATTCTGCTTACTGTGCCAAAATCCACCAGTGGTGGTCCAAGGGGTAGAAATAACAATCTGTGGATCAAGCTGTTTCAGCTTCCTTCGGTAAGACATGGGTTCTAAGATATCTGCACAGAATGAATTGCTTTCAATATGAACGTCTATCGAACGATTCATTGCGAAGACTTCGTGTTCAGTTTTTAAGAATTTATCTAGTATCGCTTTGCCTAGAAATCCGGTGCTTCCGAACAAAAGAATTCTACTCATTTTATAGTTACCGTATTTCCACATTTTTGTCGAATGCAAACTGTTGCTTTTGGCAGTCAGGCCACGTCAAACCGTTCGCATCTGCTTCTGAAATTAAATCTGACAGCGGTAAATCTTCTTTCTCGAAGAATTTTGTAAAAGACTTCCAATTATTCAAGTGACTTTCATTTCTTCGAGAACTAAGATTCGGCAATTCAGGTTTCCATTTACTTGTCACGATGTATTTCTTTCAAATTTGGAATTGCAACCCAACAACGCACGCTTTCACTGTGTTCACTCCATACAAGATTACTGATTTCACCAGAAATGTTCCATGAAAAAATTAATATATCCGTTGGATTTAAACTAAGAAGATTTTCTTTGGAGATTATCGGTATCCCAAGAGCTGGAAGAAATCTTCCTAATTTCTCTGGACTTGATTCAGCAATTCCTGAGATTTCTTCGCCAGAAATTCTACCTGCATTCAAGATAGTGCTCGCTTTTGCTGCGGCCGTAAAGCCATAAACTCGTCGCCCCCCTATTTTGCATTCGAGCAGCCACACTTTAAGGTCTTCAAGTGATCTTGCAACATTAGTTGAAAAGTTAGACCAAGCTAAATCGTTCAAAAGTCCTGCTTCTAATTCAGAATCAATAAAGTTATCAACTTCGATTCGCTCCGACTCCGTCGGCTCGCCTCGTTTAAACCAATATCGATTTGAACCGCCGTGTGTAGAAATTGATTCCACCTTGAATAGATTAATGCTAAATTCTTTACCAAGGCTTTTTAAAGAAAATGCAGACAAATATGAGTAATGTTCATGATAAATTGTGTCAAACTGATTTTCCCTGAGCAAGTTCAGAATACTCGGATTCTCAAGACTAATTAAGGTTTGGTCTCCAGCCAAAGTGTCAAAGCCCCCAAAAAAATCTCTGATATCTGGGACGTGCGCGGCAACATTATTTGCAACAATGAGTCTGGGTTCTCCTGCATACGCTCTAATTTTCTCAGCCGTGCAGACTCCAAAAAATTCATTGATTGTTTCGATGCCATTGAAGTTTGCTAGTAATGCTATATTTTGGGCCGGTTCTACACCAAGAACATTGATTCCGAGCTCTTTAAAATATTGCAGTAAGTAGCCGTCATTACTAGCTACTTCAATAACCCGATCTCTTGAAGTTAGCTTTAAAGCTTCGACTGTGGAATTAGCATAATTTTGCGCATGAGTTAGCCAAGTTTCACTTACAGAAGATAGGTATCTATAGTCACTAAATAGTCTCTCGCGACTTACTGGCTCGCCAACTTGGCCTAATCCACAATTCTTGCAAACGCCAAAGCGCAAAGGGAAGAGCTCAACAATCTCGTCACTACTTTTAGGAAGTTCATTTGCAATCGGTAAATCACCTAAATCTAGTACCTGTAAAATCTCAATGCTATTGCATGCTCTGCAATATTTTCGCCCACGCTCAGAGTCAAAAGTTCCTTGCTTCGTTTTCATCATTTTTCCATCACCGCTACATTTCCGCCCACGGTGCATTTCCGGATTGCCAGATCTCTTCAAGATGCATCTTGTCTTTCAAGGTGTCCATAGGTTGCCAAAAGCCAGAATGCCGATAGGCCGCGAGCTCTCCTTGAATGGCAAGGTTCTGGAGCGGTTCTTCTTCAAAAGCCGTCTCATCAGTGGATATAAATTCAAGAATTGATTTTTCGAGCACAAAAAAACCACCGTTTACCCACGCAACGTCAGATTTTGATTTTTCTCGGAAACTCTTAACAATATCCCCTTCGATTTCAAGACCGCCAAATCGAGCGGGGGGTTGGACAGCAGTAACTGTAGCCAAAGATTTAGTCCGATCATGTAAAGCAATTAATGCTGGAAGATTCACATTACTTAGCCCATCACCATAGGTCATTAAGAATCTTTCCTTAAGGTAAGGCTCCAGCTTTCTTAAACGGCCGCCAGTACCGCTCTCTAGCCCTGTATCAATTAAATCAATTACCCAGTTATTTTCAGTTCCATTTAATACCTCGACAGTCGAGTCTGTGGTTCTAATGCGAAGACTTGAATTATTCTGTGAGAAATTACGAAAATAATCCTTTATGACAGCGCCTTTAAAACCAAGGGCTACTACAAACTCGGTATGCCCTTGGGCTGCAAAAAAACGCATAATGTGAACTAAAATTGGGTCATGCCCAATAGACACCATTGGCTTTGGAAGTGAAACAGTTTCTTCGGCGAGCCTTGAGCCCAACCCTCCGGCTAGAATAACAACCTGCATAAGTCCCCCTTAGTTCTAGAAAAGTGTAGCGGGATTAGTTATCTCTTTGGGTGTTTGGAGAAATTGATAAATCAAATGTTGGTAATTTTTCACGAAGATAGCCAATTGTCCCAATATCCTTTATCAGCCCACCTTCGATATAGGCTATTTTTTGATCTTGTGTCACAGAAGAAATTCTATGAGCCACTTTTATGACTGTACACTTTCCTTTCAATAATGACAACATTTTAACTAAGGCGAATTCAGTCTCATTATCAAGGGCGCTAGTGCCTTCGTCCATCACGAGGACTTGTGGCTTCCGATACAAGCTTCGCGCGATTCCTAACCTCTGTCTCTGCCCACCACTCAATTGCACTCCACGATCACTCAATAAAGTTTCAAGTCCAAGTGGGAGTGCTCTTACGTGATCGCCAACTTGCGCAAAATCAAGAGCTTCCCAGATTGAATCATCGGAGTTACTATTCTGTAAATCACCTAAGGTCACATTTTCACGAATTGTTCCACCAAAATAATAAGGATCCTGTGGGAGATACGCAATCGAAGAGCCAACTTGACTTCTCCACTTCGAGATTGAAAGCCCATCATAGGTCACACTACCTCTGTTGGGTGTTAAAAGCCCGATTGCCAATTCACAGATAGTACTTTTCCCTGATCCAGAAGGCCCCATAAGTGTTATCTCTGAACCTGCTTCAATCGTAAGATCAATATCTCGAATTATCTCGGATTTACCGTATGAAAATGAAGTTTCCATTAAATGAATGGTAGGTGGGCTTAATTCTGTAAAAAGCTTAGACTTGTTGACTGATGCATAAGGTAATTTTGAATTATTTAAATCGTTCAATATTGAGAAGGTTTTTTCAGACTTACCAGAAAATTCTCTTAAAGAAAGGTGAACTCCTTGCAGCCTAAGTATTGATGGTACAACTCTCGTCGAAGCCATCAAAAAGACTGCCAAACTTGTGATTCCCTGAGAAGAGTGTGATGTCAGCCAACTAAGCCCAGTGAGCAACACAGCACCTAATATAATTCCAAGTTCCATTACGTATTTTGGAACTTGCTGCAACCAGTACAGTCGGCCATAAGCAAATGCAGATTCGGCCCTGGTTTCAGTAAAGCGCTCAATGAAAAAATCTTCGGTCTCACTGAGTGATATCTCCCTATAGAGAAGTATCGCATCTGTAAGAGTAGATCTACTTTCTGTACCAGATTTTGTATATACAACCCCATAGTTTTTAACTCTACGCCCCACAATAGAATTTATAAAAATTGCTAATAGTAAGAAGAAGGTGGCTGCGCCAGCTGCCATTACTGGATTAATCCATGCCAAACCCAGTAGAATAAACATGAGCATTGATATTTCTACAATTCCCATAAGATAGCTACCAACAATCCCAATGACTAAGTAGGTAAGACCGTCTGTAAGTGCGTACCCAACTTCCTGACTCTTCACATGTTTAATCCAGAGGTATTTTGACATGAGAAGGTCTTGAAATGTAGCTTTGGCGATTCGACCCAGCGAATTTGCTAAAACTAAATAAAGTGAGCGTGTCAGAAAAATACTTGAAATACTCTTACCTAATAACAAAATCAAAGTAACTACAATTAAAAATCCGAGCAAAGAAGTCCATGTGACAAAAGTCAGATTAATCTGATTAAATATGTAAAAAAGTCTTTGTGTCAGCTTTCCAGAATTCTGATGTTCAAGACTTACGCTTGCGATTAATCCCACAAGCAACAGACCTAAAAGATCAAGAGCCCCAGTTAGCGCTTGAAGGCAAGTAAAATAAGCAATTTTTTGCCGCTCTTTCTTGGTCAGTAATTCAAAAGCGCGTCGAATGTCATTCTTCATAATCACACCTTCGATGTAATATGGCCGGGTAATCCACTTCCCTAAACCCTATCTCGGAAGCGACAGGTTTTGGTGTTACTTTGCCGGATACTATGTTTTGAATGTCAAGATGCATTTAGTATGGCATGGGAGTAAAACGACTTTTTGATTATCGGTTTTTTGTCGAATAAACTCAAATAACAGCACTTTAAAGTCTTGCTGAGCTTAACTTGAGTTGATAATCAAGGGCTTTAAATTCTACACCTTGGTACAACTAACTTGTGCCGTGACGTAGGCCCGGCCTAACATGGCATAGGATAAGAAAATGAAAATTCTAGTAACAGGTGGGGCTGGTTTTATTGGTTCCCATTTATGCGAACGATTGATTAATGATGGGCATTTAGTCACTGTAATCGATAATTTCTCTACAGGTCGCCCCTCGAATCTCGCACGACTTGAAGGCCTCGCCAGTTTTAAGTTCATTGAGGGCTCCGTCTTAGAGACTCAACTTTTAAGACTGCTTATTAAGGATGCGGACTATGTATTTCATCTAGCCGCAGCAGTTGGCGTCTTTAATATTGTACAAAACCCATTAGCAAGTTTACTCACCAATATTCGTGGAACCGAGAACGTCCTTGAGGCCGCATATGCGACAAATACGCCAGTTTTCCTGACAAGTAGTAGCGAAGTATATGGAAAGAATATTTCTGACTCCCTGAAAGAGAGTGACGATCGTATTCTTGGAAGCCCAGTTACTTTGCGTTGGTCTTATAGCGAAGCAAAAGCCATTGATGAATCATTAGCTTATGCGTACTTTGTAGAAAATAAGTTAGAAACTCGAATTGTTAGGTTTTTCAATACAGTTGGTCCGCGGCAATTAGGCGCTTATGGAATGGTTGTCCCGCGTTTCGTTAAGTCCGCACTCACAAATGAGCCATTAACTATCTTTGGTGATGGTAATCAAACTCGTTGCTTTGCTCATGTTTATGATGCCGTTGATGCTGTAATTGCAATTGCGTTTGCAAAGAATACAATCGGTAAAGTTATCAATGTTGGTAATGATTTTGAGATTTCAATCAAAAAATTAGCTGAAAAGATTATCGCTCAAACGGGTTCAAGGAGTGAAATCGCTTACGTCACCTATGAAGATGCTTATGGTGATGGATTTGAAGATATGGAACGCCGCGTTCCTAATATTGATTTGATTAATCAATTGGTGGGCTGGAAACCTCAATATGATCTCTCAAGAATCATTACTGATATTTCTGCAGAGATGAATAAGGCTCTTAAAGAGAAGTAACTCCACGTGCGTGTTTTAACGAGTTAGTACAGTCCAAGATTTGAATGCCTTTCTCAATCAACTTTTCAATATCTGCACCAGGTTGCCTTATTGCAAGAATTGCAACATCACATTCCCATTTTAAATCAACAGGTTTTGAGTCTTCCCATTCACTTACAAAGGGATCATGCCAAGCAACGTCTGCCCCTGCGTTGTTTAAGTGAGTGCGAAGTTCAGAGACGGGTGTTTCACGAACATCACCGAGACCGGGTTTGTAAGCAACACCAAGAATCAAGACCCTTGGGTTAGAAATCGATGGATCTACCATTGCCAATGCACGTTGCGCAACATACTTTGGCATTGCATTATTTACTGAAGCTGCCGATTCCACAATTTCCATAGAGCTTCCATGTTTACGGCCCCACCATGTTAAATACAAAGGATCAACTGGAATACAATGTCCTCCAACACCAACTCCTGGTCTGAACGGCATAAATCCATATGGTTTTGATGATGCAGCATCAATAACTTCATTCACATTAATTCGATTTGTAGAACAAAGCTGAGTAAATTCGTTTACCAACGCGATGTTTACTAGGCGAAAGGTATTTTCGAAAAGTTTTGCGGCCTCCGCGACTTCAGGTGATGAAACAGAAATCACCGCATCGCAGATTGATTCATAAAATGCAAGGGCTTTATCTTGTGAACCAAAATCGATGGCACCAACTAGGCGCGGTGTATTTTTCTGATTCCAAACTAAATCTCCAGGGTTTACTCGCTCAGGCGCACTTGCGAAATAAACCTTGACGCAGTCTATTGGTTTAAGTGAATTTACTGTAGGAATAATGATGTCCCTCAAAGTACCTGGGTACGAGGTTGATTCATTCACAACTAGAGTTTCATTCGAAACAAACGGTGCTATTGCTGATGCTGCGCTTTTTAATAATGAGAGATCTGGCTCGCGCTTTTCATCCAGCGGTGTTGGAACGCATATCGTGATTACTGAAGCTTTTGCTACAGAAGAGAAATCAGCGCTTGCCCTATAAGCCCCACTTGCAAGTGCGGCCTGCAGTTGTGTATCTAAAATATCTTCAACAGGGCTTTTGCCAGAGTTGATCTGGGCGACTTTGGCTTCAAAATTATCAATGCCGATGACTGTCCAGCCGGCGTCAACTGCAGCCATGGCTAATGGAAGGCCAACATAACCTTGCCCAATAATGGCTAAAACTCTGCTCACTTTGGCGCTCACGGTTGGAATCTTAACTTGCCTGAGAGGCTTTCCGGTGCACGCCCTCTCAATTGAGTCTGATTTCGCTTATTAAGGCTTACATAAGGGAAGATTGGCTAATGAAAGCAAATGACATGAGCCCCATTAGAGTCATGCGCATTATTGCCCGCATGAATGTCGGCGGCCCAGCAGTTCAAGTATCGGGACTCATGCGAGGCTTTAATAGCGATGACTTTGATCATCGTCTGTACACAGGATTTTGCGCAGCAGATGAAGCTGACTATTTAGATTCTGTTGCGACCGACGTTAAGGCCATTCGCATTGAAGGATTGGGTAGACGCGTGAGTTTACATGAGGATATAGGGGCTTTTTTTTCTCTAATAAAAGTGATTCGTGAATTTAAACCACACATTATTCACACTCATACTGCAAAGGCCGGCTTTTTAGGACGGCTTGCATCGCTGGTCTCACTTCAAAAATCACTCCGTGTGCACACTTTCCATGGCCATTTGCTTAATGGCTACTTTGGATTCTTTAAGAGAACACTTGTAGTAATTGCAGAAAAATCCTTAGCTTTCATTACTCGGCAACTTTTAGCCGTGGGAGATAAGGTGCGACAAGATTTATTGGGAGCGGGAATTGGTTCCAAAAAAAAATTCGGGTTGATGCCACCAGGCTTGGCCATAGGAAATTTGCCCTCCAAAAATGATGCCCTGACATTTTTTGGACTTAACAACGAACGATTGCAGTGTGCGTTCATCGGACGCGTAACTCAAATCAAGCGTCCAGATCGCTTTCTTGATGTTGTAAGTGAAATCAAGAAACGTAATATTTGTTTAGATTTCTTTATTGCAGGAGATGGTGAATTGCTAGACGTGTGCCGAGAGAGAATCATTGCTGAAAATCTTCCTGTGACGGTACTCGGTTGGCAGAGTAATATTGAAAAAGTCTTATCTGCGGCAGATATTGTTGTACTCACAAGCGATAACGAAGGAACACCGCTGAGTTTAATCCAAGCCGGAATGGCCAAACTTCCTGTAATTTCAACAAATGTGGGATCTGTGCCTGAGGTTGTACTAGACAACATAACTGGCCTTATTACGAGTTTAGACGTTCAGGAGATTGCTGATGCACTTGAAAGACTAGTCAGTGATAAGGCCCTGCGAGCTCAATTGGGTAAGGCGGCTCAAGAGTTTACATTGGCAAATTTTGGCGTCCAACGCTTGGTTCGGGATCATGAATTACTCTACAAAAAGCTCGTGACTAGTCCAACCAAGTTCTAGCCCATAACTCGAGCATCAGCATTGGCCATAGGAGATTGTCTTTATCCTCACCCGCCATGTGGATATCAATAACTTTTCTTACCTCAGTTGAATTAAACCAGCCGCGCTGAGTCGCGGTTGTATCGGTAAGTGTGTCAACCACCATCTCTTTCATTCCAGACCGTAACCACTCTGCTCGTGGAATGCCAAAACCCATTTTTGGTCTATCAATTAGCTCTGGAGGAACTAGTGAGCGCGCTACATCTTTAAGAATATGTTTTGTCTCAAGACCCTTAATCTTGTATTTGCGAGGAAGGGACACCCCCCATTCGACAACATTCACATCAAGCAATGGTGATCGCAGTTCTAAGCTGTTTGCCATGGTTGCTATATCGACTTTCACCAATAAGTCCCCAGGCAGATAAGCAGAAAAGTCTGAACGAATCATCCGATCAAATGAAGTCAAGTCACCTAATCCAAATTGATTAACGAAGGCAACTTCAGCTCTGTCCGAGTAAAAATTGGGATTGAGAAGAGAAATGAGTTCATGTGGTTGGGTGAGTGAAAGAATTGAGCTATATCTAGACGCAAGTGAGTTTTTAGGGGAAAGTTGAGAACCTACTCGATTAATCTTTCGAGTGTTACCAAAAGACTGTTTGCCAACAAAATTCAATCCCTTTCGAGCTAAGCCTAAAAATGGATTGAGACTTTGCATGACAGGTGTCGCCAAATAGCGGTCGTATCCTCCAAATACTTCATCGCCGCCATCGCCGCCAAGCGCCACAATCAAATTTTCGCGGGCAAATCTAGCTAGTAAATATGTTGGAACAATCGAGGAATCTGCAAAAGGTTGATCTAAAACATGAGAGATTTTCTCAATAACCAAGGCAGGATCAGGACTCAATATCTCTTCATGATGGTTCGTCCCTAGATAATTTGCTACCTGCTTAGCGTGATGAGCTTCATTAAAAACCTCACTGTGGAAACCAATTGAATAAGTCTGGACTTTCTCTTTCAACAGTTTGGCCATGTATGCCGTCACTACGGTTGAGTCATATCCACCGCTCAAGAATGACCCAAGTGGACGCTCAGAAATTAAACGCCGTGAAACCGCTGCTTCAATTAATTCCTTTGTTGTTTCAAGTGCTTCTTCGTAAGGAATAGTAACTTTGGTTTCAAAATCTGCCATCCAATAGGTTGAAGTTGTTATATTCCCATCACGCCAAGTCGTGATATTTGCCGGAGGGACTTGATGTATTTCATTAAATGCAGAGTTTGGGGAGTTGATATACCCATACTGCATCACCTCGGCGATCATGTCGGTTCTAAGTGTTCTATCTGGACGGGCCAGCATGAGTGCACGTACTTCAGATGCAAAGAAAAGAGTTCCATCATTTAATTGAGAAATCCACAGAGGCTTCTTGCCGGTTCGATCTCGGATAAGGTGAAGTGAGTTATCTCGTGCGTCATGAATGGCAATTGCAAACATGCCATTAAGTTTGTTAACAAAATCTAACCCAAATTCAAGATAAAGATTAATCACAACTTCAGATTCGCTTGAATCTCGGCAATGGATCCCACGAGTTTCAAGTTCGGCCCGAAGTTCTCGATAATTGTAGATCTCACCATTCCAAACAGTATGAATTTGCTCTGAGGCGTCTGTTGCTGGCTGCTTTCCTGCGGCGATTTCAACGATAGCCAATCGGCACATTCCAATGCCGATTCCATTATTTACATAAGTTCCTGTGTCATCAGGGCCACGATGTTCAATAGATTTGAGTTGAGCATCAAGTAATGAATGCTGCGGTGCGCTAGGACCAATACCACCAGTAATTCCACACATAGATTGCTTGTTTAATTCACAGTCTTTGGGCCGTTAGCCACGCTCTGACCAAAATCTTTGAGCCAAAGAACTGTTTCTGTAAGAGCATCTTCAAATGGCTTTGGTTTGATGGCTGGGAAAAGGGACTTTAAAAGACCGGGAGC
>Ga0209550_10004409_pt1 | contig 13356 bp, 6 predicted proteins | sample LauGreSuBDMM15SN_2_FD_187567 | JGI IMG/M metagenome (GOLD analysis project Ga0209550, IMG submission 187567) | Freshwater lake microbial communities from Lake Michigan, USA - Su13.BD.MM15.SN (SPAdes) (version 5) | ecosystem: Environmental > Aquatic > Freshwater > Lake | place: Lake Michigan, USA... | reverse complement strand
CGGCAACCACCGCTTGCCTGTCGTATTAAATTGATTCGTCTTATTCAATAACTCAAACGCACGCTGAAAGCGCGGATCAGAGCTTGAGCCGATTGCAACCAACGACACTGAAACATTAAGCGACGCTAAAAACTCAGGGCGTGAGAGCTTTTTACGCTCAGTTTCGCGCTGCACCTGAGCCTTGATCATTTCACTGCGCTCGGCTGATTCGGCCGTTACATTAGCAACTTGCGTCTCAGGTGACCACAACAACACCCGACGCCACAAATACGGGTTAGCACCCAAACTTCGCATAGCCGGAAACGCCTGTTTAACGGCCTCGCGCTCAACCGGGTTGTCGTCGATGTAGAGCACACTGCTAGGCAACAGATTCACTTCAGCTAATAGTTCAGCAATGTTATCTGGCTTTGGATTCCAGTTGATACGCTTGACCGCAAAGTTGCTTAGCGGAAACACGTGCTGATACGGCCAGAGTTCAACAATGCGCTCTTCGGTGTTTTTAGAAACGATGCCTAAAATCATGCCGCGCTGTTTTAAATAGGCTAAAGCTTCAACAAAGCCTAAAGGCCAGCCCTCGGTATCGGTTGAGCCCGTTTCAGCAAGTAAGCCACGCCATAGGGTGTCGTCTAAATCAACCAACACCATTTTGACCATATCCACCTGGGCGATCGAGCGATACATGGCGTCGATCTCAAACCAGACTGAATTCACATACTTGGCAATCGCCGCCTCGTCATACTCTTCGTGCGCTTCGTGCACGGCAGTGAGTTTTTCTAAACGCTCACGATCTTGGGGTACCACGTAGTTGGTGCTTAGGCTGCCGTGATTCCAGGTCAAGGTGCTGTCGTCTTGTATGTAGCGACGCCCAATGCTGCTGGCGATTTGATCGATATCTAGCAGGTAGGCATTTTTATACGCCTGCAGGGTACGATCAAGATGTTGATTTAGTTGCTCAACAAAATAGCTTGGATTGCGCAGATCGTATCTGGGCAGCAACCTACCACCCGCGTGTTGCTGTGGCACTAAAAAGTTAGCTACAAAACTTAACAGACCATGCTGCTTATTGTATTCAAGCAACATATCTAAGCGCATCTCAAGCCGGGCACAGGCCTCGTCAAAGGCACGTTGATAGGCATCAACCGACGCGTAGGCTAAATTGAAATATTCGCTTTCGTTGATTAATGCTCGCAGGGGGATTTGCAGCAACAAAAAATCATAGTCCTCAACCGGATGAGGCGGAGCCTCAAGCAGCGATAAGCCATTGACCAAGATAAAGTCACAGGGGCAAGCTGTACTGATATTTTTAAAACTATGTTGCAACGCTAACGACAAGCACGACCCTAAGACAAGGCCTCGGCGCAAAGGCGTTGGCGTCACTTGTAAATCAAGCGGGGCTCTAAAGTTGACTGCGCCTGGAAGGTATTGCCGTTGAGTCGATATTGATGTCATGCGTGAAACTTATATTGAGTAGATCGTTAAGCCGTCACTTCCGTTGAGCTACAAAGTCACTGTTGTCATCAAACGGAAATGTCATGCAGGATACTTACGTGCGTGAACATTAAACCATTAGACAGCGGTGCAAAACGCTAAATTTAATTCATGTCGTTTTGCATAAATTTCTTTTAGCCTTTGCTTGTAACGCTTGCCCACCACCGCGGGAGAAAACTCTTCAAACCCTTCGGCTGTTTGTTTTACTTGAGGCACCGGATGGGAAACTGGCTTAGGCAACGCAAATACTTTTTGCATCAGTTGCGCAGCATGCTTAATACTAGGTTCAGCCCAGTATTGCCCCTTGGCATGCGGATACTGCGCCTGCCCGACTTTCACTAAGCGATAGTCAACTAATTCAGCAGTTGGTATATAGCAAAAATCAAGATTGCCTGAGTAGCCCGTGCAAATTACGCGCAAACCAAGCTGCAAGGCTTCGGCTAACCCTCGCCCAAAACCCTCAGCACGGTGCAACGAAACAAAGCAATCACAGGTTTGATACAACGCAAGCAAGTCCGGGCGTTCTAAAGTCTGTTCAATAATATGAATACGGCTATCGCGCGAAGCTAAGGCTTTGAGCATATCCCAGGCTTTATTAGACTGTTTAGGCGCATGCACTTTAATCACAAGGCCTACCGAAGCGTCCGAATATTCTTCTTGCGAAAACGCTCTTAAAAAAGCGTCAACACAAGCTTGAGGATTTTTTCGATCAATATACGAATTCAGGTCAAACGAAAAGCAAAATAGCTTTGCCTGCGCCGGCAAGCCAAAATGTGCACGTGCCTGGCGCTTTGAGTTAAATTGCCTCACTGGGCCTAAATCAACTGCCATCGGCATCAGGTACAAAGGCTTGTCGCAAACAGGTACTAGGGCGTCAAAAGTATGCTGGCTAGATACCCAAACTTCATCCACTAAGTCAAACAACATTTGCCAGGCATCGGGCCAGGCGCCAAGTTCCCAGGGCCAATAGCCAATGTTATAGCGATTGATGAATTGACTTGAGCCCTGCTCTGCGTAGTAGCGACCGGTTTCTTCAGCGGTCAGGCAAAAGAGATTGATGGCAAACTCGGCGCGCTTAACAACATACTGTTTCATGCTTCGATCGTTCTGACTAACTTCCGCACCAGGTGCCATCGACACCATATTGAAGGGAACCTGTGCAGCTAACAGCGAACGTGATGCCATCCGCGCGTCTTCACCTATCCCGAGTTGACCATATGCATAACCGATCACGTTTACGCCGAAGCTGCGTTTCTTTAATTCTTTGGCAGAGTCATTATAAAAAACTTTACTTTCTTCAAGCTCAACTAACCGAGCCGCCCATGGGGCAGGCAATCTTCGAACAAAGTCTTGCTCCACTTCGCTTAAATAAAGCCAAAATTTATGCTCATTTAAACCAAAGGTATAAAACCACCACAAAAACTCTTGCTTTTGGGTATCTAACGAAAATGCGACTTGCAGATCTAACCGAGCGTCGTAAATAGACTGTTGAAGATTCGTCAGGCCATGCTTGTTCTTGCGATGATCAGCAATCGCAAATTTTCTTAATTTTTGATCTTCAGCGAGCTGCGGATACTGAGCTAGGCCATAAGCAAGCAACCAAAACTTAAATTTTTTGGTGCTAAAGCGCCCGTCAGATTTGCACGCTAACCTTACGTCGTGTCGCAACAGCAATAGCAGCTTGGTGATGCTTAAGTTACTCAAAGTCAAGCGTTGCATCAACTAAAGTGCACGCCATAAAAAAATCTGCTTTTTATTGTTATCAGATTTGAGCAACAGAACGCCAAGGCCCCTTCCAAACCAGAGCCTTAGGTTCTAAGATGGGTTCAATTCCAACAGTAGAAAGTGCAGCCTTCATTTCTACGATAGCGTTATCAAGGCTGTAATGGCGCTTTGCAAAACTTATCGCGTGTTGTGACATTTGCTCCCACAGCACCTGGTCCGTATACAACATCTTTATTCTATTCACCCACTCATCGGGCGATGATGCAACAAAAGCGTGTATCTCATCGCAAACACCAATGCCCTCAACCGCAATATCTGAAAGTACAGAGGGTAACCCATGAGCCAGCGCGCCAATGACTTTGCCTTTTATGCCAGCACCGCTTTGCAGTGGAGCAATAAAAACGCGGCAACTGTTATACACGCTGGCAACATCACTAACCCAACCGAGCACTTGAATGCGAGAGTTTGATCCGGCCAAATCTTTAATAGAATGTGGAATTGCGCTGCCGTATATTCGAAGCTGCGCTTCAGGAAGCTGCTTTAGCAAAGTAGGCAACACCCGTTCGATAAACCACACCATGGCTTCGACATTTGGGGTGTGGTTAAAACCACCTAAAAAAGCGATATCAACACGATTTTCAAAACCGCTCACACACTTCACAACGTCGCACACCCAAGGGCACTTTGCAACTTTAGTACTCGCTAAATTGTGACTGAGAATGACGGTTTTTTCGACATCTGTATAACTTAATACTAAGTCAACTTTTCTCATTACCGCGAGTTCGTTTTCGCGTGTTTCCATTGCCTGCGAAAGTTGCTCATCATCATTATTATGAAGAGCTGCACGTAACTCACGTAAAAAATGCAAGTCGGCAAGCATCAATACTATCTTGGCCGTTGGCACATATTGTCTGAATTTAGCTAGAAAATCTTGAGCGACGTGATATCGCGTGACGTAAATCAAACTAAATTCTCTTGCCCGCTTACTCAAGAACTCATCAATATCTTCATAAAATGGAGTGTGTACGCATTCGATTCCCATACGCTGGATAGCGTCGGTATGAGCGCCAGCATATTCAAGATTTCTTGGTATAAAGGTTACCTGATAGCCAATCGATTGAAGCACCTGCATCTCTTTAAGAGCAGCGTAACCGCCTGCATTGGCGTCCGGTTGCGGGGTATCAAAATCAACAACTAATACCTGTCGAATGTCATTAGTAATACGGTCTACCTGCCATTCTTTACGCCAATTATCTTTAGCCACACTTGAGCGATGCCAACGCGCTTTAAGTTTTATACGATTTATTGCCGTTCTATTTTCGCAGCCTTGACCTTCAACTAAGTCGCTGCATCTGTCTGAATCAAGCGTTAGTTTAGTCGAAGGTACGTATAAACATTCATAGCCTAATTCACGGACGCGATAAGACAAATTGAGGAGTGGACAATGCCTTCGCGAGTAAACCTCATCGAACCAATCTATCTTTTGCCAAACTTCACCTGCAATCACTGCACAAATTTGAGATTCATAATTCACGTGATGGCGCGAACTATTTTGATTAAGCTGAGGATGGTCGTAAAGAGTAACCGAACCCCGATGGATCTCGTCGCCGAAATTTACTACTCTGCCATCGGACGTTACCAGTTGCGGCACAACCATACCGATACCGTCGAACTCAGCGAAAGTTGGTATCAAGCCATTTAATAAATAATCTGGGGCTAAAACGCCGCGACTAACCAAGGCTACATGGGCCCCAATCAGTCGAATGCAAAACACAATTTATCCGATGAAATAGGTCTTTGGAACAATTGAAGCACCTCCTTTGTCGCAAAAATATCTCCCCAACCCGTTTTACTGCCTTCCTAAAAACTCATACGGCATAAAGGATACGGAATCAAACTAGTCAACACAGCTTTACCTTAATCATTGCGCATTCCATTAACCGCAAAATAGCCTCATTTCACCTAAATTATTTTTTATGCTTAATAATATCCTATTGCTAGAAATCACTATTTCAACATCTACATAATTAATACAAAATCGATTGTATCAATCAGTACCACTGAAAACCACAACAAGGCCTTCGTCAAAGTAAAGTCATCATGATTTCAAGAAATCCGTTTATTTATAAACAACGTAGTATTTCCACAAAAACAGAGTGGAAGATAAGCCACTATCTAATCCTCATAGGTTTGCGCTTGTCAATCGCTATACAGGACTCAATATGAGTAGCTAATAATCATTTTAAATACTATTAATCCTCGCGCTTAGCGCAGTTGCGCTTTGGAAAGCGGCACAAAGAAGTGCAAAAAAATAAAACTGCCGTGATCTTAAACCCTATTGTCGTCTATTCTGCATTGGTAACATCCAACAAAATTAAACATTAAAATTAAAAAAAATTAATTTAATCGTACAAAATTAAGTTGTAATAAAAGTACTGTCCTCGAACAATCTATAAATTTCAGAGTAGCTGTTATGATTATTAATATAAATCCCATTGAATTTTCCAAGAAAAATATAATGAGTAATAAAATAAAATTTTGTCTTCATATTGTGCGGCACAAAAATAAAATCGTTTGATATTATGATCTTTTGGGAATGATTGTGCGTTTCAATAAAATGATTTAATTTGTAATTAACGTCATCGACAGTATTATTTATAATAATGCTTGCTTTATAATTTTTTTCAGAATAAGCCTTGTGAAAAAATGTATAAAGTTTTATGTACGTTCGAATGTGTTTCAAAAACATAAATTCTAAATTAAAGTTAAAGTTCTCGCACATGTTTTGGTAAACCGCACCAGGATAAATATTAGTACTATTAAAAAAATATTTATAATTAGTGTAATTATCATTTAGATCAAAGACTGCTATTTCATCAACCACATCCAATCCAATAAAATCTCCTTTTTCTTGCAAATATATATGACTAGACATGCTATTTTCAAAAATGATCTCTTTGATTATTTCTTCAGGAATTTCATGACATGGGAACGGCACAAGTCCACCGTATGGCCTTACAAACACATTATTAATTGCTAACCATGAAGGCTCAATACCAAAGGATCTTAAAATTATCTTATAATAAATATCATCTCCAAACCAAATATTATTTTCTCGATGATAGGTAACTAATTTACTAAAGTTTTTATTATCAACCATCAATTTCAAAGATTTCACTAAATCGTAATTTTTACGATTACACATGATGAAAATGTCATACATCACATAAATTCTTTCAAGATCGATTGTTTTTAAATTTATATTTGTTATACAGTCACACCTAGTCTCGACTACAAAACTGTATTGAGATTCTGAGGATTCTACCTCTTCAACACAATTTAATAAAAATTCAGAAATAAAAACATCAATTTGTATGCCGGGATAATCTTTCCGATCAAAACTATCTGAATCATACTCGTAATAATAGAATTTCTGACCATTGACTATGTTTTCAATTGTTTCTAGAATATGTGGGGTCTCAACTTCTTTATTTAAAAATTTTAACTGATTATTTGTTAAATTCCAGCTATATTTATGCTTTCTATTAACCAAAAAGAGGTACTCTATTTCCAATTCTAGTAACTCACTTATTTTTTTACTTAGTTTTTTATGGTGTTCTATTATACTTGGGTAGGACATGGTCCTGAAACTTCCCCTCACAACATAAAGAATCTTATTATTATATTTATATAGTGGTTCATAGATTTGATTTTCATGCGGTCTTAACTTGTCCGACAAAATATTTTCTAATGTCAAGTCCATTTGCGTAGTTAGTTTACTTCTCTGTCTTTCCATGATTTTTATACGGCTATTTTGTATTTGACAATATTTCGACGACAGTATGGGCAGATATTTTATTTTCTATAAAATCTACATACTCACTTGGAACACCACAAAAAATTACTTGTTGCCTATTAATTAAATGAAAATAAATATTGCATCCCTTTTCTATTAACTTATTATAAATTGGTGCGATAAAATGTTCTTTATTTTTTTTATATAAAATTTCATCTGCTAAATATAATGCATATGCCTCATTAAATAAACTTACGCTACCAAAATGATATAAACCAGTGCAACATAAATCAGAAATTTGAACCTTCTCTGCGGTTTCTATAACCTGGTTTTTGCGCATAAGGTCAGGCTTAACATATGACCAGTTGTCACCCTGCCCCCTGAAAACCTCTAAATAGCCGTCAATTTTCGTCAAGTTAAACTCTAGCGGAAACTCAAAATATGGTCTAAATGTATCAATATTGAAAATGGTAATAGGTTCAAGTAGACTTAGACCAGCCTTTGAGACACCTAGAGACACTGTTTCAGCCTGCCCTGCAGTCGGATCCGTTAAAACAATTACCTCGTAATTGTCAATTCCCATTCTCTTAACTTCTGCATGAACGAAATCAACTGTTCCCTGAATATCTCGAACAATAAACAGAAATGATATTTCGTGAAAATATTTTTCAAAACTCTTAAGCGAATGAGCAAACAAACTATGACCATGCGCCTCAAGCATATACTTTGGGACTAAATATCCCGCTTCCGAAAATCTACGACTCAAGCCAGCCATTGGAATGATAATCAACGGGATTCTCCTAACAAAATGAATTTAGCTCTCATTGTGCTCTAGCCTCCTAAACAGTCGAAGTGCATTCGCTAAGAATGCACTTTGTCGGTCAGGTCTATCTTCATGCAACGGCAACATAGACAAAAACAACAATATACAAATAGGAAGAGACTTTGCGTCATCGGCACAAAGACCCGCAAATTCTCGATTTAAAAATCGACGTTCAATCGTCGTTACTGCAACATCAACTGGTAGATTAAGCGAGAAGTCTAAGGCACCATTTTGAGAAAGTGAATAATGCCCCGCTAGAATATGGTCATAGCGTCCAACAATCGAGTGATAAAGTTTTGCGACGTCATATCGGATATCACCATACTGAAAGGAGTGCCCGTGAGCGTCTAAGCCACGAGGGTCAATTACTCGAATGAGATCTGCTCGGTGGTCATACAATAAATTACTAAAACAAAGGTCACCATGAACTAATGAAAGCATTTCTCGGGGTGCTGTCGGAATTGCCTTCGCTGCAATTAAAACAATATCTGTAATGCTCGGAAGCCAAGAACCATTAAAACGACACGGTGCCGACAGATCAACGCCTGTCACCTTTTCATACTCTCGGAGACGTTCTAGGGTTTTTTCAGCATAAAGGCCTCCCACACGTTCAAGCGCATCGGGTGGTGCCTCAATCGATCGCAAAATCAACAAGACTTCATCAACCGCGGCAAAGATTTGCTCCCAAGCACCCAAAGATAAGCGACCAAATACCAACAGATCTGACAAAGTTGGCAAATACAAATACTCCAAAGAATAATTAGTTTTTCCGTCATTAATGTGCTGATCTAAAAAAGCGGGGGTGTGCAGACGCAACTTAGAGGGAATGTGACGAAACCAATCGGCTTCCGCCTCGATTTTTTTGTAATTTTCACTGCTTTTTGTGACTATGCGTTTACTAATCTGCAACTCGTTAAACGCTCTTTGAGTTGTAAGTCTCCGCCGCGATTGGTAATAAGTGTCGGCATGCCCAAAATCGAACCAATCTTCTGCCACAAAAGGCGTCAATTTGTGCTCATTAGAATATGAAAATAAACTATCAAAAAAATTTCCCGCTGAACGCGTAATTGCTTGTACTAGAGCAAAACCGCTGGTAAAAGAAAACCATCCTGTCAAACTATAGATTGAATCTAGATCTACATAATTATCTTTTTCTTGGATGGGTTTTGCAATGGTCCCTGAGTCTTCAATAACTTGTCCCCATTGATAGCCATCGACCGGTTTACCAATCGCAACAGAGTCATTTAAGGAAAAATCCACTCCCGTCAATAAAGTATCACCATGAAGAATACAAATGGCACCACCTGCACAGGCACCCATATTAATAACATGAACAATAGATTGCCCGAGCGTGAGACCTAGTGGAACTCTAATGAGTTCAACGCCGATTGAATACAGCGCATCAGTATCTTCATTTGATAAAATAAAATCTTCTGGAATAGAAAGGATTAATCTAGCTTTAACATTACTCAAACTATTGAACTGATGTCTATACAATCGTTGGCCAGCTAAAGGTAAAAAGGCCGGTGGTATTCGACCAAACTCAGCCTCTAACTGAGGATCAAGATAAGCTGCAGACGTTACTATAATCGTCTTATTGATCGATTTCATAACGAATCGCCATTTTTAGCCTTGCTAATCAAGACATAGACCTCTGCTAATGAAAGCCTTGCGAATTCATCTGGTCGAATCGCTTTGTCATCAACGTAAAATCCTTCATGACCACACCATGGTTTTCCGACGTGAATTTCATCAAATGGAATATCATGTTTTTTCAACCAAGCGAGCACAACAGGTAAAGTATGCACATTAATTAACCCGATAGAATTGTCAAACGAATTCATATTACGTGCTGTCGATATAATTATTCTGAATCCCATCTCTTTATATTCTTTTACACGACTAATCATATCGAGCCGCGGACGCTTTTCATGATAGGGAATATCAATATCATCAAACGTAAGTGTGCCATCCAAATCTAAAATAATATTTTGCATTTATTTATCCAAAAACTGATTCATTGATCGAGATACAATACAAAGACGATTAACTATGTCGCTCTGTACAACTAATGGATCTCAGAAAACACGATAATATTAATTATCAACTATCAATTGCTAGTAATTATTAAAATATTCATCATTGACATATGATTTGTATTAATTCTATGGAAAAAAATAATGCGTCAATTGGTCGAGAAAATAGAGAAGGATCAACAACTTGGCACTTATTATTTTTAAATTAGTCTAAAATCTGTCGAGTTGATTTAAACAATATTTGTATACAAAACGGTCGAGTAAAATACCTTATGGCGTTTGATGAATTATTAGCAAGGTAAATACATGCCATAGAAGCTATACTTTGTTTAACCTCTATCAAGGTTATTGGATATACTAGTAGATTTTTAAGGCATTAAATCATTGATAAATATTTTAATATAATTTATTATTATTTTTATATACTGTTATTGTCAATTAATATAGCCAATAGAATGGGGATTTTTATCATCAACAGAAATTAATTTATATGATAAATTTAAATACTTAAGCCAGTTAAGAATAATATTTTGTGTTTGCGTTCTCTTAAAGTGTGAATCATTGGAGTTTGTAATGCTACTTGATCTAACTCGATAGCAATAAAGAGGATTTAAAACACGGTCGAAATCAGCTACTTCTGCAAGTTTTAAACATAAATCCCAATCCTCACCATATAGCATCTTTGATATATCGTCTTCACTCCATTTACGAGACCGATTCCAATCTCGCAGTCTAAACATTCTAAAATGTGTGAAGATGTTACCTAGCAATAAAGCACGTCGATCAAACGCCGGAGGTGTCCATCCCAGACCTAAGTCTCCCCCATCCTCATTGATCATCTTGTATCCCGTGCATACAAGACCGACGTTATTATTAGCACGCAGAAGCCTCACGCACTCTTCGATGCAGGATGGCATCAGCAAATCATCTGAGTCGAGAAAACCTATGAACTCTCCGCGACAAGCCTGGATGATCTGATTACGTGCGTAAGTAACATTCTTATGAATTAAACCTTTAATGATCCTCACTTTTGAATTTTCACCAAAAGCCTTTTCCACAAGCATTAAGGTGTCATCAGTAGATGCATCGTCATAAACTACAATTTCGTAATCTATAACTGTTTGATTTAATACACTTTGTATTGCGTCCACAACAAAGCGCCCAGTATTTCTCATCGGAACACCTATCGATACAAGAGGGATATCAGACTCTTTTAGTTCGTACGGCTTACCGAACCAACCACGCGTTGCAGGAACTTTGTTTTGCAACAACTCTCTCGAAATTTCTCTATCTGCTAGCCGATTGGTTTCATTTTTGCCAGAAGGAGGTTCTTGGTGTAAATCCAATGCATCTAAAATCGGTATGAAATAAAATCCTTTTTGAAATAAACGATAACCAGTTTCGTTATCTTCGCTGCCCCAGACCTTAAATGATTCATCATAAAATCCCGCAGATTCGATTGCTGCTTTACGGTACGCTACATGACCAGATGAAAAAGCTCTATACGGAAATTGATCATCTTTTAAATAGTTAGTCTCTTCGTATAACTTATATCGCCAATCTTTAGTAACGCTGAGTCCTTTTGAATCCATAGTTGCATTTTCAGACAAGATTTCCTGCATATTGTCTAGAATGCCGACATCTTGCAAAATATCATCATCGCTGATACCAGTTGGATCAACAAATTTTTGATGACCTAAAAGAACAACATTATCAAAATGGTGCAGGTATTTCATGAACGATTCAATGAATCCTGGTAACGGAATTAGATCGCAGTCGATAATTGATATATTTCTATACGAAGACATTCGAATACCTAAGTTACGAACAGCAGATAAGCGATAGCCTTCATCCCGTTGCTTAACGTATCGAATATTAATAATCTCAGAGTATTTTTCTACTACATCTAGAACGTCGTCTGAGCTGCCATCATCCGCTACAATCACTTCCATTAACTCGATCGGGTATGTTTGTTTACAAATGCCGGCTAAACATCTAGACAATCTTTCGGCTCTGTTATACACCGGCACCACAATCGAAATCTTTTCCGAATATTCTGGATTCTCCTTATCTTTATAATAGTTTTCTACAAAGGATTGAATTGAAGAATAATCATTGCCACTGCCTACTGGAACAGGTAATGTCAAATCATCAAAAAGGGGTTGTCGAAATTTAGTACGTTTAATTTTGCTTTCAAAACTAGACCCCTTCTTTAGGATATAACACTGTCTAGGTGTGAACGGGTTGGCTGCAACTGCATAACAGTCTGAAATATTCAATCTTTCAAGATGTCTATTTACCACCTTTATGTGATTGGAGATTTGAATCTCGCTAGCGCGGGAACTAGTTTGCGATGCGTGTACTCTATATTTATATAGAACTTTGTTCAAATGCTCAATAGAGCATTCTCCAGATAATTTCAAATAAAAGTCATAATCAACTGCGTTTTCAATGGTCTCATCGAACCCGCTTGTCCTAAAATAGAGCCCCCTACGAAATGAGCGTAGGTGGGACACACCCAAACCAACTAAATTTTCGAAAATATTAAATCGCTCGGGCGACCAACCAGGGCCAACGACTTGGCCTAACTCATCAATTAACTCATGTTTTGTGTAGACGCACTCAGTGCTGGGATATTTATGATAAAAATTAGCCAACTCTTCAAGAGCATTTGGGAACAAGAGATCATCTGAGTCAAGTTGGACTATGTATTCACCACGAGACATCTTAATGGCAAGATTTGATGCGCTAGCAATACCACCATTAGATTTATAAAAGATCTGTACTTTAGGATTATCTGTAAATTTACGAAGGATTGCTTTGGTACGTTCATTAGAACCATCGTCAACAATAACTATTTCATAGTCTTGTATGCTTTGATTCAAAACACTATTAATACATTCTTCTACATAATGTTCGGTATTAAACACTGGAATATAGACAGAAAATAAAGGTCTAATCGATTGCGTGCTATTCCAAATTTCATCTTTCAATTTTCGATATCGATTTGTAATATTGGGACAATAGCGCTCTACCAAATGACTAAATGACTCTTTTTTGTCGTCAGTAAGAACCTTCGCTGGCGATCTATCAAGACCTTCTTTAATTACTAGTAAGTCACAATCGATTGGCGCTAAAAATTGCCCTCGCGACCAAAGATCATATCCTAGAACGATGTCTTGCGCTCTTGTGGGTAAGCCACTAACAAAACCTCCTATCTCAAGAAAAAGAGGCCTATGAATGATGAAAAAGGAACTATTAAAAAATAAATAAGGTTCACTACTATTTCGGATGGATTCTACTGAATGCTTTGCTTGAGCTTCGTCCGCACCATTATGAAAGTAAAATCGAGTAGTTAAATCACATGTTGAATAAAGGTCGATACCATTGTTTATAAAGTATTCGTTTATTAGAAAATTATAATCTATAAAAATTAAAAGGTTATGGCTTGCAACACTTGCAGCAAGATTACGAATATCCTGTTCTTT
>Ga0209550_10004408_pt1 | contig 13357 bp, 11 predicted proteins | sample LauGreSuBDMM15SN_2_FD_187567 | JGI IMG/M metagenome (GOLD analysis project Ga0209550, IMG submission 187567) | Freshwater lake microbial communities from Lake Michigan, USA - Su13.BD.MM15.SN (SPAdes) (version 5) | ecosystem: Environmental > Aquatic > Freshwater > Lake | place: Lake Michigan... | reverse complement strand
GAAAGAAGTCGTATGAGATTTTCATACAGAATGTTTTTGCTATGAATTACCCCTGAAGAATCTAATCCAAAGATATGTTCAAAAGTTTGAGGAAAGGTCACGGAGATGAGCGCAGGCGTAAAATCCGAGCCCCAAATGAGGCGATTGTGATCAAAATTATCAACGATGTAGAGCAGATAGTTCCTTAGGGATGGATAGGGGTAAGTGGGGATAGCGTGCTCAAGTGCATAGAAACCACTCAATTTTAGATACACATTATTGAATTTGTGTAGTTTTTCAATGGTACTTAGCTCCAAAGCAATATTTGTAAGTGTGAGTTGTTCAGCATCAACGCTTGGCAATCCAAGGTGGGAAATAAGGAGTGTTAATTCAGGCTGACTGCGCATCACTTCTAGCCAACTATCCCAAAACTTACCCTTTGAATTTACACTGATCATCCATTTGTGGTCGACGAGCCATGCCCACACTGATTCATCTAGAGCCAGTAGATCTGTTATTTCTGATTCTGAAAAAATGTATAAAGAGATACCTTCAAATCCCGATATAAGCAGACTTTCAAAATGGGAGACTCGAAGATTTCTTACCTCTACAAATCCAAGGGGATGTATCCATCGTCTAGTTTGTGCCAGCGATGCAATATAGGCGTTATTTCCCGAAGCCCAGTCTTCGCCTTCGTACCCTACTACTAGGGCACATTTTATCGAATAATCCTTTATGAGATCTTCATAAGAGGAAATTTCACTTTCTCCAGAATTTCTGTAACCATTCTCGAAAATATGAATATGGCTATCAGCTAGCATGAACACGCAGGGCTTTCTTTAACGTGCTGAGGAAAAATGCAATATCGTCTTCATTGTTATATCCATGAATTGCTACTCGAAGTCGACCAGCGTGCGACATTACATGTATGCCTTCTGAACGAAGATATTGATTTAACTTCTCAAAATTTGCGTGCTTAAATGCAATAATTCCAGAAGGAAGCCTAGGCGAGATTGGCCCTAACATCTCTACTGGTAGTTGAGATAATCCATCGAGACACATCGTTACAAGTTGTTTGCAGTGGGCGTCAATTGCTTTTACGCCGATGCTGTCAATGTAAGTCAAGCCAGCATTGATTGCATAAATTGCGGGGTAATTAGGCATACCGACCATGAAACTTGCGGCGCCTTTCTTGGTCACAAGTTTCTCGAAAAGCGAGTCTTCAAATGGATTTTCGAGGTTAAACCAACCACCGGCTGGCACATTCCATTCATCGGCTCTCTCAGGCGAGATTCCAACGAGACCTCCTCCATGTGAAGCCAAGAGCCACTTATGCGTGGCGCTAATGATGAGGTCTGCTTTTTTGACATCAAGCGGAATTCTTCCAAGTGCCTGAGTTACATCTACTGCCAACATGGCTCCTGAGTTACGTCGAACAATTTCTGATACCTCATCGACATCTAGACGGAATCCGTTGTAAAAGCTGACTAAAGAGATGTTAACTAGTCGAGTTTTTGGCGTTAACAGCTTTGCTAAGTCTTGCAGATCAAGCTCACCGTTCTTGCTTCGCCAGATTTTTACCACAGCCTTTGAAGAGTCCGTCATCCATGGAGTAGTTCCAGACGGAAAATCGAGATCGTTGATAACCACTTCGTCGCCATCTTTAAGTCGAAGTGCCATGTATGCCAAGTTGTAAGCTTCAGATGCAGAGGAGCAGATACCTATCTGCTCGCTTTCCAGGTTATAGAATTTTGCTGTTTTTGATTTAGCCTGGTTCCACTGCTCTTGGTGAAGGAGACGGCCATCCATGCCTAATATTTTGTCTTGTGCATATTGATTGATTGCCGAAATTACACCCGCTGGTGGAATCCCCTCTGCCGCAGTATTGAGATACACGCGATTTTCAAGTGAGGGAAAATCCTTAAGACGACTTGTAGGGCTTAACATTATTTAGCTCCTTCGTGTTGTGTAAGTGAAATGAAATTCCCAATCCAGCCTTGAATCTGACAGGCGTCTTGGTATCTAGCCCCAACAGGAACGCTGGCAACCCCTGCTATCAAGAGCAAGAAGTGCTCTAACTCGCTTCTAAGAGCATCGTCGAAGTAGTTGGTAGCACCGATGCGCTTCGGTGGATCAACCTTTACTTGCTGAACTTGGCCCTCAGTTGCGATGTGGATAAGACCGCTCTCGTACAAAAGCCGCATATGCCAAGACTGACCAGCGAGAGTAAGTTCATCAATATTTCCACCGCCGGGAATATCATCAGGAATCAGATAGTTTGCAACTAATGAAGCGTACGTATCGTCAGCCCATCCAATCTGGGCTTGAGCCACGTCTACGCCACCTTGGTCATGCTTGCGTTGTTGGGCAGAAAATGTTTTAGGTTCCTGTGCCTCAACCAAACTGTGAACCGTGTAGAGATCGTGGACCATGATGAAAGCAAAAGGAGATTCGCCGGGATAGCGAGTACGGTGATTGGCAGATCGTTGGCGTGAGCAGTTAATGGCGCTAATTTTTCCTAGCTTAACTGCTTCAGTCTTCACTCTTTGGAATTCTTTGTTCCAGAGAAGAATATGACCCATCATCAAATTAGAGGAGTCAGGTTTTACTAACGTCCGCAACTCCTTGGCCTCAACCAGCGTCGATGCGATCGGTTTTTCCAAGAGCACAGTGCAGCCCTTCTTCAGAAGTTGCTTAGTAATCGAAATATGCGTATTCGTACTCGACGTTACGATCCAACCATCGACCTGCAAGTGCTGTAATGCAGTTTCGACATCATCAAAGAAAGCTACATCCTGTCCACTAAAGAACTCTTCGGCTTTCTTGCGATTCTCAGCCACAGGCTCGACTATTCCCGCGACCACTGCATTTTCTATATAGCCAATCTGCTGGGCATGCATTGTTCCCATACCGCCGAAGCCAATTATCCCTAATCGAAATACGCGCTCGTTCATATGAAGTTATGTCTCATGATGTGCAGGTATACCAATACCGATTTATCTAACTCTGCAATATCAAGCCACTCATCTTTAGTGTGCGCTTGATCGATACTTCCTGGGCCAATCACAATTGCCGGGATTCCAGCGATTGAGTAAGTTGAAGCATCTGTTCCATATCCAGCACCAGTAGGTTCACCCGAAAAGCCCATATCAATCAGAATGTGAGATATTTGCTTTGCAAACTCACGATTAACAGTTGGGTCGAGTTGATAGTCGACAAAAGGCGTCGATCTTCCGATACGTATAGTTGGATCCCGTAGCGCGATTGCTTCAAGAACTGCCTCTATTTCCTTGAGAACTTGCTCGCTATTTTCGCCTGGCAAGGTACGCCGATCAATTTCAATTTCGCAAAATTCTGGAATGATGTTTACGAAACTGCCTCCGGTGATTGTATTAACTGAGCATGCAGCTTGGCCGGTCAAGGGGTGCGTTAATGAAAGTTTTGAGCAATATTCTTTTTCAAACTCAAGAACTAACTTGGCCATTGCAGATATGGCGCTCTGGCCAAGTGAAGGATTAGATGAGTGCGCAGCGATGCCTTGAGTATTTATCTTCCAACGAATCACTCCATTATGGGCGACTACAGGCTGACACAACGTCGGCTCTCCCACGATAACGCCGGTTGGCTTCCAATCGAGATTTTCTAACTGTGCTTGAACAAATGCTGTGGCACCAGTTTTGGTTGCTTCCTCATCTGTTACAAATAAGACTGCGATGTTATTGGGGCAAGAGGGAAGCTGCATATAATCTTTAAGGGCCCATAGCATTCCGGCTCCGCTACCTTTTGTGTCGCACGTTCCTCTGCCGTAAATGAGACCATCTTTTACTTGACCATGGAAGGGATTCACTGTCATGCCATCGACGCTGACTGTGTCGGCGTGCGATTCAAAGACTATCCATGGCGCTGTCTCTGAAACTTCGTGAGTGATCAGCAAGTTATAGCTCGCAGTAGCATTTGCAGCGATGGGTAATCGTGTTGTCTTGAGCCCCCAGCCCTGCGCAACTATTTCAAGATACTCGAGCATCATCCCTTCGGGAAAATTCACACCAGAGGTGTATTCATTCACCGTATCAAATGAGACCATCATTGAAAGCAAATCTAAGGTCGACTCTGGTGCAGATGGCACTAGATGACCGCCCAGCTACTAAAACTTGCGCAATCCATCTCGAATTCAATCTCTTTGACAGGTGGTTTTGTGAGCCACGTGGCATAACCATGTATAGAGATGGAAGGCAGCTTCATGTCAATCATTCCGGGAAGGCCTAAAATTTCGTGAGCCGTATAAACATTTACGGTGGTCGGACTGTTTCCCGAAGCTCCTAGTGCATGAAGTCTCTCAAGCATTATCTCTAGCACGCAATCAACCTTTAAAGACAACCCGTGCTGACTGAGATCTCCGCGAGCAACGATATTTTCAGGTCCTAGGTCTCCCTTTACTTCACCAGCACCGGCGACGACAAAGTCTCTTCCACCGCGTCTAAGGGTGGGATTAATAAGAAAAGCAATTGCGATTGTCGGTACAGCAGGTCCTTCATGAATTGGAATCACATTGGTGCGTGAAACTGGGTTCACTCCATCAATTATCAAGTCACGTTCAATGAGTAATTGACAGTATTCATTGTTGAATTGTGCAAATTCTTCGAAGCCAAATGCACCCGGGGATCTCAGTTGCAATCCTGCTAAGGCAGCGGGAGCTAGTCCTCGCCTCTTAATCTCTTCATCAATTCTTTCAAATCCGATTGCAAGTGTTGGACAATCGAGTAAGCGGAGGGCAGTGATTTCATATCCATCGGAGGATGCAAAGCCAGCAGAATAGGCTGATATTGCGGGCAAAAATCTAAAACTCCCGTTGGGATGTACTACCGCTTGAAGCGTCACGCTCTCTCCTCTAGCTTGCCCATCTCCGATACGAGGCCAAATTTATCCAAACTCATCACTTTACGCTCAGGTTGTGAGGAACAGTAAGGTGTAAAAGAGCGTATGCTACTGATTCTTCACTGTCAAGAAATCTCCACTAGGGGAGAAACTATTTTTGAGCAATGGCCCTGATGGCAGAAACTATCGATTTCGAAACCAAGCTAATTTCGCCATCTTTAATGAGGTGAGGGTTAAGGGCGATACAGACCCCCTCTGCAGGCAAGACTGCAATACCTGGATTTTGCTTCCACAGTGAGTCAATAAGCTGATCTCGAAGGGCGTTGTCCGCAAAAGTTAACGCTAGAAGTACGCGAGGAATAGGCTGCCCAGAGTGAGAAGTCGAGGTTTTTCGTAGCTCAACCCCTAATGACGTTAGCTCAGCAAGTTCAGTGAGCCATCGCTCCACCACATAATCCCAGTGTGCCGCCTCGCTGAGTACATCAGTGGCCAAAGCCTCCTCTACAGCCTTGAGTAACCCAGCAATCTCTTCTTTCCCGACCTTGGCCGGTCGTCCAATGCTGTGTTCTGGTCCACTATTTACTCGACAAGCCTTTACTAACTCCTTCTTACCAACAATGAGGCCGCTGGACCCGGGCCCCTTCAAACCTTTCCCCCCACTGAAAATTGCAAGATCAGCTCCTTTGTCGCGGGTGAAGTACCAGAGATTTGAAACTGGTGGTATTTGATCTGCAGCATCGACTATAAAAGGAATACCTAGCAAGCCTGCCTGATTGAGGAACAAATCAAAGAAATGCTCCTCATCCTTAACTTGTGGATACACATGTGGAAACCAGAGCATTGCAGCATCACTGGCTCGAAGTTCATCAACTTCATCAATAATTCTTAATGTGCCACCTGCCATTGTGATCGCGGACAAGTAACCATTCTCCAAAACTTGATCTGCCCCGGCCAAGAAACCGTCTACATGCTTACGCCAAACCAGCACATTATTCTTTGGTAAGCCTTTTACATATGGCAATTTCATCGCACGCTCAGTGTCGCTTCCAGCTAAACAAGCCGCCACGGATACCAAAATTCCAGCCGCGGCCCCACTTGATATGCATGCCGCCTCATTGTGAGTGATTCTGGCCAATTTTTCGCCCACGCGAGTATGGAAAAGTGGAAGGTCAATGAAATTTTCAGACGCTTCCTTCATCGCTGTGGAAACTCCTGGAGAAAGAACCGACCCACCTAAGCGAGAGAGAGCGCCTGCTGCATTAATTATTGTTTGAACTTCTAATGCAGCATACGACACAGTCGAACTAGTTTCGTTGGCGTTGTCGATATGAAGCGGCATGAACTCGGGCACCACAAGTTTTGCTATCGCAGTATGTTCGAGATCTATTTCGGGAGGAATCAACAAAAACACGGGAACACTCAGTTACTGAGCAGACGCGCAATCGATTGATCTCCCCAACGCTAATCAGATTCGCCAATGCCATCGAGAAGTCTGCGATGAGGTGATCCGACAATGAGGCATATGGAGGAAAATAATGGAAATGTATGCCTAAATCATCGTGCTCAACCAGGCGAGGAGAAATACGAGCAGAAGAGAGGGCATTATTTACTAGATCTATTTTTGTTTTTTCCTCAGGTGCAATAAAGATCATGCGGAATTGGCTTCTCACCATATGAAGCTGGCCCACATCGAAATTTGATAGTTCTGCTACCTCGGTGATGAATCTATCTTTCATAAACTTCTTTATCGCTGGAAGATCTGGTAACTCATCAACTGTTACCGCCGGGGGACACGAATTGACAAGCAACTGCAAAGAATCAAGAACATGATTTCTGTGTTGAATCAGCATGGTGGCGTGACCCTCCTTCCAAATTTCTTAGCCTTCTCTTCTTTTCAATGGGCAAAAGTACCAGATTGAAAGCTAAGGCGATGACTGATGGAAATCGATAATGAATTGAGAGATTACCTGTGTCATATCTGAGAGAGTTTGGGCACCTGTGTGGGCTGAGGCCAATTGAGAATCATCGGTTCGACCGTCACTGGTTTCCCATAGCCCAGGACGGCGAATATGGGCTAGAGGAATATCTGCTTTCCCAAGGGGCTGTTTTTTACCATGATCATCAGGTCGACTTTGAAGCTCCACCAAATCGGGTGCAATCGCGAGCATGAGAGAGGTTTCAAAGTGTCCGGCATGTCCGGGCACGGAGGCGTCACCAAAATCTAATTTTTGTAGAGATTCTTGCGCAATTTTCCAATACGACGCTCCTGCTAAATGGATATCAATTTTGTTTTGTGAGGCGATTGAATCAACAACTAAGTGCATTGGTGATTCGTTCCCACCGTGACCATTGAGGAAAATGAGGCGTCTAAAGCCTTGACTAGCAAGACCCACAACAATATCGGTCAAGACGTTGACATATGTTTCAGATCGAAGGCTCACCGTTCCACCAAAGGGCAGGTGATGCTGGGCAAACCCAAAAGGAATAGTTGGAAGTAGCAGTACTGGGATCTGTGAAGAGGCTAGCTCTACAGCCGCCTCGGCTAGATGCGTTACAACGGTAGCGTCGACAGATACCGGAAGATGATGTCCATGCTGCTCTGTGGAGCCCAAGGGCAGAACAAGGGTTGCGCTATCGGCAACACTATTGAGCTGATCCCGCGTGTGTGAATTGAAGTGCCACGCATGAGCGGAACTCAACATATGGTCCTGCCTCCAATTTTTACTGAATATTAGGCTTGTGAGAGGAAGGCTGTCAAGCATTTTGGTACTGACGAGATTGAGCGCTCGATTGATACTCAATTTTCATGCCAATTATAACAAAAATTAGCCTTATTTTTCCGTGATTTCCGTTGACATAGATTTCTCCCTCAGATACCTTCAATTCACTCAGTACCAAAAGAGATTTTGCTCCTCTTTTCTTGGCTCTTTGTTGAGCCTTGGGGTTCTGGGTAGCGGTCCCAAGCCCGTTGCAATCACGCAACGGGAGAGATAACAATGATGGGGAGAGTATGAATCGCAATATCAAATTCATAACGGCAACGGTGGCACTAACAGCTATGACGGTTTTCACATTACCTAGCAGCAGTGCAGCAGGTGTCATTACATTAACTGTTCAGACAGACTCTTACATTCAGCCTGCGTTCAAGATTGTTGCAGATGAATTTGAGAAACAGAATCCTGGAGTTAAGGTTGAATTGCAGGTACTAGATGCACAAACCCAAACTACAACGAATCTACAAATCATGACATCAGATGCTGCGCCGGACGTGGCCAGCGCTCCAATGAACTTGCCTCCATATGCAGCAATGATGAAGGCAAAGCAGTTCATTCCAATAGATGACGTTTGGAAGGAAGCCAATCTCAAGGAACGCTATGGTGCTGGAGTATCTTCAACTCTCGTAGCTCCTGATGGTAAGAACTATCAAGTTCTTCTTGGTGCGGTGTATTACGGTTTTGCATGGATCAATAAGGATGCTTTTGCAAAGGCAAAGATAAAGATTCCTGCAGATCATCAAATTGGCTCCATGGCTAATTTGAAAGCTATGGGCACTAAACTACGTGCTGCAGGTTATGAGCCGATGTCTATTGGCGGTAGCTCGGGGTATCACCTCACCTGGATGTTGGACTCATTCTTGGCTTCTGGAGTACCAGAAAAGAAGCTCAGTAATTTGAGAACTAACTTCGTGAGTGATGTTCCAGTTACAACTTCCTATACTGATGCTTCAGTTGGTAAATCCTTGACACAACTTAAGCTCATGTACGATGCCAAGCTATTCCAAACTGGAGTTCTGGGACAAGATCAGAACGTCGGAATGGCCCTCTTTGCAGCTGGAAAAGCGGCAATGATGATGGGACACAACGCAACACCTGGTGGATTAAAAGACCGACTACGAGTCAATCTCAATTTGGACTTCTTATTCCTACCTCCAACTACGCCTGGACTGAAAGTACTTCCAAACTTGTCTGGCTCAAATACCTACCAAATCCCAGTTAAGGCAAAGAATCCAGAACTTGCAAAGAAGTTCTTGGTACTACTTATGTCTGATGAGATGCAGCTTGAGTACGTAAAGAGCGGTGCAGGACTATCTGCCGTGAAGTTGCCTAAGGCAGCGGTAGAAAAGGCTTACAGCACTCTCGATCCAGCAGTATTGAAGCTGATTCGTTATGCAAACGAATTTGGTTCTTCACCTGGTTGGGCTGAGGGAGTTCCTGCAGGACTCAATGGGGTTACTGACCCAATGATTCAGAAACTGTTCCTCGGTAAGAAGAACGTAAAGCAAATTGGCACCGAACTTGATGCCATTAGAAATAAATTGCGTTCATCGTAGTAACGAAAATATATATAAAATAAATGACATCTATATGCATGAGTTTGGAGTCAGACCATTTCTACAAAGTCTGACTCCAAACTAGAACTAACACCAGCGCGGACCTCTGGCCGCGCTGGTGTTAGTCGCATGTCAATTCTCCCTGTGCTATTTGCCTGTCTTCCTGCGATCCTTCTTTTGGTCGCTACATTTCTACTTCCAATTGTTTCGACCCTGCGACTCTCATTCTCCGAATGGCCTGGTGTTGGTCCAGTCGAATGGGTAGGTTTAAAAAAGTATTCTGAGCTCGTAGTGAATCCAGATTTCCACAGCTCGATCAAAGTCACAATTGTTTTTTCAATTCTTTCAACTATCGGAGTCATGGGAACCGCGCTTCTCATGGGCTTGGCAGCAAGTCGCAAAAGACGTTCAGATGAGCCCTTACGTGCGATCTGGTTTCTCCCTGCAATTGCTCCAGCCACGGCGATGGCGGTTTTTTGGACGATTTCAGTACAACCGGAAATCGGTGTTATCAGTCAACTCATGGGCAAGATTGGTTTAGGAAAAGATAGTGCCTGGCTTGCGGAACCATCGACAGCTCTTTATGTTGTTATTGCTGTATCTATTTGGGCTGGCGCCTCGTTCCCGTTCTTACTCATTGTTGGAGCAATAGATCGAATAGATCCCGAAATTTTAGAATCAGCCAAACTCGATGGTGCTGGCGAATGGCAGCAAAATCGCTTTTTCATTCTTCCATTAATTCAGCCAGTTTTAGTCATGGTTACCGTGCTGCAATTCATTTGGAGCTTTAATGGGTTCTCATTAATCTGGGCGATGACAAGAGGTGGGCCGGTCGACTCCACAAGCGTCTTATCGATTTTTCAGTATAAGCAAGCTTTTATGTTCGGGGACTTTGGAAGTGCATCGGCAGTTGGTGTCCTAGGTACGATTTTCTTGCTCACTCTCGGCATGCTCGGCTTGCGTTTTACAAAATCTCGATCGGCCATCCAATGAGGTCCAACAACATTTTAGGAAGAAGTTCCTGGGGGCTTTATCGGATATTTGTAACCGTAATAATCCTCTTCCCGTTCTTCTTTATCATTCTACTTTCTTTCAAATCAATGTTAGATATTTACATTAACCCTCTTAGTTTAAATCCCGATTGGGCACCTGAAAACTTTAAGGAAGCTTGGGGCGGACCTCCAGGAGGTACAGGCTTTTCGGTCTATTCTAAGAATTCTGCGATCGTGGTTTTTGTAGCATTACCTATTTCTGGAGCTGTTGGAGCTCTTGCTGCATACTTCACAACTTTACTCTCACCATCTCTTCGCAGGAAATTTATGGCTGTTCCGCTCCTTGCCACTATGTTGCCTTCTATTGTTTTGCTCTTGCCATTTTTTCAAATCTTTAACGCTCTCGGTGTATTGAGCAACCCTGCAGCCCTAGGGCTTCTCTACGCGGGAATGTGTTTGCCGGTGACGATTCTTGTACTTCATGCTTTCTTCCTTGAATTTCCGAGAGAACTTCTGGAAGCGGCAGCACTTGATGGCCTTGGCATTTATAGAACATTTACAAAAATTGTCATTCGACTTTCATTTGCTCCGCTATTAGCCATTACCCTTCTCAATATTATTTGGGTCTGGGGTGAAACGCAGATAGGTCTCGTGCTCTTACAAGGCTCTGCCAGTCAGACAATTCCCGTAGGTATCCTCACATTTTCAAATGCGCTCAAAGCAAATCCTGGACCTATTTTCGCTGGGCTCACTCTCGCGACTATTCCTTTAGCGGTGATCTATCTCCTCTTCCATCGAGTAATCAACAGAGGAATCACGATGGGTGGAGTAATCAGATAAACCCCTTCAGAAAAGATTGAGGTGCCTCTAGTGCCCTTGATCGCAGAATCATAAGATAACCCTAGAGACGGAGAACTGCGATGGAACTAAGAGTCAAAGATGTTGAACGGACAGTCATTCAAGTTCCGCTGAGAGAGCGCAGTCGTCCCTGGGTAGAGCTTCTTGTTGGTCAATGGGCTGTTGTAGAGATTTGTAAGGTGACAAGTAATGTGCCGGGAATTGTTGGATACGGCGAAACAATTCTTTACTACACCTGGCAGACAGTGACAGATGAAGCGGTCGCTCGCGTAGTTGGAGAGAACCCAGTACTTCACCTCACTGATGATTCTCTAGGTGCCGGCCTACAAATGGCCCTCTATGACTTAGTGGGTAAAGCGTATGAAGCTCCCATGCATGCACTACTGAGCATGCCCGCAGTGAGAGATAAATGCCCAATCTCATGGTGGAGCACAAAAATGCCACCGGATGTTTTAGCTGCTGAAGCCAAGGACGCTTATGCAGAAGGTTACTTAAGCCATAAGTTTAAGGCTCGTCCTTGGTTTGATGTACGTGAACAGGTTCGTGCAGTTGCGGCGGTAACTCCTGAAAATTATCGCCTCGACATTGACTGGAATGAAATGTTACTGAGCCCTGGTGAGGCCACGCCACTTCTCCAAGAATTGGATCGTGAACCACGTATCGGGATTTATGAAGACCCAATTATGCGAACTGATATTGCAGGTCAAAAGTTGCTAAGAAGTAGAGTTTCTCGCCCACTGGCAACGCACTTTGAACCAAAGCTCTTTCCCCATTGGATGAGGGAGGATGCACTTGATGGATTTGTAGTGGATGCAGGTGGAGTCTCGCGATTCCTCAAGGAAGGTCAAGCGTGTGCTTCATTTGATAAAAATCTTTGGCTACAGATCTGTGGAACTGGAATCACGAGCGCATACACATTGCATCTTGGTGCGGTACTGACTCACGCGAGATGGCCGGCAGTGACAGCCATGAACATTTATGCCGATGATATGTTGGCCGAACCAATAAAAATTGCTCATGGATTTGCGGATGTCCCAACGGGGTATGGCCTTGGCGTAGAAATTGATACGGAGGCAATCGAAAAATACAAAATGAAGCCTCCTTACTTCATTGAATTTCCTCGCAAATTACTCACTTTTACCCTTCCAAATGGCCATAGACGAAACTTTGCGGACGCTAATCATCTCTGGCGTGACATGGGTCGTAATGGAACTCTTCCCGTACAAAGTAAAGGCGCCAATCTAGAAGTGTGGGTTGATGATGATTCTGCCGAATTTAATAAGGCTTACACTGAAGCTGAAAGGACTCCAGGCGGTCGGGGTAAAGGAATTCTCGATCACCTTCAACCTACTAGCGGTGTTGTTTTGCCGGGCCTCACGTAGAGTAATAATTCAATGAATAAACACGTAGTAATCCCGCTACTTCCGAAATACTTCTCCGAAAGTGAATCGATTCTTGCGGAGGCGGGAAATCTAAGAGCATCAACCTTCGTATACAGCACTGGAGTAGTTGGACTTCGAATCACCAATAGCTGTGGAGAAATCGAAGTCCTACCGTTCCAAGGACAGCAAATCTGGCGAGCTAAATTCTATAATCGCCAATTAACAATGCGTTCCATCTTTGATGAACCAAATCCTACAACTGATTATTTATCAACCTATGGTGGTTTTCTTCTTCACTGCGGTGTAATTGGAATGGGTGGACCGTCACCTCAAGATGATCACCCAATTCATGGCGAGCTTCCCAACGCACATTACCAACAAGCAGAACTTGTAATAGGATCTGATAGCGATGGTCCATTTATGAGAATCACTGGGCAATATCAATATTCAGTTGCCTTCACACATAACTATATTGCTCGACCTTCAATTACCTTGCGCGAGAACCATGGCAGGATTCATGTGGAAATGTCGATTACAAATCTAAAAAGTTCTCCAATGGAGATAATGTATCTGGCTCACATTAATTTTCTCCCGGTCGAGGGTGGAAAAATTATTGACACAGCTCTTGAAGGAAATGATTACTTACACGTAACTCATGTATTTAAAGATCTTTATAAATCAAATGAAAGTTATCGCCAGATGATTGATGGGTTTACTCAAGACCCAGAGAAGCACAGAGACTTGGTGCCTGGTGGGATTATTGACCCTGAAGTAGTCCTGGCCATTAATCCTTTGCCTGGTAAAGATGGCTGGACTTCTAGTATGCAAATCCACCCAGATGGTGCTGCCGACTTTGTGACCTACAGGCCTTCAGAATTTGCTCATAGCCTACGTTGGATTAGCCGAAGTGCAGATCAAGAGGCGCTCGGGCTCTTGTTACC
>Ga0209550_10004407_pt1 | contig 13358 bp, 10 predicted proteins | sample LauGreSuBDMM15SN_2_FD_187567 | JGI IMG/M metagenome (GOLD analysis project Ga0209550, IMG submission 187567) | Freshwater lake microbial communities from Lake Michigan, USA - Su13.BD.MM15.SN (SPAdes) (version 5) | ecosystem: Environmental > Aquatic > Freshwater > Lake | place: Lake Michigan... | reverse complement strand
CTGCCGGCATGGGAATGGCCTCTGTTATCCACCATGCAATCATGAGGACAGCACTTGCCAATACCCTGTTGGCAAGCGGATCAAGCGTGAAGGGGTTGATAAAGAGGACCAAAAAAAACAAAGCCGGACCACTGAGCATTGCCAGGAAAGACTTGGAAGGAATGAGCAGTTTATTCATCAGTGCAGCGTTTGCATGAAGATAGTTCATTATTGAAAAGCACTGAAAAAGCCCAACGCCATCGATTTGACTTTAAATGTGTATTTTGCTATCCCTCAGGAAATGCTCAAAGAAATCGTCATATCCATTCAGTCCTATTTCAGGGCCCATGCGTTCATCAAAACACATAAGCTTTGGAAATGGATTATTATTCCAGGGATTTGCTATGCCATCCTGTTTGGCGTCAGCATGTACTTCTTCTCGAGATCTGCCAATGCGGCCATTGAATGGCTGACAAAAGAAACCGGATTGCAGGTATGGCTGACCCGCCTGCAAGACAGCTGGATCGGCTTTCTGTTCACCGTAGGGGGCATCATGCTCTGGCTGATCCTCATGCTGTTGTACTTCTCGTTGTTCAAATACATCTGGCTGATTCTGGGTTCTCCTGTTTTTTCATTTCTCAGTGAGAAAACAGCCTCCATCATTGAAGGGCAACCCTTTGAATTCAAACTGAGCCAATACCTCTCTGATGTTGTCAGGGGAATAAGAATGGCCGTTAGGAATACCCTGTGGCAAACCGTGTACATCATTTCAATCATTTTCCTTTCCCTGCTTCCTCTCATCGGCTGGGCAACGCCTATCCTGGCCATCCTCATCGAATGCTATTATTATGGCTTCTCAATGCTGGATTATTCCTGTGAAAGAAACAAACTCAGCACTGCAAAAAGCATCGACTTTATTGGGCAACACAAGGGACTGGCCATTGGCAATGGCATCATTTTCTACATGATGCATTGTGTCATCATTGTGGGATGGATTTTTGCTCCAGCTTATGCCGTCATTGCAGCCACCATCAGCATGCACGAAATCAAAGAAAAACAATCTTTTGCCTGAGACGAATACCATGAATGGAAAAGTAATATTGATCCCCATTGCACTGGCAGAAGATGGCTATGATGCCCTGCCCGCTTCGATTGCAACTGCCATCAATGCCTGCCAGGTATTCTTTGCAGAAAATATAAGGACTGCCAGAAGGGCCTTTAAAAAAATTGACAAATCTTTTGATATTGATGCCAGGATATGGCATGAAACAGGACAGGCAGAAGAAGAAAAAATAGAGGATTTTAAAGCCCATTTGAAAGAAAACAAAACGATTGGGATTGTCAGTGAATCGGGCTGCCCTGGCATTGCAGATCCCGGGCAAAAACTGGTGGCCGTTGCACATGAAATGAAAGCGCAAGTGAAGCCTTTTAGCGGACCCAGCTCAATCCTGTTGGCGCTGATGGCCAGTGGCATGAATGGTCAACAGTTCACCTTCAACGGATACCTGCCTATCCCGTCAGGAGAACGAGAAAAAATGATCAAAACGCTGGAGAAAAAAGCAGTCAATGAACACTGCACCCAGCTGTTTATTGAAACACCCTACCGGAACAACCAAATGCTTCAGTCGCTGCAGCAAGTGCTACAAGACAATACAAAACTCTGCATTGCCTATCACTTGACTTCCGCTGATGAGTGGGTGATGACCAAAAAGATTTCCGAATGGAAAAAAATGAACATCAGCCTTCCTAAGGAACCTGCCATTTTCATCGTCGGCGGTTAACCTCCTTTACAGCCCATACTGGCTGACAAGGTAAACCATAGCAGCCATGACCACTGTTCCCAGGTTCAGTTCCCTTTCACTGACTGCTTCAAAAACATCTGTTTTAGCATGGTGAAGATCCATGTAGCGCTGTGAATCAGGATTCAAACCAATCAAGGCAGTACCCAATGGGCGAAGCGGACCAATGTCTGCACCACCGCCACCTTCTTTGAATTCCGAGGCGCCATAAGGATGAAACAGCGGCTTCCAGGACATGATTTTTTCCTTTTGCCTGGCATCTGTAGAAAAACCAAATCCCCTTGGCGTGAAACCACCGGCATCGCTTTCCATGGCCATGATGAATTTCTTGTTCTCTGTTTTGGCTACCTCGCCATATTTTGTACCACCCCTTAATCCGTTTTCCTCATTCATGAACATGACGGCACGGATGGTTCTCTTGGGTTGGATGCCAAGGGCTTTCATGGCACGGATGATCTCAATGCTTTGCATGCATCCTGTACCATCATCATGGGCTCCTTCAGCAAGGTCCCAGCTGTCCAAATGCCCGCCAACCGTGATCACTTCTGAGGGAAATTCAGCCCCCCTGATTTCGCCAATCACATTGTAAGACAATACATCCTCCAACATCTTGCAGTTGGTCTTCAAATAAACCGATCCTACTTTACCGTCTGTGATGGCTTTGCTGAGTTCAACTGCTCCATTCGTGCTGATGGCCACCGCAGGAATCTTTGGCTTTCCTTCCTCATACTTGGTAGCGCCAGTGTGTGGATTGTCGTCCAACACAGGAGACAAGGTGCGAACAATGACCGCTACGGCGCCCAATGCAGCTGCCCGTGAAGGCCCGGCAGACCTGTAAACTCCCGCATCACCATAAGCGGCAAATGTGCTGATGAACCTTGGATCCATCCGGTAATTATAAAAAACAATTTTCCCCTTTACTTTATCCGCACCCAATGCTTCCAACTCCTTGAAACTCTTCACTTCTATCACCTGTGCAGAGATGCCGCCCACTGGTGTACCCACCGCATTTCCAAGGGCAACGATATTGAGTGGCATGGTTTGTCCATTGTTCAAACTTGCCCTTCCAATTTCTTTTGCCCCCCTTTCCCATCTTGGAACCATGCAAGGCTGAAGGTAGACAGTGTCGGCCCCAGCTTCCCTGAGCATCCTGGCGGTTTGATCAACGGCAAGTGCTGCACCGGCAGAACCGGAAAGACGGGGGCCTACCTTTTTGCAGAGGAACCTGAGGTTTTCATAGGCTTTTCCATTCATGAATACTTCATCTGAAATCCGTTTGATCATCAGCGAATCCTGGTTTTGCTGGGCTAAAACGCTGGCAAAACTCATCAAAATCATCATGAACATGCATATCATTTTTCTCATGCGCGGGTATATTTATTATTGGTCCTAAACTAATCAATTTTTCCATTATTTCGATGGAAGTGGGGGCCTATTGAACTTTATATGTGGTACTTTCGTTTATTCAAAAACCTGATCATGAACATTGGTATTGTTTGTTACCCAACATTTGGCGGAAGTGGCGTGCTGGCAACGGAGTTGGGTAAAGCATTGGCCGACAAAGGGCATGTTGTACATTTCATTACCTACCAACAACCGGTAAGATTGACTGGGTTCAGTGCCAATATTTTTTTCCATGAAGTGCGGGTGCCCGCTTACCCATTGTTTGATTTCCCTCCCTACGAAACAGCCCTTGCCAGCACCCTGGTAGATGTAGTAAAGAACAACAACATAGACCTGTTGCATGTGCACTATGCCATTCCCCATGCTTCTGCGGCCTTAATGGCCAAGCAAATTCTCGCAGAACAAGGCATCCATATTCCATTCATTACCACCCTTCATGGAACTGATATCACCCTGGTAGGCAAAGACAAAACCTATGCCCCAGTGGTTGCATTTTCCATCAACAAGAGCGATGCCATCACTGCTGTTTCGAACAATCTTAGGGCAGAGACCTATACCAACTTTGAGATCCTCAAAGAGATCATTGTAATCCACAATTTTGTTGACATCAAAAGGTTTTCTAAAACGCCGATTGATGCTTTCAAAAAGGTAATCGCCCCCAATGGAGAGAAAATAATTTTACATGCCTCTAATTTCCGGAAAGTCAAGCGGATTGCTGACGTCATCTATACCTTCAACAAAATAAACAAAACCATCCCTTCAAAGCTGCTTTTGGTGGGAGATGGCCCTGAGCGCCCTATGGCAGAAGAACTTTGCAGGGAGTTGGGCATTTTTGACGACACCCGTTTTGTTGGAAAACAGCAAGACATGGAAGATATCTATGCCATTGCTGACCTGTTTTTGTTGCCCTCTGAATATGAGAGCTTCGGACTCTCTGCCTTGGAGGCCATGGCTGCAGGATCACCAGTGGTTGCCTCAAGGGCTGGAGGAATTCCGGAAGTGATTACCCATGGGGTCAATGGCTTCCTTAGCGATATCGGTGACATTGAAAGCATGAGCAGGGATTCAATCTTGTTGCTCTCAAACCCCATCATGCTCGAGCAATTCAGCCGTGCGGCAAGGAAGCAGGCAGAAATCTTCGACATTGAAAATATCGTACCCCAATACGAAGCACTCTACGGCAAGGTGTTGAAAGGGTGAGTTTCCCTTCATCTTATTTGTTTTTCAACCAGATCTCAGGATTCACAAACCGCATTTCCTCATTGAGCATGAAGAGGATTTCACCATCCCCATCAAAATTTTCTGCCGCTTTTCCAATCACCTGCCCCATGGCCACCTTGGCTCCCTTGGCCACAGTTACGGTGGATAGATTGAAGTAAGTGGTAAAATATTTTCCGTGTTTGATGGTAACTGTTTGGCTTCCTGCTACGTCATATACGGTTGTAACAACCCCCTCAAATACGGCTTTAACTGGAGCATCTGACAAGGTCTGGATGGTAATGCCGCTGTTGTCTTCATCAATCTTGGTTCCTTCGATGCGTTGCCTTCCGAAGCTTGAAGTGATGGTTCCCTTGTCTACGGGCCAAGGAAGGTTGCCCCGGTTGTTTTCAAATCCGACTGAAACCTTGGTCACCTCTGGAGTATTCTCCAGGATATTGGCCTTTCTTACAGGTGCGGCACTGGCTGAACCAGCAGCAGGCGCTTTTTCTGCGGGCTTTGCCACAGTGCCTGAAGCAAGCTTTCTGGCTTCTTCTTCCGCCTTGCGCCTTGCCGCTTCAATTTCCCTTTTGATGATGGCGGCAATGGAATTCTGGAGGCTTCTTTCCACTTTCTTTTTTGCAGCGACCTCCTTTTCAATCTCTTTTTCTCTTGCCTTGAGTTTGGAGACAAACTGATTTTTTTCTTTTTGCTCTCCCTCAAGAATGATTTTCTGCTTGTTCTGCTCTTCCAGTACTTTTCCTTTTTCCTGCTTGTTGGCAGTCAGCATTTCTATCCTTTGTGCCATTTCTTTTTGGGTCCTGTTGATGTTTGCGGCTTGTTCGTCCCTGTATTTTCTGTAACTCTTCAGGTAGGTTGCTCTTTTTACTGCATCATTGAAACTGGTTGCAGTAAATATGAAATTAAGCATGTCGTAACTGCTCCTGTTCTTGTAAGAGTATTCAATTGTTTTTGCATATTGTTGCTTCAAGGTATCCAACTGCTTTTGCAACCTGTAAATTTCCCTGTTGTTGCTGAAAATGATATTGTCAATCAGGTCCATTTCATCATTGAGGTTGTTGATGACAGCATACCGGCTTTTTAATTTCCTTTCAATGAGTTTTAGTTGAGAAACACTGGCTTTCTTGTCTTTTGAAATCGTTGTTTGTGCTTCTTGCAATGAAGCAATCTCTTGTTGAATCTCTTTTCTTTTCTGCTCAAGATCTTCCCTTGATTGTGCCAGTCCATCCAATGCAACAAATAGCAGCAAGATGAACCCAGCCTTATACAATCCTTTTGCTATTTTGGAAATATTTCTCATCAGCAAATCTTGGTAATTATTCTTTTATGAAATGTTAATTGATGATCTTGAAATTCTTGGGAATACTGAAAGGGAATCCCAAGGGCTTCTCAAATTCTACTTGTTTGAAGTCAAGCTTGATGTCGAGTTTTGTCTTTTCTGAAAGTGAAATATTCCTGGTTCCTGCAAACATCCAGGGACCAGCCACAATGTATTCGCCATATGCCAGGTTTGCAGTCCTGCTTCGGGTTACATCAACATCGTCCAATTTACTGAACAGAAGATTAAGGTCAGTTTTGCTTACGGTGAGGTAATGTTTGAATGCCTTCCCAATGGTTGACATGGACAATTTTTCTCCCTGATCAGCGTAAGCAATAATCGTTTTATCGAGGTATACCGGATTGCCAACGATGAGGTCTTCGAGGGTATTGTAATCAAAAGGCACTTTCGTGATTTCCTGGAGGTAAAAAAGCGGTTTGCGCTGGATGGTACGGTTGATCTTGTCCATGATGACGATGCTATCTGGCGTGATCAAAACCCGAAAGGCTTCAATGTTCAATGTGGCGATGATGGAAATCCAGATGGCGCTGTCCTTTTTCATGCGAACGAAAGCATTGAAATCGAAACGACTGTTTTTGTCATCGCTGTACTCCACTTTTACCTTTGAAGAAAATGTGGTGAACCTGATTTTTTTGCCCTTTATTTTATCCAGGGTAGCCCTCACACTCTTGGCTGAATCCGATTCAGCAGGATTGACTACCACAACAGCACTGTCTTTTTTTGCAATCACTGTAGTGATTTGCTTGGTAGACCTGCAGGAAGCAAAAGCCATCATGAGCACCATTAAAAGCATTCCAATTCTCATGGTCAAATTTTATTGTTTACCGGTATGTCCAAAGCCACCTTCATTTCTTTCTGTTGTATCAATAGACGAAACTTCTATCAGCTCAGCCATTTCAACTTGCTGAAAAACCATTTGGGCAATCCTGTCCCCATCGTCGATTTGTTGCGTTTCTCCTGAAAGATTGATCAGAATTACTTTTATCTCTCCGCGATAATCTGCATCAATGGTGCCGGGAGTATTCAAACAGGTGAGCCCCTGTTTAAGGGCCAGCCCACTTCTGGGCCTGATCTGGGCCTCAAATCCTGGAGGAATTTCCAAATATATGCCAGTAGGAATCAATTTCCTTTCCATGCTGGCGAGCAAAACAGGAATGGTGAGATCAGCCCTCAGGTCCATACCGGATGAACCCGATGTGGCATAGGATGGAAGTGGGTGAGATGACTTGTTGATGACTTTAACCTTCAACGAAATGGTTTTTGCAAAGGTACAACTATCCTTGCTTTTCAAGAAGTACGGTTGCATAGGCCACCAATCCTTCTTCACGGCCCACGAAGCCCATTTTCTCCGTCGTAGTGGCCTTTACAGACACATCTGAGGCATCCACCTGCAGGATGGAGGCGATGGTTTCCTGCATTGAATTAACATAAGGTTTAATCTTTGGTGCTTCCAAACAGAGTGAACTGTCTACGTTTACCACCTTATATCCCTTGGCAGCAACCAATTCAAAGGTTCTTTGCAGAAGAATTTTACTGTCGATATTTTTGTAGGCAGCATCGGTGTCAGGAAAATGGACACCAATATCCCCCAGGGAAAGCGCACCCAGCATGGCATCGCAAATGGCATGGAGCAACACATCCGCATCACTATGCCCTTTGGCCCCTTTGTGATGGGGAATCTTCACGCCACCAATCCAAAGATCCCTTTCCTCTACCATCTGGTGAAAATCTATCCCAAATCCAATCCTGAAAGACATGTTGTATTTTTTATAAATGTATGAAAAAAGAAAACGGCCCTAAGGCCGTTTTCAATCTATTATTTAAAGACGTATCAGTTCCTTCCTGATGGAGCAAGGTCCATCAGCAGTGTGAAGCGTATGGTATTGGAGAGTGGGTTCCTGTTTACACCTGATCCAGAAGGAATCAGGTAAGAAAGGTTGACACCGAAAGATGAAGAGGTAAAGCCTGCACCCAATGAGAAGTACTGGCGGTTGCCCTTGGTCTTGTCCTCATAAAAATATCCTGCCCTTACTGCAAATTGTTCGTTGTAGGAAAACTCACCGCCAATCGACAACGAGAATTCTTTCAGTTCCTCTGCACCACCACCCGGAGCGTCACCAAATGAACTGAACCAGCTTCCTACAACACCTTTTGTTCTGTAGTTGGCCAGGCCTGAAGAATCACCCAAAGAAGGAGGCGTTGGCACCATCAATTTGTGGATATCAACGCCAAATGAAAGGCGGTTGACCTCATTGCTCACATAATTGTAAACACCTCCAATGGCCATGTTGGCAGGAATAAAATCCTTCTGTGTTGCATCGCTGGTATAACTGATCTTGGAACCCAGGTTGGTGAAGGCTGCACCCAGGTTGATGCCGCTGCCATCCTCCGCTTCTGTAGTGTAATAGAGACCTATATCACCGGCAACTGCATTGCCTGGTTTGTATGTGACCCCATTTATAACTTGGTTTCCAGCAAGGTTTGAATGGATATAACGAAGCGCTACACCCAGGCTGAGGTTTTCACCCAACATCCTTGAATATCCTGCGTCTAAGCCAAATTCTCTTGGACGAGATAAATTGAGGTCATTCCCCAGGTTGTCGGTGAACTGAATATTGCCAAGGCTAAAATACCGCAGGGATCCGGAGATGGCTTCAGTTTCACTCAACTTATAATAGCCAGCAAGTGAAGCAAGGTAAACATCATTGAGACCAAGGTCTTTAAGCCATGGGGTATAGGTCATGGCCAGGCCTGAAGGGCTTTTGGCAAAAGCATATTTTGCGACATTGTAAAACTGTGAGTTGGCATCTGGCGAAGTGGCCACCCCAAGATCGCCCATACCACCAGCCCTCGCATCAGGAGAGATCCTGAGAAAAGGGACTGCAGAAGTTACCACATTGATGCTGCTGGTTTGAGAAAATGAATGTGTTGCGGACAACAACAAGACAACAGCTCCGATTAGATTCCTGACAATTCTTTTCATATTTGGCTAAATTAAGGAATTTAGGTTTAAAGGATAATGAGCTTTTGCACCTTTCGTGTTAACTTTCCGGTCTTGCTCATGATGGTCAGTTGATAGATGTACACTCCCCTGCCCAATCTGTTGCCTTTCTCATCCCTGCCATTCCATTCAATCTCGATAGAACGCAATCCTGCTTCATTTATTGCCTTGGATAATGTTCTTACTGCTTGACCTTCAACTGTTAAGATCTTTAGATCTGCCCTGGCACCAGCATAAGGCCCTTCCAGGCTGAAAGAAAACAGGGTTGAATTGTATACGGGATTGGGATAATTAAAAAGCCGGGTAACCTTTACAGTGTCTTGCTTAATGACCTTACAAAGCAGCATGTATTCGCTGGAATTGTTGAAAACATCCCAGGCTTTCAACAGAATTTTGTGATTTCCTTCTGAAAGTTGGGGAAGCCTGAACTGGATGGTTCCGTTTAATGCAGCCATAGAAGCTGCTTTAAAATAATCATTTAGCACAATGGTTTCCCCGTAGTTCCCATCAATTACGGCGGTAATTTCATGCCCGATGCCATTGCCGGAAAGGTTGATGCCTGATGGGTCTGCCAATTGAACCAGCAACAACGGCGTTTCATTGACAATGCCTCCGTTGATGAATTGAACATTGTTCAGATACCCCATAACAGCAGGACCTGCATTGTCGTTGGCAACCTGATTGCCCAATCCACCCACAACAAGGTTTTCATCGATCCCTTGTGCATCATAGGTTCCATTGTCGGCATAGTAACTTATCCTTGCCTGCCCAAACTGGAAATTGATGTCTTTGGGAACGATAAAACTGAAACTGAATTTTCCATTTGTGGCACTGACCTTCCCTTTGTACAAAAGATTTTGCAGGGAATTGAAGCTGACAATCCTGCTCTGCGGATCGTTTCCCAGGGTTTTGAGAACGGTAGGCTTGTCAAATATTTCAGGATACACATCTCCATTGAAGTCGGAGGCCAGCAACCCGGCAGGTGTAATCACTTCCCCTTCAATGGTGTAGCGGTTGAGGGAGCGAAGGGTATCAGACCCCTTGGTAATGGGCCTTCCATTGATGGTTGTCGACCTGACAGCATATTCCGGCATGGCCAATTTCATGGCAGGGTCTCCCAGCATGGTAAATTTTCTTGCATTGATATAATCCCCGGAGTTGACAACCGTAAAATTTTTGGAATCCATCAATGCAGTTCCCAACCTGGGGTATTTATTGGTATTGTCCCTTTTCAGGAGGTATTTGAAAAAATGGTTGTTGATGATGCGGTTGCTCGAAGCGAAAACCAATCTTGTGGTGGTCATCAGGCCTATGGCGCCATTGCTCCTGCCCACAAATAAATCTTCTCCAATCGAAAACTGCGAGGGATCATCGAATGGAGCAAAATCACAGGTGGCCGTAATGACAAGCGGAAGCCTGCTGGCATTTTCCCAGGAGCCCACCATTGCCTTGTCCAAAATGGCTTCCTGGGCAAGCCTGCTGCTGCTGCCGTGTCCACTGTAGTTCCAGATCAAGGTACCCTCATTGATTTTTCTTGAAATCGCAGCATTCACTTCTGGGTATCTGCTGCCTCCGGTTCCACTTTCCTGCTTGAATGCATCGAGATAGATTTTCTTCAGGTTCCAAACCGGCGATTCCTTAACAATCAATGAAGCATGGTATTCTGCGTCATTCAGGTGAATATTATAGTCCTCGTCATCCGCCACCAAGGTGATGTCATTCCTCCAGGATCCCAATGAAGCCTTGCCATGGTATTGGATTACTTTGTCGATGGCTTGCCTGGCCTGCAAAATCGTTCTTGCAGGAATTCTGCCAATGCCAAGGTCCAGCAGCGGCGCAGGCAGGTTTTGGTTGATGTTATCGTTATCATCAAGATATCCGAAATAGTCGTCTGTTACATAGCTTGCCAATGGGTCTAAGGACGACTCGCTTTGGTAGGATGGCACAAGGTTTTTCCTGTTTGCACTCTTTTCTTTATAAACATAAGACGCACCGCCAAAAAGCAATAAATACTTGGGCTTGGCAGCAGGATCAGTACCAGCCCGGTCGTACAACATTTTCATGAAATTTCTGATGGCTGTGGGATCTTGGGTTCCAGAAGAAAACTCATTGTAAATCTGTTCGGGTGCTACTACAACCGAAGTCAGGCCATCTTTTTGTGCATGAAAATCGGCCAGGCGTTTTGCCTCTGCTGCCATAGACCTGTCTGCAACAATGACCATGGTTGGTTGCCCAACCCCATGAAGGTTTTGGTTGGCAACTGCACCCAGCAAGACCGGAGCCTCCAATTGGGCCGGATTGAAGGCAATGTATTCGTGCAGCCTGGAAGTTTCATTGGCAAAACGGAGGTCTGTACCCGATAGGCTTGTTTTCAGTTTACCTGGGAGCAGTGGGCTGGAAACATCCCAAACAACAAAGCCTGTTCCATTGCGTATCGAAAAACTGGCAGTGGAGGATGGAGCAACAGATTTAAGGTCCCTGAAGGCAAGCTGCTTAAGGCCTTGTAGGTCAAGCGTTCGCCTGAAATGGAGTTCAAACCAATTGAGCCAGGCTTCTGCACTGGCCGATCCGCCGTTCAGCTTGTACCCGACAACAAGGCCATTCCCAGTCAGTTTCCCCTTCCCTGATTTTCTGCTCATGTTGGCAGCAGGCTCAAGCAAGGTGCCCACCAATGGCGGTGTTGAATGTTCAAAAAGGGTCTGGCCATTGAGCAGCACCGGCATCCTGTTGGGTTGTTCAAAACTTCTGCCAACCACTTCACTGTGAAGGGTAAAATCAGTTCCCACCACTGCACCTGAAAAATTAAGGTTAAAATCCCTTGAAGAAAGCTTCCCGGTTTGTGTTCCAAATGGTTCCCCATACCATTCTTTCCCACTTCTGAGAAAGTTGATGCTGTCCAGCTCATGGCGGTAATGTTCGTCAAATTCAACAACTACGGTGCTGGAATTCGATACCACAGGCATTTCTGTGATGCGCTTTCCTGGTGTATTCCCAATATTGATAAAATAGAAGGATTGGTCGGTGTAAGGATTTTTCTGAAACCCGAATTCGCTTGTTGTCGGCTGAAAAATCCACTGGTCTGGGCCTGGGGCGTAGAACAAAAAAAAGTCGTTGCCATCAAAAACGCCATCTCCCCCATCATTCATATCAATGGCAACCTCAGGAAGATCATCCGCGATTGCCTGTTGATTGGATTCGGGCAAAACGCCTCCACCCGTACCAAAAATCCTGATATTCGCTGATGGAATGGCAGTTGTCAGGCCTGCATTCTTTAAAAAGGCAGCCGATACCTTGTAAATCCCTTGGTGGTCAACCGAGACCTTTGTCCATTGACCGGCGGATAGGACTGATACTGCTGCGTATCGCCTTTGTCCTTCTGCAAAAAGGACCATCCCCAAAAGGGCAAACATGGTAAACCATCTCTTCATAAAGGCCTGTGAACAAATTTAGCATTTACTAAACATAATTATTGACGTAATCCATTGAATTGATTTAATTTAACACTTACATTTGTCATCATCTTAACGGTAATACGGACAATAATTTCCAGACTTGCCCGTTAAGAGATTCGATAAAATAAAAAAGTGTACGGTATGAGAAATCTTTTGTACTTGTCTGCAGTTGTTGTCCTGTTCAGTGCCTGTAAGGGCGGCCTTCCGTTTGCAAAGAAAAAATTTGACAAATCGGGGGTTACCGGCTGGAATTACAATGACAAAAATATGGGTGGCTTTTTCAAGTCTCCAGTGAAAGAACAAGGCACCGGCCCTGGTCTCGTTTTTGTACAAGGTGGTACATTTACCATGGGAGCTGCCGATGAGGATGTCATGGGAGATTGGAACAACGTTCCCAGAAGAGTAACCGTATCATCATTTTACATTGACAAATCAGAAGTGGCCAACATCCACTACAGGGAATACCTGAACTGGATCGAAAGGACTTTTGATGACCCTCAATTCGAAAAGGTGGTCACAGGCGCCAAACCAGACAGCCTTGTCTGGAGAAGTGAGTTGGCTGCCAACGAACCATTGATTGATTACTACTTCAGGCATCCTTCTTACGACAACTACCCTGTTGTGGGTGTATCCTGGAGGCAGGCCACTGATTTTTGTATCTGGAGGGGAAGCCGTGTAAATGAGTTGTTGTTGGTTCAAAAAGGACTTGCCAACCCGAACCAACTGAAAACCATTCAAGGGCAAGGTGAAGAAAACTTTACCACAAAATCATACCTGTTGGGTCTTTATTCCACACAGGCGGCAAAATCCAAGAAATCTCCTTTGATGGATGAAAATGGAAGGCCTAGAAATTATGTTAAAATTGAAGATGGCATCCTGATGCCTGAATACCGCCTCCCTACAGAAGCAGAGTGGGAATACGCCGCCCTCGGTTATATCAACCAAAACCCCAATGTAAAAACCAAAGAAGGCAAGCGTGGCGAGGAATTGATCATGAACAAGCAAGTTTATTCATGGTCTCACAATGTGAATGGCATGCGTGACAACCGTTATGGCTCTTGGCAAGGTAAATACATGGCCAACTTCAAACGCGGCAATGGTGATTATATGGGTATCGCAGGTGGATTGAATGATAACTCTGCCATTCCTGGTCCAATTGATGCCTT
>Ga0209550_10004405_pt1 | contig 13362 bp, 13 predicted proteins | sample LauGreSuBDMM15SN_2_FD_187567 | JGI IMG/M metagenome (GOLD analysis project Ga0209550, IMG submission 187567) | Freshwater lake microbial communities from Lake Michigan, USA - Su13.BD.MM15.SN (SPAdes) (version 5) | ecosystem: Environmental > Aquatic > Freshwater > Lake | place: Lake Michigan... | reverse complement strand
GTTTAAACATTTAGGCCTTAGTTTTAAACAAGACTTCAAAATGCCTTCGGATGCGGTTTGTCGCTTTTGTCTTATGCAAGAAGAATCGTTAAAAGATCCGTTAATAAGCCCGTGTCGGTGTCGCGGCAGCGTAGAGTATGTTCATAAGAATTGTTTTAATCGGTGGCGACGAGAAGCCGAAAATCCACGACACCGCCAGTTCTGCCAATTGTGTTTAGCACAATATTGTATTGCTCGCAAGTGGCCTTTAGAAACGCATCCAAATATCAGTGCGCAAGAAAGTGCCTGGTTTATTCTTTCAAGACCTTATATATTAATAGTTTTATTATATTATTCACATTCTATCTTTTGCACGAAATATTTTCAATATATTCCTGCGTTGCGTGATATAACCGTAACTCGTGAGTATGAACTATTAATTAATCCAGTAGGATTATATTGTTTCTCTACGCTTCTATGCATAATTACATCTCTGTATGCACTGTTCTTCTGGAAATATATTTCAGCCGTTCAGCATAAATTGCGCTATATTTGTTATTATATGCGTAGAAATATTCGAAATTATTACTTTCTATCTCCGGCCGAATATGTAGTTTCAGTAGGATTATTATATTGGATTTCATCGTATTATATATTTCCCTTTGGAGCTATATATGTATTAATGCTACCGCAATTCTTGAATGTTCATTTATCTATTATTCGTACGATGAACGATGAAGGAGAGGGCTAGATATCTGCTGCGTCATATGAAAATCCGAGAAAACGAAGCCTAGAACAAATGATTCTAGAGATTCTTTTCATATTTCTGCTCGTATTTGGAGTATGTGTTGTGGCCTACAGAGGCGCTATTCACGAATTTCAGGTGCTGCAGAAAGACTACGCATTAGATACGAAATGGTCGGAAATGATTTCGGAACAGCTGCCAATTGTTATACGAGCTCTTCCGAGTCGCTGGTTAGGAGCCTGGACTCGACAACGCACTGAGCAGAAAACGTGGGTGGTCGTCGTCGAAGAAGACGGAAAGAAGTTCCGAACAACCTGGGCCAATTGGTTACAAGATCCGAAGGGAGAACCGCAGAATTTACTCGAACTTGCAAGTGTCGCTAAATTGGATACAACCCTTCGGAACTGGACGGACGAGGGATTTACGCATTGGTCCTGGCTTCCGACCTCTATACCTTCGCCGGCAATTCTTACAGAGCAACAATATAAGGGCGTTAAGAAAACAACGGCAGAACACACAGCAATCGTAGCTACAGACGGCGAACCGTTGGAACTTTGGATTGCACATGAGGGTGCTATTCCCGATAAAGTGACCGAAGATCTCAGAGGGCGAAATCCTTGGACGCAGACGACGGATGATATTCCTTGGATCGGCGAAGTGAAATTTATGGAGATCAAGCTACGCCCAGGGAATACTGTGATTTTACCGCGCCATTGGTGGTATGCAATACGTGTAGCCGAAGAGAAAGGTTCTGCGTGGTACTGGACAGCACAGTTTCAAACGCCAATCAGTTGGCTTGTGAGCGCTGTACAACGTGGGGTCTAAAATACAATTCCTATAGACTAATAGAGATGGACTCTTCCAATTCCGATACGGAAGATGGACATAGTAGTGACGAATCGTTTAGCACGATTCAGGAAAGTTTAGAGCGAATTTCCGAACTGGTCGTATTATTTACAAAGCAGATTGACGTGGCAGAGAAACAAATGTTGGAATTACAGCCCGCCGTCGAAGATACACATCTCTCGCAACTCCATGGGCCTCCGTTTCTTGAAACCAGCCCATTTCGGCACCAGATGTTCCTCGTAAAGGCGCCCGGTTTCCCAGGCATTGACCTACAAAAACGTTACGCGTTCAAAACAATCTGCGAGGTTATGCGTAATTATTTGTTTGACGAGAAACTTGTGACTGATGACGGAGTCATTACTATAAGTCGTCCATTAAAAGCACTGTTTGGAATTAAGAAACCAACCGTGTCGTATGTAGAATTGATGGGAGCGCTTCGTGCTGTAATTGTATAACCCTTCTAGAATGGCACCCAAACGCACACGGAAGCAAAAGCGCGTACGTGGGGGAGAAATTCAATTTGAATACGGCGGTGAGAACATGGAAGCGAATAGGGCGGTTCCTATAATATCCAATTACGCGCCGTTGAAAGCTCATACAAATTATCATTCTTCCAATATTCAGACGATTCACCACGTTCTACCAACGAAACAACATGCACCGGTATCACAAGTACAAAGAGCCGCGCAAACTCAAGCATTCGTAAATCCAGCGATGCCAACAAAAGTTAATACGTACCGTTCGGCAAATAAGAAACAAGCTCACAAACTCAATCATTATCTTGCGCGAAATTCAGGAACGCGTAAGTTGTTCCGTAAATAAACGGACCAAAAATTTGAAGCATCATATGCGAGTAGATTCTACGCACACATGGAACTCAATTCTGACCAAAAAACCGCCTTTGAAGCGGTACAAAGTGGTAAAAACATCTTCCTTACAGGGCCTGCGGGTTCCGGTAAATCCTTCCTTATTCGTCATATTCTCGAATGGGCGCCTTCTGTGAGTCGCACGATCGCTGTAACAGCACTTACTGGCTGCGCGGCACTCTTGCTCGGCAAAGCCAAAACGCTTCACAGTTGGTCTGGAATAGGTCTTGGTAAAGAATCTGTTGAAACGCTCATTACGAACATCCTGAAAAAGCCGAAGCAGAAGCGGGTATGGAAGAAGACAGATATTCTCGTAATCGACGAGGTCAGTATGATGACGCCCGAACTCTTTGAGAAACTCGATACGATCGGAAAGCGAATCCGCGCTTCCGAGAAACCGTGGGGTGGTATTCAACTCATTCTCTGCGGAGATTTCTTCCAACTTCCACCGGTTGTCAAGGGTATCAGCGGCGAGATGCTGATTCCTGGGCGGTTTGCCTTTGAATCGCCCGTATGGAAGGCATCGCGTCTCATGCCTGTCGTACTCAATAAGATTGAGCGCCAGACGGATACGGCGTTCCAACAACTCTTGAACGAGTGTCGTATCGGCACGCCGAGTTCCGCGACGTTCGCGCTTCTCAAAAGCCGCCAGGGCCTGGATTGGAAGACGCAACTCATTCGTCCCACTCTCCTCTTCAGTCGCAATGCCGACGTTGATATTATCAACGAAAAGAACATTGCAGCGCTGAAGAAGCCGCTTCGTATGTACGATGCTGAGACGAAGATTGAGAAAAATCCCGAGGATCCAGAAGCGGATATTCCGACGGGCGAGTACTTGGAGCGCGCAGAGACAAAGCTAGATAACGATGCGAACTATTGCGCGCATCTTGAACTCTGCGTAGGAGCGCAGGTGATGTTGCTTATCAATAAGGATATTGACGCGGGTCTTGTCAATGGAAGTCGTGGAGTGATCGTGAATTTCCGCACGGACGGCATACCGATCGTCCAGTTCCGACACGGAGATCCGGTCGCGATTGAGCGGCATCGCTGGACGAGTAACGACTCTTCGGCACTTCATCGCGAACAGATTCCTCTCCGTGTAGCTTATGCGATTACGATCCATAAGAGCCAGGGAGCTACATTGGATTGTGCGCTCGTAGATATCGGATCAAGCACCTTTGAATTTGGACAAGCCTATGTTGCACTGAGTCGGGTGCGTAGTCTGGAAGCGCTGTATATCCATACGCTAGATGCGTCCAAAATTCGCGCACATCCGACAGTGACGAAATACTATGAGCAACTGTTGGAAACGGAAGATTCTCCAGTGATTGCATCGACCGTAGTGACTAGCGATTTTGGGGCGGATCTGGCTGACGAGGGATGGCGTTCGGTTGTCCAGGTATGGGCCGGCACGGAAAAAGGAGTATCGTGTCTTGCACGCGTTGAGGAACGTCGCACCACTATGCCCGTGTATCCGGCAGCCCAGGATGTACTGGCTGCGCTTCGTGCTACACCGCTCAAACACGTCAAAGTCGTGCTACTGGGACAAGATCCGTATCATGGAGCAGGCCAAGCGCACGGTCTGAGTTTCTCGGTTCGTACAGGTGTTACGCTTCCACCGTCATTGAAAAATATCCGTAAAGAACTCGTAGCCGATCTTGGTCTAGGTGAAGGTGTGTGGCCGGCAACGCAAGGCACACTTACGACATGGGCCGATCGAGGCGTGCTACTCCTGAACAGTGTGCTTACGGTAGATGAGGGCAATCCAGCGAGTCATGCGGGATTTGGTTGGGAGGATCTTACGCAGCGGATTCTGAATGCGGTCGTTACGGAACACAAAGACGATCCGCTCGTGTTTCTGGCGTGGGGAAAGGTTGCACAGAACGTTATTTACAAATTGCGACTCGGTGCTAAGCATACTGTGCTTGCTGATGTTCATCCATCGCCTCTTAGTGCTCACCACGGATTCTTTGGTTCCAAGCCCTTTACGCGGACGAACACTTTTCTGGAGAGTCATGGACTTGCGCCTCTGAACTGGGCGCTTCCTTCCCAGATGCAGATGCAGGTGCTGGCGCAGGCGCAGGCGCAAGCGCAAGCTCAAGATCCAGTTGATCCTGAGGAGTAGAGAATACAATATCGCCGAGCAGTTCTAGATTATTCTTTTCATAGAATTTTTCATTGGCGTGAAATTCAGTACTCGGTATCGAAGCCAGCGCCTGAATCGATCTAGTAAAACGCTCGCAGTACTCTTCCTGACGTTTCCCAAGTTCCTTAAGTCGCTCATAATCTATTTGTTTAGTTTTGTAATATAGAAGAGAAAGTGGATCAGTAGGCATTGGAACGGGTAAAGATCCTATACGAACAGGTATGAGTGTATTGATATGCGTCATCAGCCAATAACGATACGGATTCGTATTCATCGGTGTAGGAAACTCAGTGGTGCGATAGCCGATACGTTTTATTTCTGCACTGCTCATACCTTTGAGTAGATGATATTGCTTGAATACATGCGACCACTTATGGTGATTTGTATGAATGCAGGGTTTTTTTAGGCATTCCCAATATTCATACACCTTATCTATAAACATTGCAGGATCGTCAATAATTAATACTTTATGAGGGAGATCGTTAATGATATTATGCTGAAGTTTATAACCAATCCATGAAAAGAAACAGAGTTTTGTCGGCGTACCATTATGATGCGAATCGCGAGGAATCGCTAAATCATTTGAAAAGTACTCTAGCGCGCGTAGTTTTGGTTTCCATGTTTGCCATACACTTGTTCTATATACTACTGCACGCCATGCTTTACTTGTTTGTGCGAGTGTCGCCAGCGTGGGATGATCCATATATTCAAGGATTTTTCCCATAGTATCTGCATTTAAGTTTGCCATTGTATGATATCTATCGAAAAAATTATAAATTCAATTTTTGTAATGTGTTTTACGATTGCGGAAGTGGCGGCAAGTCGGTTGCATCCACCTTCTCATTCAGAGTATAGGAATCATCGGGGAGTTCAATGTCAATATCCATATTATCGTCGGATAGTTCAGTATCATCTGCTTGCGCCTCATCTTCTTGCGTTTCTTCGTCTTCTTGATCGTCTTGGTCTTGTACTTCGCCTTCGTCTTCTTGATCTTCTTGATCTTCTTGATCTTCTTGATCTTCTTGATCTTCTTGATCTTCTTGATCTTGGTCTTGATCCTGATCAACTCTTCCATTCACATTTACGACTTGAAGATAATGGATATACTTGTAAATGTGTAGTAAATACGTGATCGTAACAATTATGCTTACGATTGTAATAATATTGTATTGAAGCATTGCTTGTAGAAGTACAATGTTCAATCGCACAAACTCCGCGCCGAGGATAAAGAACAGGCTTGTAGCCACAGGTGCCATTAAGGCGATCAGAACTTGCTCCATATTGAGCGGGATGTCCTTTGTATAGAAATATGCAAACACTAGTGCTACTCCTACCCATCCACCCATACCCATTGCGATAAAATTGCTCATTTGCGGTTTTTAAAAGGAGTATTCCAACCCAAACGCACCTTCAATTTTGAGCCGTCGTGCAAAAAATGAGGCCATTTCCACTGTAAGAGTAAATTGCATCCAAATAACTCCTTTCCAGTTCTCCGATCTTTATTTCTATCCAAAGAATACAAAGCCCAATGGACCCTATCTCTATTGTCCGTAAGCGTTCTACATCGTTTGACAGCGGCACTATGACGTCGGCTGTAGTGAGTGACCCCGTTCTCATTCGGAAACGGAAAGAGAAAGTCGAGCCTCTATTGGTTGAGAACCCTGGCCGGTTCGTTATTTTCCCAATTGCGAACCAGAAGGTGTGGGAGATGTACAAAAAGGCAGAGGGTAGTTTCTGGACAGCGGAAGAACTTGATTTATCGAAGGATCGCAAGGATTGGGATACCTTATCGGCGAATGAACAGCATTTCATCAAGCATATTCTGGCGTTCTTTGCAGCCAGCGACGGTATCGTCAATGAGAATCTGGCGATGAATTTTATGAAAGAGGTTCAATGGCCTGAGGCCCGTTGTTTCTACGGATTTCAGATTGCGATGGAAAACATCCATTCCGAGGTGTATTCTTTGCTAATTGATACCTACATTAAGGATCAAGCGGACAAGTTGAAACTTCTCAATGCAATTGAAACCGTACCATGCGTACGTAAGAAGGCCGAGTGGGCAATTCATTGGATGCAATCGGAAGAAGCCGATTTTGCGTCCCGCCTTATGGCGTTTGCCGCTGTGGAAGGTATCTTCTTTAGTGGAGCGTTCTGCTCCATCTTCTGGCTGAAGGAACGTGGGATTATGCCCGGTCTTACCACCAGCAACGAGTTTATTTCGCGCGATGAAGGACTTCATACCGAGTTTGCGTGCCTTTTGTACGGATTCCTGAATCACAAGATGAGCAAGACCAAGGCGCACAAGATGATTCGTGAGGCCGTCAAGTGTGAGAAGGAGTTTATTACGGATGCGCTTCCTTGCTCGTTGATCGGCATGAATGCCAAGATGATGACGCAGTATATTGAGTTTGTAGCTGATCGTCTGCTCGTCCAACTTGGGTATCCTAAGATTTGGAATACGGCCAATCCGTTCCCCTTTATGGAGCGTATCAGCTTGGAGGGTAAGGATAACTTCTTTGAAAAGCGCGTGACGAATTATTCCAAGGCAGGAGTCGGCAAGACAGCGGAGGAAATGACGTTTGCGACGGATGCCGACTTCTAGAGTATTAGACCCGCGGGCATTTGAAACCGGCACTTTGTGCCGGTTTCGAAATGCGTCGCACGGTCTTAATGCCTAGGAATTTATAATGCCCGTCGGTCTAACTGGCATTTTATTTTGACCTGTGTCATTCTGGTTTTGCTGTAAAGAATTCTTTACGAGGGAATTTTTTACAAAATGTGATCTTACGGTTCGTAAGATACTTAAGAATTCGCAGTAAGCAATAAAGTATGTATCCGATATACAATGAGTTATCGTCCTCCTTATATTTGCGAGATAAAAGGCTGCAATTGTCATTCATCTCGCGTAGCTAGAGATGGACGTGACGGGCGTCAGGGACTACGTGGTATTCAAGGTCCTACAGATTTTACAGGTGCAGCGAGAGATAGTGCAAATACTGAATCAACAGGCAATACAGGTCCTTTTGGACCAAGTGGTACTACAGGTGCTATAGGTATATCTGGACAAGGGAAATCAAGTAATGTCTTGCTCATCCTCTACTAGTTAAGTTCAGTTCTATTATTTCAAAATATTAGAACTGATAATTGCGTATATGTTTAATGGCGACTATTGCTCCTGTTCTTACGGTTCTTACGACTGTTCTTACGGCTGTTCTTACGGCTCTTACGACTGTTCTTACGGCTCTTACGACTGTTCTTACGGCTCTTACGACTGTTGCTTCTGTTGCTTCTGTTACTTCTGTTGCGTCTATTATTACGCTCGCCACCGTTTTGCTGCATATTATTATTATTGTTGTTCGCTCCTGCTGCTGCTGCTGCTGCTAATTCTGCTGCTGCTTCCGATGCCGCTTCAAAAGCATCGTCCTCGTCCATAAGAACATAGGTAGGTGCATTCGCGACTTGCTCGTTAGGATTGAAAACATCCACTTGTATGTCATCTTCGCCAGCGGGCCATACGCGAAATCTTACAGAATAACTAACAACACCGTTATCATCTACTTGCTGTGTCTGCTGAACAAAGACATCCTGAGCGTCACCGTCTTGCGTGCGCACAAACCAACGCCCAAGTTCATTTAAGTCTTCAATATTGACGTGCAAGTTTTCATTTTCCGCCATCTCGCGAACGCTAAATTCTTCTTCTTCTTCTTGATTTTGGGCCATTTCTAACTATGCTAATTGTTTTTATGGCTTTATTGGTTTTACCACCGATAGTTCTTGAGCCAAAAATTGAGGCGCAAAAAAAAGACCGGGGTTGAAGGTATTCCACCGCTATGAACTTTGCTCCTATTGTTATCACTCTCCAGAAGAAGGATAACGCCGACGATGTGCTGAAGATCATTCCTAATGCAAATTCTTCCGTATTCGATGTGGTATTTGAACAGAATACGATTTCAAATAGGGTTATGCTGACTGTAGAGCAGTATGATATTTCAAACTATCTGCTCCGTTTCCTGAAGCCGCTCGCGTTCGATGAGACTGGCTACGACTTTGTCCAGGTTGATTGCCCTGGATATTCTTCCATTATTCTGAGGACTGCGAATGTTGAGAATTACTTTCCGATTCTGAATTCGCAGATTCTAGCGCATCTATCGTGCTGGCCTACTGAGAAACTTACGCACTGCAAGAATGCTCGAGATGTCTATACGGATGAGCCTAACAACACGCGCTACTAAATTTTAGGAATAGTGTATGGGGCATAAACGGTAGTTTGGGAAAAATTGATTCTTTTTTGGTGACTCTGGTTATTTGTGGGTTCTTGCTTTCTTTCTTTCTTACTTTCTGATTTTCTTACTCCCTTTCCTTTATTTCTTTCTTTCCTTTCAACAAAGATGCCTCATTCCAAGAAGGGTCGTCTCTCCGGTAGTGCGCGCAAGGAGTTAAATACAAAGCGCGGCGGCGATGCAGTCAGTACGGCAATCAAGGTCGCACAGGATCACGAAGAATATGTGCGCGACTGCAGGACAAGACATATGCCCATACCCGCGCAGCCTACGAACTACGAGGGCATCGTCTTCGGCCGCGTGACCAAGATCGTCGGAGCAGCTCACGTCAAGGTCGGCATCGTAGGAAACTCCGGTATGAAGGAGTTGCACGTGCGCATTCCGAATGTGCTGGGACGGCGCGGTGCTACGCCGCTCAATACGAGTTCCGTCGTGAGTGTATATGTCGGCACGGAGTTCGATCCGAGCGCGACGTTCAAGGCCTCGGACAAGTTCGATATTACGTCGATCCTGGAGCAGAAGCAGGCCTACGCACTTCAGAAGAGCGGTCTGATTCCCTCTTGGATGGTCCAGGATACGGAGAAGAGTACCGCGGCGGAGGCTGAGACGGGCTTTGAGTTCGACTACAGCGAGAAGAAGGAGGGCGACGCGGAGGAGGACGATTCCTCGGCCTCTGATGACGTTCCTGGTTTCAGCCGTAGGGCAGCACGTGATGCCGTGGATGGCGATGTCGATGTTGATGATATCTAAATTTAAAATAAAATATAAAAATTAAAATATAAAAAATAAAAAAAAAAAAATTTTTCAATTATATCACAATGCTCTTCCAAAAGTCCTCCATTTCTTTACCAGAACTCTCCACTAGCGCGTTCGCCGCTTCAATAGATAGCTCTCTGCCCGTAAGCAGGCACAAATCCTTCACCGAAGCTACGAGAATTTCGCGCACTTTTTCATTCGTAAGAGTTGCAGTGATTCGGTAGATATAGCTATAATACATTAGATGCGGTGCAACACGCTCCAACGTACACCAATCGCGAGGCTCTTCGCGACCGCATAGAATTCGGTAGAATCGCATAATCATATGCACAATCGAATTGTATCGTACTTGAAACTGCATCTTTAAAACATCACGCGTAACAATATCCCGCACTTCATGTAGTGGAGAATACACAGGTTGTATAAATCCGCCCTCCGCATCGCGATAAATCCGAATCGCATCAAGATCTGGTGAGCAACTACCGTCACTATAACACGGATCGTACATAACATGTTTGAGAATCGTAAAACCCAGATGCATCGGATAGCGAAGACGTAAATCGCCACCCGTAAATTCTTGTACTATAAGTTTGACCCGCACGTTGCACATACCCACCAATTTCTCCAGAAACCAGGCAGTGCTTGTTTCGCCGTACCGCGAATCGTGATGAAATCCTTGTTGGATGGGTAGAAATGTTATATCACCGGTAGAATCTGGTACATCTTCATAGGCGCGCGGAGGCATCTCGAGTGCTGGATCGATAAGCACGCATATTTGCGGATAGGAGAATTCACGCAAATAGGGTGGATATTGTTGCATTGCATGCCGCCCTGGAAGGTGATGTGCAGCGGAACATCCTATGGCGACATAAATAACGAGAGTCCCGCCTTTTTTAAACTCATCTTCAATATATGTATAGACAGAATTGTAATCCATTTGTGTCAATACATAAAATCAGAAAACTTAATGTCAATTTTTCTGACAGAACAACTCCTTTTCTACAACATCTCGCGTAATCCGTAGCACAGCCGAAGTACGATCCATACGACTGTAGGAAATCAAGAGTTGTTCAGATTCTACAATAAGTCCAAGTGCATACTCAATGCAGTCGTCGTGGAACTTGAAGAGAATCGAATGTCGCTTGAATTCCAGCGTAACTGAATCCAACACGATCAATATGTGGTAGTAATGGCGCGGCGTACAATATTGTGCCATATGACATAGAAACCAGATTTCAGACCCTACAAGACATCCGTTTGAAGATCCGCGAATATCACGGAAGAACGACGGCACGCTGGTCTTTTTGGAAATGACTTGTAAATCTGCGGAAAGTACGGTGAGCGGCGACCATTCGTAAAGAATACGAAGATCTGATGAAGCCGTATGAAAATAACACCAGTTCTTTTCGCAATCTCGCCCGAACGGTGATTCTTTCACAAAGGGTGTAAGTACATTTTCAGTTAGTGTATAATTCGCAAACCCTATACGAATCTTTCCGCTCACAGGATGCTGGCAGGTTCCCAGACACAGTAAAGAATCTAAATGGCCGAACATCTTAACATCTTCAATACCTTGATACCGTAACGTTTCATCATGCACCGCATCGAGCCAGTGTTCTTTCTGTATAATCAAGTTACGGTTTAACCACACCGTTTTATTGAGCGTACGAATCTTTCCATCGTCATGCTTGAAGTTATATCCACCTCCACCATTGATCATATAATTCACATAGCGAATATTCATCATATATCCTTCATTCCAGGGAATAATGCACGGAGTGCTGCTTTTAAAAGAATCCGTACATCCTCCCACGGTTTTTTCTACAGATTCGCAAAAATCCGTGACTGTTCCGAGCGAAGCAATTTTCTTTACGTAAAATTTATAATTTGACAATACATTATCACGCATATAATTTGTTCCCAATAGAGTCAAATATTTGTAATGATTTATGGGATCTTTTGTATAATAGGCTAAAATACTTCTCTCATAGTCCAATAAGTAGTTGTAAATATCAGATTTTATAAATAATAAATCGTCTTTGGGATACGGTATGGACAATGCAAGATTTAGAAATAGCGCCGCCGCGTGATGTTTTCCTTCGATGCGGTAATATTTAACAATTTCATATAGTGATTCAGCACGGCATGGACGGCGGTTATAGGCCTCCAACCACCAAAATATGGCATTACCCATATCTTTTAAGCGTGCATACATGTTTCCGATTTCGAAACACGCGTAGAAGACTTCTTCAACCCAACCTCCGAGCGATACACGTTTTTTATATGTTTCAATAGCTTCTTGTATCCTGCCTACATCCTTGTAACTATTTGCAAGATAGAAATAATAGCGTTCGTTAAGCGGTTCTTCTTTAATTCCTTCTGACAACAGACGTATATCTCGTTCAAACTTATCCGCCTTTGCGCCGCCGTCGCCAATATCTTCTATCCACAGTGTCGATAATTTTCCAGTAGCACCCGGTGGAAAATCGTAATATTCATGCGTAGGTCCTTTACACCGCACACCGATACCCGTTTTTGCGATACGCGTATTGAAGTATTCAAGATTACCGGATTTCTGAATAATAGAATATCCGTTCAAAACTAACGCAGATTTGTTAAACTCTGGACTCACGACAAGTTTCATATCGGCGTCCAGCAGCAATGCATAGGTTCCCCATTCCGCCGCTCTTTCCAAAGCAACAGTACGATTGTAGCCGAAATTGCGAAAGGGTTCTGAAAAGACAATGCCAGGCTTCCCCGCCGTCGCCATAAACGTTTGAATCTTTTCGATTGTATCATCTGTAGATCCTGTATCACAAATACAATAGGTATCAATGATATTGAGTACGGATCCGAGAAGGCGCTCAATGATCTGACTTTCGTTTTTAACAATCATATTAAGGCATAGAAATCCCTTATGCGGTTCGGAAAAATTGACAGATGCAACATGATCGCGATTGAGTTCTGCGAGTATTGATTCAAGTTCGCCACTCATTTTCTTTTCGTCTTTTCGTCTTTTCGTCCTTCCTTTCTTTATTCTTTCTTCCTTAAATATGGCTACGCGTCATTTGTACAATATTCGCACGGTCGGCGCCACGCTACTCTACGCATTGCAGCATGGAAAGAACATGTTGGCAATACAGGCATTCAAGGAGATTTTCGTGAGTGATGAATCTGCGCAACTATGGAATCTTCTGAGCCTAGCGTGGTTTCTTGCTCCACCGGACCATCCGCAGCAAAAAAACAGATACGAGGCGTTCTTAGCTGCCGACGCACCAAAGTTTCTCCAGTCTCTTTTGAGTTCCGCCGAGGAACTCCCTCTGCCATCGATGTATGATACTATAGATCCGCCTAAGATAGACACTAGTTGCCGCAGCTCGCCGTGGAAGAAGTGTCCAGCGGGATGGACAGAGGGACAGACGGGCGCACTGTATTATGCAGTAAAGAATGCTATTGAGCGCGGAACGTGGCGCCGCGCCACTCGTCTTACGGCGCCGTTTCTTGACGGAAATCGTCTTTCAGTTGCAGCGCTTCTAAAATCACTCGGCGTCTCTGCACAACTTACGGATGTGTTTTGTACCACTGTCTATGTTCCACTGAGTATCCGAATTTTGGAGCATGCATTTGCTTCTTTAATCGCCAAGCCCTGCGATCCAAACCGCTATCCTTTGGATCTTACTACGGACAATACGCGGGCGCAGCGTAACTGGTCTGTCTCGCCGCAAGCGTGCGCTCTCTGGGATG
>Ga0209550_10004403_pt1 | contig 13364 bp, 12 predicted proteins | sample LauGreSuBDMM15SN_2_FD_187567 | JGI IMG/M metagenome (GOLD analysis project Ga0209550, IMG submission 187567) | Freshwater lake microbial communities from Lake Michigan, USA - Su13.BD.MM15.SN (SPAdes) (version 5) | ecosystem: Environmental > Aquatic > Freshwater > Lake | place: Lake Michigan... | reverse complement strand
ATGATATATAATCACTATATATTACTTTCTATTATTTTACCATTATTTAATGTAATAATACGATTAACAATGTTTAAATTTGAAATATCATGTGTTACTATAATTGTAGTTATATTAGTACTAATATAATCTATTATTTTAATAATTATATCTTTAGTATATGGATCAACTGATGACGTTGGTTCATCTAATATTATAATTTTTATTTTATTCATAATTACTTTACCATATTCTCTTAAAAGTTGTATAATTTGTTTTTGTCCACCAGATAAATTATCACCATTTACACCAACATTTGTATTAAAACCATTAGTTAAATTTGAAAATACACTATTTAAATTAAAATTTTTTATTAATTCATCAATTTTATTTGTTGTTAAATTATTACCATATTGTATATTATAATATACTGTATTATTAAATAATTTTGTATTTTGATTTAAGTATGATATTTGTGATCTGATACTTTCTAAATTATAATTATTAATATCTTTATTATCTATAAAAATAGTATTATTTGGAATAGTATAATATCCCATTATTAATTTTATAAGTGTAGATTTTCCATTACCAGATGTACCTAGTAGTCCAATTTTTTCTCTATTTTTAATTTCTAATGTAAAATTATCAAAAATCTTATTTTTATTATCATATGAAAAAGTTAAATTCTTTATGTTTATAACTCCATTATTAATTAATAATTCTGGTCTAGAATCTTCTTTTTTTTCTAACATTTTTAAAAATTTATCTAATGATTTAATTATACCAATATGATTAGTATAATCTGGTAATGATGTCATTAATGTTGATATACAAGGTATATAATAACTAACTATCATATTTAGTGATATCATCTTAGCAAAATCAATTTTTTTATTTTTGTAATTATAAATTATTATTCCATTTAAAACTATAAACATTAAACATTGAATAAAAGTATTTACAAATTTAATTTTGCTAGAACATAAAATAGTTTTTTCATAAGATTTTCTATAATCTTTATTAGAAGATTCATATTTTTGTATTTCTTTATTTATATTTCCTGATGAATATATTGAAAATAAGTTTGATAATTTATCTTGAGTTTCTTCTGCACGATTTTCATATTTTTTATATCTTTCTTCTGATATTTTTATACATTTATTATATGTAATATAATTATAATACAATATTATAGCTAATAAGCCAATTGAAATAATTCCAAGAATTGGTTCTGTATATAATAAATAAATATTTATTATTATTATTGATAAAGCTCTTGGTAACAACCAATTAAATAAATCTGTAGTCAATTCTCTAATTACACCAGGTAAAGTATTTAATCTAGAAACTATCTTTCCTAGTTCTAAATTAGAATATGAATTTTGATAGTTTAATAATAATTTTTTATATATATAATTAACAATATATTCATTAAATTTAGGAATAATTATAGAATCAAGATAAGTCATAACTGAATTACATACATTTATAAATAAAGTAAAAAATATGGTTTTTAAAAAAAATATATAATATGTATTTTTATTTAATTTAATTTCTGAAAAAAATTTTCCAAAAATTTTAGGAATAACTAATGATTCAAGTGGATATGATAATAATGCAAAAATAAAATATACAATTAATATATTTTTGTTATTACTTAAAAAAGGTTTTATTAAATTACTAATGTACATTATAATTAAATTATAATTAAATTATATAAAAATTATTATATATATTTAATATATATATGGTAGAATTAAATACTTTATTTAATCAATTTATCTATTCAGGTATTATTGTTAGATCAAGAAATGAAAATGGACATAATTTGTGGAAACATTTATCAAAAAATTTAGATGACAAGCGTATGGTTGGATCATGGATTAGTTCAAGAATTACATTAGAAGGACATATATTAACATCAAAAGATCAAATTTATTCTTATGTATATGAGTTTTTAAAAATTAAAGGTGAAGTTAATGATCAAACAACTATGGATGGAGGAAGAGATAGACATAATCAAGATCACCGCCAAGATCACAGTCAAGATCACAGTCAAGATCACAGTCAAGATAATGATGAAGTACATTATGAAAATTCTGAAGAACATTATAACCGTAGAGTTCCTTGGTTACCATCAAATTATTTTTTACAATTAGTAAAAATACCAAAAGAACGTGATTGTACTCAAAAAAGAGTATTACAAATTGCATATAATATTGGACAACTTATGGCTTGTGTTGGTATTAATACTCGTAGGGATTATGCAGTATATAATCCTGGTGCTATTCAATTCTATCATGATAATAATTTACATAAATTAGATTCATATTTAAATACAGATCAACATGGTGGATCAAATTTATCTTTATATAATAATTATTTATCTATGACACCATTACAAAATTATAATAGTTGTAAAAGTTGCAATCTTAATAATGATAAATGCATCAAGTGTGGTTCACAATTTATAAATGTTTTAGTTTAAAAAATATATATTATTAAAAAAACTTATAATATATGTCTAAAAAAAGATTATTAGAAACAGATGAAAATTATCATTTTATTGAAAAAAAAATAAAAAATATAGAATATAATCATACTGATTTAGAAAAAATTATAATTTTATTAGAAAATATTAATTCTCGACTTGAGAATTGTGAAAAAAACATTTCTAATATTTTATATACTCAAAATAATTTTATTGAACAACAAAAAAAAAAAGAACAACATGATCAAGAAATATATAGAAGCTATATTAATTAAAAAATTATTATTTAATAAACAAGCTATTAAATAATAAAAATTATTATCAAATATAAAAAAAAACAGATAATCAAGTACTGTTCAGAATAAGGACTTCTTAATATTTTATATATTAAAAACTTTCTCCTCAATATTATATATATAATATTTTTTTAAATAACTTTAATGTTTTTCTAATTAATTGAAAATATTGTTAAATAGATAAAATTTTGAAATTTTTATTTATTTAAATATTATTTAATAGTAATAGATAATGAATAAAAATATATTAATTGTTGAATCTCCTGGTAAGATTAAAAAAATACAAAGTTTTTTAGGTTCAAATTTTATTGTTACAGCATCTAGAGGTCATATAATGGATTTAGAATCATCTGGATTAGCGATTGATCCTGACAATAATTTTGAACCAACTTATACAATTTATAAAGATAAAAAAACAGTAGTTGCTGATATTAAAAAATCATGTGCTTCATGTAAAATTAATAAAAAAGATACAGATAGTTTATCTAATTTTGGAAAAATATATCTTGCTGCAGATGAAGATCGTGAAGGTGAATTTATTGCTGAAAGTTTAAAAATAGTTTTAAAATTAAAGGATTCTGATTATCATCGTGCTGTTTTTCATGAAATTACTAAAGATGCAATTTTAAAAGCAATAAAATCACCAAGAAAAATAGATGAAAATCTTGTACATGCACAACAAACTAGAAGATTTTTAGATCGTATTGTTGGATATAAATTATCTCCTTTACTATCAAAAATACCAGATTTATCAACTGATATTAATAGATATAAATTAGGAGCAGGTCGAGTTCAGTCAGTAATTGTTAAAATAATAATTGATAAAGAAAATGATATAAAAGATTTTTTAGATTCTTCTCGATCAGCATTTTATGAAGGTAAAGGAGAATTTACAGTATTTTTACAAGACCAAACATTTTTACTTAATACAATATTGTATACAATTAATCCTTTAAAGAAATTTGAATTAGTTAAAGATTCAGATAATGTTTATGATACAGTTTTAGATATAATAACTAAACTTAAAGACGCAAAATGGAAATTAGTTGATATTAAAAAAAGAAATATATCAAGATCACCTAGTGCACCATTTATTACTTCTTCATTACAAAGAGAAGCATCTACAAAATTACATTGGCCAATTGCAAAAACAATGCAAATTGCACAAAAACTATATGAAGGAGGTCATATTACTTATATGAGAACAGATTGTAGTATTTTATCCGACGAAGCTCATACAAAAATAAAAGATTTTATATCAAATCAATATGGTAATGAATATTATACATATAAACAATATACTTCTAAATCTGCAAATGCACAAGAAGCACATGAAGCAATCAGACCAACTGATTTCAGTAAAATTAATATATCAGAAGAATCTGAATCAGATGCAGATAAATTATATAAATTAATTTGGAAAAAAACAGTATCATCACAAATGTCTAAAGCTCAAATAGAATCAACGCAGATGTTTATAGCTCCAATAATAAAAATTAATTCAAAATCTCAGGTTGAAGATTTTTTAATGGTTGGATCTATTAGCAGAATAGTATTTGATGGATATCTTAAATTATATAAAGATTTAGATCCAGATGAAAATTTATTAAATATTAATATAACTGAAAATTTTAAAGAAGTTAAAATAACACCTCAAATGATTAAAATTAAAGAATCATTAACATCACCACCATCTAGATACAATGAATCTAGTCTAGTCGAAGCATTAGAAAAACTAGGTATTGGACGTCCATCTACATATGCGACAATGGTTGAAAAAATACAAACTAAAGATTTCATTAGAGTAGAAAATGTTCCAGGGAAAGAAAAAAATTTAAAAGAATTAATATATAATTTTACTAATAAAAAATTAGATGTTATTGATACTAAAATGTTTTTAGGAAAAGAAAATAAAAGAATGGTACCAACTAATATTGGGATTATTTCAAATAAATTTTTAGTTATCAATTTTCCACAAATTATGGATATTGGCTTTACAGCCGGAATGGAAACTCAATTAGATGAAATTGCAGTTGGTAAAAAAGATTGGATTAAAGTTTTAAGATCTTATTATGATATAATTACAGGTCAAATTCAAGGATTTTTAAAATCAAGTAATATAAATCCAAATACAGAATTAGTTAGTGATAGTAAGATGGTAGTTTATGTAAATAATAATTCAGTTGGCTTTCATCCAGAAACTAATCAAGAAATAATATTTACAAAAACAAAATTTGGCTATGCAATAAAAATGTTTAACGAAGAATCTCAAAAAGATATTTGGGTAAATGTTAAAGAAAAACCTGATTTAGAACAAGCAATAGAGCTGTTTAAAATAAAATTAAATCCTGATTTAATTAAACCAGAATCAAAATCAACAGTAATTAAAGTAATTGATAATTATCAAATAAAATCAGGCCCATATGGACCATATATACAAACAGGATCAGGACCAAAAAATACTAAATTTCACAAGATAATTGGAGAAATTGAACCAGAAAATATTACATTAGAAGATTGTAAAAGGATATGTGCTGAAAGTAAAAAAAATACTAAGAAATATACTAAAAAAACTAAAAATCAAATCTAATAATTTTTTTATATTATTTTATTATATAAATGCAAAATTATATTATTCTATTATTATGTTGTATTTTAGTATATTTAGTACATTTCAAATATAATAATTCTTCTCCTCAAATAATTATTAAAAAACAAAAACAAAAACAAAAACAAAAAATTACTCATCTTCCTACAGATATTTTAGATCAACCAATTAAAGTATATGATAATTTTATTACTTCATATGAATGTGATGAGTTAATAAAATTATCTGAAGGGAGGTATAAAGATTCAACTGTTTATACAAATAACACAGGATATATTGATAAAAATTCACGAACTTCGTCTAATGTTTTTTTTAAGAAAAGTGAAAATAATTTGATAAAAAAAATAGAAAATAAAGTAATAAAAATGTTGAATATTAATTATGATCAAATAGAACCTTTACAAATAGTTAAATATCAAAAAGGCCAAGAATACAAATATCATTATGATTATTTTGATGAATCAGTAAAACAGAAACAAAGATTACATAGTTTTATTATTTATCTAAATAATTTAGATTATAATGATGGTGGTGCTACAAACTTTCCATTATTAAATTGTAAATTTTATCCATATAAAAAAAGAGCAATACATTGGAAAAATATTGATATAAATGGAAATTTAAATCAATTATCATTACATGCAGGTGAACCAGTTTTAAGTAATAAAATAAAATATGTATTAACTATTTGGACACGTACTCTATAATTTTTTTTTTGGATATCTATAATCAATAATAATTTGTAATATAATTACTAAAATAATTAATGCTAGTAAAATAATAAAATTAGAAGAATAATAATTTCTATATAAAATTAAAATAAAGTTTATTGTATGTATTGAATTTAATAAACTCATTGTTGATTGACCAATCATATCATAAAATGGATTTAATTTTGGATCATCTCCTAATTTATAAGATTTATTAAGTGTTATTTTTTCTAAATATGATATAAAACATTCACCTTTTAATAAATTCCATTGTAAAGCAATTAAAAATATATAAATTAAATAATATAAATCAAATTGTGGGAAAAAGTGAGGAAATAATACACAAATAATAGTTATTAAAGCATGAAATATTTGAATTCCTAAATTAATATAATTCATTATTAATATTATATATAATTATTTTTTTAATAGTTAATAAATTAGTTTATTCATTTTTTAAATTATAATTTAAAAAAAACTATAGAAATTTTTTTTTGAAAAATTTACAAAATATTTTTTTGAATAGTGATTTATAAAAATAAATATTTCTTACTATTATTAAAGAAAATGACTTCTTATTATAACAAATTTTTGGAACTATTAAATAAAACTCGTATAGAAAGATCAGGGATTGATGATGTTTATACACATCAATCTTTAGGAAATCCAAAAGGTTGTTTTAATATAACAGATAAAGAATTACCAAAATTTTATCAATTATATTCAAAAGTAATTGTTGAAAATAAATATCCAGTTTATATAGCAGAACGTCATAGAAAACAAGGTCCAATTTTAATTGATTTAGATTTTAAATATAAATTAAATTCATCAATCATAGATAATAGAATAATTAAAGAATCTGATTATCTAGTTGTTATTGAACAATATATTATAAATATTAAAAAATATTTAAAATTAGATGATTATGAAGAAGAATTAAAATGTTATATTTTCACTAAACCAAGACCAACAAATGTTGGTACAGATGTAGATACAAAATTAACTACATATAAAGATGGTGTACATATTATATTTCCAAATATATGTACACAACCATTAATACAATATCTAATTCGAGAAAATGTTATTAAATTTATTTCTGAATCTGGATTTTGGGGAAATTTAAATTTATCAAATGATATAGATGATATTCTAGATAAAGCAGTGATAGAAAAAAATTCTTGGTTGTTATATGGATCATGTAAAGAAAATAATGAAGATAATAAATATAGTATATATAAAATTTATACTTCTACATCTAATTCATTAGAACAGATTGAATTTGATAGCTCAGATATTTTAAGATTGCCAGAAATTTTATCTATTAGAAAATTTAATACAGAAAATATTTTTTTATATTCAGATGGTTATGATGAAGAAAATATTGCAGATGAATATAATAGAAATTTTAAAACTTCCAAATCGAATAATAATAAAAATGCAACAGTTGGAAAACCTTCAGATATAACATTAGCTTCTAAACTTGTACAAATTCTTAATCCTAAAAGAGCAGATAAATATGATTCTTGGTTAAATCTTGGTTTTTGTTTACATAATATAGATGATAGTTTATTAGAATTTTGGATAAAATTTTCATCACAATCAAAAAAATTTAAATTAGGAGAATGTGAAAAGGCATGGGCAAAATTTAAAAATATTGGATACGGTATTGGATCATTAATTAAATGGGCATCTAATGATGATTTTGATAAATATATGGATATTATGATAGAATCTAATTTTGATATACTTGCTAAAAGTGTTTCTGGTCAACCTTATGATATTGCAAAATCATTTTTTGAATTATATAAACATAAATTTAGAATTGGATCTGTTGATTATAAAGAGTGGTATTATTTTGATACACATAAATGGACACCTATGCAAGATGCATATATTATAAAAGACATGATTAATGAAGATTTAGTAAATGCATATATAAGATTGAGTTTAATTTATGCTAAAAAAGCATTAAGAGAAGAAGGAGATGAAAAACAAAAACTAATATCGAAACAAGAGATGATTTTAAAAATATCTGCGAAATTAAGAGGTCCATTTAAAAAACAAGTTTTAGATGAATTAACAACTTTATATAAAAAATATGATCCAGATTTTGCAAATAAATTAGATGAAAATAAAAACTTGATATCATTTTCAAATGGTGTTTATGATCTAGAAAATTCTATTTTTAGAGAAGGTAGACCAGAAGATTATATAACACTATGTACAGGAATAAATTATGTTCCATTAGATAAATTAAATAAATCAAAATTAAATATAGTTCAGAAATTTCTTGTTGATATACAACCAGAAGAAGATATGAGAAATTATATTTTTGATTTATTTGCATCTTGTTTAGCTGGACATAATACAGATCAAAGATTTAATATTTGGACTGGGTCTGGTTCAAATGGTAAATCATTATTAATAACATTAATGATGGAGTCATTACGTGATTATGCATGTGGATTACCTCCTGAAGTATTGACAAGAGCGTCAATGGATCCAGATAAGGCAAGTCCAACAATGGCGAAAACAAAGGGTAAAAGGTTTGTTGTATTTGAAGAGCCAGAAGGTACAGATCAAGTTTATGTAGGTAAAATGAAGGCATATTCAGGAAATGTAAAAATACAAGCTCGTAAATTACATAAAGATGTAATTGAATTTTATCCACAATTTAAAATGTTTTTATTATGTAATAAATTACCAACTATTCCATCTAATGATGGTGGTACTTGGAGACGTATTAATTTAGTGCCATTTGAAATGAAATTTGTTGATAACCCAATTGAAGATTATGAAAGACAAATTGATAGAGGTCTTGAAGATATTTTAAAAGAGTGTAAAGAAGAATTTATTTCTATGTTAATTGAAAGATATAAAATATATAAAATTGAAGGACTTAAAGTACCTAAGAAAGTAATGATCTCTACAGATAAATATCAAACTAATTCCGATATTTTCTTAGATTATATTAATGATGCTGTTGAATTTACAGATGATCCAAAAGATAAATTAGACTTTCAAGATGTTATTGCAGATATGCAATATTGGATGAAAAATGTAAAATTTGACAAAAGAGCAGATAAAATTTTTCAAAGAGGTGATTTTAAATTTGAACTTGAAGAAAAACTTGGTAAATTAATTAATGGATCTTTTTGGAAAAGATATCTTCTAAAATCTACATTAAGAAAAAATAATAAAATTGATATTATTGAAGATGATAATTTTGTTAATTTTGATAATATTGAAGATGAAGATGATGAAGTTATAGTTACAAATATATCAACATATGAAAAAATTAGACAATCAAAAATTAAAAAAAAGAATAATTCTTTAAATTTATAAAATATTAAATACTTCTATTAAAAATATAGGTAAGAGATAAATAGTTACATTAAAATTTAAAAGCGATAAAATAAATGAAAATAAAATTATTAATATATGGATTCTATTTAATATCTTTTTATATTTTGGATAATAATCTAATAAATAACCTCTAATTATTAAATATCCACCAAAAAACCATGATAAAATATTTCCAAGTTTACACACAGGATTAATTGGTGTTGTTAATTTATTAATTGGATGATATAACAAATTACTTTTAAAATATAAAGCAGGATGAGCAAAATTGTATATTGTTTTATAATAATTAAGCATGTAAATAACATAAATAGATTTTATAATAGCTATTTCTATATACATATACTATTATTATTTAAAAAAAATATAAAACAATATATAATTATTCATAATCATATTTATTGTCCATTAATTCATACAAACATTCAGAACTACAACAATTAATCTTATTTAATATTGAAGGATCAATTAAACCATTACAATTTATACAATGAATATATTTTACTAATTGATCTAGTACAATTTTCATCTGATGATTATAGTTAATATTAGACTCTAAAGTCAAATTTATAGCAATTGTTTCATCCATTGTAGATATACTTATTCATTTGTTGTTTGTTATAATAAAATTATTTCAATTTTTTCTATAAAAATTGAAATAATTTTGGAATTTAATATATATATATTATTTTATAATGATTTTTAATAAATCTTTAGTATTTAATTTAATCGGTGATATTAATAGTGTTTATAAAGCATCTGTTGAAATTCATAATATTGTTTTAGGTAGAAATTTTGGATCTAAAATTGTTGAAAATAAATATTTAATAAATGAACTAGATAGAGATGTTAAACGCGATGTTTTTATTTATAAAAGTAACTATTTAAGATTTAATGAAATAAAAAAATTTAATGAATCTATTTATAAATATCAGACAAAAAATATATATTTTTATAATCTATTTATTGTTGAAAATAACATAATTGATTTTAGCAAAAAAAATGAATATAATATAAATAATAAGTATTATATAAAAAAAGAACAAATTAAAAAAATATTATATTTAGACTATAGCACTTTTTAATAAACTTGTATTATTAGCATAAAAAGTATAATTATTTAAAATAATTGAAAAATATACAGTCAAAGTTAAAAATTAATAGATCCTATAAATGATAGTAGATCCTATAAATGAAAATGATATAATTTATCAAGATGAATTAGTATGTATATTATATCCAAATGTTAAAAAAGGAATAATAATATGGAACCATTATAATCAACCAAAAAATATGGATAGCTTATTTAATTTAGGATTAAAAACTGGAAAACAACTTCAAAAGGAAGGAATAGAATTTGGTAGAAGTATTTTTCATCCATATATTTTTTTTAAAGCACCTTATTATTCAAGAGAAATAGATTATTCAACACCAGAAACAGAAATTAATAGTTTATTTGGAGAAGGACAGATAGGAATAGAACCACGTATTTTTATTCGAGTTGATCCAAATAAAACATATGTATTTTCAAGTGAAATTCGAGCATATAGACCAGAAAATATTAATTTAAGTAAAAAAACTTTATCAGAATATTTAAAGATAATAAGTATTAATGAAAAATTATATTCATCTTTATTTCCGTTAATAATTACAAAAAAACAACCAGCATATAATTTGTATACTTCAAGATTAGTTCTTCTATCAAATAATGGTATAAAATATAAAAAAATAAATTATCCATTAAATAGCTATCCAATTGAAAGAAATAGTGAAATACTTGTATCTATTCCACACTTAACTCGTGAATATTTTATTTTATAAATAAAATTATTTAACTAAATAGTACATAATATTATTAATGATATTTATAACATTAATTATTTTTTGTTATTCAGTAAATGTATTAGCATTTAAAAATATAAAAATTATTAATCTTGATTTGTTTGATTTTAATAATAATTTTTATATAATAGTTACAAATAATATTCTAAAAAATAAAAAATTAATAAATGAAATTGAAAATTCAAAAAATAGTGCAATTGTAATACTTAAAAATAACTATTCTAAAAAAGATTTAAAAGAAATATATGAAGATGATATTTACGATAAAAAATTTTTATCAAAAGATCCATGGATATTTGATAAAAATGGATTTATTGGTAGTTCAGATGAATTTTATAGAACTATATTAGATAATAATTAATATATTTTATATATTAATATAAAATATATGGATCATCAATCAGCAAAAGATTCATTTATTAGTAGACCATATGTTAAAAAAAACATTGTAAAAGATTTATTATTAAAAGAAACAAGTATATTTAATGGTATAGAAGAATTTTGTATTAAAAATAGTTTAATTATACCAAAACAAGATAATTATGAAAAATTTAATGTTTCTATTATTTTTGAATTACTTAGGTATGAATATGTTATTTTTTTAACAAATAAATATTTTACATTTTTTAAGAAATCATTATTAGAATTTTTTAAAAAATGTAATATATTATGTTTAAACTATTATGATAAAGTACATATTCAAAGAGGAATAGAATTATTTAATTTTTGGATTAGATCTTCTGAAGATAATGTGACAAAAGATCAAATAATATTAAAATATAAGCTAAGAAAATTAAAAAAATTTTATTTTTTTGAAAATATGATAGAACCAAATATTTTATATAAAAAAATTATTTTTTCAAATGAAGAACTATTTATATCTTTTGATAAATATTCAATTAAAAAAATAGAATATAAATTAAAAGCATTTTCACAAATTGCTGAAAAAATGGGAGCAATTAAAATAGAAATTATTTATGATAAAGAAATTTATGAAAAAAATAATTTTGAAACAAAATTAGATGGACATGAACTTGGTGCTGGTTTATCTAATACTAATATTAATGAATCTAGTGAACAAATAAAATTAGGTTTTGATTATTCAAGTGATTCTTATAATTTTAATTTAAATAAATTTGATTTAGTTGATACTATAAATAAGGAAAATGTTTTTTTTATATCAAAAGAAGAATTTGAATCGGATATAGATTTAAATTTTTTAATTGATGCAAGATGTATAAATTTAATTAAAGAATATAACACTGAATTAATATTTAAATATGCTAATGAATGGGAAAAAAAAATATTTTTATATGCATTAAAGTTTAATCTTGTTCTTAATAGTAATGGATCAAAAAAAAATGATACTAATATTAAAATTAAAATAATTTTTTTAAATATTTACATGCATTTTCAAGATATAACAGGTGGAAATATGTATTGTCTAAAAGAAGGATTTTTTCATTTATCAAATTTAATTTTAAATAATCCTAAATTAGAATGGGCATATTTAAAAATTGCTAATTTTTTATATTCTCATTTATACTATTTACAAAAAAATAAATTTAAAATTAATGTTCAATATAATAATTTAGATTTAATTAAAAGTTTTGAAGATATAATTGAATTAAATTTTACAAAAGATGAACTTTCTAAATTATTTGAAGAATTTTTTCAACAAAATTTAAACTATGAACAATTTAAACATATGAGAGAAATTGTAATTAAACAAGTTTCAAATTTTTATGATATTATTGAAAGACATAGTTACTATGGAATTGAAAAAAAAAATATTTATCTTTCTAAAGAAATAACATTTACAAATAAATTACTTTATATTAGTTATCAATATCATATTATTAAAACTTATAAATTAAATTTATTAAATAAAATTAAAGTTCATATTGATTATATTTTTAGTGAAATTAAGAATTTAAAGATGTTTTCTGATTACAAAGATTCTCTATATTTTAAGCAACCTATAATTAAATCACAAATTAATATATTGAATAGCTCAACTGATATAACTTATTTATTATTAAAAAAATATCCAAAATTTAATTTAGAAA
>Ga0209550_10004400_pt1 | contig 13368 bp, 6 predicted proteins | sample LauGreSuBDMM15SN_2_FD_187567 | JGI IMG/M metagenome (GOLD analysis project Ga0209550, IMG submission 187567) | Freshwater lake microbial communities from Lake Michigan, USA - Su13.BD.MM15.SN (SPAdes) (version 5) | ecosystem: Environmental > Aquatic > Freshwater > Lake | place: Lake Michigan, USA... | reverse complement strand
CTAAACCATTTCACTACCATGCGCCTCATCCTTCCCCTCCTCCTCGCGACCTCCGTCTTCGCCGCGGAACACAAGATCAAGCCGGGTGATGACCCGCAGTCCGTGATGGATGCCGCCGCGCCGGGCGACAAGCTGACCTTCCTCCCCGGCCTGCACCAGCATGGCCTGAAAAAGCACCGTTCCATCCTGTACGTAGACAAGTCCATCGAGATCGAACTGATGGCCGGCGCGACGCTCAAGCTGGCCGATGACTTCTGCAAACTGGAGAAGTCCGGCGAGATCACCACCGACCAGGATGCCGGCAAGAAACTCGACGACCTCGAGATCGGCGGCGACTACGACCTGAGCGGCGTCCGTGAATTCACCATCGTCACGGACAGCGAAGGCAAGGACGGCAAGCCCGACACCTTCGCCTGGGGCGACAAGTTCAGCGACACCTCCCACAAGCGCACCCCGATCACGGGTGACTGGCAGGAGCTCAGCCGCGGCGTGAAGGTGAAGTTCGGCAGCAAGACCGGCCACAACGTCCGCAGCGTCTGGTATGTCAGCTACGACGGCCCCGAGGCCTATGGCATCCGCATCGGCCACGGCCGCCAGCCCGACGTCATCTCCGGCGTCCGCATCACCGGCAAGGGCACGATCGACATGAACGCCACCCACAATGTCCAACCTGGCTTCCTGGTGAAGAACATCAACGCCTGCGTGCTCGCCCACGGCCGCGTCCGCAACGTGCTCGTCGAAGGCATCACGATGACCGACACGAACCGCTCAGTCATGGCCTATGGCGAGCACACCGGCAAGTTCCTCTCCGGCGGCAAGGTCGGGCCGGGCGAATCCTTCGACGCCGAGAACATCACGGTGCAGTTCACGCGCACGATCAACCCGAACGGCAGCGGCTATCTCCTCGGACACCCTTCCTTCCGCGGACAGATCCGGAACTTCCGCTGTAACTTCAACTACATGGAGACCAAGACGACCTCCATCGAACCGAACTTCAACCTCGATGGCTATGAGGTCATCGGCAACGTCATCAAAAGCGGCGGCGAGGCCATCCACTGCTGGCGCCATTCCAAGAACGGCGTCATCTCGGACAACCTACGCGTGGGTGACAATACGTTCAAGCCGGTGATCCTTTCCGGCGCCCCGAGAGGATGGGAACCGCCGATGCCTCCAGCCGCCAAGAATAACCTCAACGCGATGGGCAGCCGTGCCTCCGGCCCCCTCTCCACCCTGACCCCGAAGCCGTTCGGCCGCCGCCTGCTCGTCAGCGATTATGTCGGCAACAAGGTGTCCATCGTCGCCGCCGACGGCCGCGTCGAATGGTCCACCCCCGCCGAGAAACCGCAGGACTCCTGGCTCCTGCCCAACGGCAACGTGCTCTTCAGCCACGTCAAAGGCGCCAAGGAAGTGAAGCCCGACCAATCCGTGGCCTGGGAATACGTCGCCGATCCGAAGACCGAGATCCAGGGCTGCCAGCCTCTGGCCGACGGACGCGTGCTCGTCGTCGAATGCGGCCCGGGCCGCCTCCTGGAGATCGGCCGCGACGGCAAGATCGCCAAGGAGATCAAAGTCCCCCTCTCCCCGACCATCCGCACTCACGAGCAGATGCGTGGCTGCCGCAAGACGGCTGACGGACGTTACCTCGTGAGCGCCAAGGGCGACCGCGCAGTCCTCGAGCTTTCCGCTGACGGCAAGCTACTCCGCTCCCAGCCCGTCAACGGCGACATCCATGACGTCCGCGAACTCGCCAACGGCAACTGGCTCGTCGCCCTCGGCGAAGGCGACGGCGTCGTGGAATATGACAAGGCCGGCAAGATCGTCTGGAGCATCGGCCGCGACGAAGTCACCGACAACCCCCTCTACCTCGCCAGCTCCGTCGAACGCCTGGCCAACGGAAATACGATCGTCATGAACTGGCTCGGGCACGGCCATCTCGGCGCCACCGCCCAGATCTTCGAGGTCGACGCCCAGAAGAAGCTCATCCGTCAGTTCACCGACCACCGCCAGTTCACCAGTATTAATCATATTCAGGTATTGGAGTGAGAAGGTAGGGTCGGGACCGCGTCACGACATAGCCATAACTCAGTTACTTCGGGTGGCGGGTGGCAGCCGCGGGTGGCAGGTGGCAGGCACTGAGTCAAAGTCCCGCCACCCGAGCCCTGGGGCCGCCACCTGCCACCCGAAACACCCCGCAACTTGATGGCCTCGCCGGTGTCTTATTTAGGCCTTTGCATGCCATCAGCCGATGGCGATAACCAAGGCACCCCACCCCCTTGGCCCCATCTTTTCGCATCCTTGCCCTTTTCGGCCTTTCGCTGACGGCGGCGTCTGCCTTGGCCGCTGACCTCAAGACGGCGGACCTAGAATTCTTCGAATCGAAGATCCGCCCGGTGCTGGTCGCGGAGTGCTACGAATGCCACGACGCCAAGAAGCAGAAAGGTGACCTCCGCCTCGATTATCGCGACGGGCTGCTCAAGGGCGGCGAAGAAGGTGCGGCCATCATCCCGGGTGACGCGAAGAAGAGCATCCTACTCCAATCCATGGATCATAGCCATGAGACCCTGCAGATGCCCAAGAAGCGGACGAAGCTCGATGCGCAGATCCTCGCGGACTTTGCGGAGTGGATTAACCGAGGCGCTCCGGACCCTCGCACGAAGGCCCCCGAGGACTCCATCACGCCCGCGTGGTCCGACCTCTTGCAGGTCCGCCGTAACTGGTGGAGCTTCCAGCCGGTCGCCTCGCCTCCCGTCCCCGCTGGTAAATCCATCAGTGCCATCGACCGCTTTCTTGATGTGAAGATCGCCGCCGCCGGCGTTACGCCTTCCGCCCCGGCCGACAAGGCCACGCTCATCCGCCGCGCGACCTATGTGCTGACAGGCCTGCCGCCCTCGCCTTCAGAAATCGCCGCTTTCGAGGCAGACACCTCGGCTGCCGCTTTCACCAAGGTCGTCGACCGCCTGCTAGCCTCTCCCCGCTACGGCGAACACTTCGCCCGCCATTGGATGGACCTCGTCCGCTACGCCGACACGCACGGCAGCGAAGGCGATCCCGCCATCCCTCAGGCTTGGCGCTATCGCGATTACCTCATCCGCGCTTTCAATACCGACGTACCCTACGACCAGTTCGTTCGTGAGCAACTGGCAGGCGACCTCCTTAAGTCCCCGCGCATCAACGCCGCCGATAAACTGAACGAGTCAGCCCTCGGCACCGGCCACTTCCGCATGGTCGAGCACGGCTATCAGCCGGTCGATACCATCGATGAACAGGTCCGTAATGTGGACAACCAGATCGACGTCGTCTCGAAGACGTTCCTTGGACTCACGGTATCGTGCGCCCGTTGCCATGACCACAAGTTCGACGCCATCAGCCAGGCCGACTTCACCGCCTTCTATGGCATCTTCGCCTCGGCCCGCCCAGGACAGGTGACCGTAGATTCCCCCGCCCTGCTCGATCAGCACCGCAATCGCCTAAGCGAACTCAAGCAGGCCATCCGCTCCGAACTTTCGGCCCAATGGATTCAGCAGGCCAAGGACCTGCCCGCTGCGCTCGAGCGTATCCGCGCTAGCTCCCAGGAACGTGTCCGTCTCGAAGACCAATTGGCGCAGATTGAAAAAGAACTCTCCGCCGATGACTTTCGTCGCCGGCTCAAGGCCGACCAGTCCGCCGGGCCCGCCCCGAGCCATTGGTGGACCTTCGAACAGGACGGTCGCGACCTCGTCGGTAAGCTCGACGCCAAACTCAATGGCGGCGCCGTTATCAAGAACGGACGCCTCGTCTTGGATGGCCAAGACTCCTTTGCGCAAACCGGACCGACCTCCGCGACCCTGACGGCCAAGACCCTCGAAGCCTGGGTCGCCCTCCCGACACTCGATCAACGCGGCGGGGGCGTGATCACGGTCGAATCCATCGGCGGCGGTAACTTTGATTCACTCGTCTTCGCCGAAAAGCAGAAGGCGAAATGGATGGCTGGCAGTAACAACGGTGTCCGCACCCAGAATGTCGACGGTCCGGCCGAGACGACCAAGCCCGGCGAACTCATCCACCTCGCCATCGTCTATCAGCCCGACGGACGTATCGCCCTCTTCCGCAACGGCCAGCCTTACGGTACCGGCTACGCCCCCGCCAACGAGAAGGCTGCCCTGCATGCTTTCGCGCAAGACAAGTCCCGCCTACTCTTTGGTCGACGCCACACCGGCGGCGGCAACTCCTTCCTGCGCGGCGAACTGGAAGAAGCCCGTCTCTATGGCTTCGCGCTGACCGCAGCTCAGGTCGCCGACTCCTTCCGCGCCGGCACGCTCCGCGGCGAACTCACGCCAATCGCCACCAAGAGCGAAAAGCTCGACGACCTGCGCGCCCAAGCCGCAGAACTACGCACCAAGATCGCGGCCTTCAATGCTACCGACGGTAAACTCGGCGAGAGCTTCAAGAGCGAACAGGACCCCACCTATCCGTTGCACGCCTCCACCTTCTTACGCGTCGGACTGAAACCCAAGGAAGCCAAGGCGCCGCGCAGTGAAAAACCTGACTGGACCCTTAACGACGGGACTTCCTCCGCCTGGCGTCGCCATGGTAATGGCCTCGACGGACGCTTCGCCCCGGGCGACTTCCGCGTCGAGACCAGCGGACCTGACGTGCTCAAACACATTCTGCCCTCCGGCCTGCACTCCCACACCCTCTCGAGCAAGCACAGCGCCGTCCTGACGTCGCCCCGCTTCAAGGTGAGCACCGACTTCATCAGCGTCCAAGTCATGGGCAAGGGCGCGACACTGCGACTCATCCCGGATAACTATCCGATCTCTCCTGGCGGTTCCCGTTTCCCCAAGGCAGCGATCGACACCGACAAGCCTGTCTGGATCACCCTCGACACCGCTTACCGCCAGGGCTCCTACGCCTATCTCGAACTGACCCTGCCGGACGATTCGACGAATCCCGACAAGAAGGCCGAACCTGGCCTGGGTTGGTATGGCGTCCGCCAAGTCGTCTTCCACGCCACCCGCGAAGCCGGCCCCTCCGGCGAAGCGATCGTCGTGCAGGCGCCGCAGCTTGCGACGGTGGCGGATGTCTCGGTCACCCTATCCGAAGCCGCTACGGCTTGGGGACGTGACCAAGCGACCGAAGCCCAGGCGGGACTGCTCGATGCCGCGGTCCGCCACGGAATGCTCGAGACCTCTACTGCCTCATCCAAGCGCCTCAACGCCCTCACCGACGAATACCGCAAGCTGGAAGCCGAACTCTCCATCCCCCGTCGCGCTCCCGGTTTCCTTGAAGCCCAAGGCTTCGACATGCCGCTCTTCGTGCGTGGAGAATACAAGAATCCAGCGGCTGCCGTCCCGCGACGCTACCTCGAGGTATTCGATACCAAGGCCTTTGTGACCACCGGCAGCGGGCGCCTTGAGCTGGCCGACAAACTTACCTCCCCCGACAACCCGCTCACCGCCCGCGTGATGACCAACCGTCTCTGGCATCATGTCTTTGGACGCGGCCTCGTCGGTACGGTCGATAACTTCGGACGACTAGGCGATCACCCGACGCACCCCGAGTTGCTCGACCACCTCGCTCAATCCTTCATCGCGCAGAAGTGGTCCGTAAAAACCATCCTCCGCGAACTCGTCCTAACGGAGGCGTTCCAACGCTCCAGCACTCCCACAGCGTCCGCGCAGGCCAAGGACGCCAATAACAACCTTCTCTCCCACGTCCGCATCCGACGCCTCGAAGGCGAAGCCCTACGCGACTCGCTCATCACGTTTACCGGCACGAGGGAAGATCGCATGTATGGCCCAGGCGATAATGCCGTCGCCGCACCCCGGGAGCAGGTCCGCCGCAGCGTCTACCTCACCATCCGTCGCAATTCGCTCAATCCGCTGATCACCACGTTCGATGGCCCTAAGCCCTTCACGACCGTCGGACGACGCGACGCCACGAACGTTCCCGCCCAATCGCTCACCCTACTGAATAGCCTCTTCGTCATCGATGCGGCCAAGCAGTGGGCGACCACCCTCGACCGTAATCAGCCCGACGCCGCCAAGGTCGATACGCTTTTCGTCCAAGCCCTCGCTCGCAAGGCCAGCCCGACCGAACAGGTAGCGGCGGCGCGCTACCTGGCGGATCTCAAGGTCGCCCACGCCGACAAGCCGGTGATGGTCTGGCAGGACTTCGCCCAGTCCGTCCTCAACCTCAAGGAATTCCTTTATCTTAAATAACATGCACCCGCTTACTCGTCGCGAACTGCTCCGCCGCTGCTCCCTGGGCTTTGGCGGCATCGCCCTGTCCAGCCTGCTCTCCACTCCCGCCTTCGGCGCCGAGACCTCCGGCAAGCGCCCGCTCAAGGCCAAGGCGAAGAACGTCATCTTCTGTTACATGTCGGGCGGCGTCTCACACGTCGACTCCTTCGACCCCAAGGCCGCCCTCGCCAAGCTCAACGGGAAACCGATGCCCGTGCCGGTCCAGCGCACGGTCTTCAATAATAACGGCGGCATCATGGGCAGTCCCTGGGAGGTTAAACGCTACGGTCAGTCGGGCATCGAGATGACAAACCTCTTCCCGCAGATCGCCAATTGCGCCGACGATCTGACGGTCATCCGTTCGATGACGAGCAAGGTCAGCGAACATGCCCAAGGGAACTATTTCTTCCACACGGGCTTCCCGTTCATGGGCCACCCCAGCGCCGGTGCCTGGATGAACTACGGGCTGGGAACGGAGAATCAGAATCTCCCGGGCTTCGTCGTCCTCCAGAGCGGCAACGCCGGTATCCCGCACGGTGGCGTGGGCGTCTTCAATAACGGCTACCTCCCCGGACAGCATCAGGCCTCGATCATCAAGGCCGACGGCGCCCTGCCCCTCGCGAACATCCAGCCGGGCGAAGCCGACGCCGCCCAGCGCCGACGCCTCGGCTTCATCAACGAGGTCGACAAGGCCTTCGCCGAAGCCTCCCGCGAACCGCAGGTCGAAGCGGCCATCCGTAATTACGAGACCGCCTACCGCATGCAGGCTGCCGTGCCCGAAATCTGCGACCTCAGCGGCGAGTCCGAGGCCACCAAGGCGATGTATGGCATCGATTCGCCCGACAAACTTACCGCCGGCTACGCCCGTCAGGCCCTGCTCGCGCGACGCCTAGTGGAGAAAGGTGTTCGCTTCGTCGAACTCAGCTGCCTCTCCGGCAACCTCGGCGGCGGCAATGCGGCTAATCCGTGGGATCACCACGGCGATATCGTCAAGGGTCACGGCATGATGGCCCATCAGGTCGACCAACCGATTGCAGCCTTACTCAAGGACCTCAAACAACGGGGGCTGCTCGACAGCACCATCGTGATCTTCTCCGGCGAGTTCGGTCGCACGCCATTCTCGCAGGGTGGCAGTGGCCGCGACCACAATCCCTACGGCTTCAGCCTCTGGGTCGCCGGCGGCGGCTTCAAGCCCGGTACCGTCTTCGGCGCCACCGATGAGCTCGGTTACTACGCCGTCGATAAGCCGCTCACCGTCTACGATTTCTGGGCCACGATTCTCAATCAGCTCGGCATCGATCACGAGAAACTCACCTACCGTTTCGGCGGCCGCGATTTCCGCCTGACGGATGTGCATGGGAGTGTCGTGAAAGACATTATCGCGTAGACGACTAAGGTTACAGCGGCTGGCGGTTAGCGGTTGGCGGTTAGAATAATCATCTCAGGTCCCAGGTCTCGGCCATCGGGCATCAGGTACGGGTTGTCGGGTACGGGTGCGGGTACAGGTCCCGAACCTGAACCTGGTGCTGAATACCTGAACCCGGCACCTGACGGCCGAGACCCGAGACCTGAGAATGATGGGCGGCAGCGCGGGTAGGGCCGACCATCCTTGGTCGGCCGAGCGGTCGAGCAGGGATGCTCGACCCTACCTAGATACAGCTATGTCGTGACGCGGTCCCGACCCTACCCAATCTTTCCTCTTTCATCCCTTCATTCATCCTCCATCTTTTCCCTACCCCTATCACCCCCATGCGCTCCCTCCTCCTGACCGCCGCCCTGCTCTCCGCTTCCTTCGCCTCGGCCGCCGAAGTCTTCAACGCCGGTCCGGCGAAGAAGGTCGGCGAAGGTTATAAATTCACCGAAGGCCCGGCCTGGCATCCGCAGGAGAAGGCATTCTATTTCTCGGACATCCCGAGCAACAACATGCAGCGCTGGACGGCGGAAGGTGGCAGCAAGCTCTTCCTCGACCGCAAGTCCCGTTCCAACGGCATCGTCGTCGACCCGCAGGGCCGCCTGATCTTCTGCGAGATTGATAAGCGCGCGATTGTCCGTCGCGACAAGGACGGCACCGAGACCATCCTCGCCGACAGCTGCGATGGCCAGAAGCTCACCGCCCCGAACGACCTGTGGCTTGCCCCGAACGGCGACATCTACTTCACGCTGCCGAAGCTCCGTCCCTCCAAAGCCAAGAAGGACGCCATCCCGGAGAACGTCCTCAACGGTACGCTCTGCCGCATCTCCGCTGACGGTAAGAGCGTGACCAACGTCGGTAAGGCCGTCGGCGTCGAAGCCCCCAACGGCGTCGTCGGCACCGTCGACGGCAAGAAGGTCTGGTGGACCGACGGCACCGTCTGCAAGTCCGCCAAGGTCAATGCGGACGGAACCCTCTCTGATCCCAAGATCGCCTCCAAGATCGGGAGCGATGGCCTCGCCGTCGACGAACGCGGCAATCTCTACACTGTGACCAAGGAAGGCATCGCCATCCATAACGCCGATGCTGAACAGATCGGCACCATCGCCGTTCCCGAAGGCCCTTCGAACCTTAAGTTCGGCGGCGTCGACGGCAAGATCCTCTTCATCACCGCCCGCACCGGAGCTTATATCGTGGAAATGAAAGTCCGCGGGGATGGATTTGGGAAGTAAGGCGAAGCGGGGTGGAAATACATTTCAGGTCCCAGGTCTCGGCCATCGGGTATCAGATACGGGCTTTCAGGTACGGGTGCGGGTACAGGTCCCGAACCTGAACCTGATCCTGAACACCTGAACCCGGGACCTGACGGCCGAGACCCGAGACCTGAGAATGGTGGGCGGCAGCGTGGGTAGGGCCGACCATCCTTGGTTGACCTAGCGGTCGAGCAGGGATGCTCGACCCTACCTAGATACAACTATGTCGTGACGCGGTCCCGACCCTACCCAGCCCACATCGTCCCCATACTCCATACTCGATACTCCATACTCTCATAAAACCACCTTTGCACTTTTGCACCTTTGCACTTAGTCATCCGTCATCTGCCCTCTTATTCCCCCATGCGCCTTCTCCTCGCCCTTCTCCCCCTCTTCGCCCTCGCCGCCGAGACCAAACCGATCCGCGTCCTCGTCTGGGACGAACAGCAGCCCGAGCAGGTGAAGGCCTATGGTGGCAAGTTCCTTGGCGAGACGCTCGCTGGCGAACTGGCGAAGAATAAGGATCTCGAGGTAAAGTCCGCCCGCCTCGCCGATGCCGATCAAGGACTCAGCGACGCCGCGCTCGATCAGGCCGACGTCCTCGTCTTCTGGTGCCATCGCAAAGTGAAGAATCAGGACGACGCCCGCGTCGAAGCCATCGTGAAGCGCGTGCAGGCCGGCAAGCTCGGCTTCATCGCCCTCCACTCCGCCCACTGGGCCAAGCCTTTTGTCCGTCTGATGCAGGAGCGCTCCAAGGATGACGCCCTGAAGCAGCTAACGGCTGAAGATCGCGCCACCGCCAAGTGGGTCTTCGTCAACGAAGCCCCCTACTACAAGGGCGTCAAAGCCGGTGCCCCGATGACTCCCAACGTCAAACGCGACGGCAACACCTATACGCTCACCCTTCCTCAGTGCGTGTTCCCGTCTTATCGTAACGACGGCGCCCCTGGCCACGTGACGACGACCAAGCCGGGCCATCCGATCGCCTCTGGTCTTCCCGCCAAGTGGGACATCCCGCAGACCGAGATGTACGGCGAACCTTTCCACATCCCGGCCCCTGATGAAGTCATCTTCGAAGAACGCTGGGACAAAGGAGAATATTTCCGCAGCGGACTCACCTGGCAGGTCGGTCAGGGCAAAGTCTTCTATTACCGCCCCGGCCACGAAACGTATCCCATTTTCAAACAGACCGAAAATATTAAGGTCGTGGAAAATGCGATTCGGTGGTCGGTAGGGAAGTAAGCCAGACGCCGCGAATAATCATCTCAGGTCCCAGGTCTCGGCCATCGGGTATCAGGTACGGGTTTTCGGGTTCGGGTACGGGTGCAGGTCCCGAACCTGAACCTGGTGCTGAACACCTGAACCCGGCACCTGACGGCCGAGACCCGGGACCCGAGAATGCATCAGCCCCCACCCGAACTTGTTCATCCAGCCTCAGGCCCTCGTGTCCTCAGGCCCTCCCTGCATCCCCCCATCATTCCTCTTTCATCTTCCCGCCCATCCTCCATCTTTCTCTCCACCCCCATGCTCCTCCGCCTCCTCCCCCTCTTGGCCGCGGCTTCGCTTTCGGCCGCGTCCGTCTCGACCTTCGCCGGTAACGGTCAGAAGGGTTACTCGGGCGACGGTGGTCCGGCCACCAGCGCGACGATGAACGATCCCTTTGGCGTCATCCGCGGTCCGGACGGTGCCATCTGGTATTGTGAATACGGCGGCCAGCGCATCCGCCGCGTCGACAAGGATGGCAAGATCACGCTCATCGCCGGTAACGGCAAGGCGGGCTACTCCGGCGACGGCGGTCCGGCCACCGCTGCGACTTTCAACCTGCCTCACGAACTACGCTTCGGCCCGAAGCGCGGTAATCTCTTCATCGTGGACATGCAAAACCACGCCGTCCGCAAGATCGACACCAAGACGGGCATCATCACCACAGTCGTCGGCACCGGAAAGCCGGGCTACACCGGCGATGGCGGTCAGGCCGACCAGGCTCAGCTCAAGCAGCCCCACAGCATCCAGTTCGACGCGAACGGCGACCTCTTCATCTGCGACATCGGCAACAACGTCATCCGCAAGGTCGACATGAAGACGAAGGTGATCACGACCATCGCCGGCACGGGCAAGCCCGGCATCACCCCCGACGGCGCTCCAATTAAGGGCACGCCGCTCAAGGGACCGCGCTCCATCGATTTCGACGCCGCCGGCAACCTCTGGGTCTGCACCCGCGAGGGTAACCAGGTCTTCAAACTCGACCTCAAAGCTGACAAGATCACGCACATCGCCGGCACCGGCAAGAAGGGCTTCACCGGCAACGGCGGCCCCGCCAAACTCGCCACTCTCAGCGGCCCTAAGGGCGTCGCGATCGATGCCGCCGGCAACGCCTGGTTGGTCGACACGGAATCCCACTCGATCCGCATGGTGGACGCGAAGACCGGTAATCTCGAACTCAAGATCGGTACCGGCGCCAAGCATGACGGCCCTGATGGCGACCCGCTTATGTGCGGCCTCGCCCGACCCCATGGCATCTGGGTCGACAAGGATGGCGCCGTCTTCGTCGGCGACTCTGAGAACCACCGCCTGCGCGTCCTCCGCAACTAAGCCATGCTCGACCGACGCGACTTTCTTGCAACCGTCGCCACGGCTGCGGCGGGTCTGGCCAGCGGTTGTGCGGCCAACGCGCCGGACAGGCGACCCCTCGTCACCGGAATCTACGGCGGGTTCCTCAATCAGATTCTCGAGCGCGGACAAAAGCCCGAGGACTACGGCATCAATGCGGTCTGGGTTGGGTCTGGCGGATTGAAGGCGGACCAGATTGCGCGTCACAAGGATCTCGGACTGAAGGTATATGCCGAGTTCAACTCGATGCATCTGGCTTCGTTTCTACGGAATCACCCGGAGGCCGCACCCATCGGGCGGGATGGTCGTCCCAGCCCCGCCCCTTCTGGCTGGCAAGGAGTGAGCGCACATCATGCAGGCTATCGTCGCGACCGCATGCAGGAGTTTCGCAGGGTACTGGAGACTTACGATATCGACGGCATCTGGCTCGACTACCACCACGCGCACGCGGCCTGGGAACAAGCCGAGCCTGATCTTCCCGACACAGACTTCTGCCCGGAGGCCTTGCGCGGATTCACCCAGACCACCGGAATCCAACTTCCCGCCGACCCGGCGCAAGCCGCCGCCTCCCTGCTCGGCGAACATCGCGACCGTTGGACCACCTATCGCTGTGCCGTCTTCACGGACTGGGTGCGAGAGTATCGCGAAATCCTGAACGCCACACGCCCACGCGCCCTGCTAGGCACCTTCCATTGCCCCTGGGGTGAAGATGAACGCGATGGCGCTATCCGTCACAAGCTCGCCATCGATCTCCGCGCCCAGGCGCCGTATCTCGACGTGTTCAGCATCATGCCTTATCACGCCCGCTTCGGGTATGCCGGCGACCCAGCTTGGATTTCGCGCCAGACCGCCAAGCTCGGTAAACTCCTGGGCCTCCGCGGCGAACCCGGCGAAAAGAAGTTCATCTGGCCCATCGTGCAATCCTCGGACTGGGGCGAGCGGGTGCCAGTGAGCGAAATTCCGGAGGTCATCCGCCACGGACTGAAGGCGCCCGCCACGGGCGTGATGACCTTCGCCTGGAGTGGCATCGCGAAGGAATGGCCAAAAGTCGACGCCATCGGGCAAGCCTACCGTAAAGTAGGACCATGATCACCCGCCGCTCCCTCCTGAAGAACGCCCTGCTCGCCGGGACTTGGTATGGCGCGGTCGGACGATCCTTCGCCCAAGCTTCGTCATCCGAAGTCCTCGGCCAAGGCGACTTCAAGTATCGCGTCGTTCCCGGCTGGGGCGTGCTCGATGACAAGACCCCGGTCAATGACTGCCATGGGCTCGCCCGCACGGCCGATGGCCACATCGTCCTCCTCACCAATCACGTCGCCAACAACGTCATCTTCTATGACGACGCTGGCAAACTGGTGAACAAGTGGACGGGCCCGAAGTTCCCTGGCGCCCACGGACTCTCACTGGCTCGCTGGCAGAAATCGGAAGCCCTCTTCATCACCGATCTCAATGAGCATTCGGTATTCAAATTCGCGACCTTCGGCCAACAGCTCGGCGAATGGCGCCTCCCACCTAACACAGGTAAATATGCCAAGGAGACCGACTACCGCCCCTCTTGGACGCTGCACCGCGCCGATGGCGAGTTCTACGTCCTCGATGGTTACGGCAAGGACTACATCCTACACTACGCGGCCGATGGGTCGTTCAAGCGACTCCTCGGCGGCCCCGAAGGCGGCATCGTCCACTGGGGCCCGCACGGCGGCATGATCGATACAGCGGCCGACGGCACCGAGACCATGCTCATCGCGATGAGTGACCAGCAGTATCTCCTACGCCTCGACCTCGACGGCAAGAAGCTCGCCCAGACCGACCTTCCCGGCGGCAACCCCCGCCAGATCCGCCGCTTCGGCCAGCACTACGTCGTGGCCCATCT
>Ga0209550_10004399_pt1 | contig 13370 bp, 8 predicted proteins | sample LauGreSuBDMM15SN_2_FD_187567 | JGI IMG/M metagenome (GOLD analysis project Ga0209550, IMG submission 187567) | Freshwater lake microbial communities from Lake Michigan, USA - Su13.BD.MM15.SN (SPAdes) (version 5) | ecosystem: Environmental > Aquatic > Freshwater > Lake | place: Lake Michigan, USA... | reverse complement strand
GCTTGGCTTGCGGTGAAGAACGCTGCCGTTGGCAGGAACGAAACTAGGCCAAATAAAAAGGCCCGATTCAGTGTGTTTCTCATTGGGTAGGAGGTTTTTGTTACGTAACCACCGCTGAATCGACACACAAGAAACGAGGCAAGTAACCTCGTCACACAATTGTTACACGCGAAACGAACCTCCAGGAGGCTAGCGCTTCGCAGCGCCAAAATGGTCAATTAATCGGGGGTGTTGTTGTTCTTTTAAATCTGAAATTCCAACCGCGTCAACCCCCAATACTGCTTGAGAACTTTATCGAAAGGTAACAACAGGCAGACCCCCTGCGGGAACACGCCCGCGGGCCATTCGACTCAAGAGGGCGGTAGCGCCTCGAGGGTGACAGCACAGAACTTGTAGCTCGGTTGCCGGGAGAGCGGGTCGACCACCGATTGGATCAACGGATTCACCTCGGAATAGTGCATCGGAATGAACACCTGACCTGGCTGAACCATGGGCGTTATGCAGGCCTCGGCCACCAACTCCGCGCGCCGGGATCGGACTCGGATGCGCCCCTGGGGCTGGAGCCCGATCTGAGCCGCGTCATCTGGGTGGATCTCCACGTAGCACGCTTGGGGATAGAGCTGACGCAGGACAGGCGATTTGGCAGTGCGTGTATTGGTATGCCATTGGGAGCTCGAGCCGCGACCGGTCAACAAAATCCACGGAAACTCCGCATCGGTCGTATCAGGTGGTGGCTGCGGCGACGCATACCAAAAGACGGCCCGACCATCCGGGGTGGCGAACTGGCCATCGGCAAACAACCGCCTCTCACGAACCTCGCTCACCCGCGCCTCAGGCAAGGCCTCCAGCGGCGAGGCTGTCGCGTGATCCATGAGTTGATCGCGCATCGCCCGGGTAAATGGCCACTGGATTCCCCCCAATGCGTCGATGGCCCGGTAGTTGTCGATTCCTGAAATGTCACAGGGTCGACCCCGACTCAGTGCTTTCAACAAATCGAAGACTGCTTCCGGACTGTGCCAGGCTTCGAGGATCTGGGAACAACCCCACGCCTCGGCCACTAGGCGGAAGATCTGAAAATCGGACAACGCCTGTCCCGGGGCTCGACGCACCCGCTTCACCATCCCGAACCGGCGTTCGCTGTTGATGAAGGTGCCTTCCTTTTCGGCCCAGCCGGCTGCTGGCAATAGCAAGTCGGCACGCTGCGCGGTCTCGGTGGTGGTGTAGAGATCCTGGACCACCAGAAACTCCAGACGCCCCAGAAGGTCATTGAACCGGCTCTGTTGAATCCAAGAGTGCGATGAGTTGGTAGCTATAACCCAAAGGCCGCGGATCGCACCCGAATCGATGCCGTCCACAATCTGGTCATAGGCCCAGGAATTCTCGGTCGGTACGGTTCCGGCGGGCAGACGCAACAAGGACTCCACCTCAGCCCGATCGGCCGGATTCTTGAAGTCGCGCCCCCCGAAAAGATTGGTCACATTGGAGAAGATCCTCGACCCCATGGCATTGCACTGGCCGGTGATAGAATTGGCCCCGGTTCCCGGCTTGCCGATCTGACCGGTCATGAGCGCCAAATTGATGAGCGCCTGGGCCGTGCGGGTCGATTCATGCCCTTGATTTACGCCCATGGTCCACCAATAGGACACGCGGGACCGGGTCGCGATGCATTCAACCATACGATCGAACAGCGCACGGGTGATACCGGCCTCGGAACACACGCGCTCCGGGGTAAATTCCTTCACGAAGGCCTCGAATTCCAGAAACCCCCGGGTATGTGCGTCGATGAAGGGGCGATCGATGGCACCCCGACCGATCAGGGCTGCGGCCAGTCCGTAGAGGAGGGTCAGGTCGGACTTCGGAGCCAGCGGCACATGCAAGGTGGCCGCCATGGCCGTCTCGGTCTTTCGGGGATCGAGCACCACGATCTCCGGACTCCGCCGGTTGCGCAGCACGCGCTGCCACAGAATAGGGTGTGCCACCGCCGGGTTTGAACCCACGAACACCAGGCAATCGGACTCCTCGAAGTCGGCATACGTGTAGGGCGGGGCGTCGAAGCCCAAGCTCTGCTTGTAGGCGACATGCGCCGTGGCCATGCACTGACGCGTATTGGAATCGCAGTGCAAGCCACCCATTCCGAATTTGAAGAGAGCCCCCAGCAGGGCCATCTCCTCGGTGCAAATCTGGCCGGTACTGAGGAACGCGATGGAATGGGGCCCATGCCTCTGCTGCACCGACTTCATCCGTGAGGCGAATTCTCCGAGCGCCCGGGACCAGGACACCGGCTCCATCGCACCCGAGGTCGGGTTTCGCAACAGGGGCAAAGTCGCCCGGTCTGGGGCTTCAAGGGGGACCAACGCCTCCCAACCCTTGGGACAGGCCATGCCCAGATTGACCGGGAAGTTCGGATCCGGAGTCAGATTTACCGCCTCCCCATTCACCAGATGGGCCGTCAAGCCGCAGCCAGTGGCGCAAAAGCCGCAAATCAGACCCGTGGTCGCATCGGGCTTCAATCGTGCGGGAACCTGACCGAGTCCAAACCCTCCCTGTACCCGCTCGAGATCATCGGTGAGCGGCCCTTTCCAAGCCCTCCATGGAATTTCAGCCAACAGCTTCATAGAGTCCCTTCTGGAGCCGGGGTACGAGCGTGGGCTCCTGCCATGAAGAATTGCCAGCGTTCGGCCACGGAAAAACCCAACAACAGCCCGCCAAGGACGGGCATCGCAGGCACACCCGCGAGGAAACCGGCCGCGACACCCGCACCCAGCGACACCGTGCCGACGAACCGAGAAGCCGTGAGCGAACGCCTCCACCGGGGTCGACCGGTGACCGCGTACACCTGGATTTGCGCCACAGTCGCCAGGATCAACAGCAGGATCAGCAGGGCACCGCTTCCCCGGAGCATCCACGCCGGCACCGGGACGCCGGAAGGCACGGTACCCAGGGCTATCAGGCCGGTGAACAGCAACGACACTCCAGACAACAATCCCAAGGCGATGGCCTCGCGACTCAACCAACTGGTTCGCCAGCCAAGCCCAATACGCCAGGCCTTGAGCGGTTGCCCCAAATGGAACACCGAGGCCACCAGGCCGGCTTGGAGCATCAGACACCCGGCGGCCGCGACAGACGCCACCAGCCGTGAGGGCGTCGAATCAACCGAGAGCCATCGCCACCCCACCGCGGCGAGGGCTCCCCCTCCCCATTGGGTGAAGACCAGCATGGCGATGAGGGGCCAGTGGGGATCCGGAGACTGGGCCGTTCCCGAAAGCGTCCTGGATTCCAAACCATCGAGCGAGCGCCTCGAGCGGTACACCGTGGAGGGGAGCGTCAACGAGGCCGGTGGCATTCCCGGCAACGAACAGCCCGCGTCGGAGCCGCCGGGCTGAACGGACTGGCCCCGATATTGCCCGGTCACCGCCGAGGTCGAAACCCGGGTGATCCGGATGGCCTCGTTTGGACAAGCCTGAACACAGGCTGGAGCCTCTCCGACAGCCAGGCGCCCCTGGCAGAGGTCGCACTTGCGGACGATGCCGCGGGAACTGGAAAACTTCGGCACTTCGTAGGGACAGGTGAAGATGCAGTAACTGCATCCGATGCACTGGTCGTCGAGATGACTCACGATGCCCGTGATCGGATCCTTGTCGTAAGCGAGCACCGGGCATCCGTTGAGGCATGCCGGATCGACGCAATGATGACAGGCCGAAGTCACCGCCAAGGCCACGGGCTCCGCAGCCGGCACCGAGGTCCCGGGGCGCGGTCCCACCAGCAAGCGGATCTCCCGCCACGACTCCTCAGCGTCCAATCCATTGAGCGAATGGCAGGCCACCACGCAGGCCTTGCAGGAGGAGCACTGATCGAGATCTACCTCGAAGGCATACTGCTCACCCGGACCCGGAGGTGTTGCCGGCAACAGGGCCCGGTAATGCGGCTCTAGCAACGGGCGGCCCGTGTCGCCCACCCGCTGACTGAAGCGCTCGACGGCGGTGAGCTGCCGCTGTTCAGCTAGGAACGCGTCGACCAGGGTTTCCAAAGGCCCCTCGGACGTCGTTTGCCCAATCATGGAGGACGGTGTGGTCACTGGTCTTGAGGTCCTTCAGGAGATTGTAGAGTCCTGCGAGAAGAGCTCCTGCAGGCGCCCTAGATCGTGACGGAGGGTGAACGCCTGGAAGGTCTCCCGGGAAAGACGATGTCGGAGATAGGCTTTGAGCATCCGCTCCAGCAGCGGCCCCAACTCTTCGAGAATCACCCCTTGGAACACCGCGCGGCCAATGGCCTGCCGGAGGCCGAATCCGCCACCGATGAAGACATGGTAGGCCTCTTGAGAAGTGGTACCTCGTTTGGTCTTGGTCCCCAGCAGGCCGATGTCGCCCATGTAGTGCTGGGCGCATGAATTGGGACAACCGGTGAGATGGATATTCACCGGTTGATCCAACGTCACTCGTGAATCGAGCCACTCGATGAGCTTCAGCGCATGACCCTTGGTATCGGACGCCGCGAACTTACAATGTCTATTGCCGGTGCAGGCAATGAATCCACCGCGCAGCGCGCTGGACCTCCAGTCGAGACCGGCTTTGGTCAGGGCCTTCTTCACCGTTTCGACGTAAGCCTCTGGGACGTTCGGCACGAGGAGGTTTTGCCAAACGGTCAGGCGCAGCTCGCCCGAGCCATAGAGTTCGGACAATTCGGCCAAACGCCGCAATTGGCGCGAGGAGAGTTGCCCCACCGGCACCGCGACGCCGATCCAGTAGAGCCCCGGTTGACGTTGCGGGTGGACCCCCAGGTGCGGATGCATCGATCCGGTCACCGATTCGACGCTGGAACACGAGGCCTCACTTCCGGGCGGGATGGCCGTCAAGGGTTCACCCAACAGCGTCTCGGTCTCGGTCCGGAAACGCTCCAATGTCCACTGCTCCAGCAAGTGTTTGAGTCGGGCCCGCTTGCGGTCGGTGCGATCTCCGTTGGCAAGGTAGACCCGCACCATCGCCGCACTCACGCGGACCACCTGCTCCGAGTGCACCAGCACGCCCAGGTCCCGGGCAAAAGACTGATGTCCTGTGGCCCCGCCGAGCAGGCAGCGGAAATAAACACCCGGAGCGACCCCGTCGGTGACCAGGTCACCAGGAAGCAACCCAACGGAGCCCTGGGCCTCAAGCTCCTCAGAAGACCACACCCGGATGGCCTTCCAGCCGATGTCGTTGGTGTCTTCTACCGTGGGGATGGAACCCCCTCCGTAGAAGGCGATGTTGAACTTCCGCGGCAGGTCGTAGAACTCCCGGTGGTTCAGGATCACCTGGCCCAATTGAAGAGTCAGAGGCAGCGTCTCAATCCGCTCTTCCGGATCGATTCCGCTGGTCGGATCACAGGTGAGGTTGCGGATGTTGTCGGCACCCGAACCCCGCGTATGCAATCCGATGGCCTGGATGCGCCTCAGGAACTCCGGGGCATCCTTCGGAGCGATGTGGCGCACCTGGAGGTTGGCCCGGGTGGTGATCTGCAAGTAACCGGTGGTGAGCGTGTCGGTCACCGCGGCAATCTCGCGCAACTGGGCCGTGGTCAATTGACCGCCGGGAATTCGCAGACGGGCCATGTAACCCTCGTTCATAGGGCTCATGTAAAAGAGTCCCTGCCACTTGAAGCGGAAGGCGTTGTCAGGATCTGGAGCCTGGTTCGAGGCCGCGTGCTGCAGGAGGAGTGAATAGGCCTCCAGCGGATGGAGCTCGCGCTTGATGCGCTCCTGATCGGTCAACTCTGACAAGTCGGGTACGGCCGAGGCCGGCGACACAGGAATCGGAGCGGGCAGGTCACCGAAGCCGAGGCCTCGATTGCGCAGGCCCGCGAAGAGACCCTCGAGATAGGCGGTCTGCTCGGGATTGAGCGTCTGTCCGGAAATCTGCTGGAAGGGCACCATGGTTTTCGGGGTTGTCGGTTTCAGTACACATCCTTGCCGTAGCGTCCCTCGGCTTGAAGTCGCTCGAGGTATTCCGAGGCTTGGTCCTCGGTGCGGCCACCCGCCTTGCAAATCACTTCACGCAGTGCTGCCTCGACATCCCGGGCCATGCGCTGGGCGTCGCCGCAGATGTAAAAATGAGCCCCGTCTTCGAGCCATCGCCAGAGTTCGGCACCCTGTTCCCGCATGCGGTCCTGAACATACACTTTGGCCTCTTGATCACGGCTGAAGGCCAAGTCGAGCCGGGTCAGGAATCCTTCCCGATGGAGGGGTTCCAACTCATCGGCGTAGAGAAAATCAGAGGCACGGCGTTGATCGCCAAAGAAGAGCCAGTTGCGCCCTGTCGCGGCGATGGCCCGTCGCTCCTCCAAGAAGGCCCGGAACGGAGCGATCCCGGTGCCCGGTCCCACCATGATCATCGGACGGGCCGGATCGGCGGGTGGACGGAAATGACGACTGACATGGACGAAGACTGGAACCGGGGTTTCGCCGGGAACCACCCGGTCTGCCAACCAGCACGAGGTAACTCCGTGGCGCAACCGGCCATGGGCCTCGTAGCGGACGGTTCCCACCGTCAAATGAACCTCGCCGGGATGGGCCTTGGGCGACGAGGCGATGGAGTACAGACGCGGTTGGAGGGGCCGTAAGAGTTCTCCCAATTCACCAATCTCCAATCGGGCACCGGGTGCGACCCTCAGCACGTCGGCCACATCACGACCGCGAACCCACGCATCGAGGTCGGCTCGGCGGGACGGCGCGCTCAACTGCGACACGATGGAATCCGGTGCGCGTTCGGCCAGTCGTTTCAGGAGGGCGGGCGAGGGTTGGGTCAGCACCCATCGGTGCATCAGCGCCGCATGGAGGGTCTCCGAACCCGCGGATCCGAAAGGTGCCTCGGCCGACATGGCCAGGGCCTCGAGCACCTCGGCCACCAGGCTCGGATCATTGACCGGTTGCACCCCAAGTGCGTCACCCGCCTCGTAGGTGAGGCCCGAGTCGGCCAGATCGATCTCGATGTGCCGGGTGTCCTTGGCCGAGCCAGCGCCATTCAGACGACGGGCCACCCGCAACCGGGCGGGATAGGGATTCCGGCGTGACCACCGACTCTCCGCGATCTCAGAAACCGGAGGCTGCGAAGGAATGGAAGTGACCTGCTCCGGAGCCTTGGCCCCACCCACCGATGCCGACAGCGAGTGAGCGTCGCCAGCGAGTGCGATCCACAAGGACTCCATCCACGAGGCAATTGGGGTCCGATCAGCGCCATCGCACTCAACCCGCCCCAACACACACCGCGCCCCCAGCGCACCGAGGCGTTCATCGATGCCACGGGCCGCACCGCAGAAATCGGCATAGTTTCGATCGCCCAGGCCCAGCACCGAATACCGGAGCGATTCCAACCGCGGAAACGATGGGTCGGAGATCCGAGACCAGAACTCGGCCGCATTGTCGGGGGCTTCGCCCTCGCCCCAGGTGGAGGTCACCACCACCAGTCGGGACTGCGCGACCAATTCATCGGGCGAGATCTTGTTGAGCTCACGCACCGTCACGCCATAACCCTTGGCTTCGGCGGCCTTGGCCAACTTCCGGGCGAGCGTCGCCGCACCGCCCGATTGGGATCCAAAACCGATCCACAGCGGGCCCGGCCCCGGGGCGGCCTCCGACGCAGCGGCCAGCGCGGCGGACGGGACGCCCTCTGGGGCTTGTCCCCAACGATCGAACAACGACGCCGCGAAGTACCCATTGAGCCAGGCACGCTGCTCGCGACTGAAAGGTGCGGTCTCGGGCACGATGTTCATGGATGCGATCGGAGGAGCCCGCTCAGAAATTCACCTGAGCCTGAATGTAAACGTAGTCGGCATCTTGCGAGCCTACCTTGGAGAGCGAATCCTGGATGTAGTCCCCGCGCAGGAAGCGGCAGTAGGCCGCCTCGAGCACTAGGTACTTGTTGGCCTGCCACGTGGCCACAAGGTCGATCTCGGAGCCCACGAAGGTTCCAGCATCGGGATTAATTCCGTAACCGGTTCCGCGGGCTGCAGCCCCCTGGTAGGTCATTCCACCCCGCGGGAGGCCGGCGACGTTGTAAAAATTGTCATTGGCCGTGGCCAACCACTTCATGTGTCCCTCGAGTTGCACCCGAACCCGCGGCGTGGCTAGGAGCGAGCTCCGGAGGCGCACGTTGTGCAAATTCTGGAACGAGGCGAAATCGGCATAGCCGTAGAAGAGATGACCGGTGGGATACAGGTGAACGAAGGTGTTGTGCGTGCCGTCGTTGGGATTGTTGTCACCACTGGCCAGGCTGTATTCGAGACCCAGGCGTGGCTGAAGCTCCGATTCTTTCCAGGTGTAGCCACCCGAAAGCACCCCCGCCCAGGCCCGATGCTCTCGGCGCGGCCCCATTCCGGCGGCCTCCCGTGCGTCGGCGAAGTTGCCGAACTGGTAATAGGCTTGGGCACCCCAATCGACATTCACCCAGTCGTTGGTGGAACTCCGGATGTACGTTCCTGCGGTGTAAATATCCTGAGCCTCCGGCGGACGAAACGGTGCCGGGACCAGCCCCCGATTCCCCGCATTGCCATCACGACCCACATTGCGGCTCAGGAGGTAGAACTCGGTCCACGTCTTGGGGACAGCCTTGGTGGTCAGGTGGAGCCCAGAGAACATCTCATCCGGGTTGGACCGGTTGAAGCCATTGTCATCGGGCATCACCACCATCGAACTCCAACCCTCCAGGGCAAAGTAGGGGTTCTGCCAGCGCACCTTGGCAGCATCCCATTGGCGCCCGATATTGTTCCAAGCCAGTGGACCCACGATGCGCTGATCACCGAGGAGCAACTCCTGGCGACCCACCTTGAGTGAGACGGGAAACTCCTTGTGATTACCAAGGGACACATAGGCCTGTTGGAGGTCCATGGGCCCATCCGACTCCGGGCTGCTGCCCCGGCCGGCCGGCCCCACCGGATAAGCCGGGATGGCGACTCCATTCAGGGTTCTGGCTTGGGTGACGAAGTTGCCCGTGCTGGAGCGGTCGTCTCCGGTAACAGTGCTCGAGCGACCTTGCACAAATACCTCGAACCAACGCCCGGTGTAACCGCCGCGGAGGAGAACCCGCTGGAGGAGGTAGCTGTTGTCATTGTCAGTGTCGGTCCGGAAGTCGGCCAGTGAGCCCGGGCCGGTGAATCCGCCATTCTGCTTCATCTCGTACCGGCTCCAGTACAAGGCCCCCAGGTTCCAGGAGGACAAATAGGGATTGTCCTGCCGGAGCCAGTCATTAATGAAGCCGGCCGGCGAGGGGGCCACCGGAGTGGTCACACCCCAGTCGAGATTGGGGGCCGCGGCAAAGGCGGCACCGTGGCACACAATGAGTCCGGCAAGGCAGGAGACGGCTGCGGAGGGTTTCATGGCTGTTTTCGATGTCTGGGTCAGGGTTAGTGATGCGGAGAGTGGAGAGGATTATTCTGGGAGTTATGCGGCCACGGTGACGGGCGAGGCGGCGCAAAGTGCTGGAGCTGTCGGCGACGGACCGTGCCCGCCTCCCGATGCTGCCCCCTTGGGTGTCTGTCCCTTGAGGGTGTAGGCCCGCACATGGAGGAACTCGATGAGTTGCTCGCGGAGCCGGTAGTATTCTGGGTTTTCCAGCAATTCCTGGCGGCGGCGGGGCCGAGGGAATGGCACGTGGAGAATTTCCCCCACCTCAGCCTCCGGGCCATTGGTCATCATCACGATGCGGTCGGATAAGAAGAGCGCTTCATCGACATCGTGCGTGACCATGAGTGCCGTCAGGCGAGTTCGATTCCAGAGGTCGAGTAAGACCTGCTGAAGCTCGAATCGAGTGAGCGAATCGAGCATCCCGAAGGGCTCGTCTAATAAGAGCATTTTGGGTGACAACGCGAAGGCCCGAGCGATGCCCACCCGTTGGCGCATCCCCTGACTGAGTTCTGAGGGTCGCTGGTGCAGAGCCTCGCCCAATCCGACCACCGTGAGGTAGTACTCGGCGATCTGGCGACGTTCCTCTCGCGAAGCCGTGTAGAACACTTGGTCAACCCCGAGCTGGACGTTCTCCAGAGCGCTCATCCACGGGAGGAGGTTGGGGGACTGAAACACCACACCGCGGTCCGGACCCGGTCCAGTGAGCTCTCGACCCGCCAGAACGATGCCGCCCGCCGAGGCGTCGCTCAGTCCGGCCAAGATCGAGAGCACGGTGCTTTTACCGCATCCCGAATGCCCGATGAGTGTCACAAACTCCCCCTGCCGGATGCGCAGATTGAAGTCCTTGACCACTCGCAAGGGGCCCTTAGAGGTCGAGAAGACCTTGCTCAGGTGGGAGATTTCGACGTGATCAGCCATGGGTACTTAAGGGGTGAGATCCACCGTTTCCCGCCGCTCCTCGGATCGCCGCCGCGGCCGACGGCGTCCCCCGATTAGAGGCCTGGGAATATCGAGGTCTTCGGGTTCCAAATCTGGTAGAGTGAGCTTTCGGGAAACGGACACCGCCGGACGGGCCCCTGGGCCCAGAAGCCAGGCAACAACCTCGGCTCGGAGCGCCTTAAATCGAGGGTCCTGATTGAGGGCGCGGCGATCCCGCGTGGGGCCTAGAACAACCGGGAACGAGGGCCCCAGGATGGCTCCTGGGCCAGCACTCATCGGGAGAATCCGGTCGGCCATCAAGATCCCCTCGTCGGGATCATTGGTGATGAGCACAACGGTCTTACCTGAAGCCCTGCAAATACGGGAGATCTCCTCCTGAAGGGTCCCTCGCGTGAGCGCATCGAGGGCACCGAGCGGTTCATCGAGCAGGAGGATTTGGGGATCCATGGCCAAGGCGCGGGCCACGGAGACCCGCTGGCGCATACCTCCAGACAACTCGCTCGGGCGGCGGTCCCGGGCGTGGGTCAAATTGACCAAGTGGATGTACCGATCCACCTGCTCGGAGCGACGGACTTCGGTCCAATTTGGAAAGACCGAATCCACCGCGAGCCGGATATTCTCGGCCACAGTCATCCAGGGAAGCAGGCTATAATTTTGGAACACCACTCCTCGATCGGTGCCCGGGCCCTCGATGACCTGACCCCCAAGGGTCACGAAACCGGCATCCGGCTTCAGCAGGCCGGAAACCAAGTGCAGCAAGGTTGATTTGCCTGCACCGGAATAACCCACGATGGCCACGATCTCACCCTGCTTCACGGAAAGATTGACCCCACGAAGAACCTCTCGGCGTGCCTCGGGCGGACCGAATCCTTTGGAGACCTGATTGAGAACGAGGAAGGACATAGGTTCGGTTTAGAGGATACTCTTGAAGCGGCGTTCCAAGAGGCTCATAGCCCGGTCCAGCGAGAAGCCGACCAGACCGATGGTGACGATGCAGAGGACGATGCTCGTGTAGAGACCGTTGTTGTATTCGTTCCAGAGGAAGTTCCCGATGCCGATGCGACCGGTCAGCATCTCCACCGCCACGATGACCAACCAGGCGATACCCAGACTCAGTCGGTAGCCGGTGAACATGTACGGCAGCGTCGCGGGAATCATGATCCGGAAGAGTGTCTGGGTTCGGGAGAGCTTCAGGACGCGGGCTACATTCAGGTAATCCTGCGGAATAGCCCGCACCCCAACGGCGGTGTTCAAAACCGTTGGCCACATGGCACAGACCGCGATGGTGAAGAGCGCCGCCAACTCGTTAGCGCTCTTGCCGGCGTTAGCGAAGAGGACCACGCCCAGCGGCATCCAGGCCAAGGGCGATACAGGTCTCAGCACCTGGATGATCGGGTCGAACATCTTGGAGAAGGTCGCCGAGAGGCCGAGCAGGAAACCCATGGGTGTTCCTAGGATCAGAGCGATCGCGTAGCCCTTGGCGACGATCACCAGCGAGTACCAGGTAAAGCGCAGGATTCCTTGGTCGAGTTCCTCGCGCTTGGCGAAGGGCTCGACGACATATTTGCGCGTCTTTTCCCAAGTCTGGACGGGACCCGGCAAGTCCTGAACCCAGCCGAGCCGCACCTCTTCCTCCGTCCCATCGGCCAAACTCCGGATCACAGTTCGTCCCGAGATCAACTGCCAAGCCAACAGGGTCAGGGCGATGCCCACCAGGGGCATGAGCACCGCATCCCAATGGATTTTTTTCATGCCAGATCAACCCTTGAGGTTCTTCACCGCGAAGGCCTGGGCATAGGCTTCGGGCTGGGCAGGATCGAAGGGGATACCATCAAAAAGTGTCTCCGAACGATCGTCACGCCCGCCGTGAGCGACCCCGATTTCTTTCATCGCTGCCTCGTAGAGATCGGTGCGTGCCACCTTCGCGGCGATGCCGGCGTAATCGGGTGCACCGGTGACCATGCCCCAGCGACGGAACTGGCTCAGCCACCAGGTCACGTACTTGGGCTGGGGATAGTTGCAGTTGCGCTGTTGGAAGATCATGGGGAATGGGTCCTTGTACCTCCGCCCGTCGCCCAGGTCGTAGTCGCCCAGAAGACGACCGAGGATTACCTCCTTAGGGCAGTTCACATAACTCGGCTTGCTGACGAGGTCGCACTGCTCCGGACGATTCCCCAGATCGTCGAGCCACACCGACGCCTCGTGCAGGGCTTTGAGCACGGCCTTCACCGTTTTCGGATTCTTGTCCGCGTATTCGGCCAAGAAGGCACAAACCTTCTCAGGATGGTCTTTCCAGATCTTCTGCGTGGTGATGGCTGTGAAACCGATCTTGTCGCTGACCGCCCGAGCGTTCCACGGCTCACCGACACAGAAGCCGTCCATCTTGCCCACCTTCATGTTGGCGACCATCTGGGGCGGCGGGATGGTGATGAGGTTGACGTCCTTGTCGGGATGGATACCTCCGGCGGCGAGGTAGTAGCGCAACCACATCGCATGGGTTCCCGGCGGAAAGGTCATGGCAAAGGTCATTGGCTCGCCCAACGACTTGGCCTTTTCAACGAAGGGCTTCAGGGCCTTCGGATCCTCTTGAACCTTGCCCATCAATTCGGACTTGAGGGTGATGGCCTGGCCGTTGCGATTGAGAATCCACGGAAAGACCATCGGCTTCTTGGCCGAACCCAGGAGCCCCATCGTCGAGGCAATGGGCATGCCAATGAGCATGTGCGTGGCCTGGTTATCCCCGGTCTGCAGCTTGTCGCGAATCACCGCCCAACTGGCTTCCTTGGAAACCGAAGACTGGATGCCGTGTTTCTTGAAGATGCCTTTCTCGTGGGCAATGACGATGGGGGAGCAATCGGTCAGCGCGATAATGCCAAAACGCACGTTCGGGGATTCTGGTGAATCGTCGGCATAAACCGATCCCATCCAACCGGTGGGAAGCCCTGCGAGCAGAGTTCCAGCGGCGGTGGTGCGAAGAAAACTGCGACGGGATGTTTCAGGCCGACAGGGTGTGGGGTTCATAGACTTGTCGAGTGGGTTTGAGTGGAGACTTGGAAAGGGA
>Ga0209550_10004398_pt1 | contig 13370 bp, 8 predicted proteins | sample LauGreSuBDMM15SN_2_FD_187567 | JGI IMG/M metagenome (GOLD analysis project Ga0209550, IMG submission 187567) | Freshwater lake microbial communities from Lake Michigan, USA - Su13.BD.MM15.SN (SPAdes) (version 5) | ecosystem: Environmental > Aquatic > Freshwater > Lake | place: Lake Michigan, USA... | reverse complement strand
GTTAAATAATGATGGTACTACATCAGTTGAAGTATGTAAGTATTATATTCAAGAACAAGTTTTTTTAAATACTGGTGTAAAAACTGTAGAGCTTGTTAATAATGCTCAGAGTATAATGACTCAACTTAATGCTTCTATTAATACAGCAGTAAGAAACACGTTACAAACCCACCTTGGCGATTTTGATTCCATAACTGGTATTAAAGACAATCTTTCACAAGAGGGCACTACTGGCAGTTATTATTCACCTTTTGGTGGAAATACTTTAACTGATGATTATCTGCTTACTGTTGCACAAACTATGTATTCACAAATTGCAACGCAATTAAAAACTAGATTAGACAATAATACCCTTGTAACTGGTACTACTGATATGTATCCTTTGCCACTAGTAGCAGGAGATTTACTTAGATTTCTATTAACTATTTCTCATCCTGGTGGAACAATAATATCTACACCATTGACATTTTTAATTGAAATTAAGGTTGTTGCCTAAATGCAATTACTAGTGTTTTATTTAGAACATATTACACAATTAAACAAATGAAGATTTATATTTTAGGACATTTTCAATGTCTTAAGTAACGTTGCAATTGAGACTAATAAATTGCCAAAAATTCGGCAATTTAAAGGTCCAAAGGTGTAAATTAATTTTATAAAACTATTTACTAATTAATAAAGTAAATAGTTTTACGTTTGTTTTATTTATTTGCATACTAATCTGTATTAAGGATTAAATTGGTCACCACTTCCGTAAAAGAACCAGCGCAATGACAAATAATTGGAATTTTTCATAGTCATAGAATTTGATCCTGTCATCTTTGTATTTGGGCCTCCGCGCACAAGACCTTGGATAGCTGATGCTCCTAATCCATAGTTAAAATATTGCAAATTAGAAATATATCCAGAAAAACCACCATTCATTGCAACATATACATCGCCATAGTTCTGCTTTGGTACACCATTCAGTACGTGACTCTTTGCAATAGTGCCATTGATATACACATCCAAGGTTGTGTTTTGACAACGAATAATAACGTTTACCCACTTATTCAAAGGAATATCGGGTATAATAATCTCTTCATTAATTGTCGTATACGTATTCATGATAACTACGAGTGCATTTGTATTTGGTGCAATGTAAAGACCGGGAGCGTTATTTGGAAAATTTAGACCCACTTGTGCCAATGTATCATTTCCTTTATGAAAAACGTGGCGATATTGGCCAGCTAAATACTGTAAATCATCTATAAAGATCCATGTAGACCAAGAAAATTCAATACCTTCATTTTCATTCACTGATCTGGTCAATGTTACTGAACCACCTGCATTAGGGTCTTGAGGGAATACCATTAAGTGTTTTGCATCAACCATACCGTTAATAAGCTTGGGGCTGCTTGACGGCCCATAAAACCATCCTAAAATAGTAACACCAACTCTCAAAAGTATAATATAAACAAAAACAATCAAAATCAAAAAAGAAAATTTTGCTACTAAACTATTTGATTCAAGAAACTCTCTAGAACCCCCAACAAATTTATTTGAAGAAAATTGCATAAAGGCTGACCCTTGTTTAGAAGGACCGGCACCGCTTACTCCGCCTCCATAAGGTGAACCATAATTTGATTCTGCATTTCCATTTCCATATAAACTATTCATTTATGTCTTATATATATACTACCAAAGAAAATTGGAGTCAAATTAAATGGTAATACTACTATCCTCAGTATCGCCGTCCATCAAAATTACTTTAACCTTGTAATTAAATAAGTTTCCAAGCAAACTTGCTCCATAACCACTTTGGTAAATATTCCAAGCGGTTTGAGGGTCTAATTCATTAGGATAGTATTGAAATTTTGCAGTGTAACCAGAAAACCCGCCTTCAGGTGTAACGTAAACTGGAGCACTGCCATCTATCTTTGCCACACCTGGCATTACGCAGGTTCTAACCAATTTTCCGTCTAAATAAACGTCTATAGATCGTCCATAAACACTAATAGTCATGTTGACCCACTTTTGAATGGGGACATTTGAAATTCCACAATTATTAAAAATAGTGTAATTGCTATTGGATTCATCGCTTCCGTTGTAACATGTCAAAGATACAACTGCATTGTTTTGCAAAGGAGCCAATGTTACCGAAGGACAAGGTTGCAATTCTCCCGCCCCAGCAGTTGTTCCCATACGTCCAAAAATAATCTTAGATTCACCATAACGATAGTTCCAGTCGTCAATAAAAAACCAAATGGAATAAGCAAAATTGCTAGTATTCCCGGTGGTAGAGTTTGTTGCTAAACTGGATGACTCAATCTTTTGCATTGTCTTTGCGGAAGTTGTTTGGGTCAATGTAGTTTTATCTTTGATTACGTATTTTACAACAATGTAAAGCAAAACTATAATGATTACGATTAAGAGGATATTTTTAATTTTCATTATATAATACTGCTAGAAATTTTCCTGCTTATATAATTTTTATACACTTTGTTGATTTTAGTATATATACTAAATCTAAAATCAAAAATTAAAACATGACTTGTCTATTTTGGCTTAAATGTGTATGTATCATCATTATTTGGCATAACAGGCATCTTCTGGTCTTTTACTGAATTATATAGATTTTCTATTTGATTAATTCTCAAAGCTTCTGTATAATAATATAAATTTGCAATACCTCCGCTAATTCCATTGTCAGTACCAACTGTTAACGTGTCAAGTGTTATATACGGAACTACTTCAACGGATGACTGAGCCAATTTGCCATTATAAAAGATATCTAAAGTTCCACCACTATAATTGATAATTACATTATTCCATTTTTGCAATAAAACTTGATCATTCTTATAAACAATTCTGTTACCATTATCATCAACATCAATAAACGTGGGATCGCGAACCTTATTATAAGGGTCTTTATTATTTGCCACATCTTCGGCAATCTTTGCATTCATTTGTTTTACACTATCTTGATCAACTGTTATCATAAGTGTATTTAGTGAAGGATTGAAAAGCACGTTTGGTTTTCCACCATAGGATAGAAGAGATGTGAACTTTGAATAAGATGCGTTAATGCTTGGCGGCATACTATCTATATAAAACCAGAACGATATGCAATAATTATATGCATAATTATCATTGCCTTTATCATTTAATCCATTTAATTGGGCATAAGATGCAAGAGAATATTCTTGGTTTGTTGGTGCAGGATAGTTGATGAGTTGCTTTCCATTTGATGCATAATAATGTGTATACACCCACGATTTAACCAGTGGGTATAAGAAATATGCTGCTATAAGAAGTACTTCCAGAGCCATTATAATCATCAGGGTTCTTGATGTTGAATAATAGAATCGCAACCCTTCAATAGTTATAAACTCTATTAGATTTACTAATATACAAGGAATGTACAGCAAAATGCTAACAAATAATTTTAGATATAAATTTCTATTTACTATATTTGTCATTGTTAAAACTTTATACACAAGACCAAGCGCTACTATTACAATTGCAATTTGAATAAAATATTGTGTTGTTGTTGTTGTTGTTGTTGTTGTTGCAGAGGAAGATGAATCATGATGAATTGCACCAAATACCCATAATATAAAATATATAAGAGCTCCGGAAGAAAAGAACCCCAAAAATCCAATAGAAACCATTTTAAAAATTTCTATTGGCACAGTTTTTCCTGATTTTAAAAAGTCAAAATCATCGTGTTTAATAGAATAGCTGTAAAATGATATCATTGATACTAAAAATGCCAACGCAATAATAATTAAAAAACTTATAAGAACTACATAGTTGGTTAAATATTTTTCTAAAAAGTCTTTGGGGGCCCAACGAAATATACTTAAGAATATGATAACCATTGCTATCAATGCAATTATGTAATTATTTCGTCTTTTAGAAACAATTGTATCATTGTCTGGTTTGATATATGTTGGTTGTGGCATAAAATTAGTTGGTTATACTATAGTGATAAAATATAATATAACCAATCGTTGCAGATTTTAGATTTTAGATTTCTATTACATATTTTCTCTTGCAGTTTTTTCTCCGTGACATTCTCTACACAAAGCTACCAAGTTGCCTACACTATTGTCTCCACCATGTTCCAATCGTCTAACATGATCTACTTCAAACCATGCGTTCAACTGGTTTTTACAATGATTACATTTCCACCCCTGATTAGATGCAACAAATTTCTTCTTTGTCTCGCTTACAGAACGCTTTGTGGCCTTGCCTCCATGTCCCGTTCTACCTCCTGAATTCATTACGCGTCTTTCTTCTGGCAAAGTAGTATTAAAATTAAATCCTGGGTTTGTCTCGCCATTTAAACCTTCCATAAAAGAACCTTGATGAAATCCTCTTGAAAAACTGCTATTTGAAGAAAAATCTAAAATAGGTGAAAGCATATCTAGTGAGGATTTGTTAATAGGCATATATTTAATCATGTTGTTTGCATAAAACAAAATATTCTTCCCCTGAACTGGATTCTTTTTTAAAAGGAGATAGATTGCAAATCCAATAAATCCTATAAATGCAATCTGTATATACTTTTTCCATGACATTAAAAGCTTTGTATATTTATTCTCGTGATATGCGTTATATATCAAAAATGCTGTTGCTCCTATTATTATAATCTCTATTCGCATATATATTATACAGTGTAAAATATATATTTTCATACATCTAATCTATTAGTTAAAAGTTACAAGACGCAAATTTGTTGGATTAGGAGGACTAAATGTTATCTCATGTTTTGATTTTTTTTTCTTTAAAGAAAAATTTTTCTTAGATTTGGTTGAACTTGTTTTAGAGGAGCTAGATTTTGCGCTTGAGCTTTTATATGAACTAACTGAAAACCTAACCTTTTTAAAAACATCCTTGGGTCCAACACTTGCAGTTGCCCGGGATAATACAGACTCGCGAAGAGAATATTTGCTAGCTTCTCTTGGGGATTGTTTGTCTGGAACTATAGTACTTGTTGTGCTTGCTTCGACCAAAAGCAACCTATTCAGCTCTTGCAAGTTGGCAACCAATGAAGAAACATCAATTGGTTCATCAGCTGTTTCATATAAAAAGGTTATAAATATGTACTTTAATTTTTCATAAAAGGCGAGCTCATTGGGCTTCAAATCCGCATAACTATTGTAAAAATCCTCCAAAATGGGGGAATAAGACATTACGAATCCCCAGACATCTAGATTCTTTAAAAATACTTCGCTGAAATACTGAATCATCTTCATTTCACCATTTACCGTGTATTTTAAAAGTATTTTAGAAATGGATTCAACAATGTAGTAATATGCATATTCAAATTCTATAATATAGTCTTGTTCTTTTTTATTTACACCTGTAATGGTGGGTCCAAAAAGAAATCTCATTATACCTTTTATTACATTGAAATGTCCCATCCCTCTTTCTTCCATCCAAATAATAATATAATCAATGACAAAACTGCGGATTTGATAATAAGATGGGTCTGGATTTTTTCCCAAGAACTTGTCGTATAACTCTGAGAAAGTTGTATTGAAAAGGACAATAGAAAAGGGAACATTATATTGAAAAGGACGGTGATACAAAGTTTTGGGGATGCGTTCGCCTTTTTCGGGACTGTATTCAGCGGACAGACCCCAGTCAATAAGGCGGGTTTTCAAAGGCTGAGATTGCATTTGCGTTTGCGATTCATCGGTCGCTTGCGCTTGCGCACTCGCTTTTACTAAGATGTTGGATTCTTTTACATCACAGTGGTAAACACGAAGCTGATTCATAGGTAGAATTCCATTTTGCAAGAGATCTAACAGAGCATCATTTAATTGCACTATATCTTCATCAGCTTTATGCGTTTCAAAGTAATCCCCAATGTCTACACCACCATTTGGCATATTTAATGCAAGAACCTCATCCAATTTTCTATTAATATTTTCATGAGTTATATTGTCTTTCTTTAAAGCAGTGCACTTTTTTTCGTAATCTATAAGATCTTCCGCGCTTAGCTTGTCTGGTTTGCAAAAAGTAATATCTTCTAACAAGAAATAGTTGCCATAATTGGGGATAGTAGACAAGACGTCCTTAAATTTCACAATTTCCGCGTATTCTTGATCCGTGTGTTTAATAGTCATTAGTTTTGTTATTTGTGATGCATCGCGAGGTTTCCCTTGACATTTTAATGCTGGTTTAAAGACGCAGCCATAGCCACCAGATGCTATAACACGACCACCCACTAACTTACGACTAGTTTTTTTACTTTTTATCAAAATTTTATGTTTATTTTTATGTATTTTTTGTGTTTTTGTTGTCATTATTATAAGCAAATATAATAATGTCTTGAAATCTATTTGAGCATTTTTATTTGAGCATTTTTATTTGAGCATTTTTATTTGAGCATTTTATTTGCGTCCTCGTTTTGTATGTCTTTTTTTTCCATGTTTTACATGATATCTTATCTTTTTACTTTTTTTACCTCCGCCTACCATACCAATTACACCGATGCCTGTGATAGCAGTAGCTGCCAAAACTGCTAAACCTGCCGCAGTTTGTATTCCATTAATTGCGCCTTCTTGCGCCTCTCTAATTTGATCGCTTGAATATTGAGATGTAGTCTCTTCTTCCTCATATTCGTTTTCATCTTCATCTTTGTATTCCTCTCCTTGTAAGCCAGAGGCAGTAGTTGCTCTGCTTAATCTGCGCAGAGGTTTTACTAAGCTATCTTCACTCATAGAACCTTCACTTGAAGGAAATGTAAATTTACTAGTTAAAGGCAATTTTATAGCTCTTGTCCCTCTGGTTGATTTGTTTGCCAAAATTTGGTTAATGCGATCTTGGTCGGCAGAACTTTTTAATCTAATTTGGAACCTTCTGTCATATTCTGCATGTTCTTTTTGTAATCTCAATTGATATGCCTTTCTATCAGCAGCCATTTGTTTTTTAGCAGCCATGTTTTGTTGAACTTGAATAGCAAGTGCTTTTTGAGCAGGTGTTAGCGATGGACCAAATAGACTCTGTGTTTGACCCTTATTTATCATATCTTGTATTTTTTGGCGTTTTTGATCTTCTGTCATTTGAACTTTCATAAGACTTGCAGATTCTTTTTGAACAAATTTTGCCTCTTCTTTTAAACGTGGATATGATCCTCCATCAATTAATTTTCTAAAAATAGGACTTTCATAATATTCTTTTAATTCTAATTGTTCGTCCAAAGAAAGTTTTTCTCCATTTTCAAGTTTTGTATCAAATATTTTTAATTGGTCTAGTTGTTCTTTGTAATCTTCATCATTTGGACCAATATTTTTTCTTGTTTTTAATACACTCGTTGGTTGTAATCTAGAACTTGATTGCAATGCAGAATTTTTATCTTGTATTTCTGCTTTTTTCTTTAATTTTAAATAAACTTTTTCATAATCTCTTGCCGCCTTTAAAACTTTGCCTTGGATAACCTTTAGGCTTTTTACAGTATCGCTTCCTGTACGAGATATACCTCTATAACCATTCAAGTTTTCAACTCCACTTAAAGCCCCAGTATCCAAAAGCCTGACCAAATTTGCAATCTCTTGTGAATTTAACGGTTTATCTTCAAATATTTTTCTTGAATATTGCTTTATTAAATTTTTACGATCTTTTTCTTCTTCTCTATAATTTGGTGGCAAGTAAACTAATTGAGGGATTTCTGGTTTTGATGCTACTAGTGGGGATGATGCTGTAGATCCAATTAATGGTGACATAGAAGAGCTCCTTCCCCCAGCAGCAGGAACAATTGGTTTTCTTTCAGTTTTTCTTTCTAATACTACTGCAGATTGTGTTCTGCGTTCCATTTCTTCTTGTCTTGCTCTTATTGCTCCAAGACTGCGATCTTCTAATTCTACGGGATTAGTTTCAGGTTTAGGTTTAGGGTTAGATGGTCTAAAAAATGAAGGAATCATAGATGCTGGTTTAGAAGATGGACTTGATGCTAGTTTACTAGGTGGTCTTGATTCTGGTTTAGGAGGAGGTGGATTTGATACTAGTTTAGGAGGTAGACTTGAAAATTCACCTCCTTGTAATAACTCTTTCGTTTCTTGTTTCATGGGGTTTAGTTGTCTTATAGATTTAACTGGCTTAAGTGATGATCCTCCAGGAGCAGATAAAGTAGAAGCTTGATTAGTAACCTGTCCAGGTAAATTAAATTGGGGAATACTCTTAAAAATTGAGGGTTTATCTTTATTACCAAGTGCGCGTTGTAAAAAAGATGGAGATTGGGGACCATTTATTAACTCTTTCATAGATGGAACAGTTTTAGACCCAGGAATGTAGCTAGAAACTGGAACAATTTTAGACTCAGGAATGTAACTTGAAACTGGAACAATTTTTTCTCTTACTATTTCTCCCTCTTCTTTCTTTTTTTTTTCTTTTTCTTTTTCTCTAAGAGCTTTATTGGCATCTCTTTGTTTTGCTGCCAGTGCCTTTTGCTGTGGTGTTGGAGGTCTAGAACGAGCACCACCAACCTGCTTCTTGGTTAATCTTTTTTTTAGACCGCGCTTTTTACTTGTCTTGCGTTTCATATTTTTTTTAATAGTTTTATACATAGTTTTGTTCTATAAACTATGCATATATTTTCTTTTGATTTTTTTGCTTTTTTTGGTCTATTTATTATACAAATAATACGAGAGTCCTAAAATAAGAATTAAAACCACGCAATATATAATTTTTCCGCGCACCCTAATATATTCCCTCGTTTTCAAGTCCTTTGGCTTGTACGCTTCATAATAATCAATATAAAACTGATTTAAAGAAATTTTTGGTTTCTCAAGCTTCTCATTAATTTTATTGTGAATAAAATGCATCCAACGAATAAAAGCGTCCTTGGAATCTAAATATGGTGTTACTGGATACATATCCAACAGTTTACTAAAATCTGTCGCAATTGATTCTATAGGAAGAAACATTGGCAGATTTTGAGTAAACTCGTAGTACTTTTTTTTTGTCACTGTATTTGGATAATTTGGATAGGACATTGCAATGGTATGTAACATAAACCAATAATGAGGTCCCCATACTTTTGGATCTAAAGCCATTAATCTAAACTAATATAAAAAGATCTTCATTTAAACATATAGTGGACATTATGAATGCACAATCCCAAATACAATCACCTATAAATTCTATAAATATGTGCGCAAACTCAAATAAAAATAATAGTAGCTGCAACAACTGCGGTAGACCAGGACATCTTTTTCATCAGTGCAAGTTGCCAATTACCAGTTATGGTATTATTCTATTTAGACCAAGCGAACATGGTCCTGAATACTTGATGATTAGACGCAAGGATAGCTTTGGTTATATTGATTTTATGCGGGGCAAATACAATCCTGGAAATTTGGATCAACTGCAGAATATTATTAATGAAATGTCTATATTAGAAAAAGAGAGACTATTAACAGAATCTTTTGAAACCTTGTGGAAACAAATGTGGGGAGAAAATACGTCGTCTCAATACAGGAGCGAGGAAATGTCATCACAAAAAAAGTTTGAACTTATTAGAAGTGGAATTATAGTTGATGGGGATCAAGTATCTTTAAAAGATATAATTGAACGCAGCAACACAAGTTGGAATGAGACGGAATGGGAATTTCCCAAGGGTCGCAAAAACTATCAGGAGAAGGACTTGGCATGTGCACTGAGAGAGTTTGAAGAGGAAACTGGATATTCACAAGAAGATATTAAAGTTGTGGAAAATTTAATGCCATTTGAGGAAATATTTATTGGATCAAATTACAAATCTTACAAGCACAAATATTATTTGGCTTACATGGACAATAATATAAAAAATGACGAAACTTCTCTTGAAAATTATCAAAAGACGGAGGTCAGCAAGCTGGAGTGGAAATTTTTGGACAAATGCTTGGAATCTATACGACCTTATAATTTAGAGAAAAAGAATTTAATCTTAAATATAAATAAAGTTTTACAGGAATATAGATTATATTTGTAATATATAATATGTCATCACAAGAAAATACAGAAAACACCAAAGATATAGAATCAATTGAAAATGAAGTTCGTGTTGATGAACTTCAAAGTCTAGATGAGATTCCTGCTACAAGTGTTACAAGTCCAGCAGAGCAACTAGTTCTTGATAGACCTGATCTTGAAGAGTTGAAACAACGACCCCCAACTGAGCAACAGTTGCAGGTTGAGGAATCTTCTGCAAGCCCAAGCTCAGCAAGTGGAATCGCATCAAGCGAAGAAAGTGCAAGTGGAAGCGATGATACCGGAAACGATTCCACTTCAAATGTAGTGGAGACTACAAAAAATGCGACAGAAGCTAGTTCAGCTTCTCAATTATTAGAAGAAGAACCAGTAGCCTTATTTGATGATCAGACTCCAACGTTTACAGTTAAAGAAAATGCCGTTGCTGAAGATTTGGAACGCGAATTTGAAGAAAATAAATGTGGAGATTCGGAAAACTATTATGCAGGAAAATGTAAAAAACTTTTATTGAAAAAAGAAACTTTAGAGCGCGAATATCTAGCAGAGCATCCAAATGAGGACGAGTACTTGTACCCAAATTTGAATGACCCGCTTTTTAATGTAAAAATTTCGCAAAAAAAGGAGTTTAGTGATACAAAATATGATGGTCAACTCTATGATATTAAAGAACGATCAGATGAACTTAGTCGTGCAGAATTTGAACTATCACCACACCAAGCATTTGTAAAGAATTTTATGTCTTTTCAAACTCCATACAATAGCCTGCTCTTGTTTCATGGATTGGGTTCAGGCAAAACTTGTTCCGCTATAGGAGTAAGTGAAGAAATGCGCGACTATTTAAAGCAAATGGGTATTTCCAAACGCATCATCATTGTTGCCTCTCCAAATGTCCAAGATAACTTTAGATTGCAATTATTTGACGAGCGAAAATTAAAGCAAGTTGATGGTCTATGGAATATTCGCGCATGTACTGGAAATAAACTAATAAAAGAAATTAATCCTACAAACATAAAGGGGCTTACAAGGGAAAAAGTTATTAGTCAGGTTAAAAATTTGATCAATGCATCTTATTTGTTCTTGGGTTACATTGAATTTGCTAATTATATTGCAAAAATAGAACGAGTTAAGGGTGATGTTAAAAATGAAAAACAGCGTCAGGCACAGATGACACGCAATTTAAATAACGAGTTTAATAATCGTCTGGTTGTTATTGATGAGATTCATAATATTAGAATAAGCGAAGATAATGAAAACAAAAAGGTGGCGCAAAATTTAACTAGGTTGGTCATGGCAACAGACAACCTACGTCTTTTACTTTTGTCTGCTACACCTATGTACAACAGTTATAGAGAAATTGTTTGGTTATTAAATTTGATGAACATTAATGATAGGCGAGCGGTTGTAAACGTTTCAGATATTTTTGATAAATATGGTAATTTTAAACAAGATAAAGAAGGAAGTGAAATTGGAAAAGAAATGCTTATTAGAAAAGCAACTGGTTATATTTCTTTTGTTCGCGGTGAAAATCCATATACATTTCCTTTTCGCGTTTATCCTAATTTATTTGCACCCGAACATACTTTTCAAAATTTAAAAGATCAGTATCCTCGTTTTCAAATGAATGGAAAGGCTATTGACGAGGAAAATAAACTAAAAATACTTAGTCTTTATTTGACCACAGTGGGATCCTATCAGGGACTAGGATATAAATATATTATTGATTCATTAAGGAAGAAGCAGTTTAATATTACAACTTCCAAGGGAAAAATTCGGGATATGCCCAGTTTTGATGAAATGGAGTCTTTTGGATATACTATTTTGACCGAGCCTATAGAGGCTCTCAATATTATTTATCCTGTAGATAACTTGGAACAGGTTGTTGAAAGAAGTGTTGCGCCAATTTCTAGTCAGCCAAAGTTGATTGAAGCTGCTGAAAGTGCTAGCGATGAACCAGTATCGCTGACTGCGGTTGTTATGCCTGGTGCTGCAGAAAAGCTGGTGGAAAGAGACAGTAAATCTACGGAAGAAACTGAGGTTCCTGGGGTGTCTGTTTTAGTGGAAGAGGTTCCTGAAGAACAAGAACAAGAACAAGAACAAGAGGAAGAAAAAGAAGAATCAGCAGAACCATTAGAAGTAGAAGTCCAAGCACCAACAAAACAATCTGTTTCAACAGAATCATTATCTTATTCGGGTGGTGCAACTGCAAGAACCGTTGGTGCAACTGCAAGAACCGTTGGTGCTAGACAAAAGAAAACACTTGGAAAAACTGTTCCTCTAGAAGTATTTGAAGAAGATGGGTATGAAGATGTTGTAGAAAGCGAGGATGAAGATCAAGATAAAAGCACGGACAGAGAAATTTTTATTGATCCTTCTACATTAACAGGTAAACGGGGTCTTGAAAGAATGATGCGTTTTATCAATACAACTGTTCCTCCAGTTAAAGGTCAATTTGAATATAAAACCGACAATCATATGTTTGCGTCAAGCGAAATTGGAAAATACAGTTCAAAAATTAAGCGCATTTGTGAATCTATTTATTCGCCAGAGGAAGAAAGAGTTGCGGATGGAATTGTGTTAATTTACTCACAATATATTGATGGTGGTCTTATTCCAATGGCACTTGCGCTAGAAGAAATGGGGTTTTCAAGATACGGAGATAAATCAAAATCTCTCTTTAAAACTCCACCAGTTCCACAAGCAAATGTAAAAACAATGAAATCACAGGACAAGAGTGTTTCTGGTAAATTTATGCCAGCAAAATATGTTATAATCTCTGGAGACAAAAGAATTTCGCCCAACAATGATGCAGATATAAAGGCTCTAACAAGCGACAATAATGTGGATGGTCACCGGATTAAAGTTGTGCTTATTTCCAAAGCTGGTTCAGAAGGACTTGACTTGAAATTTATTCGTCAAGTCCATATTATGGATCCATGGTACAATATGAACCGCATTGAGCAAATCATTGGTCGTGCAGTTCGTAATTTCAGTCACAGTCACAAGGATTTGCCATTTGAAAAAAGAAATGTGGAAATCTTCTTGTATGCTACATTGCTAGAAAATAATGAAGAGGAAGCCGCAGATTTGTACATTTATCGTGTAGCTGAAGTAAAAGCCTTGCAAATTGGACGTGTAAGTCGTGTATTAAAAGAAAACGCGGTTGACTGCATTATTAATCACGAACAAGCTAACTTTACCCAAGAAAATTTTCGTGAATTTTTAAAGGCTCCCGTTAAACAAATATTATCAAGTGGTCAAGTTATTGATGAATTTCCAGTTGGAGATGCACCATATTCAGCATCGTGCGATTATATGAAAACGTGTGACTATGAATGCAATACTGGTGGTGAATTAGTAGCAAACTTTAAAGCTTCGCCTGAAGGGGGAAATTTAGATACGTATAATGA
>Ga0209550_10004393_pt1 | contig 13374 bp, 11 predicted proteins | sample LauGreSuBDMM15SN_2_FD_187567 | JGI IMG/M metagenome (GOLD analysis project Ga0209550, IMG submission 187567) | Freshwater lake microbial communities from Lake Michigan, USA - Su13.BD.MM15.SN (SPAdes) (version 5) | ecosystem: Environmental > Aquatic > Freshwater > Lake | place: Lake Michigan... | reverse complement strand
CTTACAGTATGGACTGTTTATTTGGTAACCCTAACCCTGAAAGAGAGCTTTTAATGAGATTACGTAAATTTTTCATCACTTTTAATGCAATTATCTTGCTTTTACCAACTTTTTCTTCTTCAGCACAAGCTGCGCCTGCTAAGAAGATAACTGTTGCCCAGGCTAAGGTAATTCATGATAAAGCGGTAAAGGCTACTAATTCTTGGATTGATAAAAACCCTGTCGTAATCTCTACCTTTGCCTCTAGATCTACTGAGGTTTTTGATAAAGAGATAGTAACCCGCGATATCGCTAAGCAGGTTAGTGTTGTAGGTAATGGTCAAGATTCTATTATTTATTCCGGCTCAAAAATTTATGCATCAGGTAATGAGTTTGCACTTCGTTCCTTTGAGAACGAGATCGCTAGTAAGCTTGGCTTAAATGTTTCGGCTAAATTTAAACGTTTTGATGTTAAGTCGCTCGGTATCGGAGAGAGCAATCTTGCCGGGGCAGCTTTTGATTTAGCCAAGCCTAATGTTGGCGATTTTTATTTTATTACAATGCATAAATCTTCTTGTACTACCACTACTTATAGCAAGGAACAATTACTCTCTTGTCGTTATCTTGTTGAGAACCTCTTGAGTAATAGCAGTGATCTAATTGAGGAAACTTTCACAATAAGTTCAGGTCGTCTCTCTAAGTCGGTTACGACATATAGTGACGGCACTAAAGTGGTTAAGAGCTATAACTTATTTAAAGGTAAAATCTCTTTACCTAAAGGTCCATACCTAGATTACGATAAGGTATTAAATGATCCCGGTTTTGCAAAGGGCGAGGCTATTCACAATGCTCAAGTAGAATTAGCTAATATTGTTGCTCATGCATTTGCAAAATCAGCTTTCGACAATAGGGAGCTACCAAGCTTTGATGATTGGAAGTCGATTGCCAGGGAATGGAATCTTACGATGTACGATAAAGGCGTTGGCTACAAAATTTTATTAGATTCTTCTGGATTGATAGATGTCTGTGGTGTATTTACCGCTGAGGGCGCCCGTCTTGAATTGGTTAGTTGTGAGTCTTTAGGGTTTACAATTGCGTAGGGAGCGCCCGGGCCTTTAATATCAATTTTAGCGACTTAGAACATCGAGACAAGTTTTTCTGTGTACATTTGGCTTAATTCGATGTTAGTTTCTCTATTGTTTTGATTAATTTTGTTTGATTGCCGTGCTCTTTATTTGTTGCACTATATTAACATTGACCTACTTTGATCTGAGAGAGATTATTATGAATGTACGTAAATTACTAGTTTACTCGCTTTTGTTTTCCCTACCTTTGACAGCATTTACCTCAACGGCTAATGCCGCACCTGCTAAGAAAATTACAGCTGGCCAGGCTAAAGTAATTTACGAAAAAGCCGTTAAAGCTACCAATGCTTGGATCGATAAGTATCCTTTTGTAATTACCTCATCTCTCACAGATGGTAGTAAAGTAATTGAAAAACAAATAGTTACTCGCGATAGTTATTCTCAAATCAAAGATGAAGAGTTTGGTAATTATAATGGAGTAGCAATTATATCCGGTGAATCATTATTTGCTTCTGGTAGCAAGTTTCCGCTTAAGTCTTTTGAGTTAGAGATAGCAGCCAACCTAGGCTTAATAACGGATGCTAAATTTACACGATATAACTTACCATTACCCTCTTTCACAAATTCTGTTCTTAACGAGTCTACTATTATGCGTATCAAGCCTAGAACTGGCGATTTTGGTGTCTACGTTATGAGGCACAAACCAAATTGCGTACTCAGCGTTCAAAGTAAAGAACAACTTCTCTCTTGTCGATATTACGTTGACTCAATTGATGATGTAAAAAAGAATTTAAATGAGGTAACATACACTATTAGCTCTGGTCGATTTTCAAAGATGGTTGAAACATTTTATGATGGGACGAAGATAACAACTACTTATAAATCTTTTAAGGGCATGATTGCTCTCCCTACAGGTCCTTTTTTAGAGTATAAGGGTGTTTTTAATGATCCTAGCTTTGCTAGAGCGCAATCTTTATATTATGCTGAAAATGAATTAGCCAAGATAGTTGGTCATGCAAATGCATTAGCAGCTTATGATGATAGAGATTATGCTAGCTTTGAGGATTGGAAAATTACTGCTAAACAGTGGAGATTTAAACTTTATGACCGCGGCATGGAGTACGATACGTTTATTGATACTGAGCTTTTAAAGGTTTGTGCCGTATTTACTGCTGAAGGCGCACGTCTTGAATTGGTTAGTTGCGAATCGTTAGGGTTTGAATTAATACAGTTATAAAAGTAATTTCTTGCAAGGTTAATGTCGTGAGAGTTTATATGTAGATTAACTCACAGCGTATTGACCCTAGTTTCGTGATCACAACTATCACTTACTATTGTTTATCCATATTTGTTATCTCGTGGTTTAATTTACCGCGCTTTTCAAGTTTTTTAGCGCATAGTTTTCTTTGTGCATATTGTAATAGCTACTGCAGAACCTCGTGGTGCATATCATCTTGTACCTTTGCACCAATCTATGATGCTCTCTTCATCGCGATTCACCCATCTAGTTCCCTACCCCGAGGCTTTGCAAGGTGAAGCTTGGTCGAGCGTTTCCAGTGATGCTAATATTCTCGGTTCAGCTGAACTAGTAGTAATTACTGGGGGTGGGTTTTCTGCTTGGACGGAGCTGGTTGCACGTCGAGCGGATGAGCTTAACTTACCTTGGGTGGTCTCTGAGCTAGCTTATGGTTCCCGACCTGATGGGATAGCCCGCCCCCAACCTTTTGCTCTTTCAGCCATGAGCCGCGCTGGTGCTTCGCTGTTTGCCGAGTATCATGGTTCTGAGTTTGGCGAGGTTGTAATAACCGGCACCCCGCTACTTGATAATCTCCCTATCTGGCGACCTATTGATAAACGTGCTTTAATACTTTCCTCTGTCGATGCGGCAATCCGCGATCCTGGAAATGTTCTTCGTGAGATTGCCTCTCGGCTTGTTGAAGATAGATGGGAGGTGGTTGTACGTACACACCCGCGTGAAGACCGGGCTTACTGGGATGGTTTTAAGCTTGATTATTCACCTACTCCTGCTCTTGCCGCTCAATCTGCCTCAATCGTTATTGGATATCCTGGATCGGCTCACCCTATTTGTGCAGCTCTTGGAGTTCCAACGGTTGCTGTGGTACCTACTCCAGAGTTATACGCGGCCCTTCCCCCAGCGCATTGCGCTATTATCCCCACTTGGATTGAATTTGCCGATGAATTGGAGCCATATTCTCTCCCTGCCAGCAACGAGGCCACAATTGAGTACATCTGTGGACCGATTGGTGGTTCAGCTCAACGGCTCTTGGATTTTTGGAGCTCAGTAGCACCTCGTTAGTAGCGTTTTACATTATTTTTTAGATGGAAACGACATCTCCAGTATGGCATCTGGATATAACTCTGGCACTATATATTATTAACCACTACTTAAGAGAGATTATATGTTCATTGGTAAATTTTTACCTTTTACTCTTTTGATAGCCTTTATTTTTCCATTCACGACTACATCTGTCCATGCAGCTCCGGCTAAAAAAATCACCGCTTCGCAGGCTAAAATTATGTATAATAAGGCGGTTTTTTCTTCTAAGGCTTGGATTAATGTCACTCCTATGCAAATTTCAAAAACTTTGAGTTCTGGTAGCAAAGTTCTTGCTCAACAAACTGTTATTCGCGATAGCAAGGGGGTTGTAAAAGCTGAGGATGTAGGAAGTAAGAAAGGAGTTGCTTATTATGATGGTGATTGGGTTTATGCCTCAGGGAGCAAAGAACCAATCGGCTCTTTTGAGTTAGAGATTGCCAATAAACTTGGTTTAAATTCTTCTGCTGAATTTAGACGTTTTAACACGAAATCAATTACTTCATATAATATTGATTTTGGAGGATCTGCCGTTTTGGGCCTAGAACCTATTGATGGAGATTTTGGTTTTCATTTTATTAATAATAAACCTTCTTGCTATCTTAGCGAGAAGAGCAAGGAAAAATTACTTTCGTGTCGTTACTTTGTTGAATCTAAAGATAATGTAAAAAAGAAAGCTAATGAAATCACCTATACTATTGTTTCTGGGCGATTTACAAAGGTTGTCGAAGTTTTTTATAATGGAAATAAGGAGACTACTACTTATAATACATATAAAGATTTAATCACGCTCCCGGTGGGTCCGTTTCTTGATTATGACGCTGTTTTAAACAACTTTGAGTATAAATACACTAAAGATCTTAAAGATGTTAAATTTGAATCTTCAAGAATTATATCTCACCTTAAGTTAGTTGCAACCACTGCTGGTAGGGCACTCCCGAATCTTGACGATTGGAAGTTGATAGCTAAAGAGTATGATTTGTTAATGTATGATAAAGGTGTTGGTTATACTGTTCGCTTAGGCTTGCCTGAGAGGGTGAAAGTCTGTATCGTTTTCACTGAAGAGGGTGGTCGTCTTGAACTGGTAAGCTGCGAATCGTTAGGGTTTGTTCACCCTTATTAATTAGTAAGTATTTTTCTTTTTTTTATAAACACTTTATTTTAACGTTTAGTAATCTTATATATTTCTTTTTTAGGATTTTTGTTATCATTTCTTTTATTACAATTTTCAGATTTATACATTTTCATTTTTTTCGTTATGTTCATCTACGGGCTTAGTAGGGTAGCTTTCAATCCTGCTTTGGCGGCGGCGTCAATACAACCTCTTGTACCCGGCGAGATCCCATCCCAACAAGCAATCATTGCATCGGCGCCCGAGGCTACCATCTCAGCGTTTCTGCGCATTCCCGCACGGCGACCGAACTGTTCCCAGTCGGCGATGTGGAGCTCAACATCAAAACCAGCTGATGATACTATCTCCTGCGCAATGCGGTCTGCTCCGTCGGCGTCACCAACTATTAGTGTAAATTTACTTGGTTTACCCCATGAGGTCCACTGCTCGTTTATCGCCGAGGCTAGAGCGTTTCTATCAGTCCATGTTCGTGAACCACTGACTAATAGGCGGTGTGGCAGATCGAGTGCGATTGAGGTTAGTTCATCTTTCCAGGATGATACGAGCCCTGCACGCTCAGATAGGGAAGTAGCTCCAGTAATGCAGGTGTCATCAAAAAGATTATCAGTACATTCTTTGTCGTTAGCTAGAGCCGCAAGGATGTGTCCGTGGCATAGCTTAGGCGCGCACCAACAACCTAAGCGGAGACCCGTTAGTTTATTAATCTCATATAGGTTTTCTAAGATGTCATTGGCGTAGGCTGCGACAGCCAGTAATCTCGTTTTTTGTGAATTGCCAATTAAATGATGCTTATTACCCCAAACTGATTTCGCAAAACCACGCGATTGCCTCCCTATGTATAGGTCGTAAGGTTGTTTACGAGCTACGTTTGATACCCAGCTATTTGCGTATGCCAGTTGAACCGGTAAGTGATCTACAGCCTGGCTCATGTGTAATACTGTGCTGGTTGAGTAAGAGTTGACCACTGTCAGCATTTTTAAAATCTATATAGTTTCCTCTTTTTTGTAATTTATTGCTAAAATTATTTTATGCTTAAAGCTATATATTTTTTACATAAATTGCTTTTTTTCTACATATCTTAGAAATGTCAATTTTTTATTTGAAACACCAAGTCAGACGCTGCGGCGTGCTGGTAATGTTGTGAAGATTGAGTAGCGGAACTTGATGGGATCATAATTTTCAATTCCGTTTTTTAGACTCTTATTCTTTTCTTATTTTGATTAACTTCTTGCGTACTTGCTACATTTCAACTTATTGTTACAATTGTTAAATTTATTGGTTTGTTTTGTTAACTCTACATAGTTTTTAAAAGAAACTAATTATTTAAATTAAGAGATTAGTAGATGAATAAAATCTATTAATTAAAGCTATCGCCGCAAGCGCATGAACCTTGAGCGTTAGGATTATCTATAGTAAATCCTTGTTTCTCAATTGTGTCAACAAAATCTAGGGTTGAGCCTTGCAGGTAAGGGTCTGACATTTTATCCAATCGAAGATCGAAGTTTTCAAAATTGTAGATAACGTCGCCATCTAATTGTTCATAATCGAAGTATGTCTGATACCTGAGTCCTGAACATCCACCGGGGGATACTGAAATACGTAGAAACTGTGTCCGCCCTGGAGTTGCAATTTGGGATTCTGAGATTAACTGGGTAACTTTGTCTATAGCTACTTGTGTTAGTATCATTATGTCTCCAATGCATTCTGGCGTAGGGTTGTTATTTGGTATAGTTAGTTTCTAATCTTAACTGTGAGGGAATCACTTGCCGCGGCATACTACCAATCTTGCTGATCTGAATTTTAGGCTTTTGCTCTTACCACGTAACGGGGATTACATGTTGTGCTTATATTTCTAACATGCGAATTAGAGCTTGTAGGTTTTGCTATATCTAAAGTGTGGTTTCTAGCATTTATCAAAAAAAGGACAAATTGGACAGGGTGCGAAAATCTTTTAAATCTACTGCTTACTTTAGTTTTTCTTTTTTTATTTTATTTTTACCTTTTTTTCATATTGGTATCATAATTATAGTATAAATTTTATTTATCTAAATTTAAAAACTTGTAAATTTTTTCTAGATAGGTTAAAGGTAAATATTTAATGAATCTGGCTAAAATTAAGAGAAAGGATATAAATGTTAATATATAAAAGGGCATTAATTCGGCATCCATCAGAATTGCTGGATCAAATGCAGTTAATAAAACACTGTTAAAAAGTAATGTATGTAGAGATGTGATAACTCCTGCTACCACTCTAAAGATCATATTATTTTTACGATGCCCAGCGTATGCTAAGCATAATAGAGGAATAATCGGCATAAAGAATGTAAGTATTGCCAATATTAATCCGAGATTATTATTTTTTGTTCCGCTTTCTTTCTCGCCGATGAAAAGCGTAAAAAGTGCCACCGCAAAAAATACTGCCAACAAAATCCCAAGCCCCGCAAAGACGGTTAGAATAAAATTTAATGAAGGTTGGTTTTTATTATTAATTGCGTATGTGTAAATCGATATATATGCTATCAATAATAGTATAGAGGTAGAGCCGTATCTCTTGACACGTTTTTGATTAGTTGAAGGTAATGAGTAATAAAGTGTATTTAGCATTTTACTATTTAAAGTTAATCTAATTTTACAGCGCGATCAAGAATCTTAGGTTCAAAGCCAGGGACGGGTAGACCAACAGCGTATCTATATAACGCTACACGTGCTACTGCTGAGACAGCGCTCAGTAGGAATGCAGTGAAGATAAGAAATATGATCGCGCTCGCTCCTAATATGAACGCTAACGAGGTATTACTTTCGATGTTTATAAGTGATGCGATTACCAAGGCTGCAGTGATTACCACGATTGCGAGCTTATAAATTAGTACACGGAGGTTGAATCTTAGCGCTTTACCCCATCGTTGTTCTATGACACGAGCGGAGCTTTTTAGCGCATCGATACCTGATCCTTTTTCTACAGCTATAACGGGTATGACAAAGTATGATGCGATTACCCATGTAAGGCTACCTAATGCAGAGAATACCCTACCAGCGACTGGAAAGCGTTGCTCGATTAAACGTAGTAGGAGAGTTACTGATGTGGTTAGCAACGCCCATTGCATGATTGCCGAGCGTCGAGTCCACGCGCAGCTTAAGGTGGATCTCACGGTAGGGTCTTCACCATTCATGCGCTTTGAAGCTCCTGCGGCTAGCGCTACCGCAAATAACACAATCATAAAGTTGTAGATAATGATCATTGCTACTACCGGAATGTATTGAAATAGACCTGTGTCGGCAGGGATAAGTATATAGGCCAGAGCAAATGGTACAGCTGTTAGTATTGCAAATAAGCTGCCTAACAATGGAAGCGCTAATAGTTCGCGGTCTGCTGAGAGAGTGTTCCACCCAGCACGAATTAAGGATTTACCAGTGACATTTGATGAGTTGTTATCCATTAAACTTATCGTACCTGTGTGCGATTATTAGTCTTGACTTTTATTTATATCCATAATTCTTGGATTAGCCTAAAAATCTTCGGACCGACTAGTTGTTATTATTTTTACCAGTTCATTTATTCATTTATCAATGCATTTACTATTAGAGAGGTGGAGCTCTGCTGACTAGCAAGTGACACGATGTCTGATGATAGTAAGAAGGAATTTGTAGTTAAAGAGTGGGATGGGTCGGACTCGAACCGACGACGACCGAATTATGAGTTCGGGGCTCTAACCAACTGAGCTACCATCCCTAGGTTTATAAATCATGCAATTGTCGTTATATCTCTTTTTGCACTACTTGATTTATACTATTATTACGAAAACTATTAGAAGTTTAAAGTGCTATTTTGAGTTTTTCGGTAAATTGTTTGACGGAATCAGCGGTAGTGTCCCATGAGGTCATCCAGCGCACTAAACCTGTCGATCCATCCCATACATAAAATCCTAACTGGCTGGCAAGTGCTTCCGCTTTTGAAGGTTCAATGTAAGCAAAGACGGCGTTAGCCTGTACTGACTGGGCGAGCTTAACCCCTGGTATTGCTACCACTTGCTCAGCTAGGCTTGCTGCCATCTTGTTGGCATTCTCTGCCAGGTCAAGCCATAGATTATCATTAAGTAGAGCTAGGTACTGCGCTGAGATAAACCGCATTTTTGATGAGAGCTGCGATGTTCCTTTTCTCAGATATTGAATAGCATCACCAACTCGTGGGTTAAGTACTACGATTCCCTCAGCTAATACCGCTCCATTTTTGGTAGCGCCAAATGAGAGAATGTCAACTCCAGCGTCTGTGGTGAATTCACGTACTGGTACGCCAAGAGCTGCTGCTGCGTTAGCGAGGCGAGCTCCATCAAGGTGTAGTTTCATACCTCGCTCGTGAGCATACTCGGCGATGATCTTAATTTCCTCTGGGGTGTAGATAGTACCTAGCTCTGTTGTCTGAGTAATAGAGATTACCCCAGGTTGCCCACGATGCTGATCGCCCCAACCCCAAGCCTCCGAGTCCAGCAGCTCGGGTGTCAATTTTCCGTTTTCAGTAGGGATGGTTAACAGCTTTAGGCCTAATCGCTCAGGCGCGCCACCTTCATCTACATGAATGTGAGCAGTCTTTGCGCAGATGATTGATTCGTGGCGAGCTGCAAGTGCTTGTAAGGCTATAACGTTAGCACCTGTACCGGTTAGGACAGGGAAAAACTCGGCTTGTTCGCCAAATAACTCTTTAATCTTAATGCTTAATTCTGCTGTGTATGGGTCAGCTCCGTATGATCGGACGTGGCCCCCATTGGCATCTTTAATCGCTTGTATGACTGAGGGATGAGCTCCAGCGTAGTTGTCTGAAGCGAAGGAGTTTGCTTTTAGATCGTGTAGAGAATCTGATTTTTTCGGCTCTCTGCAACAGCTCTGTCCTGAGGCTTCTGATACTTGCAGCGTCATAATCTAGCTCCTAATCTAATGTTTAACTTATGTTTATAGTGACGGTTGAGCTATCTTTGACACGCGCTCTTGTTTCGGATTTTTAGGAAAATCTCATTTGAGGATTAGGAGATTTGAGGGTCCTGGTAGGGCATTTTACGTAAAATACTCATCTTTATTGTGCTTTTTCTCGTTTTTTCATCTTTCTATATATTTCCCTTGCTGAACGTTTTAACAATCAAAAAGTAGATCTACACTGACTACCCTTTCAAGGTGCGTGTTTTTAGTTTCGTGCCTCGCGCTTGTCGCTATTCTCTTAGCCTTGACTGTCTAAAAAATCATACAAGAAAGGAGGATGCTTATGCATTCCCAATCCATAAAACCAGCAAGTGGAGTGCGTAAATCGCGCCTCCTAGTCACTGGGAAGAATGACCTATCTACAATCAATCCTTCTCTCGCTGCACAAGCTGATGAGAGCTGGGATCCGCGTTACATCACCGCCGGATCGAGTAAGCGCGTAGGTTGGATCTGTAACATAAATAGTACGCATAAATGGACAGCCCCGGTAGCTCAACGTAGCGCAGGAACTGGTTGCCCGATTTGCGCAAACCGAGTAATCGTTGTGGGAATAAATGACCTTTCGACAACTCACCCTGCACTTGCTGCAGCTGGTGATGGTTCGTGGGATCCTACTAAATATTTATCGGGGAGCCATACCAAGGTAAAATGGATTTGTTCCACCGACCCTCGCCACATCTACACTTGCTCAATCAACGAACGAGCGAGAGGTGTTGGATGCTCTCTATGTAATGGTAAAGTTGTTGTATCTGGAATTAATGATTTAGCAACACTTGACCCTCAACTTGCATCTGAATGCGACGGCACCTGGGACCCAACTACAGTGCGGCAATTTTGTAACACTCGTGTCGGATGGGTCTGTAACCTCAATCCAACTCACCGCTGGCATGCCCAGATAGCAAACCGATCTAATGGCGGCGGCTGTCCTGGCTGCTCAGTTAGTGGTTACGATGTTACCGCTCCAGGTTGGTTGTATCTTATAATTGATCATGATCGAGATCTTCTTCAAATAGGAATCTCTAATTATCCTAAGCAGAGACTAAGTCACCATGAACGAAACGGTTGGTCTGTACTAGATGTAATCGGACCTTTCGCCGGTGACGTCTGCTATGAATGGGAGAAATCCATTATCTCTTTCTTGCGATCCACGGGAGTTAAGGAACCAACATCCATTGGTTTTTTTGAAGGCTTCACTGAATCGTGGGCAATTAGCGATTTTCTGGTCTCAACCATCAGTCAACTTCGCGCACTTGTTCAAGCACAGGAATTAGATAGTAAGTAATTCACAATTATGAAGTTCAACCCCTTAGATGAAAATTCTAAGGGGTTGAACCTTATATATCATAAAAATTTTCTATATACTTATAGTACTGTTAGCTTTACACTTAATCTTGCGGTACTATTTTTTGATGTAACCATTTTTTGCACTTTACTTTTGAAATTGCCAAAGCCCTGAGCCAGTTTTTAGATCATTGATTTGTAATAGTATTTCTGAGATAATAATCTCTATAGGCAAGGTAGGCCGGGCGGCTTTGTATATGGCCATAAAGGAGTCTTGGGTAACTGGGCCATCATCTGTTTCAGGGGCTTCTGTGGCCATGAGAGTTGCTACAACAGATTTGCAAGCTTCTAAAAGATCCGCTTGTGAATCATAGTGATTAGGATTATTGAACTCTTGACCGTTTGTCAGGAGTTCAATTTCCAGATCCCCAAAGAATTGTTTAATGGCGTTTGCGGTTAAGATTGATTGATCCTCTGAGGTATTAACACCACGGTAGATAAGGTCTATAAGTTGGGCTCTAAACATCATTAAGGTTGTTACTTGTTCAACAGAGAGTCCATTACTTAACATAGTTTCTATGTCGCCGTAGGTTTGTAGTTCGTTAACGAGAGTGTCAATCTCGCTCTCAGGGTTATCTTTTGCTTGTTCTATTTCCATCTTTACCATGGTGCCTAGTAATCTAATTTTAGCAATCGCTTTTTGTCTTTTTATTTTATTTTTTTACTTATTTTCTACACTGAGGTTATTTCGGTGCTTGCTTTCCGAAACTTGCTATTAATCAATACAGCAATCAAGTATCCACAGGCTAGGACTCTTATCAATGTGATCACCGAGTATGGGCCCAGTGGTAGCCCGTAAGTCGCTCCTGTGACCGTTGCAAGATGTTGCCATATCGCTATGTGATAGATTACTTCCCCTACCTGCCATATCCAGAATGCATGAAGCTCCTTGCGATGATTGATCGCTATAACTGCTAGCGGTACCAACCAGAGTACATATTGTGGTGAGTAAACTTTACTAGCTATCATTACTAATGCGAGAACGATAAAACTTATATCTGCTAGCGTTAGTATCTCTTTAGTTAGTGTAATTACAATTGTGACTATTATTACTGAGATAAATAATGCTAAAATTGCCGAGATGTTTGCATTACCTACATTGATACCAAGTGATGAAGCGGCGTACCAGAGTGATCCCCAATCCGGTCCACGATCAAAGTTCAGTTCATAAAATCTTAACCACCCTTTTGGGGTAGTCAGCAGAACAGGTAAATTTATTGTTGTAAATGTAATAAATGTTATTGTAATGTATCTTAATATTTCTTTAATTTGTTTATGACGCCATAAAATTAATACTATAGGCAAGAGCAAGAATATTGGCAAAAATTTCGTTGAGATTGATATACCTATTGCGACCGCTGAACACTTATATTTTTTTCTATCAAACCAATAGATCGAGAGCATCATTGATACTATGGCCCAAAGATCCCAATTAATGTATAACGAGGCGATTGAAGCCGGCGCCAAAGTTGCTAAATATGCAAATTGCGGTCGAATTTTGTAAACAATAATTGCAATTATGATAAATAAGATGGCTAGAAAACCGATGTTAATTTTGTAATAATTGAGAATTTCATTATCGCTTGGCGTTGTTGCTAAGGCTAATATGTACATTATAGCACCTGTAATAACAGGGTACTCAACTGCGTCGGTTGGCGAGGAGTAGGACCATTGATCTTTATCTAGGGCTCTCGCTCCATAGAGAGCTGGTATATCAGAGTAACACGCGTGAACATATTGTGCTGGCGTCGCCCAACCATTTCCTGCACAGGGACTGAATTTATATATACCTAAAAGCGTAGCAAGTACTGCTAACAACATTATTATAATTAAAGGTTTACCCGCCCTTAATTTCATAACTTGTACCTTTTATAAATTATTTTATTTTTGGTAATCATTATAGCTCCCGATTGTTGATTACTTAACTAATTATTATAGTCTCGGTAGCTTGTTCTCGGGCTTGATTACTATAGATAACCCGCCGCACTATCTGGGTCTATTCCATATCTTTTAAGCATAACTCTAAGTGTGTGATCTTCTTTTAGATGAGTTTCAAACTCCTCAATTGTAGCATTCTGCCCGTGTCTCAGATTGTGTAGAAAATCTGTGATGTCATCAGGGGAAATCTTTCTATCTTCAAATGCTTTATTTCTTTCTGGAGCTAGTATAGCCATAAGTTCGCGATAGAGGGGGTTAACTTTATTATATGCAAGCGTGGTTATCTCTTGATATAATTTTATTTTCTCATCGTAAGTACTTGAGTTCTCGCCTTTAACGCTTGCATCGTTTAGTAGCTGATTTGCTATAATCTCAATGTCCCTAGCTACAGTGTTAAGTAGCGACATTCGCTCATCATAACTTAATAACATTTCTTTTATTGGGTAATTCATCTCAATAACAAAAATTTCATCTAATGATTCAATTATACGGGCTGTAATAGGTGCCTTAGCCTGGGCCAATGTGTAAAATATGATAGCAGTTTCTTGCAGCTCAGTTAGAAATTTAGTTGTAGGGAGCCATTGATCGCCATATTT
>Ga0209550_10004391_pt1 | contig 13376 bp, 14 predicted proteins | sample LauGreSuBDMM15SN_2_FD_187567 | JGI IMG/M metagenome (GOLD analysis project Ga0209550, IMG submission 187567) | Freshwater lake microbial communities from Lake Michigan, USA - Su13.BD.MM15.SN (SPAdes) (version 5) | ecosystem: Environmental > Aquatic > Freshwater > Lake | place: Lake Michigan... | reverse complement strand
CTTAGACATTTAAGCCTCCCAATCTAAGTAATTTTTATTATCACTCTGAAATCGTAATTGGATTTTTTTTGTCTGTCCAGACTTGTAATACCCATTGGGTGACCTGAAGAAGCCCTGAACAATAAACACAGTTTCTGTTACAGATTAGATCCCGAGGCTGCTTTGTCACAGAAGTCGTGCCGAAGTCAGTTGAAATTGCAGAACTTTCTCATTCTCAACACTTGCCAATCGGGGCGAATGCCAAAGACCATATCGCCCCCGCGACGGCCTGATAGTGGCACATATCAACGCGCTAACCTTTAGCCGTCTGCGCAAGTGGGCTTAGAGAATGGAGGCAAACTGCAGGAAAGGCAGGGATCAAAGGCAATTTTGCCCCAGCGCAAACGCAAAGAAAACTGAATTTTCGAGGTAAATATGGCCGCCAAAAGTCCACTGCCCTAGTCACGGAAAGGACTGGTGGAGCTGCGGGACGATCTCAAAGGCGGTTCAACAATGGGGCAGCTCAGGCAAGCCGATTTAATATGATCAACGGTGCCCTCTTCGACCGCAATGGCGGCAGCGTTCACGGCCCAATCCACTCGCAAATCATGGGCTTCGCACCTCAGTGTTACAGCCTATTGCGCGGCCACCGACTGGCTAACCAGTCCCAGAACCTCGTTCACATTATAGTTTGCATAATATTGCGATGCCATGGCTTGGGGAAGACTGCCGACCCAATTGGAATTGTTAGGATCGCCAGATTTTAGCCTCATAACACGCTCACCCGAGGCGTTAAAAATGGGGTTATAGAGTCCCATCCTAACCACAATAATGTTTCGGGGGACATCCACCGCAATGGTCTGACCGTCATAACCCGAAGCGGTAATAAAGCGGCGTCCGACGCTATCGGTATTGATCCAGAACTGTGAAGCGTAATAGGCGCCGGGCGTTACAGAGGCTTGAACTATGGCGTCAACATACGCGCGTGAAACAATCTGCTGGTTTAACGCCATGCCTCGGTTAAGAATCAGCTCGCCCAGTCTGGCGAAATCGCGGGGCGTCGCATCGATGCAGCAATAGCCAAGAACATTGCCACCTTGAGGCTGGGAGTTGTCCTTCCACCAGTAGGCCTTCATACCAATCTTGGTGAACAGACTGTCCTGCGCCCATCTCAAATAGTCCTCCGAACGACGATCGGCGAGCACCTTGGCCAAGACCATTGTGTCACAGTTCGAATAGAGAAAGGATTGACCCGGATAGGGAGTGCGCCCCTCATTCCACCAACCATAGTTGATGCCCGCCTTGGCCTTGGGTCTGGTCACACACAGCGTCATTTGATCGTCGGCATAGACCAAATCACCACCCGCTGTCGCAGATCCAAGACATTCCTCTAACTGAGGGGTTCTCGACTTTGAGCAGATCGGGACCAATCCTGAGCGCATATCCAGCACCTCTTGGAGTGTAATGGATGCTTTGTCATCTGTGCCCCAATCTTTGAAATAGAGAGCAATTTGGCTCTGTGTTGAGTTTATGGACCCCTGCTCAATGGCGATTCCAAACAACATAGAGGTAAAGGATTTAGCGACAGACCAAGAGGTCGCAAAGCTATTTTTGTCCCGCTTTGCGTATTGTTCAAGAATTGAGCTTTTGGACAGTTGAGGATTAGACTTACCTATCGTTTCCGCCTCCAGATCCGAAATGCCTCGATAACGCTCAAAGACAATATTGCCATTGCGGATCACTAAAAAAGCCTGCCCGAAGGTTCCGTCGCGCAGCGCGAGGGCTGCAGCCTCCTCCAGCTTCTGTTCCGACATACCCTGACTGTCCGGTCTGGCTTCAGGCCAAGCACGAGAAGCGCCTTGAGACCCGCCCGTACCCGTCGGGGTCGGCGGCGCAGGCGGGACAACTGAGACATTTGAAGGCTGATCTGAGCCACCGCCACCGCCGCTACAAGCGGTTAGGAGGGCCAATATGAGCGCCGCCACGCTAAGCTTTAAATCGTCTAACGACATCTAAATTTCCCAATGCTGGCTTCTATTTGGTGAAGGCCTCAAGAGTTGGGTTCAGCCTCTACCCGTGGAGAATCCAAGCAGTGGTGAGGCCTGCAGCGAAGACCCAGTCATATACCGCACACAATGGAACATCCCAAGCCGGCATCGAGGTCTTTACCCGGCGGTGATGGGCTAGGTCCCACAGCCCATGCATCAGATAGGCCAGCGGAATTACCCAGTGACTAACTATTAGGCCGGCTAATGCGGCTGCAAAAAACGCCAAGGCGACCAGCCCCTCAGCGACAAGGATCCTGGGCCTGCCGTCTTGAACTGCGAAGCCCACATAGACCCCCGCAATCAATGCAAGGGCCACGGCCGCAATCTGATGTGATATGTTTGCGGAGAGCAGAAAATGTACAGGCAGGCTGATGACCGCGAGCGCCGCGCCGATAGATGCAGGGTGCTTGCCCATTGCGGCGGTAAAGTTTGGCCTCAATGTCCCCTCCTGGATTAAAAATAGCTCGTGCCAAAAGGGCGGTATATTGACCCTACCACTTCAGGCGCAACCCTACCAAGTCGTCTTGCCGCTACCTTGCTAGACAAGGTGGCTGGTCAATATCAGCGCCTGCAAATGCTTCTTCAGCCTATTGCGGTTTGCGGCTGTCATATCGGTCACCTGGCCGTTGATGATCCGCTTTCGATTGCCCGTCAGTGAAGCAGCATTAGCGCCTCTGATCGCTAAGTGGGGATATCGCTTGTTGGCCGACCTGTTCAAAGGTTCATAGGGTGGCCCTTTTCCACTCACCAAGGCGGGGCCATCAGCCAGCTTCGGTGGCAAGCCGCAAACATCACTTTGAACCTACGCCGGGTCGCAACCTTCCCCAAATCAACCCTGCGGGCGATCTTTTACGCTGGACCCTCCGGCCTTTCTCACGTCGTTCGTGCAGCCCGGTTTCCAGCAAGATCGGATTTTGGTCGGTCCTCGCTTCCCGTCGTTTGACGGTCTCGTGATCGCGGCAGTGCCCGCGAGCCGGCACAGATTGTCTGGCCGGTGAGACAAAAGGAAAACGACCATGATGAACCAAGTTGAACTGATCGGCCGCCTTGGCGACAACCCCACACTGCGCGACCTAAAGAACGGCGAGCGCGTCTGCCTCATCAGGCTGGCCACCAGCGAAAGCTGGAAAGACGCCGATGGCGAGCGTAATGACCGCACCACCTGGCACACCGTCGAAATCTTCGGCAAGGGCAAGGTCAATGCGATCGAAAAGGGCCTGAAGAAGGGATCCTTGGTCCATATCGAAGGCCAGCTTCGCTACGATGAGTTTGAGACCGATGGCATCAAGCAGGTTCGGGCCAAGGTCACCGTCAGCGGTCCCAAGCACCAGATCCTCTTCCTCGACAAGAAGCCCATCGAGCAGGCTCACGAGGAGGCAAACGACTAAGACATAGCCCTAGTCAGCCCCTCTGAGCGATCAGAGGGGCTTATTGCTGTTCCTGATCACACAGGGCGCCAAACAAGATCACGCTGCACCCTGTGGGCTTGCTAGAGGCGTGCCCGCTCGTCGTGGGCACAGCGCGCGCACGTCGTCTTCGCATCTTGTCATGGCAGCCCGAAAGTCAACGGCGATGCCGTTTGCCTGGCGCGCTCATCGCGCGCGGCGGTGACCAATGGGCAATAGCTACACATTCAACACCGCCGATTACGAAGAGGTCCTTGTCGAGGCCGGTCTTGAAAAACCCCTCGCAAAGGCGCATCGTTTGGCTCTCGAAGAAGCCCTCAAACAGGTGGTCACTGTGGACAAGCTAGATCAGGCCGTCGTGCGGATTGAAGCAGCAATGGCAAGCCAGTCTGCTCGCTTTGATTTGGCCATCGCCAATCTGAATACGAAGCTTGAGGGGCAGACAAAGGTTTTCATCGGCGTGATGTCACTCTTGCTGGCCTTGGCAACCGCTATCATTAAGTTCGGCTGAGACCCCCAAGCCACCTCGAAGGCCCTCCGAGAAATCGGGGGGCTATCAAACAACTGTCTCTTGAAATGCACATCATCTGCAGTGCCCACTATTTTGGCGGGTACGAGCGCGCGGCCGTGAGGGTCGGCTTGATGGGCTAGGGGCGCAAGGTAGGGTTAAATATTTGCATATGAATTTGGGTGTCCTATTGAGGAGCTTGAGCGCTAAGCGGTTGCACCGATAGGTGAAGATTTTTATGTTTCATGATGGTTGGGCGATCGGGTGGGCGGTGCTCGCGGTGATCCTTTCAGGGATAGGAAAGGGCGGTTTCGCTGGAATAGGCTCATTGGCCATGCCCCTGATGGTAATTGCCAACCCGCCCTTGGAGAGCGCGGCTGTGCTTTTGCCGATCCTCATCGTTCAGGACATGGTCGGGGTTTGGTCCTTCCGTAAGACTTTCGACAAGGTGGTTTTGGCCGTCATGATCCCGGGCATGACGATGGGTGTCATACTCGGTTATCTGTTTGCTTCTCGTGTCTCTGAAACGGCCGTCCTGGCAACAGTTGGCGGCCTGTCATTCGTCTTTGGCCTGCACCGTCTGTGGCAAGACCGCGGCGGTGCGGTTGTTTTAGCCAGCAACTCGCCACGTTGGGTAGGCGTTCTGTTTGGTGTCGCATCCGGGTTCGGTAGTCAGATTGCCCATGCCGGCGCGCCGCCGTTTCAGATGTGGGTGTTGCCGCGTAAATTACCGCGCGATGAGCTGGTTGGCTCTAATGCCCTGTCTTTTGCCTATATGAATCTCATTAAGGTTCCGGCCTATATCGCTCTGGGTCAGCTCACACCCACCAACCTCATCTACTCAGCACAACTCGTGCCAGTGGCCTTAGTGTCTACCGTCCTTGGCGTTTACCTGGTCCGTAAGATCGATGCCGAACGCTTTTATACACTGATCTATTTGTCGATGATCGGTATTGGGCTGAAACTGCTTATTGACGGGTCCGGGTTATTGAGTTGACGCTCGCATAGGTGTAATTTCTACCAAGGGTTTTCGATCATCTTATGGCCGATCTGCTGCATGCGCCTATAGAGTCAGACTGCAGAAACGCTGCCTTCCCATACCCTTATGCAAATGATATTCGCTTTTAATAACTTTAGCGTTCCAGAACGCGCTGGGCGATTGCTCGTGGTAGACCCCGACGATTGATTGACCCCAGCTTGGATCGAAAAGACACCATTATGGAGAGCAGGATGAGCCAGCAAGATCTGATTGGTTACGGCCTAGATCAAGGCGTCGCCACAATCACTTTCAACCGGCCAGAAAAAATGAACGCGCTGACCCCAGCCATGTTGCAGCTCTTCTTTAGGGCCGTTAGGCGCGCGGCTGCAGACCCAGAAAGCCGGGTGATTGTGATTACAGGCACTGGGCGCGGATTTTGCGCTGGCCTAGATCTTAGCGTTATTGGTACCGGCGGGTCGTCTGACGCACCTTTGCCTGAAGAAGATGTCGCGCCCGTCCAATGGGGCGATGAGGTCGGCCCGGACCTGTCACGGTTCTTTTCGGGCGGGTGGAATGAATTGATCACGTCTCGCAAGCCAACCATCGCGGCCATTAATGGGCCCGCGTTCGGCTGGGGCTTCATCCTCGCTCTTCACTGCGATATCCGCTTTGCGTCCCGCTCTGCGATTATGAACGCCACCTTCGCGCGCCTGGGCGTTCCGGCAGAGAAGGGATCGGGCTGGCTACTGGCGCGGTTGATTGGCTCGGCCAGAGCCTTGGACCTTCTCTATTCTGCGCGACGTATCGATGGTGTTGAGGCCGAACGGCTAGGCATCGTCAATACGGTTTTGGCGGATGATGCACTAATGGATCATGTGAACGCCTATGCTCGTCAAATCGCCTCTTTGGCGGCGCCGCGCGCCCTTGCGGCGATGAAGGCCCAGGTTTGGTCGGCCCTAGACGATCCCTATGATGTTGGTTTTGCCGACGCGGATAAGGAACAGGATCTGTGCACTCAGACCGCTGATTTTCGCGAAGGCATCGCCAGCTACCGCGAAAAACGGGCACCGAATTTCCGCGGCGTGTAAATTCACCAAAATACTGCGCTTAGACATCAAGCCCCTTACCCTTAGGAACCATAACCGATGCTAAAACTCCATTTTGCGCCTAACTCGCGAGCTGGACGCATTGTCTGGCTGCTGGAGGAGCTTCAGCTTCCCTATGAAATGAACAGGATGGCGTTTCATCCGAAGGACTTAAAGTCAGACGCGCACCGCGCCAGGCACCCGCTTGGAAGGGTGCCTGTGCTCGAAGACGGCGATGTCTCGATCTATGAGTCCGGGGCGATCATCGACTATGTGCTGGAGCGCCACAAGAACGGCGGACTAAAGCCTGCCGTGAATGATGTTCGGTTTCCAGACTATCTGCAGTGGTTCCATTATTGCGAAGGCATGGTGATGCCTGCCGTCAATACCATTGTCGTCCAAACGGTTCTGCTTCCCGAAGATCGGCGTGACGCAACGGTTTTGGCACAGGCCCAACGCCTGTTGGCCAAATCCCTTGAGCCGGTCAACACCGCACTTGAGGGACGGGACTATCTGATCGGTGATTTCTCTGCGGCCGACATTATGCTGGGTCACGCCTGCTTCATGAGTAATCGGCTTGGCTGCGTGGCCGATGAGATGACGCATCTGAAAGCCTATGTCGCCAAGGTCACGGCCCGGCCAGCCTTCCAAACTGCAATCACGATGCAGTAGCGCAGCCTGTCCTGTCACGGGGCAACTTGCTCTGAAGCCTAGAGGTCCCGCCCTTAAAGGCCCAAAGCGGTCTTGGCCATGATGTTGCGCTGGATCTCGCTGGTCCCACCGAAGATCGTCACCGATCGGTCGTAGAGATAGCGCCCCATAGCCACCGAGGCCCTGGGGTCATCTTGCCTCGCGAGCGGTCCCAACGCTTCGATAGCCAGTTCGTCCAGCCGTTGGATTAGAACACTGCCTTGCAATTTGATCATTGATGCGGCTGGGCCGGGAGACTCACCAAGGGCCAAGGCGGAAATCGCCCGTTGTTCCTGCATTTCCACAGCGGAAATTTCGATTTCGACCTCGGCCAGTTTGCGACCAAATCCTGTCTCTTGGACGGCGGTCTCGGTCGCCAGATCTTGTACCCATTTCAGCCGCGCCCAAAGCCCAGCTGCGTAGTTGCCGCCGCGCTCAAACTCGAGCAGGTATTTTGCAACGGTCCAACCCTCATTCTCTGCGCCGATCCGTTGAGATTTGGGAACCCGCACATCATCGAAGAAGACCTGATTAAACTCATGGTCACCGGCGATGTTGATGATCGGCTTCATGGTCAGACCCGGTGTGTTCCGATCTATCAAAAGGAAGGAGATTCCGCGCTGAGGCTTTGCCTCTGGGTCGGTTCTAACCAGACAGAAGATGTGTGTCGCCTGATGGGCTAGACTGGTCCAAATCTTGGTCCCGTTGACGATATAGTCGTCACCGTCAGACACTGCGCGGGTTTGCAAAGAGGCAAGATCGGAGCCCGAGCCGGGCTCGGAATAGCCCTGACACCAACGATGCTCACCCGAGAGGATCTTCGGAAGATAGTGGTCCTGCTGCTCTTGGGTTCCGAACCGAATGATCACCGGCCCGCACATGCGAATACCAAAACTATGGGTGCCTGGTGCCCCAGCTGCGGCGCACTCTGACGCGAAGATATGACGCTGGGTTGTGGTCCAGCCCGTACCGCCGTGCTCTGTGGGCCAATCGGGGGCCACCCACCCCTTTTGGTGCAGTGTGGCGTGCCATTTCGCGGTTGGGGCAAGGTCACAGAAGGTCCCTGTCCTGTTAGCCCCCGCAGCACGTAGATCATCGCTCAGATGCTCGTTCAGAAAGTCTCGAACCTCTTGACGGAAGGCCAGATCGGCGTCAGCGAGTTGCAGGTGCATGGGTCAAATCCTTGGGTACGGGCAACAGACACTATTGCTAATTACACCATAAAGGCGAACATCATTTGCATTATAATCCATTAAGCGTCCACGCTCTTGGCTGAGGGTTCAGTCCTGATTCAGCCCTATGTCACGTACCAACATTGACAGGGTTGGTTCTTGTGGGAAAAGGGCTCATGGACACTTATGAGGCATCCCCTTTCGTCCGACGCCCGGTGCAGGAGCGCAGCCGAGCAGCGCTTGTGCGCATTGTTTCGGCCGCAACAGAAGTGCTTGCCCGCAAGGGAAATGACGGTTTCTCGATGGCCGAGATCGCCCAAGCGGCGGGCATGCCTATCGGCAACATCTACCGGCGGTTTTCAGGGAAGGACAGCATTGTCGAGGCCATCAAGCTCGATGCCATTGTGCGCCTTGAGGCGATTGTCCACGAGCGTCTGAACGGACACCCCTTGACCAGCGCCGGACAGGTTGTCGCCGAACTGGCTGAGACAATTGCGAAGGTTTCCGAGCAGAACGAGGCGCTTCACAAGGTTTTGTATAGTTATCCAATATCCACGCCGGCTCTGCGCGCCATCGGGCTGGCCGGGCGAGGCCGTGTGTTTGACCATTATAGAAGAGCAATTTTGGGCTTTTTGGACCATCTGCCCGAGCAACGCCGGGAGATCGTCGCCGGTATATCCTATCAAGTTGTGACCTCTGCTTTTGTCGGCAAGTCGCGTGGTGACGACCCAATCCTGCTAGAGATTTCATGGTCAGCCTTAGCGCAGGAAGTCACGAAGGCGGCCACCGGTTATCTTAAAGAGGCAATATAAAGGCAGTTGATCGCTTACAGGTAGGGCGAGCCCTGGCCATTGAACCATAACAAAATGTGTGATGAGACCTCGCCTGCCCATGGTTCTAGGTTGAACCGCGATCTAACCGGCCGGTTTGGCAGTGCCACCTACGCCTTCGAAGAACTGGTCGCCGATATGGGAGCAGCCTTCTTAGGTCAGCGCTTGGGGCTTCGTCCGGATCACACTCCGCCTAAAAGCGGCCGAAGCGGACTACAAACAAAGGAACCCGAAATGAGCGATATTGAAATCACCAAGAGCAGCGGCAATGTCTTCGCCGATCTGGGCTTGCCTGATGCGGATACCCATTTCGTGAAGGCCAAGCTGGTGTCCAACATCCTCGACATAATGCGCGATCAGGGCCTGACCCAGACCAAAGCAGCCGAACTGATGGGCATCACCCAGCCGAAAATTCTCGGTTCAGCAACGGTCATTTTCGGGATGTCACGGCAGAGCGGCTGATGCGTTTGTTGACCAGGCTGGGCTGTGAAGTGGATATCGTCGTCCAACCCAGGGGCCGCGCAGCCTATGAGCCGATCCACATGCAACCCGTCGTTATCTCCGCATAGTTGGAACATCACAGACGTGCCCTAGTCCGTGACGATCGGGTTTGACGGTCTATGGCCCTCATTCTAATGATCGAATGCTCCGCACAAGAAAATCTTTAAAAGGATCCAATCGCGTCCCAAGGCCTGACGTGAATGCATCAGGTTTGAAGCCCGACGCTGGCTGAAGACCACTAACGACGGTCTCTTGGTGCCCCTTTTGCTTTGAACCAGACCGAAAGCTCCGTTGATCCTTCGCGCTAATGCTTGGTGGTTGCGATCAAATGCACTGACCCCAAGGGGGCTTTCAAATAACTGTCTCTTGACCGTGCACACCATACGCGCGCCTGCGGCCGGTGGAAGTTATTGTTATTTAACAATAATAAAAGTGCGGAGGGTAGAGCAATTATCGCTCTACGCCTTGAAATTTCCAAAATTAATGAATATAATCATATTGTTAAGGTAGAGCAATAATTGCTCTACCATGTGAGCGGGGATTGTCCAATGACAACAAAATATCCACGTCTTCAATGTTATGTCCAACCCGCAACCATGGCGCGGATTAAAGAGTTGAGCCGTTCAGAACAGCGTCTGGTCGGGGCCGTCGTCGATGACGCCATCGCCAACTACACCGTCGATAAAAAGAGCTGGACCATCCATCAAGCCGCTTTCCAGTCGATGCTGGCCTTGACCATTACAGCGGCTTTGGCGCGCAAAACCCTATCGACCAAAGAGATGGATGAGGCCCAGGATAGGGCCCAGCGGCTGGCAGCTACGATCTTCGGCCCCCTGGGCAAGCGCCCCTTTGATGTCGATGTGAACCCACCGACTGACGAGAGACTTTTGGCCCTTTTCGAAGCCCTGTCTTAAGCCTGCAAAACCCCACTGAGTGGAATGTCCGTGGCCATCACAGACCCAATATGGCCTTGATCTTAGCTTGTGTCTCGATTGTAAGGCACTGCGATGAGACCAAAATCCCCTCAAAGCGAAAGCCCCAAACTTAATAGGCGTCCAATAGACTGAATTATTAGAGAAATTATGGGCCCCAGAAGTCCACTGCCTTAGTCGTGGCAAGGACTGGTGGAGCTGAGCGGAATCGAACCGCTGACCTCTTCATTGCGAACGAAGCGCTCTACCAACTGAGCTACAGCCCCCTTGTGGAGGGGGCAGATAAGGGCGGCAAGCCGGGACTGTCAAGTCGGTTGGCGGGGTGGGGCTCAAGCGGTCTTGGCCAATTTCTTGCCACCATCCGGGGGTGCAGATAGAAACGGACTGTCGAGCGCCAAATCGAGCGCCCAAGGACCGCAACAGGACCCCCTATGACCAGCTTTCTGCAAGATATTGTCAGCTCCGTGATCGGCCTTCTGGTCATAGTCTTGGTCATCAATGCGGTGATGAGCTGGCTGATTGCCTTTGACGTCATCAATTTGCGCAACCGGCTGGTCTATTCGATCTCGCGGACGCTGGATGCGATCAGCAATCCAGTCTTGGCGCCCGTGCGACGGATCATGCCAAACATGGGCGGCCTAGACATTAGTCCGGTCATTACGATCATCATCTTGCAGGCCGCAGGGCAATATCTGGTGCCTTGGCTGTTCGCCCCCCTCCGCGCCATCATTGGCTAAGGATGATCGCGACTTGACCGCCAAGGTCGCGGTTCGCGTGACCCCTCGCGGGGGACGTGATGGGATCGACGGTTGGTCAGAAGATGAGGCCGGGCGGGCTTTTCTCAAGGTGCGGGTCAGCGCGCCGCCGGTTGAGGGCGAGGCCAATGGCGCGCTGGAGCGGCTCTTGGCCAAGGCGCTGAAGGTCTCTCGGTCTAGCGTTCGTGTGGTCAGCGGTACCACCGCGCGGCTCAAACAGGTCGAGATCGTGGGGCTGGAACAGGGTGAGGCTTTGGAGCGGCTAGGCTTTGCGCCGTCCTAGGGTCAAAGGGCCTATCTCATCGGGCCTTTTTGGGACTAAGTTGTATCAAAGAACGCGGATCGGGACGAAACGACTATGGTAAGCTTGCGCAAGACAGCCCTAGTGGCGGGCGGTGTGATTTTGGCGCTTGGTGCCGTAGCAGCGGTACGGACCGCGACCTTCAAGGCCCCTGCGGGGGCAGATTTTAGTCAGGTCAAGCTGGCAACGCCTCCGGCCATTGATCAGGCGCTAGCAGCTCAGCACCTGTCGCAAGCGATCCAGATCCCAACCGTCTCGCACCAGAACCCCACCGACAATCAGCGCGAACAGTGGACGCGTCTGCATGATTGGCTGGCCAGCACCTATCCGGCCTCCCACGCGGCCATGACCCGCGAGATCGTGCTCAACAATAGCCTTGTCTATACCTGGCAAGGCAGCGACCCAAGCCTTGCCCCGATTATCCTAATGGCCCACCAAGATGTGGTGCCCATCAGCGAGGGTACGGAAAAGGATTGGCGTCACCCCCCCTTCGCCGGCACCATTGCCGAGGGCGCGGTCTGGGGCCGGGGTTCGGTCGATGATAAGGGCTCACTGGTCAGTCTGTTTGAGGCAACCGAGGCCCTGATCCAGTCCGGCTTTAAGCCCAAGCGGACCATTTATATTGTCTCTGGCGAGGATGAAGAGGCGGGCGGTGCGGGAGCCAAGGCGGCCAGCGACCTGTTAAAATCACGCAAGGTCAAGGCCCTGTTCACGTTGGATGAGGGCAGCGTCATCCTGTCGGACCATCCCGTAACAGGCGGGCCTGCAACCCTGATTGGCGTGGCAGAAAAGGGTTATGCGACCTTACGCATCGAAGCCGCCGCGCAAGGCGGTCACTCCTCGGCCCCGCCCAAACAGACCGCTGTGGTTAGTCTCGCCCAAGCAGTGATCGCCATCAATGACAGCCCCTTCCCCATGAGGTTCGAAGGCCCCGGCGCGGAGATGATGCGCTATCTGGCCGCCCATGGCAGCGCAGTGACCAAGATGGCCGTGGCCAATAGCTGGCTCTTTGGCCCCTTGCTGATCAAGCAGATGGGCGCTTCGGCAGCGGGCGCAGCCATGCTGCATACCACCATTGCCCCGACCATGCTGTCCGGGTCGCCAAAGGAAAATGTCCTGCCCCAGACGGCGACGGCCTGGATCAACTATCGCCTCGCCCCCTCAACGGCTTCGCGCCAAGTCATGGCCAAGGCGCAGGAGGCCACCAAGGGCCTGCCCGTCACCTTGAGCTGGGAAAAGGCACCGCGCGAGCCATCGCCGGTCTCGTCCACCACCTCTGAGGGCTGGAAACTGATCGCGGCGACCGCCAATGCGGCCAAGCCCGGCTCTCCGATCGCGCCGTCACTGGTCATTGCCGGGACCGACAGCCGCAGCATGACCCCCGTCTCCACCGACGTCTATCGCTTCCAGCCGATCCTGTTCGCTATGGACGACACCAAGATGATCCACGGCACCAATGAGCATCTGTCGCTGGAAAATCTGGCCCGCATGACGACCTACTATGCGCAACTGATTGCCACGGCGGCAGGCTGACCCCTTGGACGCCCGGCGCGGGCAGGTTATGGGCTAATCTCATGAGCCGTGACACAGACCCGACCCCCAAGGCGACACGCCAAGCGCCTTCGCCAAAACCCGCCGCCTTTGGCGAGGGGTTCGTGCTGGACTGTTGGTACTTCGCCGCCCTTGGCCAAGACCTCAAGCCGGGCAAGCTGCAGCGCTATGAGATCCTCGGCGAGCCCGTGCTGCTGGGCCGCACCCAGGCGGGCGAGGTCTATGGTCTGCGCGACATCTGTCCTCACCGGGCCGCGCCCCTGTCGGCTGGCAAACTGACCCGCGATGACGCGGGCCATGAGGCCGTCCAGTGCCCCTATCATGGCTGGCTGTTTCGCACCGATGGGGTCTGCAGCAAGATCCCGTCTCTGGTCGAGGAACAGGGCATGGATGTCGAGCGCATCCGTGTGCGCCGTTTCCCGGTCCAAGAGAGCCAGGGCCTGGTCTTTATCTGGATGGCCTCTGATCCGCGCATTGAGGCCGTGCCCGACCACGCGCCGCAGATCTTCCCCGGCGTTGTTGGCGGTAAGCCTAAGCTGATCGACAGGATGGTGTTTGATGTCCATGTCGACCATGCCGTCGTCGGCCTGATGGACCCCGCCCACGGCCCCTATGTCCATGCCCAGTGGTGGTGGCGCT
>Ga0209550_10004390_pt1 | contig 13377 bp, 8 predicted proteins | sample LauGreSuBDMM15SN_2_FD_187567 | JGI IMG/M metagenome (GOLD analysis project Ga0209550, IMG submission 187567) | Freshwater lake microbial communities from Lake Michigan, USA - Su13.BD.MM15.SN (SPAdes) (version 5) | ecosystem: Environmental > Aquatic > Freshwater > Lake | place: Lake Michigan, USA... | reverse complement strand
TCTTGAAAAATAGTTTGAAACTCATTAAACATGTTCAAATAAATTATATATTCAATAAGACTCATTTTTTTAGCATTATATAGACTTTTTGCAAATACAAATTTATCTGTATAAACGGAGCGTTCTGTAATAATAACATCATAATTTTCTTTTAGTGCTTCCTTTAACAAAGACAAACGACTAGTATATGCCATTACTTGAAACGCAAAACTGTAGCGTTCATTATTTTCATAAAAGTGCGTAATAATACTTTTTCCGTTAGCATCTCCAATTGATTCCCAAATTGAAACTGGTTCTTGTAAAAAGCAAATCTTACAAGTATAATCTTTTGACGCACAATATTTTGCAAAATTTTTTTCAAAATAACGTACAATGCTTGATTTTCCAGAACCAATATTTCCATCAAATGATATAATAATAGGTGCCATTAGAATGTATATAATGTTTTTTTATATATTTGTTTAAAATAAAAATTATAACCTAATCAATTTTTTTCATAGTGTTAATAAAATATTAAATTATTTGCGTAACCAATCTTCGGCTGACAGTTTTGCGCTGTCGCTATAATAAAATTTAATTAAGTTTCGTAATTGATGAGTTGGTTCATCATGTAAACGTTCATCTGATAAATCTGTATCTCGCGTAGTAATTTTTTCCCAACTATTTCTAAATTTCTGTAAATTCTTTATTAACTCATCTCGCGTCATAGAACTTATTGGTTTTTTATTTATTTCATACATTCCTTTATAATTAGTAATTGGTTTATTAATTCTATCTTGTATGAGTTTTGTTGCTTTTTTTTGTTGGGCTTTATCTAATAAATTATAAATTAATTCTAAATCCTTGCTTTCGATTAAAAAATTGCTTACTCTAACTAAACCTTGAGCCATCTTTTCTTTTGAACCTCTTGTTGTTACATTATATTTTTTAAGTAGTTGTCTTAATTTATTTACTGTAATGTCGTTTTTTTTGTCTATATGAATACTATTTTTTTTAGTTTTATTTTGATTGTTTGTTTGATTGTTTTTTTGATTTTTTGTTTTTTTAGTTTTTTGTAATTTATTTTTACTCAGTTTAGACCACCGCTTACTAGTTTTTGTTTGTATTATTATCCACATATTGCCATCATTACCACGTTTCTTTGTTCCTAATGTAAAGTCATTTGCGCTTTCTGACGGTCCTTGTCTTGTTGCCATTTTATATAATATAGAAAAAAGAAATTTAAAGAAAAAATGCATTGTAAATATTTAAATTCTCAACTAATAAAATTTAGTTGCTAATTATTTATACTATTTTAATGATTTAAAAAATGTGAACTATGTATATTTTCCAAATTTTTATTAAAATTTATTTGACTAATTAATTTTTTTAGTTTTTTGGTATATCTTTTATGTTGTTTGAATTTGTAACATTTAACAATTTTATTATTATTAAAAAATAATATAAAGATTATTTTACAAGTTAAATTAATAGGTTGTTACTATCTATTCATTTTTCTGCATTGGTGCCCGAGTGGTCTAAGGGGTGCGACTCAAGTTCGCATGGCTTCGGCCTCGTGGGTTCGAACCCCACCCAATGTAAATACAAACATCTTTCATTTTATAAAATATTTTTATGAAATATTATATAAAAAAAAATATTTTTTATTTTTTATTTTTGATATAAATCAACACAAATTAGTATTTACTTTAATATTAAATATCATAAGGTCTAACACTTGTTTGACGCCTTAAACGTGGCGGTTCACTATCAGAACTATGAGGAGTTGGTGGCGGTGTGGTAACATAAGATTCTGTACGTTCTACTTGTGTAAAAGCAGTTGGCATACTACTTTTTTGCCTATTTACAACATTTCCAACAGACCTATATGCTGACATACATTCTTCTTGTGTTTCACTATAATTAATAGCATGAGTTGGTAAAATACCAATTTTGGATGCTTCAAAAATAGCGTCTTGATTGGCACCTAAATAAATGAGTTCAATATTATATAATTCTTGTGCACTTGTAATAAGTTTTTTTAGAGACTTTGCATTAAATTTTTTACTACAATTTTCACAACCATCTGTAGCAACATAAATCAAACACTTGTCATAGCAAGTTGGATTATGAAGTTTTTTCTCCATAAAATATTTAAGAGTAGAACCAATAGCATCATATAATGCTGTTTGCCCTCGCGGAACAAATTGTCTTAGTTCAATTGGTCTAACCTCTGTAATATTTAATGATCTAATTAACATTTTTTCTTCATGATCAAACAATTTAATAGATACATTTACTTGCTCATGCGGCTTCAAATCTTGCTTAATAATTTCAAGCGAAGAGTTTACTCCACCAATAGTATCTTCTTCCTTACCACACATAGAACCAGAACGATCAATAATAGCAACAACCTCTTGAGTAAATCGTGCCATATTATATTAATATAAGTGTTAATATTACTGTTAATAATAAAATAATATTAAATCAATTTTTTTTGTTTATTTTATTATTTTATTATTTTATTATGTTATTATTTCAGTCAGAATGATTTTCATTTTTTATTATTACAGTCAGAACGATTTTCTTTATTTGTTATTTCGTTCAAAATGAATCTCTTTGTTAATTTGCATGCTTTGTGAAATTTTTCATTTCGGTGTCCGAAATCGTAACATTTTTTCATATCGAGTTCTTCAATAACAGTATTTGTTGTTCTTTCAATGAGCGTTTTATACTTATCAACAAATATCTCAACTTTGATGACATCTATAGGTGGAAAAGTTTTATCAAATTCATTGAGAAAATTCCTGTATGTATCTTGCATTTTAAATAATAATTAATAATATAATAAAATTTTATATAATCTTTATATAATCTTTATATCATTTTTTATTATTTTGCGATGAATTATTGTAATTTCAGTCATTAAATATCTGCGAATATCTCCTTTATTTTTTTTACAGAAGTATTATGATCCAACATAGGCTTGTCATACTGAACATCTTTATACTTAACATCATCATAATGCTTGAACCACTCATGAATATCTCGATCACTCACAGTATTCAACTCAGGAATCCATTGACGTATATATACACAATCAGGATCAAATCTCTTTGATTGAGTCCAAGGATTGAAAATTCTGAAATAGGGAGCCGCATCAGCACCCATGCTTGACACCCAAAGCCAGCCAGAATTGTTTGATATAACATCATAATCAACTAAGCTTTGCGCAAAATATTGCTCACCAATTCTCCAATCCATCATCATATCTTTTGTTAAAAACATACCTGTTACCATTCTAAGTCTATTATGAAGCCACCCTGTAGCTTTCAATTGTCTCATTCCAGCATCCACAAAAGGAAACCCCGTGCGACCATCCTTCCATCTCTGAAGCCAGTCATCTTGCTCACTCGTCACAAGCCAAACAACTTTATCTATATATTTCTTTTGAAAAGCTTTATTCTTTTGATTACTTATTTGTCCTAATAGCACATGGGGATTATGAAAGGTCAGTTGAGCATAGAATTCGCGCCATAACAGCTCTTTCACCAATTGATGTTTTAGATCATATTTCTTTATTGCGTCAAATAGAACTTCGCGAACACTGATACATCCATATTTCATGTATGGACTCAGCTTAGTCGTTCCGTCGATACTTGGATTGTCTCTGGTTTCAGCATAATCGAACTTTGAGAGTCGATTGATACGTTTTAAAGCCGCCTTCCTGCCCGCAACTGGCACAGTTATCTTGTCTTTATCAAATTCATAATACTTAGCTTTCATGTCATCTAACTTCACATCAGTATCATTGACCTTATGAGGCGCTAATACTTTCTCGAAAGAAACAGAGCGCGGCTTCGGAATAGAAGCTATATTCTCTATACATTTGTTGTAGAAAGGAGTATATACAGAATATGGATTACCTTGATCAGTCATGATAATGTTCATATTGAAAAGCGTATAATCTTCGTATGAAAATACCTCGATATCGTGTTTTTTACAGAAAGCGTCTAATTGTTCATCGCGCTTTATAGCATAAGGGGTATAGTCTTTATTGTAGAATATGGCTCTTGCTGTTGGTAAAACATCAGGTGTATCTGCCTCATAGAACCGTAAGCTCCCCTTCAATTCACTTTCAAGTGTTGATAAGCAATCTATCATGAAATTAGCACTGTGTTGTGAGAAATATGTATTGATGTTTTTATCTATCTGAACAGGATTAAATATGAAGACTGGAATGAGTGAGCATGAATGCTTGATACAGTATTCAACTGCTTTTATGAAGCCTATATTGTCTTTTGTTCGTAAATCTCTTCTGAAGATGAAAATGACATTGCTCATGATGATGAATTAATTATAAATAATATAAATATTAAACAAAAATAACAAAAATAACAAAATCAAGTCTCAAACCAGTCTTAAGATGTTTTTAGCATAATATACGCTTTCTTCATGGCTTTCAATTGAAATGTATCAGCCGCCGTGTTTAACATCAAAGGAACATTATGTATATCCTTAACTACACGTTCATCTTCTGCGACGACGTCATATATTGAACGTTCTAATATATGACGGGCTATTGCGTTATCGATCAATGGAGATTTCATATACAGGGCACACCAAGACATATGCGTATGACTATCATCTATACTTCGTAAAGATGAAAAGGTGATGAATTGATATCCGTCAAGATGAATATGCACTATAGACGTTAAAGGAACAACGAACCTACTATGCATCGATGTGCCGTTCTTGGGCTGCATGTGCTCTGTGAGGATGGATGTCGCCTCTCCTTGCACCTTTGCGAAACAATCGATATATTCACCGTGATCTTCAATCCTATGATCAGTTATCGAGCTATCTTGAGAATTTCCGAATTGATGAACAAAGTTGATGTGTGAAATATCACAGAGGTTCATAATCCAGTTTTCTAAGCTGCCTTCTAGGTCTTTAGAGCCATATACTTTCCCCCAAGAGGGATCTCGTAGTTGGTCGCAATACTTTGTTGGGAGCACATCATTCTTATTACACGCCCAAATAAAGCCACCGTCTTCTATGACGTTATAGGCTTGAATATCGCTTCGTAAAGGGATATGAGATGAGGAGGGAACGCTCATTAAAGTGCCATTCGAATCGAATTCCCAACCGTGATACGGGCACGTGATGGTGTTGGCTTCATGATTAACTTTTCCATTACAAAGTGTAGCACCTCTATGAGGACATACGCTGTTTAGCATCGATACACCTTTTGCTGTTCGCATGATGACATATTTCTTACCATCAATGATAACAGACTTTGGGGAACGCTTGAGGTCTTTAGATATACCTATGACTCTTGCGCTTGCGGTCGCAGCTGCAGTCATTTATTAATCAAATTGATAATATTTTTAAGTAAAAAGAAAAAAAATGATTTATATTATTATTGATACAAAAAAGAAAAAACACTTCGAAAATATTGAATTTTCATTAAAAATGGAATTTGCATTACAACTTTCAGCAGAATATATGGATGCTAAGAGTCTCGCTATTCTAGCGTGTGTCGACCGAGAATCTCGGCGATACAGAAGAGAACAAGCAGATTTTAACGTAAAACAATTCATAGAAGCTCATAGCATAGACATCATGACAGCAAACGAACAGATTAGTTCATTCTTTGATGATGTAAATTATTACAGTTGCCGTTATTGGGAAGATAATAGATACAATCTTTATCAAGATTTCCTAAAATTTCAACTCAAAAAGTACACAGAATCAGAATGGCTTGATGCCGTTGGATATTACCTAATTGTGCTAGGAAAGCTTGATTATCAATTTGAATTTGAGAAGTGTTGCCGTCGTATTAGATTGCTAAAACGAAGGAAATACCCAAACCCAATTACAAATATGTATGAAGTCATCCAAAAGACAGCACAGTCTGTCTTTTGGGGAAAATACGAAAAACTGTCTCAATTGAGAATGTACGAAATGTATGGAAGAACTCTCATAGAGGCTTTAGTACACATCGACATCGACGATAAATCTCGTCATACAATCAGAAACACAATGATTGAACAATTGATCAACAATTTATCACGGTTGCAAGTTTTCTTTGCTAAGCCGAATCAATTAACTAAAGCGTGCGTTGACCGTTTAATAGGCTCACACACCGATATACGTTACTTTGAAGGACGGTTTGGTAAAGGGCACGCATCGAATGAATATATTGCATCAGATTCTTTTGCAAGAAAAATAGGATTGCGTGTTGATACTGATATTGCACATGCTTACTTATGTACATTTCAGTTAGACTATGACACCTACAAAGTATGTGCTCATTGTCATACTGGAAGATATATAAGTTTATGGAAAAAAAATGATAAAAAACGTACTCCTAAATAAGATATTTAGGCCATACATCCTTTAAAAAAATAAAATTACATTCATGTGATTTTATTTTTTATAAACTAAAGGCCTAACACAGACACAACAAATCTAAGTTTTCGTTATATTTGTAAGTAAAATCAAAAAAAATGATTTATAAGATTCTGATTAATATATATAATCCTAACACATACAAACAAATAAACAAGAATGTCTTATTCTTGCATTAAGTTTATGTTTGCAGACATCATTTACAAATGTGCGACTGTATATATTTCGCAACTAATTACTTTGATGATGTTCCTCTTCATCATGTATGGAATCATAGCTTGTAATTATATTTTACATGAAGTGAATGAATTCTGTTTATGTAATAACTACATTCAATCGCATATTATGTCTATCAAAACGCACCCGTATTGTGAATACTATTGTTGAAATAGGCAAAAATGTTATAAAATGATTTTACTTATAAAGGATTATATTTAAAAACAAAAACAATAAATAAAAGGTAATCTAATTATCTTTTATTTTTTTATTTTTTTTACTTTTTTTTATTTTTTTCAATGGAAACATCAAAAATGTTATTTATCGTAAAATGATAAATAGAAGCTATAGATAGGACGCAACCCGTCGTAACTTACATATGAATGTCTAAAGAAACTTATATGGATATGTTAGAGAATCCTTTATGAATTCTTCGAAAAGTCTATATGGAGTCTGCGATAGTTTCGCGACAATGTCTCCTTGATGGAAATAAGATTGATGAAACATCATTTTGATTTTCATATTGGTGTTATGGAGTATTTTCATTTGATGTTAGTTCGGCGTTATAAATGCAAATATCGTCATAATACATGTTTGTAATGTCGTATAGAGTAGTATCATCTGAATTCAAATGAATCACTGGCTGTGATATTCTCATGTTTCCAAGCTTCATACTTCACAGAGCTCCACCAATACTAAATGAATCACCAATTCGAAAAACTATTGTATCGTATAATATAGATACAACAAGGATTAAAAAATTCTATTTATATCTACCAAGCATTGGTATTCCTGAATTTGTACCAAGTCCCGGGCGTCATCGTCAGTTGCCCAGCGCCATGAGCAAACCAATAGGAATTTTGTGGAGCATAGGTATCTTGGTAGAAAATTGAACTTCCCGACCATATATTTTGCCAAGTCGCACCACGGTCGGTGCTGCTGTCTATATATGCGGTGAATGCTCCGTTAATGCACGTGTACTTTTGCGCCGCGCTGCAGAACCAAGTGTTCTCAGTTGTATTATACTTGGCCCACCAATCAACATTTACCACCGACGGATGAGATGAGAACTCCACCATTCCAGTATCACTGGTCAGCGATAGACCGCGTGTAGTAAACGTTCCACGGGAGGATGATTCCCAATTAAGGATTGCATTACCACTGGTCGTAATCAGCTCTTGATTGGCGCTAAAACCGACGTGCCCGTTTGGTGTTTCCCAAACGAATCGCACTACCGGTGGCTGTAATACAGTTGTTAGTCCCAAATTAGTGTAGTTTATAACAGCGCTATTGCTATCAATTAAAGATAAATAATATGAATAATTACCTGGATTTCTGAAATCCGTAAAAGTAATCGAAAAGTTATATGAGTTATTAGATGGTCCTGAAGCAAGCAATGTAGCAGAAGTTCTTGTTACATCATTGCTGTACACATTTATAGTGCCTGTTCTGGTAGTTGTGCCAGATATAGTGATAGTGTTACTATTATTAGATAACGAAGCAGTTATCGTTTGATTATGTGTCCAATTAAAACTAAATGATGCGGTAGCTCCTTTAGAGTCAGTTGCTGTCAATGTGAAAGTTACGGTTCCATTTAATTTAGATGTTTGATCTATAGTGAGCGAGTTTCCCGTAACATACGCTTGTGCGACAGATGTATTAGGATTATTAATAGAAAATGTAAGTGTATCTCCGTCTTCATCTCCGAAATAATTCACAAGAGTTTCAAAGGAGCTTATAATTGCATTTGTTGTATTTGTTGTATTTGGTATTGTTTTAATCACATAGGGAGCTCTATTGACATCACGAGTAAATGTGAAGCTTCGCGAGACAGTGCCAGCTGTTCTACCATCATTAGCTTGTACAGTTATAGTAGAAGTGCCATTACTCAGTCCGTTTATAACTAACGTTGTGCTATTAATAGACACCGTCGCAACAGATGGTGTATTCGAAGTAGCGGTATAACTTAAAGTATCTCCATCGGAATCAGTAAAGTACGTGTTCAAATTCGGTAAGGTTGTCGATCCAACAGTTATTAACGTCGGGACACTCATCGCGATTCCAGATGCAGTAGGAGGTCTATTCGTGATCGTAATCGTGAAACTAAATTCTATCGAAGCGTTCTCGGTATCCTTCGCGGTGATAGTTATGGTCGAAGCCCCATCTTTAAGACCATTCAATGTCAAATATGAACCGTTGATAGAAGGAGTGACAACAGTACTGTCAGAGTTGGTTTTAACAGTGAACACGATCTGATCCCCGTCTGGATCGCTGACGTGAGATAATAAGTTGATAGTAGAAGGAGTGTTAATGAATGTAGTAGATATAGGTTGTAACGTATTGTAATATACAGGTATTCGGTTTTGGACGGTGCAATTGAATGTCCTCACCGTAGTAGCTTGTTCCGAATCTGTAGCAGTGACCGTTATTGTCGCTGATCCTCCTTTTTTTCCATCTACTCTGAGCGTCACGTTGTTTAATCCACTCGACACAACATCAGCAACGAGACTATCTGAACTAATGACAGAATAAGTGATTGTATCTCCATCAGGATCAGAGAAATGTTCAGATAAAGTAATTGTTTGTGATGTGCTTTTATTTATCGTAATATTAGGAATAGTAATGTATGTTGGTGGTCTGTTAACAACAGTAAAGTTGAAAAATCTTTCAATGAAAGCTGATTGTGGATCAGTAGCTCTAACTGTGATTCTAACAGTGCCATCGAGTAGTCCGTTTATCGTGAGTTGTGATTGACTGATAACAGTGGAAGCGATAGTAGCGTTAGGGCGTGACGTTAGCGTTATAACAGCAGTAAAAGTTAAGTTATCACCGTCTGGATCAGAAAAGTGATTAGTCAGAGTCATGGTATGAGAATTGCTCTTATCAATCGTAACGTTAGTCATTTCCGTGGTATAAACGGGTGTTCTATTATTCACGTTAAGTGTGAAATCTCTTTCAATAAATAATCCTCCTGGATCAGTGGCTCTAACCGTGATCGTCACAGAACCACCAAGGAGCCCGCTTAAACGAAGAACATTAGTATTTAGTATAGAAGTTGAAGCAACATTAACATTAGAAGATGACGCAGTAAATGTGAGTTCATCATTGTCAGGGTCTGAGAAATGTTGAGATAAAGTTATATCATGTGTCGTGCTTTTGTTTATCGTTTGGGTAGGAATTGTGTTGTAGTAAACAGGTGCTCTATATACATCACGTGTGAATATAAAACTTGTGCTTACAGTCAATGCTCTTAAGTCTTGTGCAGTGACAGTTAATTGAGAAGCACCATTCTTATGTCCTACAATCGTGAGGTTAGAACCGTTCACAGTAGCGGTGGCGACTTGTGTGTTAGCAGAGACGACAGAGTAAGTTAGCACATCTAAGTTATCAGTAAGTTTATCAAGGAGAGGATCATTATTGGGATCACTAAAATATGGATTTAGGTCAATAATGTAGTCATTAGCACTTGCTGTTAAAACATTATTGATGGATAGTTTTACTATAGGTGCAAGATTAGCGTCTAATCTATAATTGAAGGATTTTTCAACGTAAGCACCACGATGATCAGTGGCTCTAATGGTAATAACTGATATACCGTTTATTGTTCCAGGATTGATCACTGCAACATTTTGGTTTATAGCGCAAGTCGCAACGTCTGTATCCGACGATTGTATATTATAAACAAGTTGGATATCATTATCTGAAATTTCATCAGTATTATTTGGATCAATAAAGTATTGTGATAATACAATTCCAGTAACATAGGTAAAGTTATTGACTACAAGATCTTGTAGTGATTGTGATGATAATCTTGGATGATAATTGACTTCAACTTGAGCATCTATGTCAAAATTAGATATTTTAATACGTCCTGTTCCAGAGAATTGCACTTTTAATAGTTGGTTATCAATATTTGATTGAACACTGAATTTATATACATATGTGGAGTTTTTAAATACTATGGGTTCTAATAATAATTGAGTCTCGATTGATGTATCAACTCCTAAGATGCGAACACTTGTGGGAGCGTAGTTTCTCATCGGAACTGTGAAAGTTATTTTTCTCAATCGACATAGCTTATCTGAATCTGAGAGTGCAATATCAAAAGCAATTGTGTTATTACCGATAATGGTGTCTGTAAATATATTTCCATTATACGTGGAATTTATAATGGTGAATGCTGAAAGATTGGCATGTTTTGATAGATAAAATCTCGAAGTTTGGTTGATGACTTCGCACTGAAGTTTGTTGTTATTCATTTGTATGTGGATTTTATCACCAATCGAGATAATGTTTTGTTTTGTATTACTAACTGTATTTTTCATGAAGCAACTAAATGTGATTTGTTTGTCATAAAATTGAACTTGAGGATATGAATATATTTGTGTTGCATAATTGATTGGTTGATTTATTAAAAAGATGTTATTTTGTGGAACTACTACTGGATTTACAACGGGTGTTAGTGTAATCTGATTTACACCGAGCATCAATCTGAGCTCATTTTGATCGATAAAAAAATCTACAACTCCAGCTTTTGATAAAACGCGTTGTATGAGAGGACTCTCAAGTGTGTTTACATTTATCCAAGCACTAAAAGACATCTCATTGTTAATATTAATGTCATCCAATGATATATATCCATTATTCAAGTCAATAGCTTTACTGCCTTTAACAAATCCATTTACATAAGATAATGACCCGATAGCATTATAGTTCTTATTACTGATTTGGTCTATGAATTGTGTAGGAACATTGTTAAATTCATCGAATCGGAGATCAACAATATTATTTTGAAGAGAATTGTTATAATTAGGAGAAGATGCTAAATATTTAATTTGTTCGGTATCGAGAGCCGTATTGAATATCTTAACATTATCAATGGAAGCATCAATATTGCTGCCGAGAATCATATTTGACAATTGGATGGAAGAAGTAAGAATGCTAACATTGGAAGAGTTTTTAAGGATACCATCAACGAACAATTTAAGATTACTGTTGCTACTATCGAAAGAGAAAGCGACATGATGCCAATTATCAGTGATGATATTAGACTGACCTGTCTGAAGCATTGTTTTATTTAGAAAAACAAATTATACTGAAGAAACGAAATGAATCTGGGGAAAGACAAAAAATAAAAAAGACAAGTTGTTACATACAATTATTGATATAGTAATATAATACATATAATACAAATTTTAGTATATATTTAATCGAAAATGATTTCAGGTTGTTGGTGGTCATCATCATCGTTGTCTTTAGCGTTTTTAGGTGCTTTTTTGGTAGCCTTTTTAGGGGCTGTAGTCTTAGCCTTAGTCTTAGCCTTGGTGGGCTGAGGTTCAGGTTTGTCTTCATCTTCTTGGAAGGGAGTGGTCTCAGAGACATCAGAGGTGATAGAGGTATTGTCAGAGTTGTCAGTGATTTTGCTGTTACGCGTATCTGCCAAATCTCTCCAATACTTGTCTCCTCCGTTGGATTTGAGTTCTGCCCATTCCTTAGAAAGGATAGTCCACTTTTCGTTCTGAGGAACGTCAGTGAGTTCTGTAGACTTTTCAGCACAGAAGACTTGCCAGCCGTTAAACCTGGTAGGTTTTTTGGGAGCGTCTATGTGCTTGTTTTTAATTTTGTTAGTATTCTTGATATAGAGTTTCATAACTGCGATATCTTGCTTGAACTGTTCATCCATGATGGAATGGTATTCCTCAGGAATATTGACTTTTAGTTTGTCAATGAGTTCCTGGATGGTGTTAGAGTATAGGTCAATAATCGGCTTGTTGAACTTGGTAATGGAGTTCATTGTAGCGGATAGTGGATAGGTAGTTAGTTAATCTGTTGTTAAGAATATTGTTTATAAATGTGAAAGGCAAAAAGGTGATCATTTTTTAAGGATTTAAGGGATAAAAGGGATAATTAGTGGTGATTTAAGGGATAAAAGGGGGGGATTTAAGGGATAAAAGGGTGGATTTAAAGAATAAAAAGGGATAATGACGTACCGCATACATATGAGATATTTCGATAATAGTATAAGGGTATATCTATAGAATGTATATGGAAATTCTTTATAAGAGAATATGAAAACGATAGTATGTAAGCCTAAGGCTGTATCTGCTATAAAGGGTATATTAATGAATAAAGAAACAGATATAATGTATTAGATAATCTGTTATTGAATGTGTCGAAAGATCTATATGGGTTGGGCGAAAACTGTAAAAACATTTTGGAGAATGATGGTGAGAATTTTTTAGGAAAATCAAAAATGAAAAATAAAACAGAATGATGATGAAAAGTTTTTTTTAAAAAATCATCATTGTCCCGAATGTCCACAGAGTGTTCTCTACCAATTAGCGATCAGTGAAATAAATAGAAGTTAAATAGCAATGAACATCTAAGTATAGGACGCAACCCGTCGCGACTTACATATAAGATCCTTCGATAATAGTATAAGGGTCTATCTATAGGATGTATATGGGAACTGTTTATAAAAGAATATGAAAACAATGGTATCTAAGCCAAAGGCTGTATCTGCTATAAAGTGAATATGAATATCTAAAGGAAGTTATATAATGTATTAGATAATCTGTTATTGAATCCTTCGATAGATCTATATGGGTTGCGCGAACATCAAACAGAATGATGATGAGAACTTTTTGGGAAAATCAAAAATGAAAACTAAAACAGAATGATGATGAAAAGTTTTTAGAAAATAAAAATTAAAAAAATCATCATTGTCCCGAATGTCCACAGAGTGTTCTCTACCGATTAGCGATCAGT
>Ga0209550_10004388_pt1 | contig 13377 bp, 13 predicted proteins | sample LauGreSuBDMM15SN_2_FD_187567 | JGI IMG/M metagenome (GOLD analysis project Ga0209550, IMG submission 187567) | Freshwater lake microbial communities from Lake Michigan, USA - Su13.BD.MM15.SN (SPAdes) (version 5) | ecosystem: Environmental > Aquatic > Freshwater > Lake | place: Lake Michigan... | reverse complement strand
GCACTTGGCGTTGCAACAGTGCGTTTTTTTACGCTCAGTGTGGCACGCTTGGAGTCCTGCTCAGACATAGTGTTTCTTTAAAAGGGCTTGACCACGACAAATGCTGTCGCAGCAGTCAGGATCAATACTGGCGCTTCATTGAACCAACGATAAAAAACATGCGAGTGTGTATTGGTGCCTGCTTCAAACTTGCGCAGCAACACGCCGCATCCATGGTGATAGCCAAGTGCTAAAGCAACGAGTACTAATTTGGCGTGCATCCAGCCATTGCCGGGGCCACGTCCAATGCCATAACCAATATAGAGCCATAGTCCGAGTGCGAGGGCCGGAACCGCTAGGATGGTCGTGAACCGAAACAGTCGGCGCGACATACCAAGCAACACCTTTTGAGTCTGTGGATCCTGCTGTTGGGCCATATTTACAAAAATACGCGGTAAATAAAACAAGCCAGCGAACCACGAGGCGACGAACACGATATGAAATGTTTTGATCCAAAGCATGATGTAGACCTTATCCTCGGATTTGTCCGTTGCCTTGCAATACCCACTTAAGCGTTGTGAGACCCTCTAAACCAACCGGCCCGCGCGCGTGCAAGCGATTTGTTGAAATGCCGATTTCTGCGCCTAAGCCGTACTCAAAGCCATCTGCAAAGCAGGTTGGCAGATTCACGTAGACAGAGCTTGAATCGACCTCGCGTTGAAACTGCTGCGCGGCTTGAGTCTGCTCGGTGACGATTGAATCGGTATGCCCAGAACCCCAGCGCGTGATGTGCGCGATGGCCTCATCAATCGAATCCACCACGCCAATAGCGAGGATAGGACCAAGATACTCGGTTGCCCAATCTTCATCGGTGGCCAGTGAGGCCGCAGGCAAAAGCGCCTGTCCACGCGAGCAGGTGCGCAATTCAACGCCGTGCGCGATAAAGCGTTTGCCTACAGCAGGTAAGAAACTTTCAGCGACGTCTTTGTGCACCAACAGTGTTTCCATCGCACCACAGACGCCATAGCGATAGGTCTTGGCATTAAATGCGATATCCGCTGCTTGCTTCAGATCAGCATGACGATCTACGTACACGTGACAATTGCCATCCAGGTGTTTGATCATCGGCACACGTGCCTCGTGCTCCAGACGTTTTATCAGTTCTTTTCCGCCGCGTGGGATGATGACATCGATATAGTCTGTCATGGTGATCATCGCGCCAACCGCAGCGCGATCGGGGGTGTCGACGACTTGGACGGCATACTCAGGCAGACCTGCGGCTTGAAGCCCGTTTCGAATAATCTTCCCCAGGGCAAGGTTCGAGTGCAGGGCTTCGCTGCCGCCACGCAAAATTGTTGCATTGCCGGATTTCAGGCAGAGTGCTGCCGCATCAATGGTGACGTTTGGACGCGACTCATAAATGATTCCAATGACACCCAGCGGGACACGCATTTGTGCAACCTGCATGCCATTTGGACGTACCGAGGTTGCCGTCAAACTACCCACTGGATCTGCCATGTTGGCGATTTGACGCAAACCCGTAATCATTGTGTCAATCGTGCGGTCAGATAAGGTCAAGCGATCGAGTAGGGGCGCGGCCAATTGTTTTGCACGGGCAGCCTCAAGATCGAGTTTGTTCGCGGCTTGAAGGCTGCTGCGTTGCGCGTGGAGTTCTTGCGCCATCGCCTCGAGTGCCAACGCTTTTTGTTGATCGCTTGCGCGCAGCATCGCGTGCGAGGCGCTGCGTGCCTGACGTCCTATCTGCTGCATGGATTCTTGTATGGTCATGATTAACGTACTCATTAAGGCCTAGCTGGCGAGACGGCTACGCGCATTGCTAAGCGGCTCATTTCTTCCCAAGGGTCTTGGAGACGTCCTGCAACATGCAGACCCTTGATTAAGCGATCGACTTCGTGTGCATGTTGAACGGCAGCCGGCCAACTGCGCGGAGGCACACGAGCAATCGCCTCGCGCGCTAAGCGCTCATGTTGTCCAAAAATACGCTGTGAGCGTAGCACGCTCGCCATATCTTGTCCTGTTGCAGCGGCCTGCGCCGCACGCGCAAGTGATCGGATCTCTTCACCAACGGCCCAAAGCACCAGAGGCAACGCTTCACCTTCCGCTTTTAGACCGGACATCATGCGCAGCATTCTAGGGACATCCCCGGCAAGCATCGCATCTCGCAGTCCGAACACGTTATAGCGTGCAACGTTCATCACCGCTTGTTCAACTTCTGCGGCATCGAGCATGCCTGGTTCGAACAACAGTCCAAGCTTGAGGATTTCTTGATGCGCGGCTAACAGGTTGCCTTCGACTTTGTCGGCTAGCCAATTGAGTGTCTTAGGGGTTGCTTGCTGTGACTGCCGGGCAAGCCGCTTAGAGAGCCATTGCGGCAATTGGGCTCGCTCGATATTGGGCATGTCCAGTACAGTACCCGCGTTCAGTAGGGCGGTGGCCCATTTGCTGTCGCGGGTCGTTTTGTCTAGCTTGGGTAGAGAAACAATTGTCAGCACATCGCCGTCCGCGACGCCCGCGCAACGGGCGGCTAGGGCGATGAGTGCATCGGCGCCTTGCTTGCCAGGCTTGCCGGTCGGGAGGGCGAGCTCAACGAGTTGCTTGTCACCAAATAGGGAACCGCTTTGACTCGATACGCTGAGCGTGCTCCAGTCACTGCGTGCATCCATTAAAAAAGATGTGCGCTCAAGGTATCCGGCCGTCTTGCCGATCGCACGCAACGCATCTGCGGCTTCAATTGTGAGCAAGGGGTCATCGCCGATCACGACATAAAGCGCCGCCAGGCTTGCACCAGGGCGACGCAGACTGTCAATGAGGCGCTCAGGATCCACCCGTTATCCAGTCTATTGAGGGTTGATTGAAACGGGTGGTGGTGTGAGCGAGGGGTTTTGCCACATTGGCGGCACGAGGGTCGGCTCATTGACAGGCGCAACCGTTTCGATTTCGTCAGCCTCTTCGCCCTTTGCATTAGACAGAGTTTCCCAACGTTGCGTGATGTCTGGGGCTGTAATGCGCCTGACGATTCGCGTCACAAGACTTTTCTGCATGTCTTTAAAGAGTGTGGCGGCCTCACCTTCTTTAGCTTGCACGACTCGTTCGTCAAAGGGCATGCTTCGCGCGGCCGTTAAGGTCGTTGCAGGCAGAATGATCTGATCCTTGGCGTTGACGAGTCGGAACGTAAATTTAAGTGTCAGTTCAAATTCTTCGACCTTACCTTGCGCGTTGAGTGCAACGATGCGAGTTTGTCGTTCCTCACCAAGTTGCTCGAGGCGCGCTTGGGCAAGCTTGCGCACTTGCGTGGCCTTAATGCCGTCTTGAACCCCTTTGTTTTCAACGTCCTCATCCTCTTTCATATCCCGAGGCCGGACAACGATATCGTTGAGCTCGATCAGACGTGTGTCAGGCGAGGCCGCTCGAATGGCGCGACGTACGTCCGCACCAAATTGCGAGTTCTGTGGAATCGTGATGTGCAGCGAACTAAAAGGCAAGGGCGTGGCGCCTTGCATCTTGAAGCCGCAGCCTGCAAGCAGCAGGCTGCTCATGCCCACAACGATCCAACGCCACGCTTGCGCGAGCGCGGTGCAAAAACAAGAACGGTCTGTCAGGCGCTTGTTCATCAGGTTTTGTCCTATTAACCGACTACGTTGACGAGTTTGCCAGGCACGACAATGATACGTTTTGGAGCACGGCCTTCCAGATTGCGTTGAACGGCTTCATGTGCGGCTGCCAAGTGTTCAATTTGTTCGCGGGTCGCTTCGCGTGCAACATTGAGGCTGCCCCTAAGCTTACCGTTGATTTGCAAGACCAGTTCAATTTCATCGGTCACCAGCGCAGTTTCATCGACGACAGGCCACGGTGCGTCGAGTAAGTCACCATAAATCGCGCTGTAGCCCAACTTTGCCCATAGATCCCAGGTGACATGAGGAACGACAGGGTAGAGCACCCGCAGCAATACCCCTAACGTTTCCGCAACGGCGGCCTTGGCAAAGTTTGAATCCCCCAGCGATGCGTCGTCAATCGCGTTGAGCATTTTCATGCAGGCAGAAACAACCGTGTTGTACTGAATGCGTTGGTAGTCATAGTCTGCTTGCTTGAGCAACGTGTAGATTTCAAAGCGAAGCTTTTTAATATCGTTACTCGCCGCCGCCCAGTCGGTGGTGGACACTTTTAGACCTGCAGCAACCTCTGCTTGCTTCTGGTAGCAAAGCGACCAGAGTCGACGTAAAAAGCGGTTCGAGCCTTCTACCCCGGAGTCTGACCACTCGAGTGTTTGCTCGGGTGGGCTCGTGAACATGACAAACAGACGCGCAGTGTCCGCGCCTTGTGTGTCGATTAAGGACTGAGGATCCACACCGTTATTTTTCGACTTGGACATTGTGCCCACGCCACCATAGGTAACGTGACGGCCATCGCTTTTGAGTGTTGCGCCCGCAATGGCACCCTTCGCGTCGTACACATTGTCAACGTCTTCAGGCCAGAAATATTCGATCCCACCTTTTTCGTTCTTTGCCGAATAGATGTGGTTGAGCACCATACCCTGGCAAAGTAGTTTGGTGAAGGGCTCGTCGAACTTCACCAAGCCTAAGTCGCGCATCACGCGCGTCCAGAAGCGCGCGTACAGCAGGTGCAGTACCGCATGCTCAATACCACCGATGTACTGATCCATCGGCATCCAGTAGTCATTGCGCGCATCGACCATTTGTTGGTCGTTGCCGGGCGAGGTGTAACGCATGAAATACCACGACGAGTCGACGAACGTATCCATCGTATCGGTCTCGCGTTTTGCGGGCTTGCCGCAGCTTGGGCAATGACATGACAAGAAGCCTTCATGCTTGGCAAGGGGGTTGCCGCTGCCATCGGGGATCAGGTCCTCGGGCAAGATGACGGGCAGATCTTTTTCTGGCACCGGCACCGCACCACAGTCCTGGCAGTGAATGATTGGGATGGGCGTGCCCCAATAACGTTGGCGCGAGATGCCCCAGTCGCGCAAGCGCCAAGTCGTTTGGCGCGTGCCCAAGCCTAGCCCCTCGAGCTTGCTCGAGATCGCATCAATGGCTTGTATAAAGTTCAGGCCGTTATATTCGCCCGAGTTGATCAGACGACCCGATTGCTTGTCCCCATAGGATTCGTGCCAAACCTTGTTGTCAAAAGGCTTGTCACCCATCTGCACCACCTGCGTGATCGTTAGGCCATACTTGTTTGCAAAAGCAAAGTCTCGCTCGTCGTGGGCCGGTACACCCATCACAGCGCCATCACCATAGCTCATCAAGACGTAGTTACCTACCCACAGCGCAACAGGTTGTCCCGTCAAGGGGTGTGTGACGGTTAGTCCGGTATCCAGGCCTTCTTTTTCGCGCGTGGCGAGTTCGGCCTCGGTCGTGCCGCCTTGCTTGCACTGTTCGATAAACGCAGCCAGGGCAGGGTTGCTCATTGCGGCGTGCGTGGCTAGCGGATGCTCAGGCGCAACCGCGCAGAACGTGACACCCATGATGGTGTCGGCACGCGTAGTGAAGACGAACATTTTGCCGTCTTGGATTAGCTTGTTTTGTGCATCTTTAATGGTGTGCGTAAAGGCAAAGCGAACCCCTTCGCTTTTACCGATCCAGTTTTCTTGCATGGCGCGCACGCGGTCAGGCCATCCTGCTAAGCCAGTCTGTACTTGCTCGAGCAGTTCACTCGCGTAGTCAGTGATGCGCAAGTAGTAGCCCGGGATTTCACGCTTTTCAACAAGTGCGCCAGAGCGCCAGCCGCGACCGTCGATTACTTGCTCGTTTGCCAGCACGGTGTTGTCTACCGGGTCCCAGTTCACAACCTGTGTTTTACGATATGCAATGCCTTTTTCAAGCATCTTTAAAAAGAGCCACTGATTCCATTTGTAGTACTTGGGATCGCAAGCACACATTTCGCGTGTCCAGTCGATCGCCAGACCCATCGCTTTCATTTGCTTTTTCATGTAGGCGATGTTGTCGTACGTCCATTTTGCAGGAGGTACGTTGGACTTCATGGCGGCGTTTTCAGCCGGCATCCCAAAGGCATCCCAGCCCATCGGCATCAACACGTTATAGCCACGCATGCGAAGCTGCCGCGCCATCATGTCATTGATGGTGTAGTTGCGCACGTGACCCATGTGCAACTTGCCGCTGGGGTAGGGCAGCATCGAGCACGCATAAAACTTGGGCTTGGGTTCTCCCGAAGCATTTTTTGCGTTCTCGGTAACGAGGTAGGCGTCACGAGAGTCCCAGTTAGCGTGGGCAGCCGCTTCGACGGCGTTAGGTTGGTAGCGTTCCTGCATGAATACAGCCAAAAAGAGGTGAGACGCACAATACGTCAATCTACCTCGACATTATAGGGCGGTACGCTCTTTGTGCCCGAGTCAACGCGCAGTGGGGGCTGGCAATAGAAGGCATAAAAACAAACAGCCTCGCTAGGCGAGGCTGTTGGAGCAGAAACCGGAACGTCGGCTCGAATTACTTGAGCTTGGTTTCTTTGTAGTCAACGTGCTTGCGGGCGACTGGATCAAACTTCTTGATCAGCATTTTCTCAGGCATGTTGCGCTTATTTTTTGTGGTTGTGTAGAAATGACCTGTTCCAGCGCTGGACTCAAGTTTGATTTTTTCGCGTGCACCTTTTGCCATGATGGCCTCCTTTAAGCGACTTCGCCGCGTGCGCGAAGATCTGCCAAAACGGCGTCGATGCCATTCTTGTCGATTGTGCGGATCGCGTTCGTGGTGACGCGCAGGCGCACCCAACGGTTTTCGCTCTCAACCCAGAAGCGGCGTGACTGCAGGTTTGGCAGAAAACGACGCTTGGTTTTGTTGTTAGCGTGAGAAACATTGTTGCCCACCATGGGCTTTTTTCCGGTCACTTGGCATACACGTGCCATGGCTACACCTATTGTTTGTTTGAACGCAGCGTTCAGGTTTTTTCGTTCAGATTTCTACATCAAGTCTGACATTCTAATACGAAACCGAGGTTTAAATCAAACCGTCCTGCTGGTTTTGCGTGCGAGGGCTCCGAGCAGGCATGCCATGGAGGTGCAGCACCCCATAATAAGCGCCAAAGGTAAGGGACCGGGGGTCGTGAGCATACTGACGGTCATCCCTGCCAGGGCGCCACACGAGATCGTGATCGTCCCCATCATCGCGGAGGCCGAGCCTAACTGACGCCCTTGGTCTGAGAGTGCCATCGCCGCAGAGTTTGGTCCGACAAGCCCATGACTGAACATAAAACAGATTATGCAGGCCATGATAACGGGAAGGCTGGCCACCCCAAGCAGGCTGAGTGCGAGCGCCGCCAATCCGGCGGACATCATTAATGCTAGTGCCCAAGGCAGTAGCTTTTCAGGACGATGATGCCGAAGTAAGCGGGCGCTAACCTGTGTGCCCATAATCAGGCTAAAGGCGTTGATGGCGAAGAGCAGACCATACGTCTGGGGAGATACCCCGAAGTACTCAATGAACAGCCTCGGCGAGGCGGCAATATAGCCAAAGAGTGTGGCCGAGCCCATGCCGCCTGACAAGGAAAACGCGGCAAAGCGTTTATGGCGCAGTAAGCCCGTGTAGGTCCGGGAAATATTGTCCCAGCTAAGCATTATTTTGTTTTGAGGTGGCAGACTCTCGGCCATCACCTTCCAGACCGTGATCAGCAACACCACGCCGATCAGCGTCATGACGACAAAAATCCCCCGCCAACCTGCAAACGCCAGAACCTGCGAGCCGACGATCGGTGCCAAAATGGGGGCCACCCCCATGATCAGCATCAACATCGACAGCGCGCGCGCGGCCTCTTGAGTGTTGTAGTGGTCGCGGACCACTGCGCGTGAGATCACCATGCCTGCTGCACCGCCCATAGCTTGTGCGATGCGACTCAGGGTCAGAAATTCCACGCTCGGTGCCAAGGCGCAGGCGGCCGATGCCACGATATACAGCACTAGCGCGCCGTAGAGTGGTGGTTTGCGACCAAAGCGATCGGTCAGCGGGCCATACACAAGTTGCGCGCTCGCCATCCCGATTAAGTATGCAGCGAGAGTGCGCTCGACCTCATTGCTCGTTGTCGAAAGTCCGCGAGCAATTTCCGGGAAGGCCGGCAGATAAAAGTCTATAGAGATCGGGGCAATCGCCGTGAGCGCGCCCATCAAAAGCAACCAGCCTGGTAGCCCCACCGCAGCCAGCTTCAAGCAGCAAGTGCCGTCGGGATGTGTACCTCGCGTGCGGCTTGTGCTGCGATTTCAAAGGACCTCAGGCGTGCCTTGTGATCAAAAATCTGCCCGGCCATGATGAGCTCATCCGCACCAGTTTTTTCAACCAAGTCTTGCAGTCCACGTCGCACGGTTTCCAGTGAGCCCACCACGGAGCAAGATAACTGTTCAGAGACAGAAACTTTTTCGTAGGGTGTCCAAAAGGTCTCAATATCGTCGATAGGTGGTGGGAGTTGCCCACGCGTATTGCGTCGCATACGTGTGGCATGTTGTTGGTGCGTGGTGAACAAGTAGTGAGCTTCTTCGTCCGTATCGGCGGCAACGATGTTGACACCAACACCTGCATGCGGTTTCGCTTGTTGTGAGGATGGTTTAAATAAGGTCTTGTAGGCGTGTAGCGCTTGCATCAGGGCCTCGGGCGCGAAATGCGAGGCGAACGCATAAGGTAAGCCGAAATGCGCAGCCACTTGTGCTCCGTAGGTGCTTGAACCCAAAATCCAGATGGGCACATGCAAACCCGCACCAGGAATAGCCTTCACTGCTTGCCCTGGTTGCACGTCGTCAAAGTAAAACTGAAGCTCTTGCACGTCCTGTGGAAATTGATCCGACGAGCTTTGAAGGTCCCGGCGCAGGGCACGCGCAGTCATTTGATCCGTACCCGGTGCGCGACCTAAGCCAAGCTCAATACGACCAGGAAACAATGAGGCGAGCGTACCGAATTGCTCGGCGATCACCAAGGGGGCGTGATTGGGCAGCATGATTCCGCCGGATCCAATCCGAATGGTAGAGGTCCCGGCCGCGACGTAACAAAGCGCGACTGCTGTGGCCGAGCTCGCGTTGCCCGTCATGTTGTGGTGCTCGGCCATCCAGTAGCGAGTAAATCCCCATTTTTCGGCGTGTTGCGCCAAGTCGCGGGAGTTATTCAAGGCATCGGTCGCGGTGAAACCTTGTGGAATGGGCGATAAGTCTAGGATCGAGTAAGGGATGCTCATAGGGATTCGTGGCGCTCGGGCAGGTTATGCTTACGGATCAGGGTGCTGAGGACGGCTTGGTTTAATCCGAGTTGGTTCAATAATACGCCCATTTTTTCCGAGTGACGTAAAGCTTCGGCCTTCAGAATGCTAACCGTCTGACATTAAAGGAGCACGCAATGCGTGAAGTATTTATTACAGCAGCAGCCAGAACCGCGATTGGTGATTTTGGGGGAGGTCTCAAAGACGTGGCGCCCATCGATCTCGGAGCGACCGTTGTGAAGGCGGTTTTACAGCGCTCAGGTGTGGATGGGTCAGCCGTGGGGCATCTGGCGTTTGGGCATGTTGTGCACACGGAGCCCCGCGACATGTATTTGTCGCGTGTTGTCGCCTTAAACGCGGGGTTGCCGCAAAGCTGCGCGGCGTTTAACGTCAACCGTCTGTGCGGCTCAGGCTTGCAAGCGATTATCTCGAGTGCTCAGTCGATTTTGTTGGGCGATACCGACATGGCAATCGGCGGTGGTGCTGAAGCCATGAGCCGGGGTGGTTACTTGTCACAGACGCAGCGTTTTGGATCGCGCATGGGCGATACAACCATTTCGGACATGATGGTGGGCGCGCTGACCGACCCCTTCGGTCGCATGCACATGGGCGTGACGGCAGAAAACGTAGCGAAGCAGTTTGGCATTTCTCGTGCGGACCAAGACGCGCTTGCGGTTGAATCACATCGCCGTGCGGCGAAAGCGCAGGACGAAGGGCGCTTTAACGATCAAATCGTGCCGGTCGTCATCAAGACGCGTAAAGGCGAGGTAGAGTTCAAGGTCGACGAGCATCCTCGGCGAGATGTTTCTATAGAGGGGCTCGCTGCCTTGCGTGCCGTGTTTGTGAAAGAAAACGGTACGGTGACCGCCGGTAACGCCTCAGGCATCAACGATGGCGCTGCCGCCGTGCTGATGATGAGCGGTGAGGCGCTTAAATCCAGCGGTGCCAAGCCGATGGCGCGTTTAGTGGCCTATGCACACGCAGGTGTTGATCCCAGCATCATGGGCATTGGCCCTGTGCCCGCTACCCAAGCGGTGATGAAGCGTGCCGGTTTGACGGTTGATCAAATGGATGTCATTGAGGCCAATGAAGCCTTTGCCGCACAAGCCTGCGCGGTTGCCAAAGAGCTCAAGCTGGATTCTGCACGTTTGAATCCGAATGGCAGCGGTATTTCGTTGGGGCATCCGATCGGTGCGACAGGCGCGATTGTGACCACCAAAGCGATTTATGAATTGCATCGCACCGGCGGCCGTTATGCGCTGGTGACGATGTGTATTGGTGGTGGTCAAGGTATTGCCGCGATTTTTGAGCGTGTGTAAGCCAGCCTTCGTCAGTTGTTAGCTCTTTTTCAGCGCTGACAAGACGAAAAAAAAGGGACAGCCTCGGTTGTCCCTTTTTTGTTGACGCATTGGGTGCGCTGGCCGCTGCGGCCTTTAGAGGTGACCGAGTTCTGCGATGGACACCACTTGATTCGCCGCGATCACGAGGTGGTCGAGCAGTGCGATATCCACCACAGCGAGTGAGTGTTTTAAGTGTCTGGTGAGGGCAATGTCGGCAGCGCTTGCTTGCGCGAGCCCCGACGGATGATTGTGGGCCAAGATGATCGCCGCCGCATGGTGCATCAGTCCGAGTTTGACCAGTTCACGTGGATAGATGGTGGTTTCGGTCAAGGTACCTCTGGATATTTCGGTTGAATGGATTAGTCGGTGCTGATTGTCTAGCAACAAGGCGACGCAGCGCTCAATTCGGCAATTGCTGAGTAGTGCTGTGCAGTAGGCATGAATTTGCGGACGATGTTTGAGAGAGCATCCTTGCTTTAAATCTTCGATAATTGCGCGCCTAGCCAGTTCAAGAATTGCAGTGAGCTGACAAATGCGGGCGTTCCCCAATCCCACTATTCCTCTAAGGTCTTCTTTGTCGGCCCCGAGAAGTGGTCGCAGCCCGCCGAAGTGTTGGACAAGGTGTTGGGCGAGGCCTAGCGCGCTGAGTCCTCGCGTCCCCGTACCAAGAATCAGGGCGAGGAGCTCTGCATCGGTCAGTATGTGCGCGCCATGTTGCATTAATCGCTCACGCGGTCGTTGATCCGGTAAAAGTTGTTCGCGCAAGGTCATCTCGTAAGCTCTAAAATAGGTGTTTTGCCAAGCTCTCTACGGTGACAGATTTTGACTGACCAGAACCAAACCACGCCTCCCGTTGTCCGTGCGGACTCCTACCTGACCTTGCACTACCGTATCGTGCTTGAAAGTGGTCCGGGCAAGGGCTCGACTTTCATGGATACGTTTGATGGCCGACCTGCAACGTTGCAACTCGGTATGGGCCAGTGGTCTCCGGGTATGGAGCAACCTCTCATCGGTAGGCCCGAGGGCGATTGCTTTAGCTATGCGCTAGAGCCTTCGGCTGCCTACGGCGACCGTAATCCCGAACTGATCCAGCGCGTGTCGCGCGCCATGCTCAATGAACATGCGGGCGACGATGCGAGCTTCGATCCTGGTGATATGGTTGAGTTCACAGCACCAAACGGTGGACGCTACTCTGGCGTCTTGAAAGAAATTGATCAAGACAGTGCGCTGTTTGATTTCAACCATCCGCTGGCTGGTGTGACGTTGCGTGTCGATGTTGATTTGCTAGGAGTGTTGTGATGACGCGTTCTTCTACGATCGACCTCACTAGTTTGCCGGGTTACGGTGCGGAAATTGTATTGGCGCAACCTCGCGGATTTTGTGCGGGCGTAGATCGTGCAATCGACATCGTCGAGCGTGCGCTTGAACTGCACGGCGCCCCAATTTATGTGCGTCATGAAATCGTACACAATCGCTTCGTGGTAGAAGATCTGCGTACAAAGGGCGCTGTGTTTATTGATGAACTCGATCAAGCGCCCGCTGGTGGCATTGTCGTGTTCTCGGCGCATGGGGTATCGAAGGCTGTGCGCGCAGAGGCAGAGTCAAGAGGCCTGCAAGTGTTTGACGCGACCTGTCCACTTGTCACCAAAGTCCATATTGAAGTCGAGCGTATGCGCGCGGCGGGCCGCGAGATCATCATGATCGGTCATAAGGGTCATCCAGAAGTAGAAGGCACCTTAGGGCAGAGCGCAGGCGGCATGTATCTGGTCGAAACAATTGAGGATGTTGCTGCCTTGCAAGTCAACGATCCGGCGATGCTTGCGTTCGTGACACAGACCACCTTGTCTGTCGATGATGCCTCGATCGTTGCCGAAGCGTTACGCGCCAAGTACCCTAAAATCATTGAACCCAAGAAAAGCGATATTTGTTACGCCACACAAAATCGACAAGATGCGGTGAAGGTCATGGCACCTGAGTCCGACCTGGTCTTAGTGGTCGGTAGTGCAAATAGTTCGAACTCGAATCGCTTGCGCGAAGTCGCTGAACGCATGGGGATACCCGCTTATTTAATCGATGGTCCGGAATCAATCGAACCTGCGTGGCTAGTTGATCGCAAGCGCATCGGTATCACTGCCGGCGCGTCAGCTCCTGAACTGTTGGTGCAGCAGGTGATTGATCGCCTCAAAACGCTTGGTGCAATTTCTGTTCGCACGCTGGAAGGCCTTCAAGAGAATGTGTCCTTTCCCTTGCCTAAAGGCCTGTCGCGAAAGATCGTTGATTAAGGTTGTTTGTGCTCAACCCAGATTAATTTTTGTGTCGCAAAGCCAAGTTCTGCTGCTTGCTTGAGTAGTGCGTCGCGCACGCTTGGCGCGAGAGACTTACTGCGTGCCAGGATCCAAAGATAGTCCCTATCTGGTCCAGAGATCATGGCCCATTGGTAGCCGACCTGATCCAGTGCGATGACATGGTAGCCGCCGTAAAACGGACCAAAAAAGGAAACCTTCAACGAGCCCTGAGTTTGGGGGCCGGTAAACAAGGCACGTCCGGTGGCTGATTTCCATTTGTCGCGCTTTGCGTCGTAGCCCTTGTTTAATACCTCGAGGCTGCCATCGGACTGAAGTGAGTAGGTTGCAGATACTTCACTTAGTCCGCGCTCAAACGAATGATCGAGGCGCGCAATTTCGTACCACTGACCGAGATAGCGGTTAACGTCAAAGGGGGATACGGACTTGACACCATCGGGCGGTGCTGTCGAACAGCCCGCAATGAAGATCAGCAACGCCAAAAACAACGTCTGCATAGAGAGTTTTTTCATGTGCTCAACTCGCTGGGC